>Ga0307374_10001946_pt1 | contig 37606 bp, 31 predicted proteins | sample OX3MG_FD_202532 | JGI IMG/M metagenome (GOLD analysis project Ga0307374, IMG submission 202532) | Soil microbial communities from Risofladan, Vaasa, Finland - OX-3 | ecosystem: Environmental > Terrestrial > Soil > Coastal area > Acid sulfate soil | place: Finland: Risofladan, Vaasa | collected... | reverse complement strand
CAGCAGAGCCTGCCTCCGCTTCACCGGCAACCCAGCCTCCCAGATTCCGCCGGCCGCCGTCAACCTGCGGCAGCCATCCTGGGTCTCGCATACTTTCCGTGTCTCACCTCAGGGGTTCAGTCCAGTGAGGGGGTGATCAGACCCGCGCGCTGCCGCCCCGCGCCACCCACGCCAGCCACGCCAGCCACGCCCCCGCCAAGCCCAGCAGCGCCGCCCCAATGATCTTGGCCTGCGGCATCGGCAGCAGCATCCACTCCGCCGCCGGCGCCACCAGCGCCGGCATCAGCGCCGCGCTGAAATACGCCAGCGGGCTCTCGCGCAGGAACAGGTGGGCAAAGCCAAACAGCAGCACCAGACTGAGCGCCGAGAAGATCCCCGCCATGGCAAACTGCGCCGGGCTGTGCACCGCGGGGAAGCTCCCGATCCACAGCAGCCCGATGCCGGCATAGCAGAGCGGGCGCTGCTTGGGGTTGCGCCAAGCATGCCACAGCACCGGCAGCAGGATGCCCAGCCCGGCCGCCGTCCAGAAGGCGTGCAGCGGCGCCCCCAGCGCGTCCGACAGCCCCGGCAGCCACTGCACCAGCCCCGCCGGCGGCGTCGGCAGCGCCGCCAGCCCGGCGCGGTGCCAGCGCGCGTTCACCACCACCTGCACCCGCTGCCAGCCCAGCATCCACGCCAGCCCCAGCACCCCCACCCACAGCGCATCCCAGGCGGTCTCGCGCTCCAGTTGCCGCCGCGCATTGGCCACCGTCAGCGCCGTGGCCAGCGGCGCCGTGATCGCCAGCGGCGCCAGCAGCGCCAGCGTGGCCAGAAAGCCCAGCAGCCCCGCCACCGCCAGGCTGATGCCCACCGACAACACGTATCCCGACCAGGGTATGGCGGTGGGATAGCCCGCCAGCGCCGTGGGCACGCTGTTCGCCCCCAGCCCCAGCATCAGCACGCCCCCCGCCGCCGCGATCTTCAGCAGCTTCGACCAGGCCAGGCTGCGCCGGCGCGCAAAGCCGAACAGCAGCCCAAAGATCAGCGCGGCGCTGGCGGCGTAGAGCAGCCCCTTCAGCAATCCCAGCACCACCCCCAGCAGCGTGCTCTGCCGATAGGCGCGCAGCCGCGCCTCCGGCACGTGGTACCAGGCCCCGAAGGAGGCGACCGCGCCGCCCGCCAGTTCGGCCTCCACCCGGTAGGCCACCGCGCCCGGCAGCGGCGCCGGCTTCTGTCCCGCCGCCGCCTCCCACACAAAGGTGCTGTCGGTGCGCGCCGCCCGCCGCTGCTGCAGCGCCGTCCGCACCGTCATGCCCGCCACCGCCATCCCCTGCGCCGCCAGGAAGCGCTCCGCCGTGGCCTGCGCCGCCGCCAGCGTCGGCGCCCCCCCGGGCGCGCTGTCCAGCATCGGGTGGGCGAAGGCGATCACCTGCCCGCTGTCCGCCCGCACCGCCACGTCGAACTCTTCCTTCTGCAACTCCCGGAAAAAGCGCACCTGCCAGTACTCCCCCGCCACCGTCGGCGGCGGCCCCGAAAACGCCGCCACCAGCGCCCGCTCCCCCCGCCGCGCAAAAATGTCCGCCGCCGCCACCTGGTTCTCCGCTCCGTGCCCGCCCGCCGCCAGCGGGCTTGCCACCAGCGCCGCCGTCCGGTAGCCGGAGACGTCATAGCCCTGCCGCTGCAGGAACCCCCGCGCCGCCGCGATCGCCTGCTGCGGGCTGGTGCGCCACGGCAGCGCCCAGTCCCAGTGCATCAGCGGCACCGCGAACGCCGACAGCAGCGCTGCCGCCACGATCAGCCCCGCCGTCCAGTTCGGCCCCGAGACGGGCACGTAGGCCGGCAGCTCCGGCCCCGCCGCCGCCGGCGCCGCCGGCGGCAAGGGTGGCGCCGTCCCCGCCGCCGCGTTGGTCAGCGGCCCCTCCTCGACGAAGCCCCCCTTCGCCAGGTACGCCACCGCCGCCACCAGCAGCGGCGCCACCGCCAGCAGCGCCGTCGTCGCCCCGCTCCAGCGCAGGTAGGCGTCGTGCGCCCGCAGCAGCAGCAGCGCCGTGTAGAGCGCGTCCACGGTGTAATGCCATACCACCGTGGTCAAGATGCCGAAGCGGATCATGATCCAGCTCAGCAGGATCCCCCCCAGCCCCACCTCCACCCCGCGGATGTAAAAGGGCTCGTTGGGATAGGTCGCGTGCCCAAAGCCCCACAAGAACGAGGCCGCGATCACCGCCACCCAAAGGCTGCGAAACCACTTCTCGAACAGCGGGATCGCCAGCATGCGGAAGCCAAACTCCTCCGAGATCGCCGGAAAAAATCCGCTGAACAGCACAAACGCCCACGGCAGCTTGGTGTTCAGCAGGTCGTCGTAGGGCACGTCCGCCGGCGCCCACGCCCCAAAATGGTTGGCGATCAGGTAGAAGATCGTCTGGTAGGCGAAGAAGAACGCCGCCAGCGCCAGCCCCAGCACCACGCTGATCAAAAACGACTTGCTCCGCACCCCCCGCCAGCTCAGGTAGCTCGCCACCGACACCTGCGCCCCGAAGCGCTCGCGGTAGAGCGCCTCCGCCGCCGCCGTCAGGATCAGCAGCAGCACCCCCACCCCCACCGCCGACTCCGCCGCCCCCAGCAGGTTCCCCGCCACAAACGCCGGAAACGATTTGGTGGTGTCGTAGCCAAACAGCGATGCCCCCATCGCGTTCAGCGCCGCCAAAAAGCTCAGCACCGCCCCCGCCAGCCCGACCCACAGCGCCGGCCGCCAGCGGATGTCCGCCCGCCGGATGCGCATCACCAGCACGAACACCATCCCCACCGCCAGCACCAGCAGCAGCCCGGTGTCCACCTCGCCCGCGTCCTGGTTCTGCGAGCGCAGCGCCGCGAAGTCGCGCTGCCACTGCTCCGGCACCTTCAGATACTCCTGGTAGAGCCCGATCTGGCCGCCCTGCACCCGCACCACGTGCCGGTACTCCGCCTGCGCCAGCGCCCCGCCCGCCCCCGCCTCCAGCGGCGCCGCCTCCTTCCAGGTGAAGAGATAGTCCACCCGGTGCGGCCGCACCTCGCGCTCCGCCCCCACCCCCACCCAGCTCTGCCAGTCGCGGTGCATCACCTGCGTCAGGAACTGCTCCGCCCGCGCCCGCGCCTGCTCCTCGCTCAAGCTCGCCCCCGGCGCGTCGCTGGCGATCTCGTGGTCGAAGCCCACCACCGGCCCCGCCGTCGACACCGACACCCGGTACTCTTCCTTGGTCAGCGGCCGGAACCAGCGGTGCTGCCACTGCCACAGCGGGATGCGCTGCCGCAGCAGCGCCCCGGTCCGCTCCAGCCCCAGCTCGCGCTCCAAAAACGTCTTGGCGCTGTCGTCGTAGCCAAACTGCTCGGCGTGCAGGTCGCCCGCCGGCGACAGTCCCATGCGGTGCAGGAAGTTGAGCGCGATCGGCTCCGAGCCCGCCCCCGACACCTGGAAGTCAATCGAGGCTTCCGGAAACGCGCGGTGGAAGTAGCGCGACACCACCCACAGCGACGCCGCCGCCACCGCCACCGCCATGGCGATCAGCCGCCAATCGCGCCCCTGCAGCCGGACCCCGGGCCCCCCAGGTGCCATAGCCTGCCATTGTAGGCCAGTTTGCCCGCCCGGACCGGGCACCCCCGAACCGATCGAGAATCCCTGGCTCTAATGCTGGTAGTTCCAGCTCATGTCCGCCCCCGGCGGCGCCGTCTTCAAAATGCGCGCCAGCATCTGCGGCATGTAGAGCTGCTCCTCCGACATCTGGCGGTAGGTGCCGTCGAAGCAGTGCGGCTGGCGCGCGCCAAAGGTGAAGTCGGCCTGGATCTGGGGGTCGTCGTGCCGCGCGATCGTCGCCTGCATCCGGTAGACCGCGTCGTTCAGGTAATACGAGTCCTGGTCGCCCACATAGACGTGCAGCTTGCCGTCCAGCTTGGGCGCCAGCGTGGCCCAGTGCGCATCGAGCCAGGCGTCGAGGTCGTAGTGGTCGTGCCAGTACTGCGCCACCCGGTGGTCAATCGCCCCGGTCATCGGGTTCCAAATGTCCGCGGGATAGCCGTCCGGCCCCACCGGACCGAACACCGCCTGCCAAATGTCCCACTGGTCGGCGCTGCGCCCGTGCGTGCCCAGCACCAGCTCGCGGTGGTTGGCGCGCGCCATGGTCTGCACCACCGTCCCATCGGGGTCGCGCTGGTCCGGCCGCGCCACCCGCGACCAGGGGCCCTGCAGCCAGTAGGCGTTGGCGTCCTTATAGATGTTGACGATCTGGAAGTTGCGGAAGTCCACCGGGTCCGGCGACGACCCCCACGCTCCGTTGAAAAAGTCGGGATAGAAGATCTGGTCCGCCAGCGCCTCCCAGCCCCCGGTCGAGCAGCCATAGTCCACCCGCGCCCAGCCCTGCCCGATGCCGCGGAACCGCTGCTCCACCGCCGGAATCAGCTCCTGCGTGATGGCGTCCCCGTAGGGCCCCAGGTTGGCCGAGTTCACCGCGTAGCTGTCGTCGTAGTAGGGGTTGGCGTGGTTGATGTCCACCCACAAAAACTTGGGCAGCGCGCCCGTGGTCCACGCCGTGCGAATGCGCGCAAACGCCCGCGCCAGGTCGGGCGTGAAGTGGTTCTGCTCCACCATCACCGGATAGTGCGCCCGGGGGTGCGCGGCGAACCCCTCCGGCAGCACCACCGTCGCCTTCAAATACATCGGCTGGCCCCAAAACTTCGTCAGCAGCTTGCTCTCGATGGTGATGTGCTGGATCCATTCGGTGTCGGGCGGCGGCGGAATCGGCGGGATCACCCGCGTCAGCGCGAGGCGCAGCACTCCGGGCGCGCCCGGGTCGAAATGCACCCGCATCGGCTCGCTGTAGAAGTTGCCGGGCTTGCGCGTCATGTCCTGCCCCTCGCCCTCGTCCTGCGGCAGCAGCAGCGTGTGGCCGTCGGCGCGGTGGAAGGTGGTGTAGCGGTTGAACAGCGCCTGCACCGTGTAGTCGCCCGCCGGCAGGTCGCGCAGGCTGGTCAGCGGGTACCCATAGACGCTGGCGTCGAACACCGCCGGCTCGCCCGCCCTCCACCCCAGCACGTTCTTGCCGAAAAACTGCTGGCTGCCGAGCTGATCGCCGATCTCGAAGCGCGGCTCCGCCGGCCCGCGCCGAAACCGGCCGGCGGCCACGCCCGGCGGCTCCGGCCGCGCCACGTACAAGAACACCCGCCCGTTGAGCGGCTGGGACGAGAGCGCGGCCGGGTAGGTGATCTCCACCCGTGCCTGCGCGCAGAGGGCGGCGGGCAGCAGCAGCGCGGCCAGCAGCATCAGGATTTTCTTCATGGCGGCTCCCAGCATAGCGGATACGATAGGCACATGAGCCCCGATGAATTGATCCTGGCGCACAAGACCTACCTCTTCCCCGCCATTTTCCACTATTTCGACCAGCCGCTGGTGCTCGAGCGCGCCCAGGATCAGTTCTGCTACGACGCCGAGGGCAACCAATACCTCGACTTCTTCGGCGGCATCGTCACCGTCTCCGTCGGCCACGGCAACCCGCAGGTGCAGCAGGCCATGCGCCAGCAGATGGAAAAGCTGGTGCACGTCTCCACCTGCTTCGCCACCGAACCCATGGTCGCGCTGGCGGAGAAGCTGGCCCGCATCAGCCCCACCCCCTCCCCCGACGGCCGCCCCGCCAAGACCTTCTTCACCAACAGCGGCACCGAGGCCGACGAGACCGCCATCCTGGCCGCCCGCCTTTACACCGGCTCGAGCGAGGTCATCGCCCTCCGCCACGGCTACCACGGCCGCTCCGCCCTGGCCATGGCCCTCACCGGCCACGCCGCCTGGCGGCTGGGTCCGGCGCTGGCGCCCGGCGTCATCCACGCCCACAACGCCTACTGCTACCGCTGCCCCTTCGGGCTGAGCTATCCCGACTGCGGCGTGCGCTGCGCCACCGACATCGAGGAGCTGATCAAGACCTCGACCTCGGGCAAGGTCGCCGCCGTCATCGCCGAGCCCATCCAGGGCGTGGGCGGCTTCATCACCCCGCCGCCGGAGTATTTCAAGATTGTGGCCGACATCGTCCGCCGCCATGGCGGCCTCTTCATCAGCGACGAGGTGCAGACCGCCTGGGGGCGCACCGGCACCAAGTGGTTCGGCATCGAGCACTGGGGCGTCGCCCCCGACATCATCACCTCCGCCAAAGGCCTGGGCAACGGCCTGCCCATCGGCGTCACCATCGCCCGCGCCGAGGTGGCCGACGCCTACAAGGGCTTGACCATCTCCACCTTCGGCGGCAACCCGGTGGCCACCGCCGCCGGCAAGGCCGTGCTCGACTTCATCGAGGCCCAAAACCTGCAGGCCAACACCCAAAAAGTGGGCGACTACCTCAAGGCCGGCCTCCAGCGCCTGCAGGAAAAGCACCCCCTCATCGGCGAGGTGCGCGGCCTGGGCCTGCTGCTGGGGGTCGAGCTGGTGCGCGACCGCCTCACCAAGGAGCCGGCGGCCAAGGAGACCAACGCCCTGCTCGCCCGCTGCCGCGAGCAGCGCATCCTGGTGGGCAAGGGCGGCCTCTACGGCAACGTCATCCGCATCTCCCCGCCCATGAACATCTCCACCGACGACGCCGACGAGTTCCTCCGCCGCTTCGACCGCAGCCTCGCCGCCCTCGCCGCCTAGCCGCCGCCGCGCAGCCCTCAGGGCAGCGTGTAGCGCAGATCCACGTAGCCCATGCCGGCGTGGGCGTTCTTCGGCGCTCCCGCCGCCACCCCGTACGGGCTGCGCGTCAGGTAGGCGGCCTGGGTGATGAGCTGCAGCACGCCGTAGTTGGCCGACTTCCAGAAGGTGTGCACCACCCCCACCGTGAACTCCTGAATGGAGCGGTTGATCGCCCCCGACGAGCCCGGATATCCGTAGCCCACCGGCGTCGCCCCCGTCAGGTCGAAGTTGGGATGGATGTAGACGCCGCCGTAGTAGCTGTAGAACAGGTAGCCCGGATTGACCTGGTACTCCAAGCCGGCGATGCCGCCGCTGGCGCGCACCGGCGAGACCTGTCCGTTGTTGCGGATCACCAGGTCCGGCGCCATGCCGAACAAGTACCGCCCGCCGCCGTCGCCCCAGAAGCTGCTCGCCAGCAGCCGCAGCCCCGGCGCCACCACCACGTTCCCGTTCAGCGACAGCCCGCCGCCCGTGGCATGGTCGGTCAGGTTGGTCGCCGGGTTGAAGGCGCGGAAGGTGCTGCCCAGCGCCGCCACCTCCAGGTGCAGGCCGTTGCCGTCGGCGCGCGAGTCATACGCCGCCTTGGCGATCACGTCCGGCGTGAACCCCGGCGCCGAAAAGTTCGAGCTGCCGTTGTCCACCTGCCCGGCGAACGGCCCCCCCGCCCCGCCCGGCAGCGTCGCCTGCGGCGCCCCCGCGCTCCCGCCGATGTAGGGCTCCCCGTTCTCCACCGAGATCCCGGCGGCGAACCGCGGCGAGGCGTGGTAGACCAGCCGGAACTGCGGCTGCCGCACCACCGCCAGCCCCACTTGGAAGTTGGTGTCGGCATTCACGCTGAAATAGACGTCGGCGGTCATGGGCGACAGCCCAACCCGGTTGGGCTGGAGCAGGCTCCAGTCCTGCCCCGCCAGCACCTCCCAAGCGCCATGGCGGATATCCAGGAAATAGACCCGCAAGCGCAGCGTGTCGCTGTTGCTCGACACCGCCACGTTGGCCGGCTGGTTGCCCAGGAAGTCCGTCTCCACGTTGGCGAAAAAGTCGGTGCCGCCGCGGTGGCCGCTGACCTTGAGCGTCAACCGCGAAAATTGGGCGCTCTCGCGCAGCTCCGTCAGCCGCCCGGCCACGGTGTTGCTGTAGGGAATGGCGGCGAAGTTGGTGCCGATGCCGCTGCCCACCGCGGTCGAGCGGAACACGGTGCTGAAATCGAGAAAGCCGCCCGGGGCAAACTGCAGCCCCCCGATCTGGAAGGAGAGCGGGCTGGCCGCAGGCTTCGCCTGCGCGCTCGCCGCGCCCGCCGCCGCCGCCAGCAGCGCCAATACCGCCCAGCGGCGCCGGAACACAGGAAGGGTATGCGGTCGAACCATATTTTTGTGGATAGGCTTCCGCCGCCTCTCCCCGCGGCGCCATGACAGTATACGGGCACGCGGCGCCGACGCCAAAAAAACGGGGGTCGCGCCCCGACGCCACCGCCAAGGTCTCGGCGCGCGTGGGCGCAACCCCCAGGATAGGGCGCGAAGCGAGCGCTAGGGCAGCGTGTAGCGCAGATCCAGGTAGCCCATGCCGGTGTGGGCGTTCTTCGGCGCTCCCGCCGCCACCCCGTACGGGCTGCGCGTCAGGTAGGCGGCCTGGGTGATGAGCTGCAGCGCCCCGTAGTTGGCCGACTTCCAGAAGGTGTGCACCACCCCCACCGTGAACTCCTGAATGGAGCGGTTGATCGCCCCCGACGAGCCCGGATATCCGTAGCCCACCGGCGTCGCCCCCGTCAGGTCGAAGTTGGGATGGATGTAGACGCCGCCGTAGTAGCTGTAGAACAGGTAGCCCGGATTGACCTGGTACTCCAAGCCGGCGATGCCGCCGCTGGCGCGCACCGGCGAGACCTGTCCGTTGTTGCGGATCACCAGGTCCGGCGCCATGCCGAACAAGTACCGCCCGCCGCCGTCGCCCCAGAAGCTGCTCGCCAGCAGCCGCAGCCCCGGCGCCACCACCACGTTCCCGTTCAGCGACAGCCCGCCGCCCGTGGCATGGTCGGTCAGGTTGGTCGCCGGGTTGAAGGCGCGGAAGGTGCTGCCCAGCGCCGCCACCTCCAGGTGCAGGCCGTTGCCGTCGGCGCGCGAGTCATACGCCGCCTTGGCGATCACGTCCGGCGTGAACCCCGGCGCCGAAAAGTTCGAGCTGCCGTTGTCCACCTGCCCGGCGAACGGCCCCCCCGCCCCGCCCGGCAGCGTCGCCTGCGGCGCCCCCGCGCTCCCGCCGATGTAGGGCTCCCCGTTCTCCACCGAGATCCCGGCGGCGAACCGCGGCGAGGCGTGGTAGACCAGCCGGAACTGCGGCTGCCGCGCCCAGGTGAGCCCCACCTGGTAGTTGGTGTCCATGTTCTGGCTGAAGAAGATGTCCCCGGGCATGGGCGAGAGCCCCAACCGGTTGGGCGTGAGCAGGCTCCAGTCCTGCCCCGCCAGCACCTCCCAGGCGCCGTGGCGCGCGTCCACAAAATAGACCCGCATGCGCAGCGTGTCGCTGTTGCTCGACACCGCCACGTTGGCCGGCTGGTTGCCCAGGAAGTCCGTCTCCAGATAGGCAAACATGTCGGTGCCGTCGTGGGTGCCGCTCACCTTGAGCGTCAGCCGCGAGTTCTGCGCGCTCTCGCGCAGCTCCGTCAGCCGCCCGGCCACGGTGTTGCTGTAGGGAATGGCGGCGAAGTTGGTGCCGATGCCGCTGCCCACCGCGGTCGAGCGGAACACGGTAGTGAAATCAAGGAAGCCGCCCGGGGCGAACTGCAGCCCCCCGATCTGGAAGGAGAGCGGGCTGGCCGCTGGCTTCGCCTGCGCGCTCGCCGCGCCCGCCGACGCCACCAAGAGTGCCAGCGCAGTCCAGCCGCGCCTCCAGAAGGGAGAAATGGAACGTAGTGTCATAATAGTTATATGCCTAGACACATATTGCAGCGCCTCGGCCTTTCGGCCCGGTTACAGGCCGGTTACAAAACGCCAGCGCCAAGAAAACACACGGGTTGCGGGTGGGGCAGGGGCGGCGCTACCCTGTAGGAATACCATGCCCACCTGCCCCGTCTGCCACCAGCCCGTCGGCGACCGCGACCGCTTCTGCCCCGCCTGCGGCGCCACCCTCTCCGCCCCGCCGGCGGCCGCCGCCGCCGCCCCGCTCCCCGCCTCCGGGCGCCTGGGCGGCGCCAGCTACCGCATCGTCGGCTACGAGATGCAGGCGGCGGTGGTGGCGCTCCCGCCCGGGCAAACCGTCATGGCCGAGCCCGGCGTGCTGCTCTACATGCGCGGCGCGGTGGAGATGAACACCGGCATGACCGGCGGCCTGATGTCGGGCGTGAAGCGCGCCCTGGCGGGCGATTCCTTCTTCCTGGCGCACTTCTCCGGCGACGCCGGCGGCGGCGAGGCCGCCTTCGCCGCCCCCTATCCTGGCACCATTCATCCGCTGGCCATCGGCCAGCAGCAGTGGCTCTGCCAGCGCCACTCCTTCCTCTGCTGCAGCCCCGGCGTCACCCTCTCGGTGGCGCTCAGCCAGAAGCTGGGCTACGGCCTGTTCAGCGGCGAGGGCTTCATCCTGCAGACGCTGGGCGGCCAGGGCGACGCCCTGGTCCACGCCGGCGGTCACTTCATCCGGCTGGAATTGTCTGCGGGCGAGCAGATCCGGGTGGACACCGGCAGCGTGGTCGCCTTCGACGCCGGCGTGAACTACACCATCGAGTTCGTCAAGGGCTTCAAGAATCTGCTCTTCGGCGGCGAGGGCATGTTCTTCATCGTGCTCACCGGCCCGGGCACGGTCATCCTGCAGACGCTGTCCTTCGACCGCCTGGTGAGCCGCATCGCCGCCACCGCCGCCAGCCAAGGCGGGGTCGGCGCCAACCCGGTGGGCGCCGCCGTCGGCCTGGGCGCGCTCGGCGCCGTGCTCGGCGGCCTCATGGGCGGCGGCAACCAGGGCCCCGGCGGCAGCTTCTAGCCCCGCCCGCCTACTGGCCAGGCGGGCAGGCGGTCGGGCACGGGCGCGCCGGCGGCGGTGAACTCCTGCTCGAGCTGGGGCAGGGTGGTCTGCGCCAGCCGCCGCAGTTGCGGCAGCAGCGCCGCCAGCGCCGCCGCGGCGATCTGATAGTCCGCCTGCGAGGTTGCGGTCGGCGGCGAGAGCGAGTTGCGCTCGGAGCTGGCGGCGTTGTTGAGGCGCGCGCCCAGGCTGGGGGGCCCGGCCGCGCCGCCGCCGCCAAAGCCGCCGCCGCGCAGTTGCTGGCTGAGGGCGTCGAACTGCTTTTGCGCCGCCTCGGTGTGGTCAATCAGCGCCTGGTGGTTCGCCGGGTAGGCGGCGGCGGTGGCGCGCAGCGTGGCGAGCTGGCTGCCCAGCCGGGTGGCGTAGCCCTGGGTGGCGTTCACCGCTGCCTGCAGCTTCTGCAGCCGCAGTTCGAAGGCGTCGTGGGCCTGCAGCGACGCCGCCGCCGGCATGCTGTGGGAGTCGGCCACCACCGCCAGCGCTTGCGGCGCGCCCAGCTCCGTCCACTGGCCCTGCCAGTGCTGGTAGAGCGCAACCCGATAGCTGCCGGGCAGCACCAGCGCGCCCGGCATGCCCCCGCCCTCGGGCGGAAACACCGGCGCCGCCGGGCCGCCGCGCCCGCCCAGCCCGGCCGGCGGCGCCGCCCCGCCGCGGCCGCGCCCGCCGCCCATGGGCGAGGCCAGCCCGCGCAGGTCCCAACTCACCCGCCCCAGCCCCGCCCGCGCCGGCACGCCCAGCACCCGGACGGGATGCCCGCTGGCGTCGCTGATGATCAGGCTGTAGGCCGGCGGCGCCTGCGCCGCCTCGGCCGCCAGCTCGGCGGCGCTGGGGTAGGGCTTGAAGTCGGCGCCGGAGCGCTCGTCGGCGCGCTCCCGCCGCTGCATCGCCTGGCGCTCGGTCGGCGGCACCTGGCGGATCCAGTAGCTCAGCAGCGCCACCGGCCCCAGGTTCGCGGCGGTGAAAAAGGCGGCGCCGTTGTCGGCCTTGCCCGGCGCCCCATACTGCGCCAACTGCTGATACTCCAGCGCCGGGCGCGGCGGCAGCACCGTGCCCGCCTCCGCCCGGGTGGCGGCGTCGAGATGGCGCAGCGGGGTGTAGTCGTCGAGCACGTAGATGCCGCGCCCGAAGGTGCCCACCACCAGGTCGTGCTCCCGCCGCTGGATCTCCACGTCGCGCACCGCGATGGTGGGCAGGCTGCGGAACTGCGTCCAGGCGCCGCCGCCATCCACCGAGAAGTAGAGCCCGAACTCGGTGCCCACGAACAGCAGGTTGGGGTCCACCTCGTCCTGGGCGATGGAGAGCACCGGCCCGTTGGCGGGCAGGTTGGACGCGATCGAGCTCCAGCTCGCGCCCTGGTCGGTGCTCTTCAGCAGGTAGGGCTTGAAGTCGTTGTTCTTGTGGTTCTCGAAGGCGGCGTAGACGGTGTTGACGTCGGTCTGCGACGCCAGCACGCGGTTCACCAGCGTCCCCTCGGGCACGCCCGGGAATTTGCCGTAGCGCGTCCAGTGGGCGCCGTCGTCGCGGCTCACCTGGATCAGGCCGTCGTCGGTGCCGACGTAGAGCAGCCCCGGCTGCTTGGGCGACTCGTCCACGGTCATGATCTTGCCGAACGGATCGGTGGAGGCGTTCTTCGCCACCGCGTCCGGGCCCCAGATGCGGCCCATCATCGGCAGGGAATTGCGGTCGAGCCCGCGCGTCAGGTCGCCGCTGATCTCCCGCCAGGTGTTGCCCCGGTCGTCGCTCTGGAACAGCTTGTTGGCCCCGATGTAGAGGCGGTTGTGGTCGAACGGGCTGATGAAGAAGGGCACGTCCCAGCCCCAGCGGAAGCCGTCCTCGTGCGCGCCGGGCTGGGGCTGGATGCCGACCTGCTCGTGGGTGCGCAGGTTGACCCGGTCCAGGTAGCCGCCCTGCGACTCGGAATAGACGATGTTGGGGTCGGTCGGGTCCACCGCGTTGTGGAAGCCGTCGCCGCCGTGGGTGATGCGCCAGGCCGCGCTGGTGAGGCCGTTCGAGGAGTAGACGCGCGAGGGGCCGCCCTCGTCGTTGTTGTCCTGGGTGCCGCCATAAATGTTGTAGAAGGGCTCGGCGTTGTCGGTGGCCACGTCCACGAACTGGCCCAGCGGCAGGTTGGTCTTCCACTCCCAGGTCGCGGCCCGGTCCCAGCTCTCGTAGAGGCCGCCGTCGCAGCCGACCAGGTAGTGGTCATCGTCGTTGGGATCCACCCAGATCACGTGGTTGTCCACGTGCTTGTTGGGCTCGCCCAGCAGGTGGAAGCTGCGGCCGCCGTCGTCGGAGACCGAGATCAGGGTGTTGAGCTCGTAGAGGCGGTTGGGCAGCTTGGGGTCGGCGATGATCTGGGAGTAGTACATCGCCCCCGGCTGGATGGGGTTGCGCTTCTGCCAGCTGGCGCCGCCGTCGGTGGAGAGGAAGACCCCGCCGGCGTGGTTGGCCGCCTCTACCGTGGCGTAGATGCGGCGCGGATCGGCGGGCGAGAGGGCCAGCCCGATACGTCCCAGGTCGCCGCCCGGCAGCCCGCGGCGCAGCCGCGCCCAGGTCTTGCCGGCGTCGGTGGTCTTGTAGATGCCGCTCTCCGGCCCGCCGTCAATGAAGCTGTAGACGTGGCGCTCGCGCTGGTAGGTGGCGGCGTAGAGCACGTCCGGGTGGCGCGGGTCCATCACCAGGTCGCTGGCGCCGGTGTGCTCGCTGATGGCGAGCACGTTGGCCCAGGTCTTGCCCCCGTCGGTGGTCTTGAACACGCCGCGCTCGCCCCCCGCGCCCCACAGCGGCCCCTCGGCGGCGACGTAGACGGTGTTGGAGTCGCGCGGGTCCACGATGATGCTGCCGATGTGCTGCGAGGCCGCCAGCCCCAGGTGGCGCCAGGTGGCGCCGCCGTCGTCGGAACGGTAGACGCCGTCGCCGTAGCTGGCCGTGCGCTGCGAGTTGTTCTCGCCGGTGCCCACCCAGACGGTGTCGGGATGGCGGGGGTCGAGCACCACGGTGCCGATGGAGTAGGCGCCCTCGTGGTTGAAGACCGGGGTGAAGGTGGTGCCGTCGTCGGTGGTCTTCCACACCCCGCCGCTGGCGGCGCCGACGTAGTAGGTGCTGGCATGGCCGGGCACGACCGCCAGCGCCACGATGCGGCCGCTGACGATGCCGGGGCCGATGGCGCGGAAGCGCAGCCCGGCCACGGTGGCCGGGGTGATGCCGCCGGCGGCGCCGCGGGCGCCGCGCGCCGGGCCGCCTTGGCCCAGGGCGCAGGCGGCGAGCAGGAGAAAGAGTCCCAGGAAGCGGGCGGCGGCGGCGGAACCGTGGGTCGGCATGCCGTGATGCTACTCCGCCGCCGCCGCCGCGTCCAGAGCAGCGCGATGATTGCGGCGGCATGGGCCGCGGGCCGCGCTACAATCGGGGCGAGATGGCCAGCGATCCGCCCGGGTTGAGCACGGCCGAGGCCGAGGCGCGGCTGCGCCAGTTCGGGCCCAACCGCGTCGCCGAGGAGCGGCGGCATCCGCTGCGGGTGCTGCTCGGCCGTTTCTGGGCCCCGGTGCCGTGGATGCTGGAGGCCACCATCGCGCTCGAGCTGGTGGCCCGCCACCCGCCCGAGGCGGTGGTCATCGCCGCCCTGCTGCTGTTCAACGCGGCGCTGGGGGCGCTGCAGGAGGGCCAAGCCGGCCGCGCGGTGGGGCTGCTGCAGCGGCGCCTGGCGGTCGGGGCGCGGGTGCGGCGCGACGGCCGCTGGCAACCGCTCGCGGCCGACCAGCTCGTGCCCGGCGATGTCATCCACCTGCGCGTGGGCGATCTGGCGCCCGCCGATGTGCGCCTGTTCGAGGGCACGGTGCAGGCCGACGAGAGCGACCTGACCGGCGAGTCGCTGCCGGTGGAGCGGGCCGCCGGGGCGCTGGTCTACGCCGGCTCGCGGCTGCAGCGCGGCGAGGCCTCGGGCGAGGTGGCCGCCACCGGCGCGCGCACCTACTTCGGCCGCACCGCCGAGCTGGTGAAGACGGCCAAGACCGCCAGCCACCTGGAGGCGCTCATCCTGGCGATCGTGCGCGCGCTGGTGCTGGTGGATGGCGTGCTGGTGGCCATCCTCTTGCTCTACGCCGGCCTCGTCCACCTGCCCTGGGCGCAGGCGCTGCCCTTCGCCCTCATCCTGCTGGTGGCCTCGGTGCCGGTGGCGCTGCCGGCGACCTTCACGGTGGCCACGGCGGTGGGGGCGATGGAGATGGCGCGGGCGGCGGTGCTGGTGACCCGCCTGTCGGCCATCGAAGAGGCGGCAGCGATGGACGTGCTCTGCACCGACAAGACCGGCACCCTCACCCAGAACCGGCTGGCGGTGGGCGAGGTGTGGGCGGCGGCGGGCCAGGAGCCGGCCGCGGTGCTGCGGCTGGCGGCGCTGGCGTCGGAGGCGGCGACCCAGGACCCGCTCGACCTGGCCATCTTGGCGGCGGCGGCCCCCGCCGCCGGCCTGCGCCGCCTGGGCTTCGAGCCCTTCGACCCGGCCAACAAGCGCTCCGAGGGCCGCTACGCCACTGCGGGCGGCAGCCTGCGCGCGGTCAAGGGCGCGCCCGAGGTGGTGATGGCGCTGGCGGGCGGAGCGGACCCGGCCGCCGCGGCGGCGGTGGCGCGCATGGCCGCGCGCGGCGCGCGCGTGCTCGCCGTCGCCGCCGACGCCGGCGCCGGGCTGCAGTTGGCCGGCCTGGTGGCGCTGGAAGACCCCCTGCGGCCGGACTCGCCCGCCCTGGTGGCGGCGCTGCGGCGGTTGGGGGTGCGGGTGCTGATGGTCACCGGCGACGGCGAGGCCACCGCGCGGGCGGTGGCGGCGGCGGTGGGCCTAGGCCCGGCGGCGGGCCCGCGGGTGGCGCCCGCCGCCAGCCTGCGCGCCGACGCCGGCGCGGCGGAGGCCGACCACGACGTCTTCGCCGGCGTGTTTCCCGAGGACAAGCTGCGGCTGGTGGAGCGCCTGCAGCGCGCCGGGCACGTGGTGGGCATGACCGGCGACGGCGTCAACGACGCCCCGGCGCTCCAGCGCGCCGAGGCCGGCATCGCGGTCGCCAGCGCCACCGACGTGGCCAAGGCGGCGGCCAGCCTGGTGCTGACCGAGAGCGGCCTGGGCGGGGTGGTGCGCGCGGTCGAGACCGGGCGCCGCATCTACCAGCGCATGCTCACCTACATCCTCAACAAGATCATGAAGACGCTGGAGATCGGCGTCTTCGTCAGCGTGGGGGTGATGCTCACCGGCCGCTTCGTCATCACCCCGCTGCTGATCGTGCTGCTGCTGTTCACCAACGACTTCGTCACCATGGCCATTGCCACCGACCGGGTGGAGTTTTCCTCGAGCCCCGACCGCTGGCAGATCGGGCGGCTGATGCGCACCGCCGGGGCGCTGGCGGCCCTGGTGCTGGTGTTCTCCTTCGCGGTGCTGGGGGTGGGGTTGCGGGTGCTGCACCTGCCGCTGCCGCAGCTGCAGACGCTGGTGTTCGTCATGCTGGTGTTCACCGGCCAGGGCAACGTCTACCTGGTGCGCGAGCGCCGGCGGCTGTGGCATTCCCGCCCCAGCCGCTGGCTGGTGGCGAGCTCGGTGGCGGACGTGGCGGTGGTGGGGCTGCTGGCCACGCGCGGCATCCTGATGGCGCCGCTGCCGGCGGGGCTGGTGGGGGCGCTGCTGGCGGCGGTCGGGCTCTACCTGCTGGCCATGGACGCGGCCAAGGTGCGCATCCTGCGGCGGCTGGGGTAGGCGGGCGGGCTCAGGGCTGGGCGGCGGCGCCGCCGGAGCGGGCGAGGGTGCGCTCGATCGCCTGGCGCAGCTCGGCCTGGAAGGTCTCGGGCACGAAGCCGGACTGGCGGTAGACGACGCGGCCCTGGGGGTTGAAGATCATCGTGGTGGGGAGCGAGTCCACGCCGAGGTAGGCGCCCAGGCCGGCGTCCAGCCAGGTGGTGGAGCGCCAGTGGTGGGCGGCGAGGAAGGGGGCGACCCGGCTCGGGTCCTCGTCCTCGTTCACCGCCAAAAAGATCACATTGCGATTGTTTGCGAACTGGCGGCGGAGGGCGGCGATGAGGGGGTGCTGCACCAGGCAGGGGCCGCACCAGGTCGCCCAGAAATCCACCACCACCACCTTGCCGGCGTCCTGGGAGAGGCGCAGGCTGGACTTGCCGTCGAGCGCGGCGAGGGCGAAGGCGCCGGGGCTGGCGGCGCCGGCGTTGGCGGCGGCGCGCGGGGCGAGGGCGGCGGTCTCGGCGGCGTCGCGGGCGGCGACGTCGTCGAAGCGGCGCAGGATGAGGTCGCCGAAGCCCTGCTGGCTGCCGTGGTGGAGCTGGGCGTAGAGCTGGCCCCCCTGGGCGCGCAGGGCGGCGCGGGCGGCGATGGTGGAGCCGGGCAGGGCCAGGGCCAGGGCGAAGGCGTTGACCGCCTGGGGAATCTTGCCCTCGGCGAGGTAGACCTTGGCGAGGTGCTCGGCCGCCTCCTCGTTTTGGCTCTGTTGCAGGCTGCGCACCAGTTGCGCCTCGGCGGCGGGATAGTCGCCCAGGGCCTGGGCGGCGGTGCCCTGGAACAGCGCCGCCAGCGAGCGCAGGCGGGCGAGGTCGAGCCGCCAGCGCGCCGGGCCCAGCTCCTTAGGCGGGGGCTCGGCCGCCTTGGCCTCCACCATGCGGCTGAAGGCGGTGGCTTGGCGCAGGGCGCGGTGCTGGTTGGCGGGGTCGGTCTCGAGCAGCAGCAAGTTGAGGGTTTTGATGCGCTGGGCGAGGTCGGAGGGATCGAGCGCCTCCAGCTTCTCGTTGTAGAAGAGCACGCGGCGGTCGTCGCTGAGCTGGGTGGCGTCGTCGAGGATGGCGCTATAGACCTGGGCGAGCTCGGGGGCCTTGGGGTACTGGCGGGCGAAGGCCTCGAGGGCGCGCATCTGCTGGCCGGGCTCGGCGATGTCCATCAGGCGCCGGAGCTGGGCCTGGCGGGCGGCGGGGCCGGGCGGGGGGGTGGTTTGGGCGGCGAGGCCCGCGACTCCGGCAAAGGCTAGGAGGAGGAGGGCGGCGCGGCGCGGACGAAAGCGGGAAAACGGCATCGGAAGCTGCCCCAATTGTGGCACAAGCCGGGGATGGGGGGCCAGAACCGGGCCCCAGCGGGCCGGAGGCCGGGGGGAATCCAGTTGGTAACGCCCGTGGTAACGTCCGCGGGGGCCGGGGTCAGGCGGGGGGGCCGACCAGGCGCTCGAAGAGGCGCTGGAACTCGTCGAGGTCGTGGTAGGCGATCTCGATGAGGCCGCGGTTGCGCTGGCCGGCGCGGATGGAGACCTTGGCGCCGAGGGCGCGGGCGAGTTCCTCCTCGGCGGCGCGTTCGTTGGGGTCGCGGGGCGGGGGGGGATCGGCGGGGGGGGCGGGGTGGAGGAGGCGGGCGACGTGCTGCTCGACGCGGCGGGCGCTCCAGGCCTGGGCGGCGATCTGCAGGGCGAGGGCGCGCTGCAGCTCGGGCTCGAGGCCGATGAGGGGGCGGGCCTGGCCGGGGGTGAGGGCGCCGCCGCGGAGCTGCTCCAGCACGGCCGGGTCGAGGCGGAGCAGGCGGAGGTAGTTGGCGATGGTGGCGCGGTCCTTGCCGGTGCGCTCGGCGATCTGCTCCTGGGTGAGGCGGAAGCGCTGGCCCAGTTCCTGGAAGGCGGCGGCCTGTTCGACCGGGTTGAGGTCGGAGCGCTGCAGGTTTTCGATGATGGCGACCTGGAGGCTGGCCTCGTCGGTGAGGGGGCGGACGAGGGCGGGGAGGTGGGTGAGGCCGGCGAGGGTGGCGGCGCGCAGGCGGCGCTCGCCGGCGACCAGCTCGAAGCCGGAGCCGAGGGGGCGGACCAGCACCGGCTGCAGCACGCCCTGGGCGCGGATGGAGGCGGCCAGCTCGGCCAGCGCCTCGGGCTCGAAGTGGCGGCGGGGCTGGAAGGGGTTGGGCTGGATTTGGGCTAGCGGCAGTAGGGCCACGGTGGCGGGGTGGGAGCCGGGATCGGGGCTGGGGGCGGGGCGGGCGGCGGGGAGGAGGGCTTCAAGCCCCCGTCCCAGCGCTTTGCGCGGCGGTGCGGGATTGTTCACGTGCGATGACCTCGTGGGCGAGTTGGAGATAGCTCTCGGCGCCGCGCGACTTGAGGTCGTAGAGCAGCGCCGGCAGGCCGTGGCTGGGGGCCTCGGCCAGGCGGATGTTGCGGGGGATGGGGGTGCGGAAGACGCGCTCGCCGAAGAAGCGGCGGAGGTTGTCGGCGACCTGGCGGCTGAGGTTGGTGCGTTCGTCGAGCTGGGTGAAGAGCACGCCCTCGATCTCGAGGCCGGGGTTCCACTGGGAGCGGACGGCCTCGACCGTCTGCATGAGCTGGGCGACGCCCTCCAGGGCGAAGTACTCGCACTGCATGGGGACGATCAGGGCGTGGGCGGCGACCAGGGCGTTGAGGTTGAGCAGGTCGAGGGCGGGGGGGCAGTCGAGCAGGATGAAGCCGAAGCGCTGGGCGAGGGGGGCGAGCAGGCGCTGGAGGCGGCGCTCGCGTTCGGGCTCGGCGACCAGCTCGAGGTTGAGGCCGACCAGGTCGCGGCTGGCGGGGAGGAGCTCGAGGCCCTCCATCGGGGTGGGCAGCAGCAGCTCGGCGGCGCCGGCTTCGCCGCGCAGGCCCTGGTAGAGGCTGGGGCGGCTGGGGTCGGCGGGGTAGCCGAGGCCGCTGGAGGCGTTGGACTGGGGGTCGCAGTCCACCAGCAGAGTGGGCACCTCGGCGGCGGCGAGGGAGGCGGCGAGGTTGATGGCGGTGGTGGTCTTGCCGACGCCGCCCTTCTGGTTGGTGATGGCGAGGATGCGGGACATGGGGGAGGGGAGCAGCAACCAGGGGACAGTGAATTGTGGACAGTGGCCGCGTCAGGGGGAGTGTAGCCGATTGTGGGGGCGGGGGAACAGGGATGTTTCACGTGGAACACTGCCCCAGCAAGATGCCGCGCTCGCGGCTGCCGGGCAGGGGGTGCAGATGGGACCAGCGCCACTGAGGGAACTGCTGCCGCCAAGCGGCGGCGCGCTCGGCGCCCACCCAGAAGGCGACCTGGGCGCCGGGGTCGAGCCAGCGCCCCAGCCAGCGCGGCACCTGCTCCATCTTGTCGAGGGCGCGCACGGTGACCAGGTTGGCGCCGGCCAGCGGGGCGCGATCGGGCGGGGGTTTCTGCGGCAAAAAGCCGTGCGCGAGATGGACTTGCGCCTCTAAGCCAAGCGTTTTCACGGTGGAGCGCAGGAACTCGACCTTTTTGCCGGTGGCTTCTACCAATGTAGTATGCAGGTGCGGCCAGCCCAACGCCAGCGCCAGCCCGGGAAAGCCGGCGCCGGCGCCCAGGTCCACGACGCGCTGGCGGGCGAGCGGCAGCACGTGGCCGAGATAGAGCGACTCGCCCAGGTGGCGTCGCACCAGCACCTCGGGCTCGGCCGAGCCCACCAGGCGGACGCGGGTGTTGGCCTCGGCCACCAGCTCCAAATAATGGGCGAAGCGCTCCCGGGCGGCGGCGTCGGCGGCGTAGCCGTACTCGGGCAGCCAGCGCTGCAGCAGGCTGGCGAGGGTGGCGCGGCTGGGCATGCTCCCAGCCTACTCCCACACCGCGCCGGGCGGGATGCGGGTAAACTGAAACCCAAGGAGTCGAGGCGCAATGTTGATCGTCATGCAGGCGGCGGCGACCGCCGAACAGGTACAAGCGGTATGCGACCGGATCACGGCGCTGGGGCTGCGGCCGCACGCCATGCCGGGGGCGCAGCGCACGGCGATCGGCATCACCGGCAACCGCGGCACGGTGGAGCCGGGGGCGCTGGAGGAGATGGCGGGGGTGGGCGAGGTGATCGTGGTCACCAAGCCCTACAAGCTGGTCAGCCGCGAGCTGAAGCCGGAGACGACGGTGATCCGCTTTCCCGGCTACCGGGCGACGATCGGGGGGGAGGAGCTGGCGATCGTGGCGGGGCCCTGCGCGATCGAGTCGCGCGCGCAGGCGATGGAGACGGCGGCGGCGGTGCGGGCGGCGGGGGCGCACTTCTTCCGCGGGGGCGCGTTCAAGCCCCGCACCTCGCCCTACTCCTTCCAGGGGCTGGAGGAGGAGGGGCTGAAGGTGATGGCGGAGGTGCGGGAGCAGTTCGGGCTGCTGATCATCACCGAGGCGGTGGACGAGCGCTCGCTGGAGCTGGTGGCGGAATACGCCGACGTGATCCAGATCGGGGCGCGCAACATGCAGAACTTCTCGCTGCTGAAGAAGGCGGGGCGGGCGGCGAAGCCGGTGCTGCTGAAGCGGGGGCTGTCGGCCACGCTGGAGGAGTTCCTGATGGCGGCGGAGTACATCATGAGCGAGGGCAACTACCAGGTGGCGCTGTGCGAGCGCGGCATCCGGACCTTCGCCGACCACACCCGCAACACCCTGGATTTGAGCATCGTGCCGGCGGTGCAGCGGCTGAGCCATCTGCCCATTCTGGTGGATCCGAGCCACGGCACCGGCAAGCGCAACAAGGTGGGGCCGATGGCGCGGGCGGCGGTGGCGGTGGGGGCGGACGGGCTGCTGATCGAGGTGCATCCGCGGCCAGAGGAGGCGCTCTCCGACGGGATGCAGTCGCTGTACCCGGCGCAGTTCGCCGGGCTGATGCGGGAGGTGGAGCAGATCGCGCCCATCCTGGGGCGGCGGGTGCTGGCGCCGCTGGCGGCGGCGAGCGTGGTGGCGGGCTAGGGGGGAAGACATGGGCTGGCTGGGGCGGAAGCTGTCGTCGTTCCTGTGGTGGACGTACCCGCGCGGAAGCCTGGAGTACGACATCATGGTGGGGATCATCCTGGCTTTTATTTTCCTCACGCCGCGACATTTTTTCCGCGACCAGCCGCGGCCGGCGGGGGCCACGCCGGCGGCCGGGATGGCGCGGCTGCGGCCGCCGGCGCGGCCGCCGGCGCAACTGGCGCGGCTGGGCCGCGCCCGATGAGGCGGGCGTGGGCCCGGGCGGCGGGGCTGCTGCTGGCGCTGGCGGCGGCGGCGGCGGCGCAGCAGGCGCCGGCCACGCTGGCGCAGGTGGTGGCGGCGCTCAACCAGGCGGCGCCGAAGATCCACGCGGTCAGCGCCCTGGCGCAGGTGGCCGACTACACAGCGCTGGTGGAGGACACCAGCCGCAGCTCGGGCACCTTCGCCTTCCGCCGCACCGACCAGGGCCCGATGTACGCCCTCGACCTGACCTCGCCGCCGGAGGCGGCGCGGCGGCTGGTGTACCGCGACCAGACCGCCTGGGTCTACACCCCGGCCAGCCACGAGGTGGTGAAGTACGCGCTCAAGGGCAAGCAGGCGCTGGTGGACCAGTACCTCTCGCTGGGCATGGGGGCGAGCGGGGACGAGCTGGCGCGCTCCTTCCGCCTGCGCTACGACGGCGCGGCGACGCTGGCGGGGGTGCCGACGGTGAAGCTGACGCTGACGCCGCGCCGCCCCGAGCTGGCGGGCACGCTCACCCACATCGTCCTGTGGTACGACACCCGCACCTGGATCGCCGCCCAGCAGCAGATCTTCCAGCAGGGGGGCGACTACCACCTGGTGCATTACAGCGAGGTGCGGCGCAACCCGGCGCTGCCCGACCGGGTGTTTTCCACCCGCTTTCCCGGCGCCCGGGTGATCGTGCCGCGGGGCTAATTCCCCGATTGCGGCGCGCCGCCCCGCGGATGCTACAATGAATCGGCTTTGCGGCGACTGGAGTCCGCGAGGGAGCGGCCATGGAGATCACCGTACGCAAGTTCGATCTATTGCAGGAGTTGCTGCTCCTGCAGGGCGTGGTGGAGCGGAAGACGACCATTCCCATCCTCGCCAACATCCTGGCCGAGGCCACGCCGGAGGGGCGGCTGCTGCTGGCGGCGACCGACCTGGAGCTGGGGCTGGAGACCTCGTGCGCGGCGACGGTGAAGAAGAGCGGCGCCTGCGCGCTGCCGGCGCGCAAGCTGCTGGACTACGTGCGCCTGCTGCCGGACGCCGACATCACCCTCAAGCGGCTGGAGAACCACTGGGTGTCGCTGCGCTGCGGGCGGGCGAACACGCGCATGGTGGGCATGTCGCGCGAGAACTTTCCCGAGCTGGCGGTGTTTCCCCCCAGCGGCGGGCTGCGGCTGCCGGCGGCGCCGCTGGCGGCGATGATCGCCAAGACCATCTTCGCCATCTCCAATGAAGAATCGCGCTACACCCTCAACGGCGCGCTGCTGGTGCTGAAGCCGATGTCGCTGGCGCTGGTGGCGACCGACGGCCACCGCCTGGCGCACATCGTGCAGGACCAGACGCCGCTGGAGGGGGTGGGGAGCGAAATCAAGGCGCTGGTGCCGAAGAAGGCGATGGCGGAGCTGCTGGGGCTGCTGGAGCAGGCCCCCGAGGACGCCAGCGTCGAGTTCGCCCAGGACGAGACCCACCTGTTTTTCCGCGTGCCCATGGCGGGCGGGGGCGAGGGGCGGGTGCGGCTGCTGACCGCGCGCAAGCTGAGCGGGCAGTTTCCCAACTACGAGGCGGTGCTGCCCAAGGCGCAGTTGCACTCGGTGCCGCTCAACCGCGGCGAGCTGGCGGCGGCGATCAAGCGCGTGGCCCAGTTCGCCGACGAGCGCTCGCACGCCATCCGGGTGCGGATCGAGCCCAACAAGCTGGTGCTGGCCTCCTCCTCCAGCGATATGGGCGAATCCGACGAGGAGATGGACACCACCTTCGAGGGCGAGCCGGTGATGATCGGCTTCAACTGGAAGTACCTGGAGGAGTTCCTCGACGCCGTCTCCAGCGAAGAGGTGCTGCTGGAGTTCAAGGACGACTCCTCGGCCGGGCAGTTGCGCCCGCGCGACAACAACGGCGCGCAGTACCGCTACGTCATCATGCCGATGAGAATCTGAGCCGCTGGCCACTGCCGTGGCGGGCGGCCACTGCCGTGGCGGGCTTGCGGGCAACCATCTCCGAAGGCGCTCCCGGTGGTCGCTGGCTTGTGGCGGTCCGCAGGGGCCTTCGCCGGCGGCCGGAAACTGGCAACGCCGCCCCGCGCTAAGCCCCGTTTTTTCAGCGGCTTAGCCCCTTTCCCGGGGTGGCTTCGGCGGGGGGTTCCGTGGTATTCTGTATGGAGGCTTCTTGGGCGAAAATCCACGCCTCCGCCAGGACCTTGTGAGCACAAAAAACACAGCCACGCTGGAGCCGAATTTGCCGGAAGAGGGCGACTACTCCGCCTCTTCGATCAAGGTATTGGGCGGGATGGAGGCGGTGCGCAAGCGGCCGGCGATGTACATCGGTTCCACCGGGGAGATGGGCCTCCACCATTTGGTGTATGAGGTGGTGGACAACTCGGTGGACGAGGCGTTGGCGGGCTATGCCGACAAGGTCGAGGTGACCATCCACACCGACAACTCGATCACCGTGGTGGACAACGGCCGCGGCATCCCGGTGGACACGATGGAGGTGGACGGGGAGACGCGCGGGGCGGCCGAGATTGTGATGACCAAGCTGCACGCCGGGGGCAAGTTCGACTCCTCCAGCTACAAGGTGTCGGGCGGGCTGCACGGGGTGGGGGTGAGCTGCGTCAACGCGCTGTCGGAGACGCTGGACCTGGAGATCTGGCGGGACGGGTTCACCTGGACGCAGGCGTTCGCCAAGGGCGAGATCCTGGGGCCGATCCAGAAGGCGGGCAAGACCAGCAAGCGCGGCACCAAGATCACCTTCAAGCCGGACGCGAGCATTTTCACCTTCACCGAGTACAACTTCGACACCCTGGCGAACCGGCTGCGGGAGCTGAGCTTTTTGAACCGCGGGCTGAAGATCACGCTGGCGGACGAGCGCAGCGAGAAGACGGCGGAGTTCCAGTACACCGGCGGGATCACCGAGTTCGTGCGCCACCTGAACCGGGGCAAGCAGGTGCTGCACGACAAGCCGATCAGCATGGAGGGCAGCCGCGAGGTTCCGGGCGGGGTGCTGCAGATGGAGGTGGCGCTGCAGTACAACGACAGCTACTCGGAGACGCTGTTCAGCTTCGCCAACAACATCAACACGGTGGACGGGGGCTCGCACCTGTCGGGGTTCCGCTCGGCGCTGACGCGGACGATCAACAGCGTGGGGCAGCAGTTGAACCTGTTCAAGGACTTGAAGGAGAACCTGACCGGGGACGACGTGCGCGAGGGGCTGGTGGCGGTGGTGAGCGTGAAGCTGCCGCAGCCGCAGTTCGAGGGGCAGACCAAGGGCAAGCTGAACAGCGACATCAAGGGCCAGGTGGAGGCGCTGATCAACGAGAAGCTGGGCGAGTACCTGGACCACAACCCGGCGGTGGCGCGGCGGATCATCAACAAGGCGATCGAGGCGGCGCGGGCGCGGGAGGCGGCGCGCAAGGCGCGCGACCTGACGCGGCGCAAGGGGGCGCTGGACTCGGGCGGGCTGCCGGGCAAGCTGGCCGACTGCAGCGAGCGCGACCCGCAGCGCTGCGAGATCTTCATCGTCGAGGGCGAGTCGGCCGGCGGCACTGCCAAGCAGGGGCGGGACCGGCGCTACCAGGCCATCCTGCCGCTGAAGGGCAAGATCCTGAACGTGGAGAAGGCGCGCTACGACAAGATGCTGGGCCACGAGGAGATCCGGGCGCTGATCACGGCGCTGGGCACCGGCATCGGGCCGGCGGCCGAGGACCTGGACTACAGCAAGCTGCGCTACGCCAAGGTCATCCTGATGACCGACGCCGACGTGGACGGCAGCCACATCCGCACCCTGCTTTTGACCTTCTTCTTCCGCCACATGAAGCTGCTGCTGGACAAGGGCAACATCTACATCGCGCAGCCGCCGCTGTACCGCATCAAGAAGGGCAAGAGCGAGCAGTACATCAAGGACGACAAGGAGTTCGTCAGCGTGATGATGCGGCGCATCACCGAGGACCGCTCGCTGCGCTATGGGGAGGGCGGGGCGGAGCTGAAGGGGGCGGCGCTGAGCAAGTTCCTGGTGAGCCTGAGCGACTACTACGTCCACTTCGACAAGGCCGACCGCAAGCTGCGCCATCCGCAGATCACCCGCCTGGTGCTGGAGGCGGGGCTGGAGAAGAAATCCGACTTCGAGCAGCCCGACAAGCTGCGGGCGCTGGAGCCGAAGGTCAAGGCGGCCGAGGGGGTGGCGACGGCGCAGGTGGTGCTGGACGAGGAGCACAGCCTCTACGAGCTGCGCTACCGCGACCGCAACCAGCTCGAGCACGTGGTCAACGCCGAGCTGGCGCTGCTGCCCGAGTTCAAGCTGGCAGTGAAGGTGGGCAAGCTGGTGGCCGAGCACAACCATCCGCCCTTCCTGCTGGCCGACGGCGAGGCCGCGCCGGTGGAGAAGGAGAACGGGCGCGAGCTGCTGGAATTCATCCTGGACGAGGGCAAGCGGCTGTTCAGCGTGCAGCGCTACAAGGGGCTGGGGGAGATGCGCGCCGACCAGTTGTGGGAGACCACCATGGACCCCTCGACGCGCACCCTGCTGAGCGTGAAGCTCGAGGACCTGCTGGCGTGCGAGGAGATCTTCTCGACGCTGATGGGCGAAGAGGTGGGTCCGCGGCGCGAGTTCATCGAGCGCAACGCGCTGGACGTGAAGAACCTGGACATTTAAGAGTTGCTGGTTGCTAGTTGCTGGTTGCTAGTTGAACCGTGGCGCCCCAGCGGGCGGCGACGGCGCGGGGGCGGGCAGCAGGCGACCATGGGGCGGACTCCTGCGAGCCTGGTTTGGCTCTATCCGGGCGCCGGGAGCCAGTTCTCTTGGACCAGGCCGGGGACGCGGCTGAATTCCCGGGTGTTGGCGGTGACCAAGGTACGCCCCAGGGCGAGCGCCTGAGCTGCGATCCAGAGGTCGTTGCCGCCGATGGGTTGGCCGAGCTGTTCCAACTCAAAGCGGAGTCGGCCATAGAAAACTTCTGTGGGGGCTTCCAGGGCGAGCACGGGCAAGACCTGCAGGATCGCCTCGAGCTGGGCGCTGAGGCGGGGCGACGCCTTCTTGGCGGCGCCGTAACGAAGTTCTGCGACCACGATGATGCTGGTGGCCACCCGCGGCTCGCCCACGCGCCGAATATTCTCGGCCACGTGTCCCTGGGGGTGGCGCACCAGATCGCTGACGATGTTGGTGTCAAGCAAGTAGTTGGTCACAGCTTGACCGCGCGGGGGCGAGGATCGGCAATTGGAGGGAAGCCCTCCTTAATCGGCTTGAGGCCGGCGAGCACGGCTAGGAGCGAACGCGGTGGCAGGGGCTCGAGGATGAGGCGGTCGCCGTCGCGGCGCAGGGTGGCCTCGCGCCCCGGCAACTCCAGCTCGCGCGGGATGCGCACGGCTTGGTTGCGCCCATTGCGAAAAAGCCGAACGTGGTGACTCTTTGGCATATGCTCTATCCTATGCCGCCCGCGCCGTTTTGAAAACCTGGATTTTCTGGGCGCAACTCGCTGATTCTAAGAGACATCACTTTCAGGTTTGGCCTCTTCGCCCGCCTGCGCCTGGGGACCCCGGTTCGCGGCCATTCGCGCCGATTCTGCCAGTGGGCAAGGCGGCGCGACCCCCGCGAGCGGCCTAGTGGCATAGGCCTGGTGCCTATGCCGGAAATTTGAAAATCTGGAAATTCTAGGGCTATCTTGTTGATTCGGCGCAACGTCGCTTTCCGTTTTGCCCCCCCCTTTTTTGTCTGCCCGCCCTCCCCGGCGGGCGCAGCCTGCCGCCACGGCCGTGCGCGCCGCCGGGGAATGCGTCACTTTCAGTTGTCAAGCGCCGCGACCCGCCCTGGGGCGGCCCCAGGCCGTCCGGACAGGGCCGGGGGGCCAGGCAAAGCAGCATGCCGGTGAGATGCGCCTTTTGGCCCCCGCGGCCTGACAATTCTGCGACAGAAACTGTTGGCGGGCGGTGTTTTGCGGCAGGCAACCATTGGTAGGCGTGGGCCCCTGCGCGGCTTCGCCTCGCGTCCCGCTTGTGCTCACGCCGGCTTGGGGGCCCCGTGGCCCCAAGCCGGCGCTGCGCTTCGCAGAGGCCGCGCCGAATTCGCTTCCCGGGGGGGCAGAAGCGCCACTGGCGCTTCTGCCCCTTCGGAATCTCGCGGCCTTTCGCGCCGATTTTGCCAGCAGGCAAAGCGGCGCGACCCCCGCGAGCCGAGCCGGGTGGTAGGATGGGCGCTGCTGGAGGCGGCGATGGGCTTGGTGGAGGTGGCGAACTACATTGGCGGCGAGTGGATGGGCGCAGGCGGAGCCGAGCGCTTGCCGGTGGTGAACCCGGCGACGGAAGAGGTGCTGGCGCAGGTGCCGCTCTCGGGGGCGGCGGAGGTGGATGCGGCGGCACAGGCGGCGGCACGGGCGTTTCCGGGGTGGCGGGCGACGCCGGCGGGCGAGCGGGTGCAGTTCCTGTTCAAGCTGAAGGGGCTGCTCGAGGCCAACCTCGAGGCGCTGGCGGTCACCATCACGGAAGAATGCGGCAAGACGCTGGCGGAGTCGCGGGCGGAGCTGCGGCGCGGGATCGAGAACGTCGAGGCGGCGTGCGGCATTCCGCTCTTGCAGCAGGGCTATTGCAGCGAAGAGGTGGCGCCGGGGATTGACGAGACCATGCTGCGGCAGCCGCTGGGGGTGGTGGCGGCGATCACGCCGTTCAATTTTCCGGCGATGATCCCGCTGTGGTTTTTGCCGTGGGCGATCGCCTGCGGCAACGCCTTCATCCTCAAGCCCTCAGAAAAAGTTCCGCTGACGGCGGTGCGGCTGCTGGAGCTGATCGAGCAGACCGGGCTGCCGGCGGGGGTGGTGAACCTGGTGCACGGTGGGCGGGCGGCGGCGGAGGCGATGTGCGACCATCCGACGATCCGGGCGGTGAGCCTGGTGGGCTCGTCGGCGGTGGCGCAGGCGGTTTACGCGCGGGCGGCGGCGCGGGGCAAGCGGGCGCAGTGCCAGGGCGGGGCGAAGAACGTGGTGGTGGTGCTGCCGGACGCGGACATGGAGATGACGACGCAGGTGCTGAGCGACTCGGCCTTCGGGTGCGCGGGGCAGCGCTGCCTGGCGGCGTCGCTGGCGGTGACGGTGGGCGGCGGGCGCGGGCGCTTCACGGCGGCGATGGCCGAGGCGGCGCGGACGCGGGTGGTGGGCGACGGGCAGGACGACGGGGTCGAGACCGGGCCCCTGATCAACGCGGCGAGTCGGGAGCGGGTGGCGGGGCTGATCGCTGTCGGCGTACAGGAGGGGGCGCGGGTGGTGGTGGACGGTCGCGCCCCGCAGGCGCCGCCAGGCTTCTTTCTGCGTCCGACGGTGCTGGAGGGCCTCGCGCCGGCAGGGACGCTGGCGCGCACCGAGGTGTTTGGGCCGGTGCTGGGGCTGACCCACGTCGAGACGCTGGAAGAGGCAATCGCGCTGGTAAACGCCCAGGCCTACGGCAACATGGCGTGCCTTTTCACCGCCAGCGGGGCGGCGGCGCGGCAGTTCCGGCACCAGGCCGAGGCGGGCAACATCGGCATCAACCTGGGGGTGGCGGCGCCACTGGCGCAGTTCCCGTTCAGCGGCTGGAAGGGCAGCTTCTTCGGCGACCTGCACGCCCAAGGGCGGGACGCGGTGGAGTTTTACACCGACAAAAAGGTGGTCATCGAGCGCTGGCCCCGGGCCTGGTCGCGGCGGTTCTGAGGCATGGCTAGCGGCTAGCCGCCCGGTCGGCTCAGCCCTCGATAACTCCCCGTGTTATAATGGGTCTGCCATGAGCGGCGCAGGTCAGCTTCGTGAAGCCCGAGAGGCGCGCGGATGGACGCAGGAGCAGGCGGCCAAGCGGCTGCGTGTGACGCAGGCATACTTGTCCATGCTGGAAAGCGGCCGGCGGGCGGTGCCGGCGCGCATGGCGGTTGGCTTGGCGCGTCTTTTCGACTTGCCGGCCACGGCGTTGCCGCTGCCTTCCCACGCCGGCGAACGGACCGAGGTTCAACTGGCCGAGGATCTGGCCGTGCTAGGGTACCCGGGGTTCCGGCACCTCGTCCCGCGCCCGGGCACGGTGGCAGCCGTCCGGCGCAATCCGGCCGAGGTGCTGGTTGCGGCCTTGCGCAGGCCGAACCTGGACAGCCGGACGGTTGAGGCGCTGCCGTGGCTCGCACTTGAGTTCGCCAACCTGGACTTGGGCTGGCTGCTGCGGGAAGCCAAGCTCGCCGACCTGCAGAATCGTCTCGGGTATGTCGTCTGTGTGGCGCGGGAACTGGCGGCGCGCGCCGGCCGCACGGGCGATGCCGGGCGCCTCCGCAGCTTTGAGCACACACTGGAGCAGAGCCGGCTGGCGCGAGAAGACACACTCTGCCATGAGGCGCTCTCCGGGGCAGAGCGGCGCTGGCTGAAGCAACGGCGGACACCGGAGGCGCGACACTGGAGGCTCTTGACCGATCTGAGCGCGGAGCAGATACAGAATGCCTCTTGAGCGCCCGCCCGAGCCTTGGCGGTCGCTGCTCTTGGTTGGCGCGGGCCCCAGCGCGCCTGCGGCGCGCGTCCCGCTTGTGCTCACGCCGACTTGGGGGCCCCGTGGCCCCAAGTCGGCGCTGCGCGTCGCTGACGAGATCGATCGCCAGGCAATAAGAGAGCATTTTCCTGTACTGCGTCGGTGGCTTCGCCGTGACCGTCGTCTACGGCGCCGCCCGAACGACCGCGGATCTCGATGTGCTGTGGACGACCCACAACGTGGGCGCGAGCGCCACGCTCTCGCTTGCCGAGCGTGGGAGCGAGTTACACCGCCGCTTTGGAGTCTACATTGATCGGGTAGGCGTCGTCGCGCCTCCGTGCAACTTTGCGAGCCGGCTCCTGGAGATCTTCCCGGGCGCGTTCGAGAGGTTGCGCCTGTTTGTGCCGGATGCCTACGATCTGGCGCTGTTGAAGCTCGAACGAAATGTTCAACGCGACCGCGATGACGTAAAGTGGCTGGCGCGGACCACTCCCTTCGAGCTGGCGGTTCTCCGACGGCGGTATATGGAGGAGCAGCGCGAGTACCTGGTTGGGCCAGTTGAGCGGCACGACCTCACGCTTCAGCTTTGGATTGACATGATCGAGGAAGATCGCCGCAGCGGCCCGTCGGGGAAGATCTGAAGGAAGAATAGCGTTGCTGTAGCCCGCTGCGGGAGCGCGCCCCGCGGTCGGGGGTGGTAGGATGGCGCTGCCGCTTAATCTACCGGCGATGATCCCGCTGTGGTTTTTTGGGGGGAGGCGCTTTACGGCGGCTATGGCGGCGGCGGCGCGGATGCGGGTGGTGGGCGACGGGCAGGACGACGGGGTCGAGACCGGGCCCCTGATCTGCGCGGCCAGCCGCGAGCGGGTGTTGGGGCTGATCGCGGCGGGCGAGCGCGAGGGGGCGCGGGTGGTGGTGGACGGGCGCGCCCTGCAGGCGCCGCCAGGTTTCTTTCTGCGTCCGACGGTGCTGGAGAACGTGGCGCCGGCCGGGACGCTGGCGGGCACCGAGGTATTCGGGCCGGTGCTGGGGCTGACCCACGCCGAGACGCTGGAGGAGGCGATCGCGCTGGTCAACGCCCAAGCCTACGGCAACATGGCGTGCCTGTTCACCGCCAGCGGGGCGGCGGCGCGGCAGTTCCGGCACCAGGCCGAGGCGGGCAACATCGGCATCAACCCGGGGGTGGCGGCGCCACTGGCGCAGTTCCCGTTCAGCGGCTGGAAGGGCAGCTTCTTCGGCGACCTGCACGCCCAGGGGCGGGACGCGGTGGAGTTCTACACCGATAAAAAGGTGGTCATCGAGCGCTGGCCCCGGGCCTGGTCGCGGAAGTTTTGAGGGGGGCTGGCTGACCGCTGCGCGCGGCGTAATGCTGGTCGGGCGCGTGACGGATCAGGCATTCGATGCTGTGGGGGAACCTGTTCACTGCTCGCGCGAGTCCAAGCCACAACGCGATCCCCCAATTCCCAATATTCATTGCTAGACCGGCGCTGTCGCGGATCGCACGCGCGATCGCGCCGTCAGAATCTATTGCCCTCTGCGCCTGGGCCAGGTGGGCCTCCAGCAAGTCGCCCGCGCACAAACCGCCGTTTTTCAAGCGTTTTCGGTTGACGGGGATAGTAGACTGGGCGAGTGGCGACGATTGCACCTGCGGAATGGGCAAGGATCGTACTGGACGCCGCCGTTGCAGTAGGAACAATTGGCTTGGCAATCGCTGCATTCAGGCAGATGAGCGAGGACCTGAAGTCTCGCCTAGTCTTGGAGATTGACGGCGGCGGACCGCACACCGATTGTGGCCTGACTGTTCGGAACGTAGGGCGGTACCCAGTTTACGTCGAGGGGTACAGGTTTCAATTACCTGGTGTCTTGTTTGATGGCATTGCGAACGCCACGGGCGATTCCAATATGGCAACTCCGGGCAAGAGCGTGAGCTGGTCCATCCAGGACCACGTCTGGAAAAATAAAGACCGAATCCCGGAAGTCCACCGGGCCCGACCCACCGTAGTGACGCTGGCAATCAGCTATATTGGCCCGAGTGGGCGCAAGGTTATGACGCGACAACTTGAAATCTCGGTTGTCGATTGCGAGGGATTGAGAATTGTTCAAATGGGCGCCGGCGGACCCACGGGCCTTACGGACATCATCGAGCAGAGTAGGCCATGGTACATACGGTTTTTTCATCGCTGATAGTGGCCCAGAGCCCGAACTGGGTTCTGGGGGCCCCGGTTCGCAGCCTTTCGCGCCGATTTTGCCAGCAGGCAAAGCAGCGCGACCCCCGCGAGGCGCCAAACCTTCGCAACGGCGAAGCCGCCGTTCGCGCCGCCATCCAATCGCCCTGGAGCCAAGGCCCGGTCGAGGGCGCCGTTCACCGCCTCAAACTGATCAGACGCCCAATATATGGCCGCGGCAAGCTCGATCTGCTGCGCATCCGGGTCCTGCGCGCCAAATAGCCCGCGGCCGCGCACGGCAACCCTAAAAAAGCCCTACCATTTCAAGGTTGGCACGGGCCCCAGCGCGGCTGCGCCGCGCGTCCCGCTTTTGAGCCGCCCCGCTGTAATGGCGCGGGGCAGCGTGCTCGCGCCGAATTCGTTTCGCGGGGGCGCAGACGCGCCACTGGCGCGTCTGCCCCTGCGGAATTACGACCAGCCCGGTTCGCGGCCTTTCGCGCCGATAGGGCGGGCGAGCAAAGCCGGGCCAGGTAGGCCTCGTCCTCGGGCCGGGGCGAGCGCACGATGCCGAGCAAGAGGGCACTCAACAAACGCGGGTGGGGGTGGTGGGCGCGCGGCGGGGGCGCCGGGCTGGTCCGCCGACCGAGCTGGGGATAGCGCCGGGCGAACCAGCGCCGGAAGTTGCTGGGGCAGCCGGGGAGGCCCTGGACGTGGAGTTCCCGCCAGAGCTGCGCGGCGCCGGGGCCGTCGCTTCGCGCCCGCGCCTTCACCGCCTCCGTCCAAGCGTTTCCCGGCGGCCGCTCAGCCCTGATGCTGGTCGCAGCGCGCCTCCGCCACGTCGCGGCAGGCACATGGGGGAAGCGCCGCTACCTGGATATGAGTCGGCTAAAGCAGGTGGCAGCAGGCGCGGCGTCAAGCCCGCCTTCTGGCCATCCTCAGCATCATTTCGTGGCGAGTCTTCTGGTTGACCATGCTCGGCCGGACCGCGCCCGAAGCCGTCGCGGGCGCGGCCTTCACGCCTCTGGAACAGCGGCTGCTCCAGGCCGCTGTCGCACGGGCGCAGCCTTCGACGGCGTTGCACCATTGCCTGATCCAGCTCGCCCGCTTGGGCGGCTACCTGGCGCGCGCTCACGACCCGCCTCCCGGCAACCTGGTCGTTTGGCGTGGATTGGCTCGGCTCAATGATCTCGCTCTCGGCGCCGACTTCGGCTTCGCACTTGTGGGCAAATGAAAGGTTGCTTTGACGCGTACCATGTGTTTGAGGTCCTTCCCGTCCTCGCGCCGCGCCTCTCCCGACGGCGGCCGCCCATGCAGCAACTCCCGCTTGGATAGACGACACTCGCGTGAGCGGCCGGTCACGGTCGCGCCGCGGTGCTACAGGCCGTATCATTCGGCATGGAGCACTCTCTGTTTAATACCGACCTGGATACGCTCTCGGACGCCGCCGTCAAGGCTCTCATGGTCGATTTCCTGCAACTCAACGCCCTGCCGGAGGAACGCCCACGCGAGGGATGGCGGATCGATTTCAAGCTGGATCTGAGCGAGGGCTTTTTCCAGTCAGTCGCAGCGTTCGCAAACACCGCAGGCGGGATCCTTTTTCTCGGTGTCGAGGAACTCAATGATGGGAACAAGGACCACGAGGGATTGCCGGGCACCCTCAAAGGGGTCACCGGAAAGGGAGAGCTTGGAACGAGGATCGCGAATATGATCGCCTCACGGATCGACCCGTGCCCCCCTACCGCGATCCGAGCGTTCCCCGTCGGTTCCGGCGCGACCGCCGCAGTGGTCCGCATCCACCCGGCACGTGAACTCACAATGCTGATGACCGGCGAGAGGCCTGTCTACGTTCGGGACAACGGCCGCTCGGTACCTGCAAACGCGCGCATGCTGCGCATGCTGCTCGCGCGCCTCGTGGCAGACCCGGACGAGGCCGGATCGTCTGCGACCTCCTTCATCAACCAGCTTGGCCTGCGTCCTCATCGGGTGAACGGCTGTCCGGACACCTTCATCCGGGTGGCCATGACCCCCAAAGCGCCCGTTGCCCATGAGATCGACATTGACGCTGAGCGGCGATTCTCACATTTGGTCCAACGATACTTCCCGCGAATCGCCGACATCGAGCGTTTCGGTCGTTCGGAGTTTCTGACCGTGGGTGCGAACGGCACATGCATCTACCAGCAGAAGGAGACGCACGCCCAGGCGTGGTACCTCAACGGGCAGGGGCAGGTCGGCTTCACGTCGAGGATCGCGGTCCACATTCGACCCGAACCGGTGTGGCAATGGAGCATCTACGATTGTCTCGAGGATGCCGATGCGCTGTTCGGTCTCGCGCGGGCCTACTGGCGCGAACGCGGATACATCGGAGGCGGCCTCTTCGAGGCCCATGTGTTGCCAACAAGCGTGACGCCGTACAAAAGCGGGGACGGATTCCTTTCGCTGCGGAATCCCGACTTGTGGTTGGACCGCGCGCTCATTGCGATTCGCCCAGTCCCGGAGCGTCCCCAAATGCCACAACCGCGAAAAATGCTGCCCTGGTCGTCGTCCGACGCTCCAAGCGATTGCCTCGCATCGGTGTTCAACAGCCTCATTCGCGATCTAGGGCATGCCGCCGAACTGTCAAAGCTCAGGATTGCGATCGCGAGCAATTTCAAGCATTCGTCGGCTGAGTTCGGCAGCTTGAATTCGGCTTGAAGAGGCGCGATTCCGATTCAGCTAACTTCAATGCTGTCAGCAGGATCCGGCTGATCATGTCTCCTTTCGAAAGGAGAGACCGGCGGGATAGCTTCACCGAAGATCCCGGCCAGCGGCACTGACGGCGATCGCGTTGGGCCCGCAAGTTCGCGGAACGCTGGCGCACCGATGTGCTCCCGGCACACGTCGCTCATCACGGCACCGAGGATCCTGAACCCACGTGGTAGGCAAGCAATCCGGTGCGCAAGGTGCGTATTCTTGCCCATGCCGAACAGCGTTCTTGTGTGATGCCGAACGCGATTCCTGCGGGATGCCGAACGGGATTCTTGTCATGCCGAACACCGACCGGTAGGTAAGCAGCGACGCCATTGCCCCGCCCGATACTGCCTCTTTTACACGAGGAGGACAGGGTGGGCCAGCTGAGGGCGTCCATGCGCAAGATCTGCGAGGTTCTGGGTTTACAGTTCGAGTTGGGCTGGGGCCAGCGCCAGATTGCCCGTGCCACGGGGTTGAGCGCCAGCACGGTGCACGAATACGTGGTGCGCTGCCAAGCCGCCGGAGTGGGCTGGCCGTTGCCGGAGGGCTGGGGCGAGCCGGAGTTGCTGGCCGCGTTGCGGCCAGCCTTGCCGCGCACGGCGGCAAGCGCACGGGCGCGGCCCGACTTCGCCGCGGTGCACCGCGAACTGCAGGCCAGCAAGCACACCACGCTGCATTTGCTGTGGAAGGAGTATCGGGCGGGCGAGCCCCGGGGCTACACCTATAGCCGCTTCTGCTTTCTTTATCGCCGCTGGCGGCGAGCGGGCGAGCTGGTGCTGCGCCAGGACCACCGTCCAGGGGAGAAACTGTTCGTGGACTAGGCCGGCGCCAAGCTGCCCATCCACGACCCGGGCGCCGGCCAGGTGGGTTGGGCCTCGCTGTTCGTGGCCGTGCTCGGCGCCAGCAACTACACCTACGCCGAGGCCTTTGCCGACGAGACGCTGCCGCATTGGATCGCGGCCCACGTTCACACCTTCCAGTTCCTGTGGGTTTGTCAACCCGATCTGGCCCCACTGTGACAGCTTGATTTGGCCCCACCCCGGGGCGGTTGCGGTTGGCCGGGCCGGTCCCCGGAGTGGAGCCCGGAGTTCCGCGGAGCGGAACGGAGGGCGCAACGCAGGGGACCGGCCCGGGCGGCTAGGCGGCTCCCTTCTTTGGTCCCGCCGCGGTGCGGCGGAAACGGTAGGATTCCGATCCGGTTTCGATGATGTGGCAGCGGTCGGTGACGCGGTCCAGGAGCGCTTTGCACAGCCGCGGATTGGCGAACACCTGGGACCACTCGGAAAACGGCAGATTGGTGGTCAGCAGGATGCTCGCCCTCTCGGCCCGTTCGGCGATGACCTGAAACAGCAGGTCGGCGCCGACCTCGGCCAGCGGCAGGTAGCCGAGTTCGTCGATGGCGATCAGGTCGAACCTGGTCCAGCGCGCCAAGGCGCGCTGCAGGGTGTTTTGCTGGCGCGCCTCCACCAGCTCGTTGACCAGCGCGGCGGCGGTGACAAAGCGCACCCGCCGGCCCTGGCGGCAGGCGGCGACGCACAGCGCCGTCGCCAGATGGGTTTTGCCGGTGCCGCACTCGCCCAGCAGGATCACCGGCTCGGCGCGTTCGATGTAGCCGCCCTCGGCCAGTTGGCGCAGCAGCCCGGCTGGAACCTGGGGAGCCTGGTTGAAGTCAAACTGTTCCAGCGTCTTGAGCCGCGGCAGGCGGGCCTCCTGGATGCGCCGCTGCACTTTGCGCTGGCCGCGCTCATCGAGCTCGGCCGACAGCAAACCGTCCAGGTAGCGCAGATGGCTGTGGCCGTCGCGCGCCGCCTCGCGCGCCAGGCTGTCAAACTGGCTGGCGATGGCGCCAAGAAAGAGCCGCTTGCAGCTTTGGCGAATGGCGGCCTCCTCCAGGGCCCCACCCGCCTCCGGGCGGTTGGGTTTCTTCATTGCAGCCTCCCGCCCCCGCCCAACAGCTGGTCGTAGCTGCCCAGATCCGGCAGCGGGCGGTCAAAGCGCGCCAGGCCGCCCACCTCGACCGGCTCCGGCGCCGGGCGCCGGAGTTGGCCCGCTCCCATCAGGTGCGCGATGGCGGCGGCGTCCATGCAGTTCAGCTCCAGCGCTTGTGACACGCGGCTTCCAACTCCGCCCAGCCCCGGTCGCGGCCGAGCAGCAGCACCTCCGCCATGGCGCGGGTGCCGGCCAGCCGGCCATGGCGCGACTCCAGCCCGCGCCACCTCCGGTCGAAGCACGCTGGCCAGCGCCCCTGCGCGCGCCACTGGGCCAATGGCGTCGAGCCGGCCAGCGCGCCGGGCTTGCGGTGTAGCACCTCCAGGTAGTGCTCCAACTCCAGGCACCGTTGTCCATGGCCGTAGCTGCGGGCGTGCCGGGCCACGGCTCGGCCACCGTCAAACACCTCCACCCAGCCGGCGCTCACCTCGACCCGCGCCGCCGTCCCCGGCGGCAGCGGCGCCGAGTACCAGTTCCCGCGCACCTTGACGCAGCCCTTGGCGTCCACGGCGGGAAACGCCGTCTCCCGCAGGTCGAACCCCTCCGCCGCCGGCGGCAACAGATGCGGCTGCCTCGTACCAGTCCACTTGCGCCTCGCCGCCCCAGGCGTAGCATTGCGGCACATAGACCTCGCGCCCCAGCCATCCCAGCTCCGCCCTGCGGCGCCGCACATAGCCACGCACCGTGGACCGCGA
>Ga0307374_10001942_pt1 | contig 37653 bp, 35 predicted proteins | sample OX3MG_FD_202532 | JGI IMG/M metagenome (GOLD analysis project Ga0307374, IMG submission 202532) | Soil microbial communities from Risofladan, Vaasa, Finland - OX-3 | ecosystem: Environmental > Terrestrial > Soil > Coastal area > Acid sulfate soil | place: Finland: Risofladan, Vaasa | collected... | reverse complement strand
CGGTGCCGACGTTGATCACCGCCGAGGTCTTCACGCCGGCGAGAATGGTGGGCGCGGCGAGCGGCAGCTCGATGCGCGCCAGGATCGTGGCCGGGCGCAGGCCGAGGGCGCGCGCCGCCTGCACCAGCCCGGCCGGCATCTGCGCAAGCCCGGCGTGGGTATTGCGCACGATCGGCAGCAGGGCGTACAGGAACAGCGCGATCAGCGCCGGCCACAGGCCGATCGTTCCGGTGAGCGGGATCAGGAACGCGAGCAGCGCGAGCGACGGAATCGTCTGCACCAGGCCGGTGAGCGCGAGCACCGGCTGCGCCAGGCGCGCAACCTTGCCGGCGATCACGCCAAGCGGCACGCCGACAAGCACCGCGGCGGCTAGCGAGCCGAACACCAGCCCCAGGTGCTCGGCGAGCAGGCGCCCGAAGTCGGGCGCGAACAGGGCCGCCCACAGCCCGCGGCGGGGGGCCGCGGTGGGGTGCCCGAGAAACTCGGCGGCCACCGTGGCGAAGGGCACGTGGTCGAGCTCGGCTCGCGCATTGAGCGCCACCATGCGCGGCGCGTCGATCGTGCCGCGCAGCCCGGCGAAGGCGGCGAAGGCGGCCGGGAAACGGCGCGGCGCGTCGGCGCGATACAGCAGCACCGCCGCGTAGACCGGAAAGAAATGCCGGTCGTCCGCGAGCACCGCGATGTGGTCGCGCGCAATCTTGGCGTCGGTCGAGTACAGGTCGATCACGTCCACATCGCCCGAACGCAGCGCGTCGTACGCCAGCCCGTGGTCGAGCCCGCGCGGCGTGGGCTGCGGCAGAAAGTAGGCCCGCTTCAGCCCGGGCCAGCCGTCGCTGCGGCCGAGGAATTCGTGCGAGAACCCGAAGCGCAGACCGGAATGCGCCGCAAGGTCCGAGATGCTGCGGATGCCGAGGCGCGCGGCCTCGCTGCGGCGCATGCCGAGCGCATATGTGTCGTCGAAGCCGAGCGGATCGCCCGCTTGCAGGCCCAGGGCCGCGAGCCCCCGGTTGAGCGCGGCGAGGTCCAGGCTCGCGTCGCTCTTCAGAATCTCGCGCGCGATCGTGCCCGTGTACTCGGGATAGACGTCGATCGCGCCCGAGCGCAACGCCTGGTACAGGATTCCCGTGTTCCCCATTCCCGGGTCGTAGCGGACCGTCACCCCGGCGGCGCGCGCGCTCTGAACCAGAATCTGGCCGAGGACGTACGACTCGGTGAAACGCTTGGAACCGATGCGCAGCACGTGGTCGGCGTGCGCGGCGGCCGGAAGCAGCGCGAGCGCCAGCAGCAGGAGCCGCCGCATGCTCAGGCCGCGCGCGCCGCGGCCGGCGCGCCGCCGCCGTGCAGGAACTGCAGCGCGGCGAGGCCCGCGTACAGCCCCCCCTGGCGCATCAGCTCGGCATGGCTGCCTTCGGCCACGACGCGTCCCTGATCCAGCACCACGATGCGATCGGCGTGCTGCACGGTCGCCAGGCGGTGCGCGATCACCAGCGTGGTGCGGCCGCGCTCCAGCGCCTCGAGCGCCTGCTGCACCATGCGCTCGCTCGCCGCGTCGAGGGAGCTGGTGGCCTCGTCGAGCAGCAGGATCGGGCGGTCGGCGAGCAGCGCGCGCGCGATCGACACGCGCTGGCGCTGTCCGCCCGACAGGGTCACACCGCGCTCGCCGAGCGGGGTGTCGAGGCCTTGCGGCAGGCGCTCGATGAACTCGAGCGCGAACGCCTGCCCGCAGGCGCGCTCGACCTCCGCCCGGCTCGCCTCGGGGCGCCCGTAGCGCACGTTCTCCAGCACGCTCGCGGCGAATACCACCGGCTCCTGCGGCACCACCGCGACCAGGCGCCGCAGCGCGAGCGGATCCATCGCGCGCAGGTCCACACCGTCCATCCGGATCGCGCCCGACTGCGGGTCGTAGAAGCGCAGCAGCAGCGCGAGCACCGTGGACTTGCCAGCGCCCGAAGGCCCGACCAGCGCCACGCGCTCGCCGGCCGCGATGCGCAGCGTGAAGCGCTCAAGCGCACGCAGCTGCGGCCGCGCCGGATAGGCGAAGCCCACGGCGTCGAACTCGATCAAGCGCGGCGCGCGCGCCGGAAGCGTCGCCGCCGGCGGCGCGACAATCGTCGGCACGGTGGCGAGCAGCTCGATGAGCCGCTCGGTGGCGCCGGCGGCGCGCTGCAGGTCGCCCATCACCTCCGAGACTGCTGCCACCGCCCCGGCAGCCACCGCGCAGTAGAAGACGAACGCGGACAGGTCGCCCGCGCTGAGCCGGTCGCCGAGGACGTCGCGGCCGCCGATCCACAGGATCAAGCCGACTCCGCCGTAGATCACGAGCATGACCAGCGCGATCAGGCCCGCCTTGACGCCGATGCGCGCCACGCCCGCCGCGTAGGCCGCCTCGACCCGCTCGGCGAACTCGCGCCGCGTGTGCTCCTCGTGCACGTAGGACTGCACGGTGCGCACCTCGTGCAGTGCCTCGTCGATCGACACTGTCACGTCGGCGATGCGGTCCTGGTTGAGGCGCGACTCGCGCCGCAGGCGGCGCCCGAGCAGCAGCACCGGCACCACCACCAGCGGCCCGAGCGCAAGCACGACCAGCGTGAGCTTGAGGTTGGTCCAGGCAAGCAGCGCAAGCGCGCCGGCGAGCAGCAGGGCGTTGCGCAGCGCCATCGAGAAGCCATAGCCGATCACCGCCTGCAGCACCGCGCTGTCGTTGGTGAGGCGCGAGATCACCTCCCCGGTGCGCGTGCTCTCGAAGTAGCTCGGCGCGAGCCGCAGCACGTGGTCGAACACCGCCCGCCGGATGTCGGCCACCACGCGTTCGCCGGTGGTCATCATCAGGTAGAAGCGTGCGTAGGTCGCGCACGCGAGCACCACCGCAAGCACCAGCACCGCGGCGAGCGCCTGGTTGAGGATCGCGCCGCTCGCCGAGCCGAATCCGGCGTCGATCACGTAGCGCAGGCCCTGGCCGAGCGCGAGCACGCAGGCCGCCGCCAGCAGCAATGCGACGAGAGCGCCCGCCAGGCGCAGCTTGTAGGGCGCCAGAAAGCGCGCCAGGCGCGCAAACTGCGCCCAGTCGCGGCTGCCCGGGCGGTCCGGCAGGTGGTCCTGAAACAGCGCCATGGCCGGCGACTGTACCGCAGAGCGCGGCGCGGCGCGACGCCCGTGGCTTCAGCGCCCGTAGAACAGGTAGTGGTTGCGGCCGAGCTGCTTGGCGCGGTACATCGCGACGTCCGCGTTGCGCAGCAGCGCCTCGCCGTCGCCCGCGTCCGTCGGGTACAGCGAGATGCCGATGCTCGCGCCGACACTGAAGCCGCGGCCGTCGCTGCGGAACTCGGCCTGCAGCGCTTCGAGGATCTTGTCCGCGACCACTTCGCAGTCGGACTCGAGCTGCAAGTCGGGAATCACCACCACGAACTCGTCGCCGCCGTGGCGCGCCAGCGTATCGGCCTTGCGCACGCAGCCGGCAAGACGGTTGGCGACTTCGCGCAGCACGGCATCGCCGGCCCGGTGACCGAGCGCGTCGTTCACCTCCTTGAAGCGGTCGAGGTCGACCACCATGACCGCGACCTTGGTGTCGCGCCGCTGCGCCAGGTGCACCGCCTGCCTGAGGCGGTCGTCGAGCAGGCGGCGGTTGGGAAGCCCGGTGAGGGTGTCGTGGTAGGCAAGAAAGCGCACCTCCTCCTCGCGCCGCTTGCGCTCGGTGACGTCCTGCGACACGCCGATCACCCGGTACACGTTGCCGCCCGCGTCGTGCAGCGGCTTGCCGCGCGCCGAAATCCACTTCACCCCGCCCTCGCGGCCGATCACCCGGTACTCGATCTCGAGCAGCTCGCCGCGCCGCGCCGCGCTCTCGCCGGCGGCGAGATAGCGTTCGCGGTCCTCGGGATGGACCAGCTCGCGGTACTCCTGCCACTTGCGGCTGGCGCCGTCCTGCACGCCGAGCAGGGTGTCCGGATTGCGGCCCCAGTGTATGCGGTCGCGGGCGGCGTCCCATTCCCAGTAATACAGGTCGGCCACGTCGACCGCAAGGCGCAGCTTCTCGACGCTCTCGTGCAGCGTCGCGGCGGCGGCCTTCTCCTCGCTGATGTCGCGCGCGGTGCCGGTGGTGCCGACGATCGCGCCCTGCGCGTCGCGCAGCGGAATGGCGTTGAACGACAGGTCGACCCTGCTGCCGTCGCGCCGCAGGTGGCGCGTCTCGTGGTTGAACACCGCCTCGCCGTCCAACAGGCGGCGCAAGACGGCATGGTCGCGCTCGCGGACCTCGGGCGCCAGCATGTCCGCGAACGGCGCGCCCAGCAGCTCGCTCGCCTCGCAGCCGTAAATGCGCCGCACGCTCGCCGGATTGAGGTAGGTCCAGTTGCCGGCCGCGTCCACCGACCACACCAGGTCGTTCGAAGTCTCGACCAGGTTGCGGTACATCGCCTCGCTGGCGCGCAGGGCGCGCTCGGCGGCGACGCGCGCGTCGGCGTCGGCGAACACGAAGATCGCCGCTTCCTGCGGCGCATCGGGGCGAATCACCCGTCCGAGCGCACGGCACCACAGCCGCGAGCCGTCCTTCCTGACCACGCGCGCATCGCGCTCGACGATGCCGCCTTCGCCCAGGTGCGCGTACACGTCGCGCCCCACGGCCATCCACGCGGCCTCCGAGTGGTACAGCACGCGCGTCGATTTTCCGGCCAGCTCGCCGGGCTCGTAGCCGAGCATCTGCTCGAGGCGCCGATTGCAGCGCTCGATGACGCGGTCGCGCACGAAGGTGACGCCGACCGGCAGCACGTCAAGCACCAGGCTCTCCTCGGCGAGCACGGCCGCATAGTCCTGCTGCGCACGCTTGAGGTCGGACACGTCCATGAGCACGCCGACGGCTCCCCCCAGGCGCGCAGGCACCGTCGTGCCGCGCATCCAGCGGCCGTCAAGCAGCTGGAACTCGCGCATCATCCCGCGGCCGTCGCGGTGCAGGCGCGCATGCTCGGCGAGCCACGCCTCGCGCCGCACCTGCCGCTCCGCTGCGCCCGCCTCAGCCCGGTACGCATACTCGGCGATTGTGCCGTAGGGCGTGCCGACCAGGTCCTCGGCGCTGCGCCCGGCGCCGTAGGCACGCGCGTACGCCTCGTTGCACAGCGCCAGCCGCTCGTTCTCGTCCCACACGGCGAGCGCCTCGGGAAAGCTCTCGATGGCGTCGCGCAGTCGGGATTCGCTGCGCGCCACGCGCGCCAGCAGGTCCTGGTTCTCGATCTGCATGCGCAGCGTGTCGACGATGCTGCGGTAGATGCCGCGGTACACCCAGACCAGCACCACGGCGAAGACCAGCGCCATCAGCGCGAGCAGCCTGTAGGTGCGCCCCGGCTGCAGCAGCAGTTGCGCCGCGGCGGCGAGGAACGGCAGGGTGCAGAAGCTGAAGAATGCCGCCGGGCTCGGCGCGTACACGCCGGCGGCCCCGATCAGCATGCCGCCGAGCACGAAGATCACCGCCATTTGCAGCAGCGGCGCACCCGGGGGGAACAGCACCGCGATGGCGAACGACCACAGAGCGCCGGCGGCGAGCGCACCGAGCGCGAAGCGCATTTCCCAGCGGTGCGGGTCGGCCACGACCGCCCCGCGCGGGAAGCCGCGTTGCAGCGCGATGCGCCCCAGCGTCAGCGCGACCACCGCTGCGAACCAGCCGAGCAGGACGCGGGCGGTGAGCGGCCCCCACAGAGCAGCCACCAGAATGGCCGCGTTGACGAGGCTCGCGAAATGCGCCGGCTTGGCGACGTCGAACAGCACCGCGACGCGCGCCGCGTGCAGCCGCTCCCCGTCCTCCTCCGCGGGCGCCGCGGCCGCCGCCGCGCTGCTCATGCGCTCGTCCGATCCACTTCGCGTCGCCCCTCGTCCCGCACCAGGACCTGGAGCACGGCGCACCACGCCGTGCTCAGGTTTTGCAGGCTGTAGCCTCCGCCGCCGAACGCCATGAGCCGGCCCTGCGCGTGGCGCTCCGCCAGCGCCACCAGGCGCCGCGCCGCGTGGGCGTGCGCCGCCGGGGTCAGGAGCAAGTCGGCGAGCGGATCGCCCTCGAGCGCATCCGCGCCGCACTGCAGGACGACGAATTCCGGCGCGAAGCCATCGACGAAGGCCTCCGCCTCCTCCCAGGCGCGGAAGAATTCCGCGTCGCCGGCGCCGGGGCGCAGCGGCAGGTTCAGCTTTGTGCCCAGCGCCTGGCCGCGTCCCCCTTCGTAGGCGAAGCCGGTTCCTGGATACAGGAAATTCGGGTCTTCGTGGATGTCGGCGACGATCAGCTCGGGGTCGTCCTCGAACTCGTAGAACACGCCGTCGCCGTGGTGCACATCAATGTCGACGTAGGCAACGCGCCGCACGCCGTAATCGCGCCGCAGCGTCTCGATCAGCACGCCCAGGTCGTTGAATACGCAAAAGCCGGCGGCCGCGCCGCGGCGCGCATGATGCAGGCCGCCGATCGGCTGGAACGTGCGGCGCGCTTCGCCCTGCATCACGCGACGGGCGCCCTCCAGGGCCGCACCGACGAGGTGCGCCGCCACCTCGAAGCACCCGGCGAAGGCCGGCGTGTCGCCGTCATCGAGGTAACCCTCGCCCGTGCGCGAAGCGGCGATCACGCGATCGACGTACTCGGGCTGGTGGAAACGTTCGATCACGTCGCGTCGCGCCGCGGCCGAGCCGGCGACCACCACCTGCGCGTCCAGGCCGAGCGCGCACGCCGCGCGCCAGAACGCGCCCTGCCGGTCGACCGACAGCGGATGGCCCTGCGGGAATCCGTACCCTCCCAGCTGCTCGCTGAGGAACACGTGCGTAGTCGCGTTCACCTGCTTGCCACTTCCGCGTCAGCCTCCGGCGCTCAGCCGGCGCGCTCGACCTCGACCAGGCAGTCGTAGTAGGTCGCCCCGCCGCCCAGGTCGGTAACGCGCTGCGCGGTGAGATTGTTCGCGTTGCCGCGGTCGGCGGCGTATTTCTTCCACCATACCGACGGCACCACGACCACGCCGGGGCGCGGCTTGTCGTTCACGCGCGCGCGCAGCGCCAGGCTGCCGCGATCGTTGAACACTCGCACCCGGTCGCCTTCGGCGATGCCGCGCGGCGCCGCGTCCGCCGAGTGCAGCTCGAGTCGCGGCTCCTGCTCGAAGTCGCGGAAGCGCTTCAGATTGGCGAAGCTCGAGTTCAGGAAGTGACGCGCCGGGGGCGAAATCATGGCGAGCGGGTACCTGCGCGCCAGCGCCGCGTCGCTCAGCGGGGACTCCGCGGGCGGGTTGAAGAACGGCAGCGGGTCGATGCCCTGGCCGTGCAGCCACTCGCTGTAGAACTCGCACTTGCCGGACGCGGTGGGGAACCCGCCCTCGGCAAACGGCGCAAAGCGTTCCGGCACCTGCAGCCGCCGCCAGCCGCTTGCCTTGAGCGCGCCCCACCCCATGCCATGCATGCGCGGACTCGCGGAGCGCAGCGCCTGCGTGCAGATCTCCTCGTCGCTGTCGCGAAAGCACGGCTCGTCGAACCCCATGCGCGCCGCGAGCCGGCGAAACACCTCCGAGTTGGGCAGCGACTCGCCCAGCGGCGCAATAGCGGGATTGTTGGCGAGCACGTACAGGTGGCCGTATGACTTGTGCACATCGTGGTGCTCGAGCTGAGTGGTCGCCGGCAGCACGATGTCGGCGTAGTCCGCGGTGTCGGTGAGAAACGAGTCCATCACCACGCAGAACAGATCCTCGCGCGCGAAGCCCGCGATCACCTTGCTCGAGTCCGGGCACACCGCCACCGGATTGTTGTTGTAGACGATCGTCGCGCGCACCGGCGGCTGCGCGCTGGTCAGCGCATCGCCCAGTGCCGATTGGTTGATGCTGCGTGGCCGGCGAGCCCCGAGCAGGTCGGGCCGCTCGAGCCCCGCGTGATCGAAGCCGTAGAAGTCGGCGGTCGTGAGCACGATGCCGCCCGCGGGCTGGCGCCACGCCCCGACCAGCGCCGGCAGGCAGGCGATGGTGCGCGCCGCCATGCCGCCGCCGGCATGACGCTGCATGCCGTAGTTCAGCCGGATTGCCGCGGGCTTGGCGCTGCCGTACTCGCGCGCCAGCCCGAGCACTTCCTCGACGCGCAGGCCGCAGGTGCGGGCCGCCCATTCCGGGGTGTAGCGCCGCACGCGCTCGGCCAGCTGTTCGAAGCCGAGCGTATGGCGCTCGACGTAGTCGCGATCGATGAAGCCCTCGGCGATCAGCACGTGCATCATGCCCAGGGCGAGCGCGCCGTCGGTACCCGGCATGAGCGCAATGTGCTGGCTGCACTTTTGCGCCGACAGGCTGCGATAGGGATCGATCGCGACCACCTTGGCGCCGCCGCGCTTGGCTTGCTGCACGCGCGACCACAGGTGCAAGTTGGACACGATCGGGTTGGCGCCCCACAGCAGGATCAGCTGCGCTTCGGCGAAGCGCTCCGGATCCATGCCGACCGAGCCGCCGAGGGTCGCCTTGATCCCGACCTTGCCCGCGCTCGAGCACAGCGTGCGCTCGAGGCGCGACGCGCCGAGGCGATGGAAGAAGCGCCGGTCCATCGAGCTGTACTGCACCATCCCCATGGTACCAGCGTAGCTGCACGGCAGAATCGTTTCCGCGCCCTCGGGCGAGACGGCCAGCGCCGTCAGGCGCGCCGCGATTTCGTCCAGCGCCTCGTCCCACGAGATGCGGCGAAACTCGCCGGCGCCCTTGGCCCCCGTCCGGCGCAGCGGATGCAGCACCCGGTCGGGCGCGTATGTGCGCTCCAGGTAATGCGCGACCTTGGTGCACAGGGTGCCGTCGGTAAATGGCATGCTCGGGTCGCCCTGCACCTTGATCGCGACCCCGTCCTTCACGCTGACCAGCATCGCGCAGGTGTCCGGGCAATCGTGTGGGCAGGCCGCACGCACCACCTTGACCCGCGAGTCGGTGGACGCGAGCTGCTTTGAGTTCGCTGGGGCATTCATGGCGCTGTGCGCGCAGCAGGACGGGTGCGTTCGCGCGGCATCATCCTAGCCCAGCCCCAGCGCCTGGTCGAGCAACTCGATCCAGTGGCGTACCGGCGTCTCGGTGCCCGCCTGCAGGTGGACCAGGCAGCCGATGTTGGCCGTGGCGAGCGACTGCGGAAGCCCGCTTTGCAGCGCCGCCAGCTTGCGCTCGCGCAGCTGGCGCGACAGCGCGGGTTGCAGGACGGAATAGGTGCCTGCCGAGCCGCAGCACAGGTCCGACTCGGCGACCGACGTCAGCTCGAAGCCGGTGCGCGCGAGCAACCCCTCGACCACGCCGCGGATTTGCTGCCCATGCTGCAAGGTGCACGGCGCGTGAAACGCGACCGTGCCGCGCGCGACGCCGGCCCCGAGCGCGCGCTCGAGCGCTGGCGCCTCGGCGGCCACCACCTCGGCGAGGTCCCTGCTGAGCGCGGCGACGCGCGCCGCCTTGTCGCGGTACGCCGGGTCGTCGGCGAGGTGGTGCGCGTACTCCCTGACCATCACGCCGCAGCCGCTCGCGGTCATGACGATCGCCTCGACCTCGCCGCGCGCCACCAGCGGCCACCAGGCGTCGATCAAGGCACGCATGTCGTCGCGGCCGGCCTCCTGCCGGTTCAGGTGAAAGCGCAGCGCGCCGCAACATCCGGCCGCCGGCGCCTCGATTAGCGAGATGCCGATGCGATCGAGCACGCGCGCGGCCGCGGCGTTGATAGACGGTGCGAGCGAGGGCTGCACGCAGCCGGCCAGCGCCAACATGCGGCGCGGGTGGCGCGGCGCGGGCCACGCGCCGGCCGCGGCCGCGCGCGCGGGCACTTTCTCCTTCAACCCGGGCGGCAGCAGCGGGCGCACCAGCCGGCCGAGCGCGAGCAGCGCGCCGAACAACGCGCGCCGCGGCAGAACCAGCGCCAGCGCGGCGCGCAGCGCCCGGTCCGGCAGGTCGCGCTTGGTGCGCTGCTCGACGAACTGCCTGCCGATGTCCGCGAGCCGCCCGTACTGCACGCCCGACGGGCAGGTGGTCTCGCAGGCGCGGCAGGTGAGGCAGCGGTCCAGGTGCAGGCGCGTCTTGTCGGTGACCGCGCCGCCCTCGAGCGCCTGCTTGATGAGATAGATGCGCCCGCGCGGCCCGTCCAGCTCGTCGCCCAGCAGCTGATAGGTCGGGCAGGTGGCGCTGCAGAAGCCGCAATGCACGCAGCGGCGCAGGATCGCGTCGGCCGCGCGCCCCGCGGGCGTGTCGCGAATCGAATCGGCCAGGCTGGTCTGCATGAGTCGAACCGGGCCCTAGAATTCCGGGTACATGCGACCGGGATTGAAGATGCCCGACGGGTCGAACGCCTGCTTGAGCTCGCGGTGCAGCCGCAGCAGCACGGGCGGCAGCGGCGCAAACACGCCGGCGGATTTGTCGCTCGCGCGGAACAGCGTCGCGTGGCCGCCGGCGCGCTCGGCAGCGGCGCGCACCGTCGCCGCGTCGGCGCGGCTGATCAGCCAGCGCAGCCCGCCGCCCCATTCGACGAGCTGCTCGCCGGGCAGCCCGATCGGCGCCGCGTGCGACGGCACCGACAGGCGCCACAGCGGGGCGTCGTCCGCGAAAAACGCATCGGTGTGCTCGCGCAGCGCGACCCAGTGGCGCTCGCCTCGCGCGTCGTCGACGCGCTCGCCGCCCAGCTTGTCGAGCGCCGCGCGCAGCGCGCTCGGGACGCCAGAGAGCCGCAGCATCAGCTCGCCATCGCGCCACGCGCCGGCCGAGATCGGCAGCGGCTTGCCCGCCCAGCGATTGAGCGTCTCGATCGCCCGATCCTGCGGCAGCTCGAAGCGCAGCGTCGTCTCGGCCGGCGGCCTGGGCAGCACCTTGAGCGACGCCTCGAGTATCACGCCGAGCGTCCCGAGCGAGCCGGCGAGCAGCCGCGAGACATCGTAGCCGGCGACGTTCTTCATCACTTGGCCGCCGAACGACAGGATGCGGCCGCGCCCGTCGAGCAGCCGGGCGCCGAGCACGAAATCGCGCACCGCGCCGGCGCTCGCGCGCCGCGGGCCCGACAGGCCGGCGGCGACGCAGCCGCCGAGCGTTGCCGAGCTGGTTCCCGCAGCCGCGAAATGCGGCGGCTCGAAGGCGAGCATCTGCCCGCGCTCGGCCAGCACGGCTTCCAGCTCCGCCAGCGGCGTGCCGCAGCGCGCCGTGACCACCATCTCGGTCGGCTCGTAGTCGACGATCCCCGCGTAGGCGCGCGTGTCGAGCACCTCGCCGCGCAGCGCGCCGCCGTAGAAATCCTTGCTGCCGCCGCCGCGCAGGCGCAGCGCCCGGTGCCGCCCGGCGGCGGCGCGCACCTGCTCCGCCAAACTCTGGAGGTCCGCCTGCATCGGGGACTAGAAGCGCGGCAGCTCGGGGCGCGCCAGCTTCCCGCCGTGCACGTGCATGCGGCCGAATTCCGCGCAGCGCGAAAGCGTCGGTACCGCCTTGCCCGGGTTGAGCAGCCCGTGCGGATCGAAGGCCCGCTTCACCGCATGGAACATCTCCAGTTCCTCGGGCCGGAACTGCACGCACATCTGGTCGATCTTCTCGATGCCGACCCCGTGCTCGCCGGTGATGGTGCCGCCGACCGCGACGCACAGCTCGAGGATCTCTGCCCCGAAGCGTTCGCTGCGCGCCAACTGGTCCGCGTCGTTGGCGTCGTACATGATGAGCGGATGCAGATTGCCATCGCCCGCGTGGAACACGTTGGCACAGCGCAGCGCGTACTTCATCTCCATCCCCTGAATGCCGCGCAGCACCTCTGCCAGGCGCTTCTTCGGCACGGTGCCGTCCATGCAGTAATAATCGGGCGTAACGCGGCCGACCGCCGGGAACGCCGCCTTGCGCCCGGACCAGAACCGGAGCCGCTCGGACTCGCTGGCGGACACCCGCGCCTCGCTCGCGCCGCAGCCGCGCGCGATCTCGGTCACACGCGCGATCTCGTCGGCGACTTCCTCGGCCGTGCCGTCGGACTCGGCGAGCAGGATCGCCTCCACCATCGGGTAGCCGGCGTTGACGAACGGTTCGACCGCCTCGATCGCCTTGCGATCCATCATCTCCAGCCCCGCAGGAACGATGCCGGCGGCGATGATCGCCGCCACCGCGTCGGCCGCCTTGCCGACGTCGTCGAACGCGGCCAGGACTACCTGTGCGGTCTCCGGCTTGGGCAGCAACTTGACCGCGACCTCGGTGATGACCGCCAGCATGCCTTCGGAGCCGATCACCAGCGCGAGCAGATCGAGTCCGGGCGAATCCGGCGCGAGCGAGCCGAGCTGCAGCGCTTCCCCCTCGACGGTGAAGCCGCGCACCGCGAGCACGTTGTGCACGGTGAGGCCATACTTCAGGCAGTGCACGCCGCCCGAGTTCTCGCCGACGTTGCCGCCGATCGTGCACGCGATCTGGCTCGAGGGATCCGGCGCGTAATACAGGCCGAAGGGGGCCACCACGTCAGAAATCGCGAGGTTGCGCACCCCCGGCTGCACCACCGCCACGCGCGCGAGCGGGTCGATGCGCTTCACGCGCATGAACTTGGCCATCGACAGCAGCACGCCGTCGCCGGCTGGCATGGCGCCGCCGGACAGCCCGGTGCCTGCGCCGCGCGCCACCACCGGAACCTGCATCGTCCGGCACACCTTGAGCACCTGTTGCACCTGCTCTTCGGTCTCGGGCAACGCGACCACCATCGGCAGGCGGCGGAACATCGACAGCCCGTCGCATTCGTAGGGCCGCGTGTCCTCGGACTCGAACAGTACCGCGCGCTCGGGCAGGAACGCACGCAAAGCGCGCGCGACCTCGCGCTGGCGCTGCGGGTCGATACGTGGCTCGATGCGTTGGTCGGCGGCGCCCATAGCGCGAACAGGCTCGGAAGCAGGGGTCTCTCAGAGATAGGGCTTCGCCCAGGCCAGCCCCTGGACGGTATCTCCCGCCGGATTGTACTCGCAGCCGATCCAGCCGCCGTAGCCGATGCGATCGATGTGCGCGAGCAGGAACGCGAAGTTGATCTCGCCGCTGCCCGGCTCGTGGCGCTCGGGGACGTCGGCGAGCTGCATGTGGCCGATGCGCGGCAGCAACCGCTCGATGCTGCGCGCCAGGTCGCCTTCCATGATTTGCATGTGAAAGATGTCGTATTGCAGGAAGGCGTTGTCGGCGCCGGCAGCGTCGAGTGCCTCGATCACCTGGCGCGAGGTGCTGAGGAAGAAGCCCCGCATGCTGCGCGTGTTGCACGCCTCCACCATGAGCGTGAGCCCCGCCGCCTTGAGCCGCGACGCCGCGTAGCGCAGGTTCTCGACCAGCGTGTCGAAGTGCCGAGCCGGGGGGGCCCCGGGCGCGGTCAGCCCGGCCAGGCAGTTGAGCCTCGCGCAGCGCGCGGCACGCGCGTATTCGATCGCGCGCTCGACGCCCTCGCGGAACTCGGCCACGCGCTCGGGCAGGCAGGCGATGCCGCGCTCGCCCTTGGCGCGATCGCCCGCCGGCAGGTTGTGCAGCACCACCTCGAGGCCGGCCGCCTGCGCGCGCTCGGCAACGGCCTGCGCGCTCCAGTCGTATGGGAACTGGTACTCCACGTAGCGAAACCCCGCGCGCGCCGCGGCCGCAAAGCGATCGAGGAAGCCGAGCTGCGGGAACAGCATCGAGACGTTGGCGGCGAGCTTGGGCACGTGGGCTGGCGGCGCGGCGCGAGCGCGGCCTTATTTTGAAAATGAGACTTATACGACAGTTTGGTGCGCCGCGGCGCGGGGCGCACGCATCGCCCCGTAAGCGGGTTTTGGTGCACGCCAGGCCGCGCCCCGCGAGAATGCATGCTGTCATCCTCCGTCAGGTGGTCCGCCTTGGATCCTTCCCGCTCCGCGCGCCGCGCCCGGCTTCTCGCCGCGGGCACGTTTCTGATGCTGGCCGCCGCCGAACCGGCGTTGGGGGGCCGACGGGAGCGTCATGCCGTGGTGGTCGTGGCCGCTCATGCTGTTCGTGGTGACTTTCGTGCTCGGCATCGTCGCGGTGATCGCCGGGGTCGGCGGCCGGGTGTTGTTCGTGCCGATCGTCGGCGGCCTGTTTCCGTTTCACCTCGATTTCGTGCGCGCCACCGGACTACTGCTGGCGCCCTCGGGCGCGATGTCCGGGGGGGCCGAGCTTGCTGCGCTCGGGGATGGCGAGCCTGCGCCTCGCGATGCCGCTCGCGCTGGTGGCTTCGCTCGCCTCGGTCGGCGGCGCGTTGCTCAGTTTTGCGCTGCCTACCCGGGTGCTGCAGGGTGCGCTCGGTGCGGCGATCATCGCCATCGCCGTCCTGATGCGGCGCGCCAAGGGATCGCTGCATCCTCATGTTTCGGCGGGCGACGCCCTCGCGACCTGGCTCGCCCTGCACGGTCGCTTTGTCGAGGCGTCGCAAAGTCAGAAGGAGGTGCATTGGCGCACCCACCGCACCGTGCCCGGCATCGCGGTCTCCGCGTTGATCGACTTCCTGGGCGAATTGTTCGGCTTGGGGGCGGGCTGCGCCAACGTGCCGGCGCTCAATCTGCTGTTGGACGCACCCTTCAAGGTCTCGGTCGCCACCTCGGGCCTGCTGATCTCGATCGCGAACTCCTCGGGCGCCTGGGTATACGTGCACAAAGGCGCGGGGGTACCGCTGATTGCGGTGCCGTCGATCGTCGGTGTGATGACCGGCGCGTGTCTCGGCGCGCATCTGCTCGACAGGCTGCCGGCGTACGCCGTCCGGCAGGCGGCGGTCGCTCTGCTCGTCGCCGCGGGCCTGCGCGCGCTACTGGCAGGACTGGGGATCTGGCAATGACGAGGACCGCTGCTTGACCACGCGCGATGAGGCTAACGTCTTGGTGTGGCACGTTTATGCGCGCTGCCTGGACGCCGGGACGAAGCTCGGATTCATCCTGCTGATCTGCAGCTTCGTCGGCTATGCGATCCGCATCACGGAGCCGTACGTCCCGCTCGAGCAGCTGCCGGACCTGTGGAGGCTCTCGGTCGCCCATTACAAACAACGCGGGCAATCCACGCGCCCACCGGCTGGCACTGGCTGAAGCACTGGTGGCGCTCCGACTATCTCACTTACTTCGGCATCGTCGCGCGGCTGCTGACCACGATCGCCTCCATGCTGCGCATCACGGTGCAGCTCTACGCGCTCGGCGAGCGCCTGCAGGCGGGCATCGCGCTCGCTCAGGCTCTGGTTCTCGTACTTGCCGCGGCCGGCGCCGCATCGATGCACTGATCGAGCCCTTGCCCATGTTGTCAGGGCGGGCTTTGTTCACATAAAATTCCCGGTCCGATTCGACCGAGGAGAACATCAGTGGAACACAAGCTTCCCGCGCTGCCCTATGCGATGGATGCGCTGGCGCCGCATATCTCCAAGGAAACCTTCGAGTTCCACTACGGCAAGCACCAACAGGCCTACGTCACGAACCTGAACAACCTGATCAAGGGCACCGAGTTCGAGAACGCCTCGCTCGATGACATCGTCAAGAAAGCCTCGGGCGGAATCTTCAACAACGCCGCTCAGGTCTGGAACCACACCTTTTTCTGGAACAGCATGAAGCCCGGCGGCGGCGGCAAGCCCGCGGGCGCGCTGGCGGCAGCCATCGACAAGAAGTGGAGCTCGTTCGACACCTTCAAGGAGGCGTTCGCGAAGAGCGCGGTCGGCAACTTCGGCTCGGGGTGGACTTGGCTGGTGAGGAAGGGCGATGGCGGCGTCGACATCGTCAATACCTCCAATGCCGGCACGCCCGTTACCGGCGCGGACAAGCCGTTGCTCACGATCGACGTGTGGGAGCACGCCTACTACATCGATTACCGCAACGCGCGCCCGAAATTCGTCGAGACCTACCTCGCCAGCCTCGCCAACTGGCATTTCGCCGCCCGAAACTTCGGCTGAGCGGGGGCGCTCCCCGGGCCAGCGGCAGGCCCCGCCACGCGCGGGGCTTTTCGTTTGCGCCGGTCGCGCGCGTCAGGGGCTCCGCGCGTGCGGACCGTGCGGACCGTGCGGACCGTGCAGGCCGCGCAGCCTCACGCCCGCGCCGATGCCGCGCTGCGCGAACCACCCTCGGTTCATCTCCAGAGCATAGCGCGCGGTGCCCGCAGAGCAGTGCGCGTCCTCGGTCTGCGGCCGCATGTCGGCGATGTTGATGATCGTCCCGGCCTCGTTCAGAAAGGCCACCGACAGAGGGATCAGGGTATTCTTCATCCACATGCAGTATTTATCCGGTCGGTCGAACACGAACAGCATGCCGTGATTCTGCGGCATAGAGCGCCGCCGCATCAGGCCCTCCATGCGCGTGGGCTCCTGGTCGGCGACCTCCGCCTGCACGACGTACATGCCGACGTTCAGCTGCAGTTCCGGCAGCGCAGACTGCTGCGCATGGGCGGGCGCCGCTGCGAGCAGCAGCGCCGCGCCGGCAAAGGCGATGGCCCTTCGCAAGATTCGCTCCTGTACAGAAAAAAAGGGCAGGGAACGATACCCTGCCCTTCGTGCGGAAGGAAGCCGCTTACTTCATGTCTTCCTTCTTCATCGGCTTTTTCACCGTCTTCTTGGCCACGTGCTTCTTGGTGACGTGTTTCTTGGCCACGTGCTTCCTGACGACGTGCTTCCTGACGACGTGCTTCCTGACGACGTGCTTCTTGGCCGGCTTGGCAGCCTTCTTCATTTCCTGCTTCTGTTCCTGATTGCCTTCGGCCGCGACGGCCTGGACCGACACCGCGGCGAACATGGCGACCATGAAAAGCGACAGCAACTGCTTCATTTCGCATCCTTTAGGGTTAATTGAGCTAGGGCCGGCGCCAGCCGGTCCAACGGCCTTAACGCGGCCAGCTCAAGTAGGTTGACAGTCCGGGTCCGTTCTCGGACCGACTGCCCGGTCCTGGGAGACGGCGCACGACAGACTGGCTCGGCCCCGCTGGTGGCGTCGACGCCTGGCACGAGGCGTATGATTTTCCGCAACTGCACAGGCGTTCCAGCCGATCGGAGGCCCAAGGCTCGCCCTGGCATGCCGGTCCGCGTCGACCACCCCGGTCCGCTGGCAGTCTTATATAATATATCTATTAGGTAAGTCTATCTCCAAGTTCCCCAAGTCACTGCCCCAGGAGTTGCCATGGTCTACAAGCACATCAAGGTCCCCGCGGAGGGCGAGAAAATCAGTGTCAACAAGGACTTCTCGCTGGCCGTCCCCGATATCCCGGTGATTCCCTACATCGAAGGGGACGGGACCGGCATCGACATCACTCCGGTGATGATCAAGGTGGTCGATGCCGCCGTGAAGAAAGCCTACGGCGGCAGGAAGAAGATCGTCTGGATGGAAATGTACGCGGGCGAGAAGTCCTGCAAGGTGTACGGCGAAAACGTCTGGCTGCCGGAGGAGACGCTGGCGGCGGCCAAGGAGTACGTGGTCTCGATCAAGGGCCCGCTGACGACGCCGGTCGGCGGCGGCATCCGCTCGATCAACGTGGCGCTGCGCCAGGAGCTCGACTTGTACGTCTGCCTGCGCCCGGTGCGTTACTTCAAGGGCGTGCCCTCGCCGCTGAAGGAACCGGACAAGACCGACATGGTGATCTTCCGCGAAAATGCCGAGGACATCTACGCCGGCATCGAGTGGCCGGCGAAGTCAGCCGATGCGCACAAGATCATCAAGTTCCTGATCGACGAGATGAAGGTCACGAAGATTCGCTTCCCGGCGAGCTCCGCCATCGGCATCAAGCCGGTGTCGATCGAGGGTAGCGAGCGCCTGATCCGCAAAGCCTTCCAGTACGCGATCGACAACGACCGCAAGTCGGTGACGCTGGTGCACAAGGGCAACATCCAGAAGTTCACCGAGGGAGGCTTCCGCGACTGGGGCTACGCGCTGGCGCAACGCGAGTTCGGCGCGAAGCTGCTCGACGGCGGTCCGTGGTGCAGCTACAAGAATCCGAACACCGGCCGCGAGATCGTGGTCAAGGACGTGATCACGGACGCCTTCCTGCAGCAGATCCTGCTGCGGCCGGCCGACTACGACGTCATCGCCACCCTCAACCTGAACGGCGACTACATCTCCGATGCCCTGGCCGCGCAGGTCGGCGGCATCGGCATCGCACCCGGGGCCAACATGTCGGACTCCATCGCGATGTTCGAGGCCACCCACGGCACCGCGCCGAAGTACGCCGGCAAGGACTACGTCAACCCGGGCTCGGAGATCCTGTCGGCCGAGATGATGCTGCGGCACATGGGCTGGACCGAGGCCGCCGAGGTCATCGTCAAGGCGATCGAGGCCGCCATCGCCGACAAGGTGGTGACCTACGACTTCGCGCGCCTGATGCAGGGTGCCAAGCAGGTTTCCTGCTCCGGCTTCGGCCACGCCCTGATCGAAAGAATGTAGTTCGCGGCTGCGCGGCGGGCGGGGCGTGCCCTGCGGGACGCGCCGCCCGCCAAAGGACGGTGGAAAGCCCGGTTCCTGCCGCGCTTCTGCCGCCGTCGCGTCTGCCGCGCGAGCGGCAAACAAAAAGGCCGCCAATGGGCGGCCTTTTTCAATTCTGCGTGGTAGGGGAGCCTAGGCCTTCTGGATGTTCGAGGCCTGCTTGCCCTTGGGGCCCTGCACTACGTCGAAGGAGACCTTCTGGCCTTCCTTGAGGGTCTTGAAGCCCGGCATGTTGATTGCGGAAAAATGAGCGAACAGATCCTCGCTGCCGTCGTCGGGCGTGATAAAGCCGTAGCCCTTCGCGTCGTTAAACCACTTCACTGTGCCAGTTGCCATCATCCTTCCCTTCTGTTGATTGATCCATTCGGGCGGCGCCCGAGTTATGCCTGAACTTCACGACCCCGCCGCCCTCGATGGCGACACAGACAGCCTGAATCCAAACACAGGCGCCCTTTTACGCGTCCAGCCCGCAGCCGTCAAGAGCCGCCCCGGTACCGCCCAAGTGTGACATTTGGCCGCCGGACCGCCTCGCGCGGCCGCCATCCGGACCGGCCACGGCGGCTTTCCAGCTTTGCAGAACAGGGGCATTGCATTGCATCCCCCCTGCACATTGATTAGGATAAGAACGGCACAGGCAGCTAAGGGCTCGTTCAACCACCACGGCACACGGAGAGCTGGGAACCGGCGACTGGAGAGGGATGTCCGACCGAATAGAGCTCGACGGCGCGAGTGAGGCGGCAGCATGGCGCAGTTCAAGGATGACACGCTACTCGAGGCGAAAAAGGGCAAGCTCAAGCCCCCGCCGATGTACAAGGTCATGCTGCTGAATGACGATTACACGCCGATGGAGTTCGTAGTGCTGGTCCTGCAGAAATTCTTCGGCATGACGCGGGAGCGCGCGACGCAGGTCATGCTGAAGGTGCACCGCGAGGGCATCGGAGTGTGCGGCGTCTTTCCCCGGGATGTCGCCACCACGAAGGTCCAGCAAGTCGCTGCATATTCGCGCAGACACCAGCATCCGCTGCAGTGCGTGATGGAGGAAACGTAGCATGATTGCCCAGGAGCTCGAAGTCAGCCTGCACATGGCGTTCGTCGAGGCGCGCCAAAAGCGCCACGAGTTCATCACCGTCGAGCACCTGCTCCTTGCGCTTCTCGACAACCCCACCGCCGCCGAAGTGCTGCGCGCCTGCGGGGCCAACATCGACGAGCTGCGCAAGCAGCTGACTCAGCATATCGCCGAGCAGACTCCGCGCATCGCCGCCGAGCGCGAGGTCGACACCCAGCCGACCCTGGGCTTCCAGCGCGTGATCCAGCGCGCGATCCTGCATGTGCAGTCCTCCGGCAAGAAGGAAGTGACTGGCGCCAACGTGCTGGTCGCGATCTTCGGCGAAAAGGATTCGCACGCCGTGTATTTCCTGCAGCAGCAGGGGATCACTCGCCTGGACGTCGTCAATTACATTTCGCACGGCATCACCAAGACGCCGCAGCCGCACGCGGGCAAGGCCGAGCAGGAGACCGAGCAGGAAGGCGAGGCCCAGACGGCGAATAGCCCACTCGACAACTACACGCAGAACCTGAACACGCTCGCGCTCGCCGGCAAGATCGACCCGCTGATCGGCCGCGAGAAGGAGCTTGAGCGGGTAATCCAGACGCTGTGCCGCCGGCGCAAGAACAATCCCCTGCTCGTCGGCGAGGCGGGCGTTGGCAAGACCGCGATCGCCGAGGGTTTGGCGCGCCGAATCGTGGAAAGCAGCGTGCCCGACCTGCTCTCCAAGTCGACCGTGTACGCGCTCGACATGGGCGCGCTGCTCGCCGGCACCAAGTACCGCGGTGACTTCGAGCAGCGCCTCAAGGCTGTGCTCAAGCAGCTGGTCGACAATCCGAACGCGATCCTGTTCATCGACGAGATCCACACGGTCATCGGCGCCGGCGCAGCCTCCGGCGGGACGCTCGATGCCTCCAACCTGCTCAAGCCTGTGCTATCGACCGGTCAGCTCAAGTGCATCGGCGCGACCACCTACAACGAGTATCGCGGCGTGTTCGAGAAGGATCACGCGCTGTCGCGGCGCTTCCAGAAGATCGACGTCATCGAGCCTTCGGTCGAGGAGACGGTCGAGATCCTGAAGGGCCTGAAGACTCGCTTCGAGGCGCACCATAGCGTCAAGTACACCGCCAATGCGCTCGCCACCGCGGCCGAGCTGTCGGCGCGCTACATCAACGACCGGCACCTGCCCGACAAGGCGATCGACGTGATCGACGAGGCCGGCGCCGCCCAGCGCATCGCACCGAAGAGCAAGCAGAAGAAGATTATCGGCAAAGCCGAGATCGAGGAGATCATCGCTAAGATCGCACGCATCCCGCCGCGCAGCGTCTCGACCGACGATCGCAGCGCGCTCGCCAACCTGGAGCGCGACCTGAAGGCCACCGTGTTCGGGCAGGACAAGGCGATCGAGGCGCTCGCCAGCGCGATCAAGATGGCGCGCTCCGGTCTCGGCAATCCGCAGAAGCCGATCGGCAGCTTCCTGTTCTCCGGCCCGACCGGAGTCGGCAAGACCGAGGTGGCACGGCAGCTCGCCTACTGCATGGGCATCGAGCTGATCCGCTTCGACATGTCGGAATACATGGAGCGGCACGCAGTGTCGCGCCTGATCGGCGCGCCGCCGGGTTACGTCGGCTTCGAGCAGGGAGGGCTGCTCACCGAGCAGATCACCAAGAAGCCCTACTCCGTGTTGCTGCTCGACGAAATCGAGAAGGCGCACCCCGACATCTTCAATATCCTGCTGCAGGTCATGGACCACGGCACTCTGACCGACAACAACGGCAGGAAGGCGGACTTCCGCAATGTGGTGATCGTGATGACCACCAATGCGGGCGCCGAGTCGCTGTCGAAGAACGCGATGGGCTTCACCGCGACCAAGCAGACCGGCGACGAGATGGAAGCCATCAAGCGCATGTTCACGCCCGAGTTCAGGAATCGACTGGACGCGACCATCTCGTTCCGCGCGCTGGACCTCGACATCATCCTGCGCGTCGTGGACAAGTTCCTGATGCAGCTGGAAGAGCAGCTGCAGGAGAAGAAGGTCGAGCCGGTGTTCACGACCAAGCTGCGCGAACACCTGTCGAAGAAGGGCTTCGACCCGCTGATGGGAGCGCGCCCTATGGCGCGCCTCATCCAGGACACGGTCCGGCGCGCGCTCGCCGACGAGCTGCTGTTCGGCAAGCTGCTGCACGGCGGCAAGGTGACCATCGACGTCGACGACGCCGAGAAGATCGTCCTCAAGTTCGAGGAGGAGCCGGCGGCGGTCGTCTGACCGACGGCGATTCCCGGGATACGAAGGCCCCGCCCGGCGGGGCCTTCGCCTTTCTAGGCCTGGCCGGTGCTGCCGAATCCGCCCGCGCCGCGGTGTGAGGCGGCGAACTCCTCCACAACGTGAAACTCGACCTGGACCACCGGCACCACCACCAGCTGTGCGATGCGATCCAGTGGCTGGATGGTGAACGCGCTCTTGCCCCGGTTCCAGACTGATACGAATACCTGCCCCTGATAATCGGAATCGATCAGTCCGACCAGGTTGCCAAGGACGATGCCGTGCTTCGCGCCCAGGCCGGAGCGCGGCAGCACGACCGCCGCATAGCCCGGGTCGCCGAGATGGATTGCGATGCCCGATGAAACGAGCTCGCTGTCGCCCGGCGCGAGCGTCAGCGGCACCTCGACGCAGGCGCGCAGGTCCAGGCCGGCCGCTCCCGGGGTCGCGTAGTGCGGCATGTTGTGCCGGATCCTCGGGTCGAGGATCTTCACTTCCAGTTTTCTCATGAGCTGCGCTGCCTCTTGCGCCGCGATGCGGGTGCCGGCCGCGCGACGCTGGTGCCAGTGGCGAGCATGGCAGCGATGTGCGCGATCAGCCTGCGCGCCTGCTCGATCTTGGGGCCGCGCCCGAGAGAATGCTCGCCGCGCTCGTCGAACAGCGTGAGCGCGTTGTCGTCGGCGCCGAGCGCTTCCTGCGCCAGGTTCGCCGCCAGCAGCGGAACCTTCTTCCTGGCGCGTTTCTCCCTGGCGTTGCGTACCAGATCGCGGCTCTCGGCAGCGAAGCCGACGCAGAACGGCGGCTTCGCCATGCCCGTGACGTAGGCCAGAATGTCCGGATTCTCCTCGAGCTCCAGCGTCAGGCGCTTGGCCTCGCCTTTCTTGATCTTGTGCTCGGCAGGGCGTGGCACCCGGTAGTCGGCAACCGCCGCCACCGCAATGAACACATCGCACGCGACCACCGCGGCCTTCACCGCATCGAGCATCTGCCGGGCCGTGCGCACGTCGATGCGCGCAACGCGCGCCGGTGCCTGCAGCGCCACCGGGCCGCTCACCAGCGTCACCTCGGCGCCGGCCTCCTGCGCCGCGCGCGCCACCGCATACCCCATCCTGCCCGAGCTCGCATTGGTGATGACACGCACCGGATCGATCGGCTCCTCGGTCGGCCCCGCAGTCACCAGCACGCGCTTGCCGGCCAGCAGCTTCGGCTGGAAGAACGCTTCGATCTCGGCGCCGATCGCCTCGGGCTCGAGCATGCGCCCCATCCCGATCTCACCGCACGCCTGGTCGCCGGCCGCCGGCCCGGCAATGAGCACGCCGTCGTTGCGCAGCGCCAGCACATTGCGTTGCGTCGCCGGATGCTCCCACATCTCGACGTTCATCGCCGGGGCGACGAGCAGCGGGCAGCGCCGCGCCAGCGTCAGCGCAGAGAGCAGGTCCTCGGCCAGGCCAAGCGCGGCCTTGGCCATGAAATCCGCGCTGCCAGGCGCGACCACCATTAGGTCGCGGTCGCGCGACAACTCGATATGGCCCATATTGTCGGCGACGCTGGGGTCCCACAAGTTGGTCCATACCCGCTGGCCGGACAGCGCCTGCATGGTGACCGGCGTCACGAAGCGGCACGCCGCCTCGGTCATCACTACGCGCACGTCCGCCCGCGCCTTCACCAGCAGCCGCACCAGCGCGGCTACCTTGTAGGCCGCGATGCCGCCGGTGATCCCGAGCAGGATCCGCTTGCCTTCGAGAGTCGTCATCCGCGCCGCCGTCCGAGCGTTGAACGGGAAGCGCGATTCTATTGCTTTTCCCGCGCTCACGCAGGGCTACCGTGCCACCGTACCTCGGCCCGTAACGAGGTTGCTGCCATGGGCGATCACGGATTGGCCGCGCACGCTGTGTCCGCGCGAGCGCCTGCTGAGCGGCGGAGCCGCGCAGCTCTCGGACGCGGAGCTCGCGGCGGTGTGCCTGCGCACCGGCTTGCGCGGCAAGAGCGCGCTCGATCTGGCGCGCGAGCTGATCGGGCGCTGTGGCGGCTTGGCCGGCCTGCTCGCATGCGATTTCGCCGCGCTCGGGCGAGTGAAAGGGCTGGGCCGACGCCAAGCGCGCACAGCTTGCGACGGTGCCCGAGCTGGCACAACGCTGCCTGCGAGAGGACATCGGCGCGCGCGATCGCGAGGTGTTCGTCGCACTGTTCCTCGACGCGCAGCACCGGGTGCTGGCGGCCACGGAGTTGTTCCGCAGCACCCTCACGCAAATCCGCGTCTACCGGCGCGAAGTCGTTAAATCACCGCCGCGTGCCAACGCCGCGGCGGTGATTTTCACGCACCCCTCGGGGGTGGCGCAGCCCAGCCAGGCCGACGAACTGCTCACGCGCCAGCTCCTCGTCGAAGTGAAGCTGCTCGACCACTTCATCGTCGCCGGTACGCAGGCGCTCTCCTTCGCCGGGCGCGGACTGCTCTGAGCGCCGCGCGGCGCAACACTCTACGAGCAAGGACGCTCGGCGCGCACCCTCCGGCGAGGCGACGCGAGTTGAAAAAGCTCTGATTTTCCGCGTATAATTCGCGCCTTTCCGAGAAGTTCACGGAGTCCGAGATGTCCCGAGTTTGCGAAGTGACCGGCAAGAAGCCGATGAAGGGCAATCTGGTATCGCACGCGAACAACAAGACCAAGCGCGTATTCCAGCCCAACCTGCACTATCGCCGGTTCTGGGTGGAAAGCGAGAACCGCTGGGTGAGGTTGCGCGTATCCACCGCCGGGCTGCGCAAGATCGACAAAGTCGGCATCGACGCCGTGCTCGTCGAGCTGCGCGCCAAAAAGACCTAACGGAGCACGATCATGCGCGAGAAGATCAAGCTCGAGTCAACCGCCGGTACCGGCCATTTCTACACCACCACGAAGAACAAGCGCACGACGCCCGACAAGCTGGAAATCAAGAAGTACGATCCCAAGGCGCGCAAGCACGTCCTGTACAAGGAAACGAAGCTGAAGTAGAGAATCTGCCGACGCAGCAACAAAAAAGCCCGCCTAAGCGGGCTTTTTTATCGCATGCAGCCGCTTACGCGTAGCAGCGCAGGCGGCGCGAAAAATCCTGCAACGACGCGATGCCGCTTGCGTCGGCACGGTGGCACCAATCCTGCAGCTGACGCAGCAACTGCTCCTTGGAGGCGCTCGAACGCTCCCAGAGCGCGACCAGCTCCTGGCGCATCGCCACCACGGTAGCCAGTGCCTTCGAGTTCTTCAGTGCCTCCGCGAGGCGGGCCCGCTCCGCCTCGGAGAGCTTCTGCATGCGCAGCAGCGCGCGCTTCAGCGGCCGGAGCGCTTCGGCGTCGCCCGGCGACCAGCGCTTGAGCCGTTCCAGTTCCTCGCGGTAAGTTCTCTTGACCGACTTTGCGTAGCGCGAAAGCACGTCGTAGCGGTTGGCGATCACGGCATGCAGCGTATCGAGATCCGCAGCCGGCTTGGGCGCGGCAAAGCTCGGCTTGGGCGCGACTTTCTTCACCGAGGCGAGCCCGAGTATCTCCAGCATGCGGATGTACATCCAGCCGATGTCGAATTCATACCATTTGGAGGACAGCTTCGCCGAAGAAGCGAACGCGTGATGGTTGTTGTGCAACTCCTCGCCGCCGATGAGGATGCCCCAGGGCACGATGTTGGTGCTGGCGTCGGCACAATCGTAGCTGCGATAGCCCCAGTAGTGCCCGATGCCGTTGATCACTCCCGCGGCCCAGAATGGAATCCACACGATCTGGGTGAGGAAGATCAGCACGCCTGGCACCAGACCGAACAGCGCGAGATTTGTCAGCGCCATTAGCGTCAGGCCGAGAATCGCGTGCCTGGAGTACACGTTGCGTTCCATCCAATCGTCCGGCGTGCCGTGGCCGTAGCGATCCATGGTCTCCTGGTTGTGCGACTCCTTGTGGTACAGGAATACGCCGCCCCACAACACGCGGTTGATGCCCACCATCTGCGGACTGTGCGGATCCTCCGGGGTCTCGCACTTGGCGTGGTGCTTGCGATGGATCGCGGCCCATTCCTTGGTGACCATACCGGTGGTCACCCATAGCCAGAAGCGAAAAAAATGCGACACCACAGGGTGCAGATCCAGCGCGCGGTGCGCCTGGTGACGGTGCAGAAAAATCGTAACTGCGGCGATCGTCACGTGCGTGAGGCCGAGCGCCACCAGCACATAGCCCCACCAGGGCAGATTGAGCAATCCGGAAAATACCATCGGGTTTTGGGTCCGAAAAAGTGTTACAGCACTTATATGGGGACTTACGGGCGGAATTCTACGCGAACCACCCCTCGGCGCAACCAAAACCGCGCTTCGCCGTCGCGCTTGGTCACCCCCGAAGCGCCATATGAGAACTGTTCTAGGCGCATGGTCCTGCGGCGTTCGCGCCGAGCAGTCTAACCTCCCGCTGGGGAAAGGGAATTTCAATCCCGCGAATGCGGAACTCGGACAGCATCTGACGGGCGATGTCCGAGCGCACGTTGAGCGTGCCGTTCTCAGGATCGTCGATCCAGAATCCGAGCTCGAGATTGATCCCGCTGTCGGCAAATTCGGTCAGTTGTCCTGCCGGTGCCGGATCCCGCAGCACGCGCTGGTGCCGCGCTGCGATTTCGACCAGCAGCGGCAGCGTCTGTTCGACATCGGTGTCGTAGGCCACCTGCACCTTCAATGCGACCCGCACCTTCTTGTCGGTGTATGAATGGTTGAGAACGGTGGTGGTCACCAGCATGTCGTTGGGAATGATCGCCTCAACGCCGGTGAGCGCGCGCACCACCGCATAGCGCGTAGTAATCTGCTTCACCTCGCCATGGTGACCGTCGGCGGTAATCAGGTCGCCGATGCGGATCGAGCGATCGAGCAGGATGATGAAACCGGACAGATAGTTCGAGGCAATTTTCTGCAGTCCCAAGCCCAGGCCCACTCCGAGTGCACCGCCGAACACCGACAGCACCGTGAGATCGATGCCGAGGAGCGGCAATACGATCAGCATCGCCACGACCACCAGCAGCGCCTTGCCGAGCCGGGCGAGCACCACGCGCAGGCTCGCGTGCATTCCCTGTGCGCGCATCAGCCGTGCCTCGAGCGCGCTCCCGATCCACAGCGACAGCAGCAATGCCGCGACCACCCAGAACGCGGTCTGAAGCAGTTGCCAGAGCGACAGCTTTTGCGAACCGAACGGGATGCGCATGTGCTGGAGCAACCGGACCATCTCCGGCAGCAGGCCGGTGATGTGCAGCGCAACCACACACCAGACCACGGTCGCGATTGCGCGCTCCGAGGCGTGCAGCCAGCTGCCGGTCGGAATCGCCAGGCGCAGCAGGTACGCGGCGAAGCGGATGCCGGCCAGCGAGCCGAACAGGGGGATGGCGACGCTCAGCAGATGGACCCGATACCAGTAGCCGAGCCACGAACGCGCGAAGATCAGCAGCGCCGTCGCAAGCATCGGACTCACGATGCGCCGGATACCGGTGGCGCTCAAGCGCAGCGAACTCGGCGCGCCCTCGGGCGCGCGCCATTGCAGCAACCGCGCCACGCCCCACGCTATGGACACGCACGCGAGCAGCGCGCCAATCTGCCAGCCCACGCTCGGGTCGTGCAGGTCGCGCCAGGAATCCAGCAGAAGCTGGCCGATCTGGGTCTCTCTCATCTGGGCGCGCTAGTGTAATCAGCCGGCTGTCCCGGCGCCAGAGCCGGGGCTCCGGTGCGCCGCCGGGCGGAGCCGCGAGCGGTAACTCGCGGCGGCGGCCACCGGCTTGGCGCCCCCTCTCGCCGGAGTGCAGGTTCGGCCACAATCCCGCTCAGTCGCTCCACGGAGACACCACCATGCTTCAGCTGCTCGCCGATCCACAGGCGTGGATCGCCTTCGCCACCCTGACCGCGCTCGAGCTCGTGCTCGGTATCGACAACGTGATCTTCATCGCCATCCTGGTGGACAAGCTGCCGCCAGCGCGGCGCGAGTCCGCGCGCCGCCTCGGGCTCGCCCTGGCGATGCTGATGCGCATCGCCCTGCTGCTGGTGCTCGCCTGGATCGCCGGGCTCACGGCGCCGCTGTTGAGCGTGCTCGACTGGCAGATCTCCGGCCGCGACCTGGTGCTGATCGCCGGCGGCCTGTTCCTGCTGTGGAAAAGCGTCGGGGAGATTCACCAACTGCTCGAGGGCGAGGAAGGCGCGCGCTCGGCGACAGTGCGCGCGAGCTTCCGCGCGGTTATCGTGCAGGTCATGCTCATCGACTTGGTGTTCTCGCTCGACTCGATCATCACGGCGGTCGGCATGGTCAACGAGCTCGCGGTGATGATCTCCGCGGTGGTCGCATCGGTGGCGCTGATGATGCTGTTCGCCGGACCGATCGGCCGCTTCGTGTCCGGCCACCCGACGATCAAGATGCTGGCGCTCGCTTTCCTGGTGGTCATCGGCGTAGCGCTGATCGCGCAGGGCTTCGACCACGAAGTCCCGAAGGGCTACATCTACTTCGCGATGGCCTTCTCGCTCGCCGTCGAGATGCTCAATTTGCGCGCGCGCAAGCGCGCGGCGCAGCCCGTGCATCTGCACGAGCCGTACGCGCGGCAAGAGACCCCGCCCGAGTGAGCTAGGCTGCGCGGCGCTCGAACGCGGCGGCGAAGAAACCGTCGGTGCCGTGCCGGTGCGGCCACAGGCGCAGCTGCTCGCCCGCCTCGAGCGGGATGCGCTGCGCGGCAAGCAGCGCCGTGCACGACAGCGGCGCGAATTCTGGATTGGAGGAAAGGAAGCGCTCCGCGATCCGCTCGTTCTCCTCTGCCAGGATGCTGCAGGTGGCGTACACCAGGCGCCCGCCCGGCTTCACCAGCTTTGCCGCCGCCGTCAGGATGCGCTGCTGCTTTTGCGCCAACTCCGCGACGGCTTCCGGGCCGTGGCGCCACTTCAGGTCCGGATTGCGCCGCAGCGTGCCAAAGCCGCTGCACGGTGCATCCACCAGCACGCGGTCGATCTTTCCGGCCAGACGCTTAGCGCGCACGTCCGCTTCGCCGGCCAGAACGATCGGGTGCACGTTGCTCAGCGCCGCGCGCGCCGCGCGCGGCGCCAACTCCGCCAGCCGCTTGGCCGAGACGTCCATCGCGTACAGACGCCCGCTGCCGTGCATCAGCATCGCGAGGGCCAGGGTCTTGCCGCCTGCGCCGGCGCAGAAATCGGCCACCATTTCACCTCGCCGCGGCGCGACCAGATAGGCGAGCACCTGGCTGCCCTCGTCCTGCACCTCGATCGCGCCCTCGAGAAACAGGGGATCGCGGTTGATCGCCGGCTTGCCGCGCAGTCGGATGCCGGCCGGCGAATACGGCGTCGGCGCGCCCGCGATGCCCCGCGCGGCGAGCTGGACCAGGGCGGCAGCGCGCTCGATCTTAACGAGGTTCACCCGCAGGTCGAGCGGTGCCGGCTCGAGCAGCGAGCGCGCGATGCGCATGCCCTCCTCCGCGCCATGCTCCGCCGCAAGTAGCTGCCACAGCCAGTCGGGCAGGTCGGCCTGGATCGCCGGTGCGAAAGTCTCGACGCGCGCCGCCTTGCAGCGCGCGACCAGCGCGTGCTCCTCGGCGCGGAGGGCGCCTTCGAGCGCACGCCCGGAGAGGCCCTGCACACGTACCAGCGCGGCGATCAGCAGGTCGCGTGGGACGTTCGATCCTGCTGCCGCCTCGAGCGAGCGCCTGCGACGCAACACCGCGAACGTGGTCTCCGCGACAAACGCCCGGTCCTGCTGTCCGAGCTGGCGGTGGTTGCGGAAGTATTGCGAGAGCGTCTGGTCGGCCGGGCGCGAGAACGAGAGCAGCTCGCCGAGCGCCCCCTGCGCGTGCCGCAGCAGCTGCGGCGTGACGGCCGACTGCGGCGCGCCGCCCGCCTTCACTGCGTGGCCAGGCGCGTCGCCACCTGGTCGATCCGCGATCCGTCCTTCTCCGTCACAAGGATGCGGACCGGAAGATAGCCGCGGTCGGCCGCGAGCCAGATTTCGGTGCCGTCGTCGCCGGGACCATCCTTGCGCTTCACGAGCTTGAGCGCTTCGAACTCGCCCGCCGGCGTCTTGACGCGCTCGCGGCCGGCTGCCTGATAGACGTAGGTGGCGACGCCCTTGCCGTCGGCGGCGTTCACCGTCACCGGTTTGCCGTCAGGGACCTCGAACGCGAAGTCGAAGGCAAACGACAGCTTGTCCTGGGCGTGCGGCGGCAGCGGACGCGTTTCAGGTGCACCCTGGTATTGCAGCGTCAGCGTCTTCGCGTTCCAGTCGAAGGTGGCCCGTGCGGTCGCGCGCCCAGTGCGTTGATCCTCGAACTCGAGCGGCCGCAGGCCGTCGCGGCCGACGATGCCGCGGCTGGTGCGTACGGCCTTGCCGAGCAGAGCATACAGGCCGTCGCCTTTCCAAGTCTCGGTCAGGCTGTAAGTCTTGGCGTCGTGCTCGAAGCGATCGACGATCTGCGCCACGCTGTTTCCGTCACGCAGCAGCTCGTAGGTGATCTCCGCATGCCGCGGCGGCGCGGCGTGCGCGGATACCGCGCATGCGGCCACGCTAATCGCGATCGGAGTAAACCAGTTGCGCATAGCTTCCTTTAACGCGCACGACGCCGTTCTCGACGACAAGACTCCCATCGAGAAACCAGCGAATCGCGCGCGGGTAAACCAGGTGCTCCAGTGCCAGCACGCGCGCGGCGAGGGTGTCGGCGCTGTCCTGAGGGCGCACCATCAGTGCCGCCTGGATGATGATCGGACCACGGTCCAGCTCGGTGGTGACGAAGTGCACCGTGCAGCCGTGCAGTTTCACGCCTCCAGCGAAGGCGCGTTCGTGCGTATCCAGCCCCTGAAAGGCCGGCAACAGCGAAGGGTGGATGTTGACCAGGCGCCCGGCGTAGCGCGCCACAAACTCCGCCGAAAGCACGCGCATGAACCCGGCGAGCGCCACCAGCCTGGGGGCATGGCGATCGATCTCGGCGGCGAGCGCGGCCTCGAACGCCTCGCGCGACTCGTAGTCACGGTGCGCGATCACCCGGGTCGCGACGCCACGCTGCGCGGCGAGCGCCAGCCCGCCTGCGTCCGGCCTGTTGCTGATGACCGCCGCGACCGGTAAGCCTGCCTCGAGGATCGCCTGCATGTTGCTGCCGCGGCCGGAAATGAGGACGACGATCGACATCGGGGCCGAAGTTTAGCAGCCCCGTGCCGCGCGCGGCGCCTTATGCTCCGGGCCCGATCATATCCTCGACCCGCACCCAGTCATCGAACTGCTCTGGGCTCACGTATCCGAGGGAGAGCGCCGCATCGCGCAGCGTACTGCCCTCGCGGTGCGCCTTCTTGGCGATCTCCGCGGCACGGTCGTAGCCGATGCGCGGCGCAAGCGCCGTCACGAGCATCAGCGAACGCTCGAGCAACTCGTGGATGCGCGCCGCGTTTGCTTCGATGCCGCGCGCGCAATGCTCCTCGAACGACAGGCAGCCGTCGGCGAGCAGGCGTGCGCTCTGCAGGAAGTTGTAGACGATGAGCGGCTTGTAGACGTTGAGCTCGAAGTTTCCCGAGGCAGCGCCGATGTTGAGCGCGACGTCGTTGCCGAACACCTGCGCGCACAGCATGGTGAGCGCCTCGGCCTGCGTCGGATTCACCTTCCCTGGCATGATCGAGCTGCCCGGCTCGTTCTCCGGGATCGACAGCTCGCCCAGGCCGGAGCGCGGGCCGGAGGCGAGCCAGCGCACGTCGTTGGCAATCTTGGTCAGGGCAGCAGCGAGGGTCTTGAGCGCGCCGTGCGCAAACACCAGCGCTTCGTGCCCCGCGAGCGCCGCGAAGCGGTTGGCCGCGGCGACGAACGGCAGCCCGGTTTCGCGGGCGATCTCGCGCGCGACTCGCTCGCCGAGCTCGGCATGGGCGTTGAGACCGGTGCCGACCGCGGTGCCGCCGATCGCGAGCTGGTACAGGCCGGGAAGAGCGGCCCGCAGCGCCATCTGCGCCTGCTCCAGCTGTGCGACGTAGCCCGAGAACTCCTGGCCAAGCGTGAGCGGCGTCGCATCCTGCAGGTGCGTGCGCCCGACCTTGACGATATCCGCAAAGGCGTCGCGCTTGGCGGCCAGCGTGTGTGTCAGGCGCCGGGCGGCGGGCAGCAGCGCAGCGTGCAGGGCGCGCGCCGCAGCGATGTGCATGGCGGTCGGAAATACGTCGTTCGAGGATTGGCCGAGGTTGACGTCGTCGTTCGGGTGCACCAGGCGCCGGGGCCCGCGCTCCCCGCCGAGCAGCTCGGAGGCGCGGTTCGCCAGTACCTCGTTCACGTTCATATTCGACTGCGTGCCCGAGCCGGTCTGCCAGACGACCAGCGGAAACTCGCCGTCGTGCCGGCTCTGCAGCACCTCGTCCGCCGCGCGCGCGATGGCCGCGGCCTTGCCCGCTTCGAGCAGTCCGAGCTCGGCGTTGACTCGCGCCGCGCTGCGCTTCACCAGAGCCAGCGCATGCAGCACAGCTAGCGGCATGCGCTCCCCGGAGATGCGGAACAGGCGCAGGCTGCGCTCGGTCTGCGCCCCCCACAGCCGATCGGCAGGCACCTCGATCGGGCCGAAGGAATCCTTCTCGGTACGAGTGCCGCTCATGGTGTCAAGCATGCGCCCGCAGGCGCCGGGAGCGCAACGGCGTCCGCTGACCTGCTCGCGCCGCACAGCGCAACCGCCCGGTGGCGGAGTGGGCGTTAGTGCGGTAGCAGACCGCTCGCGCCTCGGTTGCCTCGTTGTAGCTGCTTTGCGTCAGGCCAGGTCGAAGAGCAGCACCTCGGCGCCTTCACCCTGCTCCAGAACGATTTCGTCGACCGCGCTTGCCTTGAGCGCGTCGCCGGCCGCGAGCGGCGCAGCGTTCACGCTCACCGTGCCGCGCACCACGTGCACGTAGGCACGCCGGTTCCGGTCCAGCGGGTGCGTCGCCCGCTCCGCGCCGTCGAGAAGCGCTGCATACAAATACGCGTCCTGGTGGATCGTGACCGAGCCCTCGCGCCCGTCGGGCGAAGCGACCAGGCGTAGCCGTCCGCGCTTCTCCGCCGGGGCGAAGGGTTTCTGCTCGTAGGACGGCACGATGCCGCGCGCGTTCGGCTCGATCCAGATCTGCAGGAAGTGCGTTACCCCGGACTTGTCGTGATTGAACTCGCTGTGCGTCACCCCACGCCCCGCGCTCATGCGCTGCACGTCGCCCGGGACGATGGTCGAGCCATTGCCCATGGAGTCGTGGTGCGCGAGCGCGCCTTCCAGCACGTAGCTGATGATCTCCATATCTCGGTGCCCGTGCGTACCGAAGCCGGTGCCCGGCTGGATGCGATCCTCGTTGATGACGCGCAGGGCGCCAAAGCCCATGTGCGCGGGATCGTAATAGTCGGCGAACGAGAAGCTGTGGAACGAGCGTAGCCAGCCATGGTCGGCGAGGCCGCGCTCCCCTGCGTGTCGGATTTCGAGCATCGGTCGATCCTGTGTTCAACAACCTCTAACGAGCGGCCGGGCAGCGCGTCACGCAGTCGGCCCGACTGATTCAGGCTTGCGAGCCGGCTTCCTTTTCGCCGCCTGCGCGGATTTCTTTGTGCACCTGCTCCATGTCGAGCGTCTTGGCCTGCGTGATCACCTGCTCCAGCGCCGACGCCGGCAGCGCACCGGCCTGCTGGAACAGGATCACCTTCTCGCGAAACAGCATCAGCGTCGGGATCGAGCGGATGTTGAACGCGGCCGCGAGCTCCTGATGCTGGTCGGTGTTCACCTTGGCGAACACAACCTCGGCATGCGCCTCGGAGGCCTGCTCGAAAACCGGAGCGAACCCCTTGCACGGGCCGCACCACGGGGCCCAGAAGTCCACGATCACGGTATTGTTTCCGGTCACCACTTCCTCGAAATTGTCTTTCGTCAGCTCCACCGTTGCCATAACGGCTCCTTGAGTAATCGTTGGCGCAGTGTACCTTAGGCACCCGCAGCCGATCTGAAGCAGGTCAACCGACAGGCATGTACATCGGCCGTTTCGCGCCCTCGCCCACCGGGCGGCTGCATTTCGGCTCCCTGGTGGCGGCGCTCGCCGGCTACCTAGAGGCGCGCGCTGCTGGTGGGCGCTGGTTGCTGCGCATGGAGGATCTGGACCGTGCGCGCTCGCAGGCAGGCACCGAAGAGACGATCCGGAGCCAACTCGAGGCGCTGGGCCTGCAATGGGACGGGGCCGTGCTCATCCAGAGCCAGCGCGACAGCCTGTATCGCGCGGCCTTCGACGAGCTTGCGCGGCGCGGGCTCACTTATCCGTGCGGCTGCTCGCGCCGGGAGGTCGCCGATTCGGCCGTGGCTTACCTGGGCAACGGTCCATTCCTTGCCCCGGACGGCGCGCCGATCTACCCAGGCACCTGCCGCAACGGCCTGCCGCCGGGAAAGACCGCGCGCGCAACGCGTGTGCGCACCGGCGGCGAGCCGATCGGCTTCGTCGACGGCATCCAGGGCGAGGTCGTGCAAGCCCTCGATCGAGACGTAGGCGACTTCGTGCTGTATCGCGCCGACGGCATGTTCTCGTATCAGCTGGCGGTGGTCGTGGACGACGCTGCGCAGGGCATCACCGATGTCGTGCGCGGCGCGGACCTGCTGGACTCGACCGCTCGCCAGGTTTACCTGCAGCAGCTGCTCGGCTACCCGCAACCGCGCTACGCGCACCTCCCGGTGGTGGTGAACGCGCAAGGCGAGAAACTCTCCAAGCAGACCGGTGCGCGCGCGGTCGACGTCACGCAGCCCGGACAGGAGTTGGCTCGAGCGCTCGCTTTCCTGGGCCACCCGCCGCCCGGTGGCCTTACGGCCGGCGAGTTGCTCCTCTGGGCGCTAGAGAACTGGAGCCTCGCGCGGGTGCCGAAGCGGCGCGCCATTGCCGTCCCCGAGGCGGGCATGATCGCGCCCAGCTAGGCGAGCTGCGCGAGCGCGCGGCGGATGTCCTCGACGGCCTCGGGTCCGAGCGGCTGCTGGGGTGCGATCGGCGGCCCGACCTCGAATCCCTGCAACTGCAACGCGGTCTTGATGCAGGCAGCCAGCGCGTACTTGGCGAACACCTCGTTGATCGCCCACTGCCTGCGCTGCTCGGCCAGCGCTTCGTGCCAGCGGTCCGCGCGCACCAGGTCGTACAGGCGCACGCACTCGCGCGGCATGGCGCAGGCCGGACCGGCCATCCACCCGACCCCGCCGAGCCGCAGCACCAGCAGCGGCACGTGCGCCGAGGCACTGAACACGCGGATGCGCTCGCCCATGCGGTTGAGCAGCGTGAGGATGCGACCGGTGTTGCTGGAAGCATCCTTGAAATATTCGATGTTGGGCAGGTGGCTCAGCGCCTCAAGCACGTCCATCGGGATGTCGCCGCCCAACAGGCCGGGGTTGGTGTACAGAGTCATCGACAGGTGCGGAAACGCCTCCGCCACCGCGCCAAAGTAGGCTTCGATGCCGCGCGCCGGCAGCGGGAACATCTGCTGCAGGATCAGGATCAGGCCATCCACGCCCAGCCGAGCGTAAGCCTCGGCCTGACGCAGCGCCTCGGCGGTCGAGAATGCCGCCACGCCCGCCAACACCGGCACGCGCCCGGCGGCGGCATCGACCACCACGCGCACCACGTCCTCGCGCTGCTCGAGAGACAGGTAGGCGAACTCGCCGGTGCTCCCGAGCGGGCTCAGCCCGTGCACGCCGCACTGCAGGACGTGCTCCACCAGGTCGCGCAGTACGCGCTCGCGCACGCGCCCGCCGACCGAGTCGATCGGCGACACGAGATAGGGGAAGATGCCGTGGAAGCTGGTCATCGCGTTCGGCATGCGTCGGTGCAGGTTCGCTCAGTATCGTTTCAAACGGCGGCGAGCGTCCAGCTCAGACGCGCTGTTGCGGCAGCATGACGGTCAGTAGCGAGCCGAACACCAGCGCGAGGGCCGCGAATTCCGTCCAGCCCGGCCGCTCGCCGAGGAACAACATTCCACAGAGCACGCCGACCACCGGGATCATAAGCGTGCTGAGTGTGCTCACCGAAACCGGCAGCAGGCTCGCCAGCTTGAGCCAGGCCCACTGCGCGAACGCGAACGCGACCAGCACGTTGTAGAGTACCGCCAGCGCCGGCCACAAGGTCACACCGGCGAGCGCGCGCGGATCTTCGAACAGCAGAGCGCCGATGACGATCGGCACGCTGCCGAGCAGCATGATCCACGCCGTGCACGCGGCAACGGGCATATTCACCGGGTAGCGCTTCAGCAGAACCGTACCCAGTGCCCACGACAGCGCGCCGCCGAGCACAAGCATCGCGCCGAGCGGCGCGGCCTTCAGGTCGACGGCGCCCTGGCCGAGCAGCAACGCGATCCCGGCCATTCCAAGCAGCAGGCCGGTGAGCTTGCGGCCACTCAGGTGCTCTCCGAGTAGCCACACCGCGAGCGCAGTGGCCCAGGCCGGCATGGTGAAGGCCAGGATCGCCGCGCGCCCGGAGGCAATCATGGTGACCCCGAAGGCGACCAGGACGTTCCAGCCGGTGACGTTGAAGATCGCGAGCAGGATCAGCCGCCCCCACTGGCCCTTCGGCACCGCCAGCGGCTGGCCGCCGACGCGTAGCATCCCGAACAGTACCGCCGAGCCGAAGCCGAGGCACAGCGATCGGAACAGAAGCGGCGGAATTTCGGACAACGCCACCTTCATCGCGGTCCAGTTGAAGCCCCAGGCGAGCGTCAGCCCGGCGAGCAGCCACAAGAGCGCGGCCGAATACCGCTGACGTTGTTCGGCTGTCGCGCTCACAGCACGGGCGGCGCGGGGGTCCGATCGCCTCGCCCGGGCAACATTACGCTCGCCATCGCCAGGCTGACCAGCGCGAGCGCCGCATAGTCCTGCCACGCCGGTCGCTCCCCGAGGAACAGCATGCCGGCAAATACGCCCACTACCGGCACCATCAGCGAGGAGATCGCCGCGACCCCTGCCGGGGCGCGCTCGACGAGCCGGATCCAAGACCACCAGCCGAATACGAACACCGCGAACATGTTATAGAGCACGCCGAATGCGGGCCAGAACGACAGGGCGTGCAGCGCCCGTAGCTTGTCGATCTCGAGCGCCGGCACCATCAGGAAAATCGGGATGCCGCCGAGAAGCATCAGCCAGGCGGTGTAGCTGGTCGCGGGCAGCGCGACCGGGAGGCGCTTTTGCAGCACGGTACCGAGCCCCCAGCTAAACGCGGCCCCCAGCATCAGCAGCATTCCGTGCGAAACGTGGTCGAGTCGGCTCAGGTCGCGCGCCACCAGCAGGCCGACGCCTGCGGCACCCGCCGCAAGGCCCCCCAGCCGTCGCGCGCTGAGACGTTCGCCGAGAAACCAGGCGGCGAGGAGCACGCTCCATACCGGCATCGTGTAGTACAGGATGACCGTGCGTCCCGCCGGCAGCGTCGGAATGGCGAGCATCAACAACACATTGTTGAGCGTGATTGTAAAGAACGCGACCAGCGCCACGCGGGGCCAAGTGCCGCGCGGCAATGCGAAGGACTGGCCACGCGTGCGCGCCACCGCCCCAAGCGCGACGAACGCGGTGAGGAAGCACAGGCTGCGGAAGGTCCATGGTGGCACCTCGGTGAGCACCACCTTCATCAGCGGCCAGTTAAAGCCCCACACCAGCGTCAGACCGGCCAGCTGCAGCCATAGCGCGGGCGCCAGGGTGTCGCCGCTGCTATGGCGGGAGACGGATCGTTGCTTATTCATGTTTGGAGCCGTCACCCGGCGTGGTCGCCGAAGCTTCGCTTCGACCCCCCGCACTGCTCGCACGGTGCTACCGAGGGGCGCACAGGATAAACGATCGCAGACAAGCCGCGCGGGATGTACGGCCCAGCCCGGCCATCCGGTAGCAGCGCTGCGCCCACCAGGACGCATGCCATTGGACGGACGTCGCCGCACATCGCGTGGGAACGCGGTAGATCTTGAGAAGCAAGCGCTAACTTCATGGCGTCGCCCGAATCCCTCGATCCATCCAGTCAGGCCCTAGGTAGCCGTCCCCTGTTGGCGGAGCGGCT
>Ga0307374_10001939_pt1 | contig 37679 bp, 26 predicted proteins | sample OX3MG_FD_202532 | JGI IMG/M metagenome (GOLD analysis project Ga0307374, IMG submission 202532) | Soil microbial communities from Risofladan, Vaasa, Finland - OX-3 | ecosystem: Environmental > Terrestrial > Soil > Coastal area > Acid sulfate soil | place: Finland: Risofladan, Vaasa | collected... | reverse complement strand
ATGTAAATACTTCAAAGAATGCTTCAGGAACCGTTTCTTTCATGGCGCTGGGCGGGTTGGAAGACGTGACCCGTAATATGTATCTGTATGAATATAACAATCAGATACTTATCGTTGACTGCGGACTAGGATTCCCCGATGAGTCAATGCTTGGCGTGGATCTGCTGCTTCCTGATATTTCGTATCTTCTGGATGTTGTGAAAGAAGGAAAGAAAAAAATTATCGGCATGGTGCTGACTCATGGACATGAAGATCACATTGGCGGTCTGCCGTTCATACTGCCACAATTACCGGAATTTCCTATCTATGCTTCTCCGCTGACTGCTGCATTGTCCAATGAAAAATTGCGAGATTATAAAGTGTCGGCAAGTGTGAATAAAGTTGAGTTTACCGATAAAGAATTGCAGCTAGGGGACTTTAGGATCTCATTTCTCCGGGTGACCCATTCGGTTTTGGATAGTGCAAATATCATTATCAAGACCCCTGTCGGCAATCTGTATCATGGCAGTGATTTTAAATTTGACCTGACGCCTGCAGATGGACACCGGACGGATTTTCTTAAGATAACACAGACAGCACAAGAAGGTTTTCTTGCACTGATGTCCGATTGTCTCGGATCGGATCGAGACGGATTTACTCCGTCCGAGCAAATGCTCGGGGTTAATTTTGAGCGCGAAATGCGCAACTGCCCGGGGAAATTTATCATCACGACATACTCTTCCAATGTTACTAGACTCAATCAAGCGATCCAGGCGGCTGAAATGTCCGGGCGCAAAGTGTGTTTTGTCGGGAGATCCATTATCAAAGTAAAAGATGTTGCCGATCGTCTCGGGTATCTGAAGATGCGAAAAGATACTGAGGTACAGATCGATGATCTGCCAAAATATAAAAGCAAACAAATTTTACTTCTTGTCGCGGGCAGTCAGGGCCAGGAAAATTCCGCGATGACGAGGATAGCAGAAGGCGAGCATAAAGATATCAGACTTGATCCGCTTGACACGGTAATGTTCTCATCCGATACGATTCCAGGGAATGAACTGAGTGTGAGTGAGTTGAGTGATTCAATCGCAAAAAGAGGCGCGAAGATATTGTATTCGGGGCATGGACTGGGGATGTATCATGTGTCGGGTCATGGATCGGCAGGGGATCATATGCTTCTTATCGCTTTGACACAGCCGAAGTTCCTCCTCCCGATCAGCGGGACGTACCGGCATATGGTCGCATATAGAACGACCGCGATGCAAATGGGATACAAGAGAAATGATATTTTTCTTGTTGAGAACGGGCAGGAAGTTTTGTTCATGTCCAACAGTGTGCGCTTCGGCAAGAAGATCGAGATCAAACACGTTTATGTCGATGAAGTATCGGGTGAAGAGCTGGAACATTTTGTCATCCGAGACCGGGAGCGTCTTGCAAAGGAAGGGGTCATTATCGTGATGGCGGAGATCAAGGCGTCTGACGGGCAGCTTGCTGAGAAGCCGGAAGTTATCTCACGCGGATCATATCTCACTGATACGAAAGAGGTATCCGATGCGCTGGGGCAGGAGCTTGAAAAAGTATTATCTGGCAAACGGGAAAAAGTAACAAATTGGCATCATATTCGCAGGACGATCGGTGAGACATCCGAGCGGCATCTCTATAAAAAGCTCCGCACCCGTCCCCTCGTGCTCCCAGTTGTGATTGAGGTGTAATCTTATTGCAGAGTTTTGAGAACATTGCAACTTGTAATTACCTTGCCCCTCCACTACACTCTAATAACGATGAAACAAAAAACGAAAAAAAGTGAAACACGATTTGTGCATGACTGGCGTAAAAAATCTATCTACCAAATTTATCCCAGAAGCTTTCATGCGCAAGAAAATAAAGACGGCAATGGAGACCTGAAAGGTATTATTGATAAATTAGATTATTTGCAGGAATTGGGTGTGGATGTCATTTACTTATCTCCCATTTATCCTTCGCCTATGAAAGACAATGGGTATGATGTAGCAGATTATCTAGATATTAATCCGATGTTTGGAGATCAGCAAACGTTTGATCAGTTGATTGCAAACGTACATGAGCGAAATATGCAACTGATGATGGATTTTGTTCCAAACCACACATCAGATCAACACGAATGGTTTAAAGAATCCCGAACGTCCAAAGACAATCCAAAACGCAACTGGTATCATTGGCGTTCAGAACCAAATAATTGGATAAATATGTTTGATAATACCTCTGGTAGTGCCTGGACTTATGATGAAAAAACAAAAGAATATTATCTTCATAGTTTTCTCAAAGAACAGCCGGATCTTAATTGGAATAACCCGGACGTCGTCAATGCAATGTACAGTATTTTAACGTTTTGGATGGATCGGGGTATTGATGCATTTCGAATTGATGTAGGTCTGTATGTTATAAAACACTCAAAATATCCGGATGAACCATTAAATCCTGATTATATAGAGGGGAAAAGTCACCCGAACGAAATATATATTCATACTGCGAGCAAAGATCAACCATTGGGATTTAAAAAATTGGCTGATATGGGAAATCTTGTTGGCTCACGGGGGAAATTCTCAATGCACGAAGTATATGTGGGAGCCCAAGAGCGCGTGATGCTTTACCGGCTTTCAGAACATGGATTAAGCGTTCCTTTAGATTTTGACCTTATTTCACATACTGGATGGAATGCAAAAGAAGTGAAAAATGCAATTTTTGATTATTATGCTCTCTTAAAAAATGAAGATATTGTTCCCTTACCGCTGGGAAACCATGATCAATCAAGAGTTGCAACACGTTTGGGAAGCCAGGAAGACGCTCGATTGGCAGCAATGCTGCAAATGACTCTTGATTGTGTGCCTGTTATTTTTCAAGGAGAGGAAATAGGTATGGAAGACGTACAAATTCCGTTGGAAAAACAACAAGATCCTTTTGTTGATAGATTACGAGATCCTGCACGAACACCGATGCAATGGGATGACAGTCCAAATGCAGGTTTTACAGAGGCAGGTGCAAAGCCATGGTTACCTATTGGCCCTCATTATAAAGAACGAAATGTTAAAAAACAGCTTGAAAATTTGCAATCAATGCTTTCTCTTTATAAAAAATTACTCGCTTTGCGCAAAAAGAGTCTCATTTCCGGACGTCCCGTTGCAATCGACGTTGGTAACGAGAATGTACTTTCATACATAAGAATCATTGAAGATGATAAACAGCTTCTTATCTTGTTAAACTTTTCCAATAAGCCTGAATCTATCGATATAAAATCTCTCAGTGTGGATTCTGGTAAATTGTTGCTCACGACTTCTCTTGAGAGAAAAAATGAAGAAGTAATTGATTTTAAAAATTTCGTACTTAAGCCAAAAGAGGGTTATATCTGTTTATTGTAAGGCACGACTCGCAGCAATTTCTTCCAATAGTATATTGAAATTTGTAAATTGCTTTTCTGCTGTAAATTTCTCCTCAACTGTTTTGTGACCCGCTTTGATAAATTTATCTCTTATCGCTTTATGGGTAAGAATTCTTTCTATTTTTTGAGCCAGATCAATTGGATCATTGGGTTGAACGAGATAGCCGTTATATCCATCGCTGATAATTTCAGGCATACCGCCTGTTTTGGCGCCAATAACAGGTAGTCCACACGCCATAGCTTCGATAAAAATTTGACCGAGTGTCTCATTCTTTTCCGCCGGAAGTACGAGCACATCCGAACCCCGGTAAATATTTGGCATCTGGTCCAATTCAAACATCTTGACTATTGTTTTGTTTTCTATATTTTGAATTTTAATATAGCCAAGAAGCATTTCATAAGCATTTTCAAACTCATCTTTCAAATCGTGTGATGCCTTTGCAACGCCAATCACCAGACGTAATTTGGGAAAACGAGGAGAAAGCCGAGAGAATGCTTCGATAAGATTTATCATCCCTTTTTCTTTCAGCATGTTTTTTCTCCCGGTAATGATTCTTCCCGCTGTTAATACGATCTTTGTGTCCTTTTCAAGTTCAAACGTTTTTCTTAGATCAAACGTGGAATCCGCAACAGGAGTAAAATCAAGGGTATTGACCCCTAAATATTCTGTGGAAAGCTTGTTGATATCAGTCCCTTTTTGGAAACAATCACCTGCTACACTTCTACTCACGCAACTTACGTGATCCCACATAAGCTCATTGGTAAGCGCAATCTGAAGAGGAGACTCAGGATACATATGCAAACGAAGCATAAGTGGTATTTTGTGAAGTGCTGCTATCATATTAAGTCTCAAGCTATACGCGGCCGGAGGACCGAAGATAATATTTTCTGCACAAATTACATCAATCTTTTGCTCTTTGATAATGGCTTCAACTAAATTCGAAAATCCTTGCGCTTTTTTGGCAATAACCGAGGCTGAATTTTTCTTGCGCGGAATAGAGAGGTTATTATCATAATAAATAGTCATGTTCCCATCCTTTGCTATATGACTCTTTCCTGTCGTTGGCAATATAAGAAATGTCTTTATATCTTTCTGGACTTTGAAATAATTTATGAGATTGATAACATACCGTTCTATGCCGCCAATACTTTCAAATGGTGAATTTGGACTGACAAATAAGACTTTCATAGTTGTTTAAATAAATATTTTTTTAACGAGATGAATTGAGTAGTGAAAAAGATGCAAATAGTGAAAGTTAAGGAAGTACGATTTTTACGTCTAATCAGAACCTATTCAAGGGTTAACAGATTTTATTCAACCTGCTTGCGCTATCATACCAGGAATGAGATACAAAGTCAATGAAACTATGGGTTTATTTGTGGCTTACCAGCGGAAATGACTAAATGCTTTATTTGCCCTCCTCGGAGGACTTCATAAAGCTTTTTACCATCTAAAATGTGAAAAAGCTTTATTTGCTTCTGCTTGTTTGAGGGCGATTTCGCGCTTTCTGACTGCTTCTCCTTCATTGTTGATCGCAGCAAGCATTTCAGCAGCAAGTTTCTCAGCAAAAGTATGGAACTCTTTGTTGCTTCGCTTTCGTGCCGCATCAATCATCCATCGCAGAGCAAGCGCCATCCGTCTTTCATGCTTTACTTCAACAGGCACTTGATAATTGGCACCGCCGATGCGTCTTGCTTTTACTTCGACTTTTGGTCCGATGTTCTGGACTGCTTTTTCAAATGCTTTCAAAGGTTCTTCGCCTTTTTCCTGCAGGATGTTAAGGGCATTGTATACTTGTGCTTGCGCGACGGTTTTCTTGCCGTCCCGCATGATGTAGTTAATTAATTTTGCGACCATCACACTACTGTAGAGTGTATCCGGATTAATTTGTCTTTTTTGTACTTTCTTATGTCTCATACGTTATGCTGCTTTGGCTTTCTGCATCTTGGTGCCATAAATACTGCGACTTGTTTTTCTGCCTTCAACTCCCAAGAGATCGAATTTTCCGCGTACTGCGTGATACTTCACACCTGGAAGGTCTCGAACACGGCCACCTTTGACAAGCACAATACCGTGTTCTGAGAGTGAATGTCCGACTCCTTGGATGTACGCGGTGACCTCCATTTTGTTGGAGAGCTTCACACGAGCAACTTTTCTCAGAGCGGAATTCGGTTTTTTCGGGGTCATGGTCTTGACCAGCGTTACCACGCCACGTTTTTGTGGCGAATCGGCATCGGTGTATTGGCGATCTTTGGCATTAAAAATTCTTTTCAGTGCCGTAGACCGGGTCTTTTTGACCCTTTTTGCGCGTCCGTTTTTTGCTAACTGTGATAATGTTGGCATAGGTTTGTATTATAGCATAAAAGAGTATAAAGAGGCTAGTCTAGTATAAAGAATCAAGTATAAAAAGGTTTTATGCTTCAGTATACTTAATACTTACGTCTTAATACTTTATACTTTTTATGCGGCAGGTTGCATTTCCGGTTCTACTGTTTCCGGTTGTACTTCAATAACTTCTTTTGGTTCTTCACCAGTATCTTCAGTTTCAAATTCACCGTTGAGTCCAGAGACCGGGATCAAACGACCGATGATCACGTTTTCTTTCAGACCTAAGAGCTTATCAACTCTTCCTTCAAGCGCTGCTTCTGTCAAGACTTTGGTTGTTTCCTGGAAGGATGCAGCTGAGAGCCAACTGTCTGAGAACAATGCAGACTTGGTGATACCCAGGATGACTTGTCGTCCGGTTGCCGGTTCGCCGCCTTCAGAAAGAACTTCTGCATTCATTTCCTCAAACCGTGCTTTGGTGACAAAGTCGCCAGGGATGAGTGAAGTATCACCGACACTCTCAACAATGATCTTGTCAGACATCTTGCGGATGATCACTTCAAAATGCTTGTCATTGATACCAATTCCTTGTGATTCATACACTTTCTGTACTTCGGTAATCAAATACCGCTGTACCATCAAGAGGCCGCCGATCTTGAGTACTTCTTTTGGATCAAGATCTCCTTCAGCAAGCGGAGTACCGGCGGTAACTTCGTCACCGTCTTTGACCCTCAGCGTTGAGGACATCGGGACGAAATATTCCTGTGTCTCAATCGGTTTGATCTTTGTGTTTTTGACAGTGAGTCGGTGACCTTCCTCGCTTGTTTCGATCTTTACCTTACCAGTAATCTCAGAAACAGACGCCATATTCTTGGGTGTACGCATTTCAAACAATTCTTCAACACGGGGAAGACCCTGAGTCACGTCAGACATGACGACTCCACCATAGTGACGGACACGCATGGTCAGCTGAGTACCAGGCTCTCCAATACTTTGTGCGGCCATAACACCGACTGGGACTCCGAGACCGACTTTTTTCTTTGTTGAAAGATCCCATCCATAACATGCTGCGCATAGTCCGTAGGGGAGTGCACAAAGCAGTGGTGTACGAAGGATAACTTCTTGTACTTCATTTTCTTCCAATGCCTTAACGGTTTCCTCGTTAACTTCCTCTCCAGCTTTGAGCACAATCTTCTTTGATTTTGGTGCCATCGCGTTCACAGCAAGTACTCGTCCCATAAGCCGGTCTGCAAATGCAGAGGTTCGTTCTGCTTCATCCCGGACGATTTGTATACCTTCGGTTGTACCGCAGTCTTGTTCCCGGATGATGACTTCATGTGCCACATCAACCAGTCTCCGGGTAAGATATCCAGCGTTCGCTGTCTTCAGAGCACTATCGGTAAGCCCTTTTCGTGAACCTCGAGCAGATGCAACATATTCAAAGATTGAAAGACCTTCACGGAAGTTGGATTTGACCGGAAGCTCAACGATCTTGCCCAATGGGTCAACGATCAATCCACGAAGTGCTGATAACTGTTTCAACTGTTCCAAACCTGCACGTGAACCACCGGAGTCGATACTGATTTTGATCGGATTTTGTGGTTTGAGTTGTTTCCAGGTAAGATCAGCTACCGCATTGGTCACTTTGAGCCAGACATCATTGGACAAGCGTTTCTTCTCAGTTAGGGTGATAAGACCTTGTTTGTATTCTTCATCAATCAACTTTACTTTCTTTTCTCCATCGGCAACCATTTGACCTTTTTCAGGAGCAATATCATTGTCAAAAACCGAGACACTGACACCGGAGATTGTTGCTCCGAAGAATCCAAGACTCTTGATCTTATCGATGAGTGCAGCGACGACATCAGAATGATACAGCTTCATGGATCGGGTAATTATCTTTTTAATTCCGCCTGCGTTAATGCTTTCATTGACATACCCAAAATCTTCTGGCAAGAGTTCGTTGAATCGAATACGTCCGGCAGTCGTCTCGATCACTTCAGCATTGCCTTTGTGATCAATAATTTTTACCTTGACAGGCTCACGCATCCGAATCTTCCCGATATCATAAGCAAGCAGGACTGAATTTGCATTACTGAAGTGTGGCTGATCTTCTTCGCTTCTTCGGACTCCTTCATCAATGGTGGTAAGGTAGTATGTACCAAGCGCCATTTCTTTGTTCGGCAACGTGATTGGATCTCCGCTCGCAGGTTTCAATAGATTGTGATTTGGCATCATAAGCTCTATCGCTTCTTCTTGTGCTTTCTTTGAAAGCGGGATATGAACGGCCATCTGGTCGCCATCAAAGTCAGCGTTATATCCGGCACAAACACATGGATGGAGTTGGATCGCAGCTCCTTCGATGAGCACCGGGTAGAAAGCTTGGATACCGAGTTTGTGCAGCGTTGGTGCACGGTTGAGCAGTACCGGATGATTCTTGGTAATTTCTTCTAGGATATCAAAAACCTCTGGCGGGCGCTTTTCGATATAGCGTTTGGCTGATTTAATATTGGTCGCGAGTCCTTGGACAATAACTTCACGAAGGATAAACGGTTTGAACATCTCAAGCGCCATTTCTTTCGGCAGACCGCATTGGTTGAGTCTAAGTTCTGGACCGACGACGATAACAGAACGGCCCGAGTAATCAACACGCTTTCCAAGTAGGTTCTGGCGGAAGCGTCCCTGTTTACCTCGTAACATATCGGATAATGATCGGAGTGCCGATGACATACTCTGGCTGCTTCGTTGTGATGAATCAATGAGCGCGTCAACGGATTCTTGAAGCATGCGTTTCTCGTTTCTCAAGATGATCTCAGGAGCACCGAGTGAGAGAAGATGCTTTAACCGATTATTTCTGTTGATAACTCTGCGGTATAAGTCATTCAAGTCTGATGTCGCGAAACGTCCACCTGAGAGCTGAACCATCGGACGAAGATCCGGTGGGATGACCGCAAGAACATCCGTGATCATCGCTGTTGGTGTGACATCTGCTTTTCTCATTGACTCAAGAAGTCGTAGGCGTTTGACAATCTTCAGATACCGTTGAGCGCTTGCTTTTTCAGCTTCTGTTCTGAGATCCGCGATCAGTTTGGTTATATCAAGATGTGAAACAACTTCAAGAAGTGCTTCGGATCCGGTCTTGATCGTAAAGAAAATTGGGATATCATACTCCAAGAGTTTGAAATATTCGTCCTCAGAAAGGACACTGCCGACGCGCAGACTCTTCAAAAGTTTGGTAAAGGTATCGGAAATTTCATCAATCTTTTTTGATTCATTTTCCAAAGCTTCCGAGTTGCGGGTCAATTTCTGTCTGACTGCCAATTCGATCTCTTGTTCGATCAGTTCTTTTTGCTCAGGGGCGCTTTTCTTTGCTGTTGCTTCTTTTTTCTTCTCTTCTGCTTCTTTGGTAATCTTCTCTGATTCAGCATCCAAGCGTTCTTTGAGCGCTTCTTTTCTTTTGGTAATCGTTTCGACAAATGTCTCAAGTGCTTCTTTTTTCTTCTCTTCATCAATATTGGTCAAAAGATACGACGCGTAATAGATGATGGATTCCAGACTCTTTTGCTGGACATCAAGAAGGAGTGAAAGAGCACTGGATGCGCCTTTAAAAAACCAAACGTGCGCGACAGGAGAGGCGAGTTTGATATGGCCCAACCGTTCACGACGTACCCGAGAAAGCGTAACTTCTACGCCACATTTGTCACAGACAATGCCTCGGTAGCGGATCCTCTTGTATTTTCCACAATAACATTCCCAGTCCTTTGTCGGACCAAAAATTCGTTCATCAAACAACCCATCTTTTTCTGGACGAAGGGTTCGGTAATTGATGGTCTCAGGTTTGGTCACTTCACCATAAGACCAATTCATGATGTCTTCGTTTTTAGCGAGTAACAACTTCAAAGATTTGAAATCCGAAATATTTAAGTCTTTTAAGATATTTTTTCCTTTATTATTCATAATTTTTTATTCTAATTCTTGATCATGGACAACTTCCGTACCTGAATCAGTTTCATCTTTACTTTCTGCTACCATCTCTTCTCCTGCAGTTAGCTCGTCTGCAACGATTGCTTCTTCGGTAGTAGTATCTTCTTCCGGCTGTTCAACTGCTTCAAGAGTCTGTTCCAATTCCTGCACTTCTTGTTTAATAGCTTCAGTCGCGTTTTCTGCTTTTTCTTCTTCTGCTTCTGATTCAACAACAGCTCCCATTGGGACGACATTGAGTCCGAGTGATTGCAGTTCTTTAATAAGTACTTTGAATGATTCTGGAACTTTTGGCGTTGGGATATCGGTACCCTTTACGATTGCTTCAAAAGCTTTTGCACGTCCGACAACATCATCAGATTTGATTGTTAACATTTCCTGAAGAATGTACCGTGCCCGGTGAGATTCCAGTGCCCAGACTTCCATTTCTCCGAGTCTTTGTCCACCCATTTGTGCTTTTCCTCCGAGCGGTTGCTGTGTAACGAGTGAATATGGACCGGTTGAACGTGCATGGGTCTTATCCTCAACCATGTGGATAAGCTTCATGATGTATTCTATACCAACGACCACCGGATTTTCAAATGGTATTCCTGTCTTGCCGTCAATGAGTTTGACTTTTCCATTGACAGGAAGGCCTGCTTTTTCTAGCAGTTCGACCATTCGTGATTCGTCAATCTTTTCGAAAGCCGGAACGCCGATTTTCATGCCGAGTCTTTGTGCTGCAAATCCGAGATGTGCTTCAAGAATCTGTCCCAAATTCATACGGGCAAGGATCGAAACAGGTGAGATAATAATATCAATCGGCGTGCCATCTTCAAGATGCGGCATATCCGCAATTGGAAGAATTCTTGAGATAATACCTTTGTTTCCGTGCCGTCCTGCAAGCTTGTCTCCGACATTGACATGTCTGAGCTGTGCTACTTCGACAATAATCTTTCGCATGGTTCCTGGTTCGAGTTCATCTCCTTGTTTGCGGTCCAAAACTTGTATTGAAATAACAGTTCCTCGCTCACCGTGGGGCATACGAAGTGATGTATCCCGAACTTCGCGTGCCTGTTCACCAAAGATCGCCCGGAGCAATCGTTCTTCTGCAGTGAGTTCTGTCTCGCCTTTTGGCGCAATTTTACCTACCAAAATATCTCCGGGGCTGACTTCCGAACCAAGAACGACAATTCCGGTCTCATCAAGGTTTGCGAGATCTTCTTCAGAGACATTTGGGATATCGCGGGTTGTTTCCTCAGGACCCAATTTGGTCTCAACAACAGCTGCTTCGTATTTTTCAATGTGAATACTGGAGAGGACATTTTCTTTGACCAGTTTGTCCGAAATAACAATAGCGTCTTCATACCCAAGACCGTCCAATGATGCGTATGCGATCAAGAGATTGCGTCCGAGAGCGAGTTCACCGTTCTCACTTGACGGTCCGTCGATCAGGACGTCACCCTTTTTGATTATTTGTCCTTCCGTCACGAGTGCTCTTTGTGTATATGCAGTTGCCGCCGAGGTCCTATCAAATGAGTCGATCTGGAATGATACTTTGTCATTGACATTTTTGCCTTCCAGTACGACTTTATCTCCGTCGACATAGGCTATTTTGCCGTCAAAGGGAGCTGTAATGACCCGTCCCATGACACTTGCTATCGCGTCTTCCATGCCGGTGCCGACAATAGGACTCTGTGGATTTACCAAAGGCACAGCCTGACACTGCATATGGGTTCCCATCAGTGCACGGTTAGCTTCGTCGTGCGCAATGAATGGAATAAGTGATGCTGATGTGCCGACAACTTGTCGTGGCACAACATCAATATATTGAATAAGCTCTCGGTCTACTTCGGTAAAGTCACCCCGATAACGAGCCGGGACTCTGTCATCTTCGATAAATCCATCTTCTGAGATATTCACACCTGCATGAGTGATATATGCGTCTGCTTCATCATCTGCCGTCATGTAGACAACTTCGTCACTTACTCTCATTTTGTTACCTTCTTTGACAACTTTCTTGTATGGTGCTTCCAAGAATCCGTATTCATTTACACGAGAATATAGCGCCATATACGTAACCAAACCGATATTCGGACCTTCAGGACTTCTGATCGGATCGATACGGCCATATTGTGAGCTATTGATATCACGAATTGAGAAAGCCGCGCGTTCACGTGAGATTCCGCCGGTTCCCATGACAGTCAAACGATTGAGATTGTCGATTTCTGAAAGGGGATTTGTCTGGTCGAGGATTGTGGAGAGCTGCGATGTGCGGAAGAACTCATTGATAGCTGCCATGATTGGGCGTGCGTTAATAAGATTTCCGACAGTGACTGGAACATCTGCTTGCAAAAGACTCATGCGCTCCTTAATACTTCTCTCAACACGGAGCACACCGACACGGAACGCGTTGAGTGCTACTAATTCTCCGACACTTCGGACACGGCGGTTTGAAAGACTGTCTATATCATCAACATTGCCTTTACCTTCTTCAAGCATCATCAGGTAAGCAATTGTCGAGACAATGTCATCCACCGTAAGCACATGTTCTCCGGATTGATTAAAACCGGGAACAGGCTTCAATCTCTTGTTTATTTTATACCGTCCGACTACTCCGAGGTCATAGCGTCTATTATTAAAGAAAAGGTTGGTAAAATACTCACGAACCTTATCAAGAACAACAGGTTCTCCCGGGTGCATTTTGCGGAAAATTTCAATTAACGCTTCTGTTTCATTGGTTGTTTCATCTTTCTGCAGGGTATTATTAATTAATTCTGAACCATTTTTGCCGGCAACCTCTTTGAATTTCTCTTTGATAGCTTCATTGTCCGAGATACCGAGCGCACGCAAAAAGGTGGTAGCAAGGAATTTCCGGCGGCGGTCTATCTTTACAGTAAGTGTACCGTAACGAGTTGTCGCAAATTCAAGCCACGAACCATGCACCGGTCTGATTTCAGAAGAGAATAACGTTTTTCCGGTAATAAGATCTTGTGTACTGGTGAAAAACACACCTGAAGACCGGACGAGCTGATTTACAACAGCGCGTTCAATACCATTTACAACAAATGTTCCGCGATCGGTCATTTGCGGAACATCGCCGAGAAATACTTCAGCATCATGCTTCTCGCCGGTTTTTTTATTGGTCAAAGTTACCCCTACTGTTAATGGTGCATTGTAAGTAAGTCCTTTCACAAGCGCTATTTCGGGGTCTATGGTTGGTTTGCCGATTTTGTGTTCGTGGAATGTGAGTGTCCAGTTCTTTCCGGTGAAGTCGTCCACTGGTGATATCTCCTGAAGGATCTCTCCAATGCCTTGTTCTTGAAAAAGTTGGTAGGATGCTTTTTGAATTGCCAACAAATCTAATTTAGGAAGATCTTTGTAAGTCTTTCCCCAATTTTGGCGAATAATATTCTTATTGTCTTTGTCGTCTGAAAGCTTTGGCATTATGAGTTTTAGGTAGGCAGAGTATCTCCAACATACAAAAAAGATACACCGGGCGATGCCCTTGTATCTTCATGTCAAATGAGAGCTCCCCATTTATATCATATTCTTTTATTCCTTGTCAAGGGTTTTTGTAATCTTCGTTTTTGGAAATGGAGATGCTATAATGAAGGCTATCATGAAAGCACATGATATTATAGAAAAATATATTTCCTTCTTTGAAAAGAATGGACACAAACGGATCGCCAATTCACCGCTGGTCCCACAGAATGATCCGACGACCTTGTTTACCTCTTCAGGCATGCAGCCTTTGGTACCATATTTACTTGGTGAGAAACATCCGCAGGGAACTCGTTTGGTTAATGTACAAAATTCATTCAGGGCACAGGATATTGATGAAGCAGGCGACAACCGGCACACAACATTTTTCAGAATGATCGGGAACTGGAGCTTGGGTGATTATTTTAAGAAAGAGCAGCTCCCTTGGTTCTTTACCTTTTTAACAGATAAAAAAGAGGGTTTGGGGCTTGATCCCACGAGACTGTATGTCACGGTCTTTGCCGGAAATGATGACGTTCCCAAGGATACGGATAGCATCGAGATTTGGCAAAAGACGTTTAAGGAAGCAGGAATTGATGCTAAAGAAGGAGAACGAATTATTGCATATCCTGCCGAAAAAAATTGGTGGTCTCGGGCAGGAACTCCGGATAAAATGCCTGTGGGTGAACCGGGTGGTCCCGATAGTGAAGTGTTCTATGACTTCGGTGCGGAACTCAAGATTCATGAGCACAGTGAGTTCAAAAAAGAAAAATGTCATCCGAATTGTGACTGCGGGAGATTCGTTGAAATTGGCAATAGCGTCTTTATGCAGTATCAAAAAGTTTCTCCTGCCAAACTTGAAGAACTGCCGCAGAAAAATGTCGATTTCGGCGGCGGTTTGGAACGGCTGCTTGCCGCAGTTGATAACAAGCAGGACTTCTTCGAAACTACGTTGTTTGCACCTATTATTAAAATAATCGCCAGAGTTTCGGATAAGGCATATCAGGGAAATGAGCGGGCAATGCGGATCGTTACCGATCATTTCGTTGCTGCAGTATTTATCACGGCTAACGGCGTAACTCCTTCGAATAAAGAACAGGGGTATATTTTACGTCGTCTGATACGACGAGGCTATGATCATTATGCACAATTAACTGCTGAAGAGATTACACCGGTTGTTGAGGCAATTGTTGAGCAGTATAAAGATACCGATCCGTATTTGGTTGAGAAATTTGAAGTGATCAAAAATACGATTCTTGAGGAAATAAATAAGTACAGCACAGCACTCCATAAGGCAAAGCAATATATCATGAAGAAATACAAACATGTGGGAGATGAATTGATGGGAGTCACTGAGATTGCGCCTGATGATGTTTTTTACCTTTACGCTTCGCATGGACTTTCGCCGACGCAGATTGAGAGTCTCGGGTATACCTTTGACCGTCAGAAATTTGCCGAGAAAATGGAAGCGCATCAACAGCTCAGCAAAAAAGGCGCAGAACATAAATTCCGCGGCGGCCTTGCAGATCATCAGGAACGGACGATCATGGGTCATACAGCAACGCATCTTCTGCATCAGGCGCTGCGCGATATGTTCGGCACACAATTGCATCAGTCTGGATCCAATATCACGACTGAGCGGCTGCGGTTTGATTTCAACTTCGACCGCAAACTGACCGATGAGGAAGTTTCAAACCTTGAAAAAACAGTCAATGAAAAAATTACAGAGAATTTACCGGTACATTTTGAGATGATACCGACCGATACCGCTAAGAAAATGGGAGCGATCGGACTTTTTGAAGATACCTATCAGGATACGTCCAAAATATATTTTATCGGTGGGGATTCCAAGCATCCGGAGGATGCATATTCCATTGAATTCTGCGGCGGGCCGCATGTTGAATTTACAGAAAAGCTAAAATCGTTTAAGATAATAAAGCAGGAGAACCTTGGCAATAAAATGCGAAGAGTTTATGCTGTGGTAGGTATCAAGAGTTAAAGGTTCAAAGTTAAAAATTAAAAGTTGCAGTTTAAAATTTAAAGTTTTAACTTTTGTACCGTAATTTTGCACTTTGTACTTTGCATTTTGAACTTTATTATGAAGCTGCCCTTTTCATTTCTCAAACCAAAAAAAGAAGCATCCGAGTATTATCTCGCGCTTCTCCTCGCGGATGAAAAAGTTGGCGCTGTGATCCTCAAAGCTGACGCGGGGAATCTCAAAAAAATTAATGCACATGAGACGGTTTTTGCCGGCTCGCTTGAAGATTTTTCACTTGATGATCTTATCGCTGCTGTTGATAAAGCGATAAGCCGCGCCGAAGAAATACTGCCGCCTCATATCCAAACGCATCAGACTATTTTTGGCGTCAAAGATAATTGGGTTGATGAAGAGACAAAAAAGATTAAAAAAGAGTATTTGGATAAATTAAAAAAGGTTTGTAACGCACTTGATCTCACACCGCTTGGTTTTATGGTGACAACAGAGGCGGTAACTCATCTAATGCAAGAAGAAGAAGGCGCTCCAGTATCAGCTGTTTTTGCGGAAATTGGTAAGAGCTATGTGAAATTGGATCTGCTTCGCGGCGGGAAAGTTATCGAATCTGTCAGTAGTCCGCATCTTGAATCAACGCCCATGACAGTTGACAAACTCCTCGGACATTTCACCGTTCCTGTCCTTCCTGCGCGAATTGTTATCTTCCAAAGCAAGCCGGATGAACGAACGAGTCAGGCATTTATCGCGCATCATTGGAGTAAGAGTCTACCTTTCTTGCATATGCCGCAGGTGACTGTTCTTTCCACAGCTTTTGATACGCGCTCGATTATGTTTGGCGCGGCAACGCAGATGGGATTTAGCGTTGTTGAGGAAGATCAGAAGCCGTTACCGAAAGTAGCTCCCGATATGTATGACCCGGATGCCGCGGAAACAAATGATGAAGAGAATATCTCCGAAAGCAGTACCGATGTAACCGAAGAGCCGCCGATAGATTTCGGTGAAACAGCAGAAGAAGCAGAAACAGATGCAGCAGCAGCAAGTGATTTTGGATTTGTTATCGATCAGAATATCGGAGACCGTCCGTTGCCTCCTGATGCAAAAGAGGAGTTTTCAGATGAGCCGTTACACCATAAGGTCAATGAAGAGGCTATAGACGAGGAAGGCGAGTACGAGTCTCCCCGTCAGCGGCGGTCTGGTGATAGCGACAAGTTGTCCTTTTTGGCGAGTCTATCTTCATTAAAACTTCCGAAAAATCTCAAAAACCTGACTGATCGATTACAAGCTGTTCTGAAAGGCGGTAATTCCAAACTTAAAATCATTGTTCCTGTTATTGCTGTTATCGTTGTTATTATCGGTATTATCTGGTTTTATTTCTATAAAATGCAGGCCAATGTCATCCTAACGCTCAAGCCCAATATGGTAAGTCAAGATGAAACCGTTACGTTTTCAACGGGACAAAACAATGATTTTAGCAACAACCTTATTGCTGCACGGAGTCTCTCAACATCAGTGAATGGGCAGGTGTCAACAAGCTCGACCGGTAAAAAAGATGTCGGGGATAAGGCAAAAGGAACCGTCACAATCTACAATAATAATACGAATTCAGTGTCACTTTCAGGCGGTACGACGCTGACAGCAAGCAATGGTCAGGTATTTACCCTTGATAATGATGTGAAGATAGCTTCCGAATCAGGTGATATTTTTTCCGGTACCAAGCCCGGGACGGCCGATGTAAGTGTAACGGCAAAAGATATCGGAACAGACGGCAATGAACCATCGGGAACGGAATTTAAAATCGGTGGTGATAATACGGTTGCCGCGAAGAATGATAACGCCTTTTCCGGCGGAACAAAAAAGACTGTGACCGTTGTTTCATCCAATGATATCGCAAAACTTAGGTCTGATCTGCCAAATAAAGTACAAGATGCGGCCAAACAAAAACTTGCATCCCTTGCATCATCTGGTGAAACAGTACTGCCTTTGGTCAGCAGTCCGGTTCTGGAAAATCAAGCATTCACTCATCATGTTGATGACCAAGCGAGTCAAGTGAGCCTCACCGCGGATGTCGTCTATACCGGGATGGCATACAGTAATAGCGATTTGGATGATTATGCCAAATCGGTAATGAAGCAAAAGTATCCGCAAGATCCGAATACTGCAAATAAGAGTGTGAAAGAGACAGTCAATAACGTATCTCAGAGAACCAAACAAGCCGCTACGGCAACGATTTCCATCCAGGCAGGATTGCTGCCGGACATTAATAAACAAGATATAATTAGCAATATCCAAAATAAATCACTCGGCGCGGCAAAAGATTCATTGGCAAATTTGCCTCAAGTTGCAAAGGCCGACATAACCTTCTCACCGCCAATTCCTCTGCTGCCGCTGTTGTTCCCAAAGCTGCCAAAACAAATCTCCGTTACCATGACAGCACAATAATATTATGCGTAAACAAGTTTATAAAAAAGGGAGAGTCATCAGTCCAAGAATGATGATGCGGTTTGCCGGATTATTTGTAGCGCTTTTGGGAATGTCTTTGGCAGGATATACGTTTTTCCCGCTCATTTCCTACGAAATATATATCCAGCCGGCCTTTGCCAGTCAGGCTTTTGCGTCTCCTATTCCACAGACAACGATCATCACGCAGGATTCGATTACCAGTTTGCTTGAAAATACTGCGAGTCAAATAGGTCATTTGGGAAACCCCAACGACACCAGCTGGCTCCCACCGACGTCTCCAGATCAATACAAACAAGTAGGGGTGACGGAGCAATTGTCCAACTTCTATCTCACAATTCCCCGTCTCGGTATCCAAGATACCTATGTGTCGATGACTGATAATAATGTTAATCTGCATACCATATGGTTCCCTGGAACAGCAATCCCGCCCAATAAAGGAAACGCGGTGATTTTTGGACACTCAACACTGCCGCAGTGGTTTGATCCGCACAACCCGCACGCTATTTTTGCGACTGCTCTTGATGCCAAGGTCGGTGACTCGATCATCCTTACCGTGGGCAGTGATGAGTACACGTATAGAATAGTAAAAATGTATATCGTTCCCGCTGAGGATACGTCATATTTGGCTCAGGATACCGATGGGAGTTACGTGAGTATCGTTACCTGTACACCTCCTGGAACTACATGGAAACGGCTGGTTATAAAAGCCAAACTTGCAACCGAATAAAAGAAATGGTTACAATAGAAATATGGAGGATAATCAGCAATCACCATCACCAGTTATTGTCTTTTTGAAAAAGATATGGCCGTTTGTTTATCGAGTAATTAACGGGATTCTTTATTTTCTTTTATCACTCATTAGAGGCTTTTTCAAAATGGCATTCCAGATGATTAAGGGAGACTGATGACTGAAGAATCACTCGCACTGCAAGCTATCCGGAAAAAACTCGTCGGCAAAAGACTCAACTATCAAGAGATTTTTGCCATCATGGATGCTATTGGTCATGATAGGCTGTCTCCAATCCTCACGACATACTTTGCTGCATCAGGCTATTCCAAAGGGTTCAGCGATGAAGAGATGTACTTTCTCACAAAAGCAATGATTGAGAGCGGCGAGAAACTGCAGTTCAAAGGGATTGTTGCCGACAAACATTCAATTGGCGGCGTGCCTGGAACAAGAACAACATTGATAGTTATCCCAATTGTCGCTGCAGCGGGCTTTCTTATCCCCAAGAGTTCGTCGCGCGCTATTACGACGCCCGGAGGGACTGGAGATGATATGGAAGTCTTGGCCCCGGTAACATTCTCAAAAGAGCAGATTTATAAGATTGTAAGAGCTGTTAACGCATGCATTGTGTGGGGTGGAAGTGTCGATATTGCGCCGGCTGATGATGAGTTGATAAAAGTAGAGGAGCCGTTATTGTTTGAAAGTTTTGATAAGATATTGGTTTCGATTATGGCGAAAAAAATTGCCTTTGGCTCCAATCATATTGTCATTGATTTACCGTACGGCGCTCACGTCAAAGTCCATAGACGCATCGATGCGGAGGTCCTCAAAAAGAAATTTGAATACCTTGCGAAAAAATTTAAAGTAAAATTGGTTGTCTATCTCCATGATACCAATCAACCGGCGGGTAGAGGTGTCGGACCGCTTCTTGAAACAAAAGAAGCATTAAAGGTATTGGAACAAAGACCAGACCGACCATGCGATCTTGAAGAAAAAGCTATTATTCTTGCGGGGATGCTGCTTGATATGTGTTTGAAAGATTCCCCAAAACCTTTACAGGAACGGGTGAAGAAGGAATTCGGAAACGGGACAAAATGGGCAACATATATATTGTCTAGCGGACATGCATTAAAAAAAATGCGTGACATCATCAAGGCACAAGGCGGTAACTCTGCTATAATAAGTGATGATCTCAAGCCCGGAAAATTTACGTATGATGTCAAAGCGGAAAAAAGAGGCATCGTAAAGGAAATCGACTGTAAAAACGTGACGGCCCTTGCAAAGATTCTCGGTGCACCACAACAAAAAAAGAGCGGTATTTATTTACATAAAAAATCCGGAGAATCCGTATGGATTGGTGATATTGTTGTTACGTTATATAGTGAGTCAGAAAATAATTTGAAAGAAGCAAAAGATTCACTTACAAATTTCCCGATGTTATCATATGATTGACACCTAGTAGCTGGGTGGCGGAAATAATGTATGCAAGACTACGCACGAAGAAAGTCAGTAAAGAATAATTCAATGAAGAAGTTCTTTTTCCTTATCATTCTACTTATTTTACTCCTCGGCGGTATCGGCGCATGGTGGATCAATGGTATTACTCCTGCAAACTCGATAGATACGAAAACACAGACGTTTGAAGTTTCAAAGGGAGAAGATGTCCGCATGATTGCAAATAATTTAAAAGCACAGGGATTGATCAAAGATCCGATTATCTTCTATCTTTTAGTGAAGCAAAAAGCTATCGGAAGCAAAATCCAAGCAGGAGAGTTCCAGTTATCACCATCAATGTCTGCAGGAAAGATTGCAGATGTGCTGCAGCTTGCAACCGATGACGTACGCATTACCATACCTGAAGGAAAAAGAGCGGAGGAAATTGCACAAATTCTCAGAACGCATTTTACCAATTATCAATCTTCCTGGGAGCAGCAATTAGTAGCGAACGAAGGCTACCTTTTTCCTGATACGTATGCATTTAGTAAAGACACGGATATCAATACAATTATTACCACGATGAAGGGTAATTTTGATAAAAAGTATGCCAGTATTCCGAGTGATGGTAAATCAGGTTTTTCAAAAGCGCAGATTGTTACCATCGCGTCCATGGTTGAACGTGAAGCACGCTTTGCAGAAGACAGGCCACTTATCGCCTCGGTTATTTATAATCGGCTTGCAGACGGCATGCCGCTTCAGATAGACGCGACAATCCAATACGCAATTGGCGATCAGAACAACTGGTGGCCGACATTAACAAACAGCGGCGGCAATATCGCGCCGACATCGCCGTATAATACTTATACCAACACGGGACTTCCGCCGACGCCGATTGCCAATCCCGGAGTCGCGGCCATACAAGCTGCAATGCATCCGGCTCAGACAACATATCTTTTCTATATTACCGATCCTTCAGGGCACAACCATTACGCGACAACAACGGAGGAGCATGATGCGAATATCAAAAAATACGGACTGTCACAATAGTCGTTTGAGGTTTGTGTTAGTGATATAATAATAACAGGTCAATTCTTCTTCCTGAGGCCGCGGAACCACCTTTTTCCGGGTTTGGGTTTCTCAAAAGGTGTTTGTGTTTTCTGTTCTACTTCTTGAACCGGAACCTCTTCTTGAACTGGTGTTTGTTTTACGACTTGTTCTTCAACTGGTTTGGGTGTCGGTGTCTCTTTTACTACTGGCTTTGGATCGGGTTTTACGACCTTTGGTTTTTCAGGTTCTTTTTTTTCCTTAGGAGGCTCTTGTACCGTTACCGGTTCTGAGGGAATAAAATCATCCCCCTCCTCATCATCTTCATCGTCATAAACTTTTGATTCATTTATTAAGGCTTCGAGATTGGAGAATTTTTGCATGCCTTTCTCCATTGCTTCTTTTAAGATAACGCGTCCGCGTTTGGTCGTAAATAAGAGGGTAAGCAGCACACCGACAATGACTCCCAAAATGAATCCGTTCCCATAGTTGTTCTGTTGATGATTGTTGTTTTCCATAGCAGTAAGAGAGTTTAGGATTATAACTAATCTTTGTGGTGATCCTCTTTACTTCTCCCAAGCAAGCTCCCTACAAACTTGGCAATAGTTATGAGAGATGAAGCTTTAACACCAAGAGCAAGAGATGAAAGCGCTTCAAGCGGTGCTTCGATATTCTCTGTAATCGAGTCGGCATTATCAAGGACTTTGTTGGTTTTGGTGATTGTCTGGCGAAGTTCTTTGAGGATGAGGAAGACTTGCACACCGAGTATTACTAATAAAATAGTAAGTACGATAATAACAATAAGTAATACTAGTTGGACAGGATCTATCATATTTCAGAGTCTAATATAGACTACCTCAACGGTAGCTCGGTGTCAAGTAAATGTTTGGCAAGAAATCTTATGCAGAATAATAGTTTAAGTTAGCAGTTTTTACTGCACATTGATTGTTCTCTGGGTTACCGATGTTTTCCCAAAACGGTTGGTTGCCTTGATCGAAATTGTCGTGTTGCCGGGGAAGAGGGTGATATCTTTTTTGAAATCGCCATTTGATGACACAGTGACGGGTTCACCGTTGATTGTTACTGTTGCGTTGCTGTCCGCGTTGCCAGTGACCACTACATCTTGTGAAGTTTTACTGCCATTTTGTGGTGTTGTGACCGTAAGTGAGGGTGGTAAAAATGCGGCTCTGTATTGAAAGAAGAGATAGCCAAGAACTACCAAAAGGAAAAAAATGAACAATAAAACTGACTGTTGAATTTTAAGCCGTTTTATTGGGAATTCTTTTGTTTTTACCATGGAGTCGGGAAGGACCTTCATCGCTCGTTTCTCATCAAACTCGCGTTTGAAAAGCATAGTCGTTTCTGCTTTGGAAAGTCCGAGGTATGAAGCATAATTTCTCACGAATCCCTGCGCGTATGCGGGCGATGGAAGTTTGTGATAATCTCCCCGTTCAATGGCAGCAAGAAATGACGCTTTTATTTTTAGAACCTGTGCGATTTCTTCGAGTGATTGTTTGCGTTGTAGTCTTTTTTGATGTAACCTCTGCCCCAAACGTACCATAAGAAAATAGATTGAAGATTAAGGATTAAAGATTAAAGAATAAAAAAATCTTACATCTTCTATCTTAAATCCTAAATCTTATTGTCCTTCCTGTTGTTGTCCTGCTAAAAATTCTTCAGCGTTTCGTACCAGCACATCTCTTGGCTTTGCTCCTTCTGCCTGGCTGACAATACCCATTTCTTCAAGTTGATCTAAAATGCGTGCTGCTTTGGCATATCCGATTGACATTTTCCGCTGCAAAAACGAAGCAGATGCCGTATTAAATTGACATACCAGTCGGATTGCCTCTTCAATCTCTCCGTCTTTGCCGTCGCCGCTTGTACCCATCGATCCGCCTTTCTTAAGCGGCAAGGGTTGATTGGTGACCTCTTCGGTATATTCAACCGGATAATTACTTTGTTTCAAAAAGTCGACCAGCTTTTTAATTTCTTTTTCGGAAACGTACGATCCTTGGATACGGGTCGGTTTTGCCTGGTCAGGAGGAATATACAACATATCACCCCTTCCGAGCAACTTTTCAGCACCGGCGCTATCAAGAATAACACGCGAATCAACCATTGATGAAACATTGAACGCGATACGACAGGGGATATTTGCTTTGATGAGACCGGTGATAACATTTACTGAAGGACGCTGCGTAGCGATGACTAAATGAATACCGGTTGCCCGAGCCATCTGCGCGAGTCTAGCGATCGCGTCCTCGACTTCAACCGGTGCAAACATCATCAAGTCTGCCAGCTCGTCAATAAAGATAACGATATACGGTAGCGCCTGGAACCCGGATAACTCATTGTATGAATCAATATTTCTGACTCCTCGTTCGGCAAAGAGTTTGTATCGTTTGTCCATCTCTGCCATGGCCCATTTGAGTGCCGAGAGAATTTTTTCTGGCTCAACAATGACGGGTGTCAATAGATGCGGGATACCATTGTATCCGGTGAATTCCACGCGTTTGGGGTCGATCAAAATCAAACGCACTTCCTGGGGTGAAGCACGAAAGAGAAGCGATGAAATAAATGAGTTTATCAACACTGATTTTCCTGAACCAGTTGTACCTGCGACGAGCACGTGCGGCATCTTTGCGATATCAACCACGAGCGGATTGCCTGAGACATCCAGCCCTAGTGATACGACTAATTTCGAACGGGCTTTTTGCATGATGCCAGAAGTAAGCATAGTCCTAAGATTTACCACTTCAAGAGAGCGGTTTGGTATCTCAAGACCGACCAGGTTGCGTCCGGGGATCGGCGCTTCAATACGGATTTGACCTGTCGGCGCTTCTGTTGCAAGTGCTAAATCATTGGCAAGTGAAGTGATTTTGGACACCTTGGTACCCTGTGCAATTTCAAGTGCATATTGGGTGACAGCAGGTCCGAGATTGGCTTCGGCAACACGGGTATCAATGCCAAAACTCTGCAGGGTTTTTTCAATTGTATCTGCAGTTTTTTTGACATCACCTCGGTCAGCTTTGGCTCCCGGATCTTCTGATAAGAGTGATGGTGAAGGATACTCCCATACGCCGCTTGTTGTCCCGGATAGCAAATTACTGACGAGTTTGTCGGGAAGGATCTCATGATCTCCCTTTTTGGGTTGCGGCTGCGGAGGAGTATTCTCTTTTAGCTGTGGAATCGGCTCTTCTTTCTGGCCGCCTTTGATTGTTAACGGTTTATTTTTATTCAATAGTGATTTTTCAGAGTTACCGCCGCTGAATAATTTACGCGGGATAAGTTTGTTCATGGTCTCGCCGATATTGCCCAGCATCTCAAGGATTTCATCAATCGATGTATCAAAAAAGACGATCGTTCCGACCAATAAACCGCCAATAAATACCAAGTCGGCTCCGGGTACGGTGATTATTTCTTTCAATATTGAAAAAAGGCCTTGTCCGTATACGCCGCTTTTGGTAAGTCCCAGCAGTGAAAGGAAAATGAGCAGGAATCCGACAGTGACATTAACTTGTGAAAGATACATTTTGAGACGTAGGAAAAGGAAGGCGAAGAAAAAGAGCGCGAAAGGAAATAGTATTCCCAATTGGCCGAATTTATCATTCATCCAGGAATTTATGATCATTGTGGAATCACTCTTATGGATAATAGACAATAATATGAGAGCTCCAACCAGGAAGAATCCCAAGCTAAAAATGGTATAGACAGTTTTTTTCTTCAGTTTGAGTTTTAACGGTTTTTTCCGTCTTGCTCTTCTTTTGGGCATATGATTTATTATAGAACGTCAAGGGTAAATTAGCAATTTACTCTTGAGGCAGAGGATACTGTTACTTATTTATCGTAATTCCTTCAATCTTATCTCCTATTTCAATTTTATTAACAACACTCATTCCGCTTGTGACAATACCAAAATTCGTGTATTGGCCGTTGAGCCAGGAGGCATCGGTTTTGGTAATAAAGAATTGTGAGTCATTGGAGATTTGCGGATTACTTCCTCGTGCAACTCCGACGGAACCGACGACAAAAGGCTGTTGGTTCACCTCGGTCGGCATTTGCCCACCACCATTTCCTGTTCCGGTAGGATCTCCTCCCTGGATAACCCAATCCTCAACTCGGTGGAAGATCAGGCCGTTGTAATAATTTGTGTCTGCTTTTGAGATAAAATTCTTAACAGTTATAGGTGCCTGGTCTCCAAAGAGACTGACAGTAATATCTCCTTTGGATGTTTTGATCGTTGCCGAGACAGATGCGGCAATCGGTCCTTCGACAGTGCCTACTTGTACCTGTCTTTGCTGCTGCGCTTGTTGTTGTTGCTGCTGCGCTTGTTGTTGTTGCTGTTGAGCTGTAAGTTTGTTGATATTTGATCCTCCTGTTGGTGATATTAACTGGAATGTACTCGCATCTGGTGGAAGAGTCGGCGCCGTTGTTGATTTATTGCTTTGTGATCCTTCTTCAGTGATAACGACAATTCCAAAAAAAACTGCAATGATGATAATGAAAAGCCCTATATGGAACTTGCTCATATTCATGTAGCTATTGTAACAAAAATTTTCAGTTAAGCAACTTTATCCATTTATTTATTACGGAAGTCGCATTCATTGTGGTTCTCTGATACAATTATGGGCATGCAGGACCAAAACAACATCAGAAATTTTGCGATTATCGCACATATTGATCACGGTAAGTCGACATTGTCGGATCGTTTTCTTGAATTAACGCATACTATTGCCAAGGATAAATTGCAGGAGCAGTTCCTTGATCAAAATGTCATCAGCAGAAAAAGAGGCATTACTATCAAATTAGCACCGGTACGGATGCAGTACAAAAAAGGCGATACTGAGTTTCAACTCAACTTGATCGACACTCCCGGACACGTTGACTTTTCCTATGAGGTTTCCCGGACGCTTGCCGCTTGTGAAGGCGCGGTGCTGCTTGTTGATGCAACACAAGGCATTCAGGCCCAAACTGTGGCGCATTATCAAGTAGCCAAAAAAGAGGGTTTAGTTATGATTCCTGTTCTGAATAAAATTGATTTACCCAACGCACAGACAGACGTGGTAGTAAAAGAATTGATGGATTTTGGTTTTGCCAAAGAAGAAATTTTGTTTATTTCAGCAAAAACAGGTGAAGGTGTTCAGCAATTGCTCGAAACTATTATAGAAAAAATTCCGCCGCCTGTTGGAAAAAATGATGCGCCGCTCCGAGCACTGATCTTTGACGCGGTATATGACGAATACCGAGGGGTTATCGCCTATGTCCGGATTGTGGACGGTCATGTGAAGAAAGGGGAGCAGATACAGTTTTATCAGAATGAACTGAAAACAAATTTGGTGGAGGTCGGTGTCTTCACACCATTTCTCAAAGAAACGGATGGACTTGAGACAGGAGAAATCGGCTACTTGGTCGGCGGTATCAAAGATATCCGGCAATGCCGCGTCGGAGATACGATTTCAACTGCCGATCAGCAGCTTACAAATTCCGATTTCCATCCGCTTCCCGGTTATAAAACACCGCTCTCAATGGTCTTTTTCGGCATGTATCCGAGAACTTCGGATGATTATCCGGAATTGAAAGAAGCGCTCGGGAAGCTTTCACTCAATGATACATCACTGACCTACACTGATGAGTATTCTGCATATCTTGGAAGCGGATTCCGAGTCGGGTTTCTTGGGTTGTTACACGCAGATATTGTGAAGGAACGGCTGAAGCAGGAGTTTGATCTGGATTTACTACTTACCATGCCGCAAGTTCTGTACGAACAAAGAGGAGAGGATATGTATGAACCATATATGCTACTGAATGTGTATGTGCCTGCTGATTATGTGGGCAATGTAATGTCTGTTTGCCAGAAAAAAAAGGGAAGCTTACTTGATATGCAGTATCATGAAGCGTTTGCCGTGTTGTCATACGAAATGCCCTACTCGATGTTCATTCGAGGGTTGGCTGGAGAAATAAAATCCGTTACGGCAGGGTATGGCAGTATTGATTATGAATTAACGGATTACAAACAAGCGGATTTAGTGAAGCTTGAGATCATGATTAACAGCAATCCGATTGATGTGCTGTCAGAACTTGTTTACAAAGACGAAGCAGCGTATGTTGCAAGGGAGAAAGCGGAGAAATTGAAAGAGTCTCTGGATAGGCAGCAATTCCGTCAGATCATCCAGGCAACGATCAACAATCAGATCGTCGCGCGCGAGGAACTTTCACCATACAGAAAAGATGTTTTGCAGAAAATGTCCGGCGGTGACAGGACCAGAAAAGATAAACTGCTTGAAGCACAGAAAAAAGGAAAGAAGAAAATGAAGACAACCGGCAAAGTCGAGCTCTCCCAGGAAGCGTTGTTCTCGATGATTTCGGATAGCAAATAAAGACATGAGCATTCAGAGAAAAGAATTAAGTAATGAACTTAATATCGTTGCTAAAAGAGTAGCAAATCTGATTCAATTTTCAGATACAACAACTCCAATTCCCAATTCACAATGGACTGTAGGGGACGCTGCTGCGCATCTAGTCATTTCTCAACGTTTAGCAAGAAGTATTCTGCATGGAGAGAAGAGTCCATACGGTGAAGGTAGCCCAGATTTTATAGCTGAAGTGAACAAAAAGTATCTTCAAGAGTTCACCGAAAGAAGTGGTTCAATTCTTGCCAGTATGCTTCTTGAGGAAGTTAATTCTTTTTTAAAAGAAACAAAAAAATTTTCTGATAAGAATATTCTTCCTACTCATTATGGGTCGATGGATATACTCCTTGGTATTTCTTATTGCCTGTCTCATTTACTTGGACATGGTTGTGCAATTGCCAATGCGCTTGGAAAACCACTTCCTGTAAGGATTCAACATATAAGGATCACTATACCTTTCCTTAAAATGATCATGCTCCGTGTTTATGACAAAAAGGCAGCATTGAATTTAAATGCTAGTTTTGTTATTGATATGCGTGGTATTGAAAAAATTGTAATAATTTGTGATGCTAAAGGGGCTAAAATAGAAAATCATATTCCGAAAATAGTTGATTGTTATATTTCTGTTGATCCTTTATCTTTTTTTCTTGTAACCAATGGGCTTGTTCCACAGTGGAAAGCTTTTATTACGGGTAAACTGATTCTTTGGGGCAAAAGACCGTGGTTGGTTTTTAAACTGAAAACTTTATTTCCAAGTCCATAAATCTCTTTAAGTAACTTCAACGGCTTTTTTATTTATCTTCATCAAAAGCATTTTTTGTTGTTCTGATTGGTTCAGCGTTTATAAACTAGAGAATGAAGAACAGTAGTCCTCCGCCGACGATGAGGAGCATCGCGCCGAGGCCCAGTCCGACTGCAAGACCTGTGGATCCTGTTGGAGGCATTGTCGGTGATGGGTTCGTGACTACTCCACCGCCAGTTGAAGCACTGCTGCTTGCTGCATTTATTGTGATGTTTTGCGTACAGCCGGAACCTGCAGTACTTGTTGCATTGCCGTTGTCGGTGAGTACTGCGGTTGCTGTAAAGGTTCCAGGATTGTTGTAAGTGTGTGATGCTTGGACATTGACAGAGGCAGTTCCGATACCACCTGCTTGAGTGACATCGCTTACTTGTCCATCACCGAAATTGAATGATACTTTATTTATTGTCCCGTCAGTATCGGTGCCATTGGCGGTAAATGTTAATGAATAAGGAGCGTTTCCGGTTGCTCCGCGGTCGAGAGTAAGACTATTACATGTTGGTGCACTGTTCGGTCCACTACTGACTGCAACAGACGGAGTCGGAGTAGGCGACGTTGCCGGAGTAGCAGTAGGCTCAGCTGATGGTACAGCCGTTGGCGCTGCGGATGGAGATTGAGAGACTACCGGTGTCGGAGTTGGTGTTCCTGGCGGAATAGACTCGGATGGTGGAGCGGTACCTCCGATAGCAATCGTTGCCGGTGATGCGCTCGATAAGACATTTTCGCTTGCTTGGTCGCTCGATCCGATTGAAAGAACTTGCGTGCTGCTTGTGAATGTAACAAGCGTTGGTGTGCCCGGAGGTGTATTCTTTAATGCGGTAAAGGTAACGGTACCGGCTGTTACTTTTTGCTGAATAGCTTTTGTCGGATCCGGTCCGACGGAAAGCGTAACTGCTATTTTCCCAGGCGTGAAGACAGGTCCTTCCAATACGGATGGGAACGCGGTTGTATTTGGTTTGAATGCATCGGCTGAGGGTGTTGCTAAAATAGTAGGATCATATTGGATCTCGAGTTTGACAAATGAGACTAAATTTTTTCCGGGATCGACAGTAATATCAAGTGGAATTGTATCTCCGACATTTTTTTGCAATGGTGCAGCTGCGGATGTATCAGGACTAAAGGCAAGGTTGGTTGATGCCTGCGCATGCTGCTGGGTATTTGTTTGCTGCTGGAGGAGATAGATTGTTAAAGGAATACCGACGAGAAGAACAACGATAAATCCAATGATAAACAATTTTTTACCGTTTAAATTCATACAGAAAGAGCCGTACCAAAACGTACGGTAATTTTATCGTATAGAAGAAAAAAGGCTGTGTCAATAGACACGCGAGAATCGCAAAAATCACATGGCTGAGATCTGTCGGGAGCTATTTGGTTAATGGGTCTTGACGAGGAAAATTTTCTATTGTATACTTTAGCATACTCTTTAATTGAGTGATAACTAAATAACTGATTATATTGTAATGGCAACGAAAACCAACATTAAACCACTATTTGACAATGTTTTGATCAAACCGCTCCAAGCGGAGACCAAAAGTGCAGGCGGCATTTACCTTCCTGAGAACGTCAAAGAAAAACCACAAATCGGCGAAGTTATGGCAATCGGTCCGGGAATTGTTCATCCGAAAGGCGAAGTCGAAAAGATGGTCGTCAAAGTCGGCGACAAAGTATATTTCACCAAATGGGGTGGCAATGAAGTCAAGGTTGGTAATGAAGAGTGGAAAATTGTCAAACAAACTGATATACTCGCGGTTGTTGATGAAAGCATGAAAGTTATTGAAGCTGCACTAAAACAGCAAAAATAACGTTTTGTTTTTGATTATTTAACCTATGGCAAAACAATTACAATTTGGAGAAGAAGCAAGACAATCACTCGTACGGGGTGTGAATACACTGGCAAAAGCTGTTATTACAACACTTGGACCCAAGGGCCGCAACGTTGCGCTTGAAAAGAAATGGGGAGCGCCAACTGTTGTCCATGACGGTGTGACTGTCGCAAAAGAAATTGAACTGCAGGATCCATACGAAAATATGGGCGTTCAGCTTGCCAAAGAAGCTGCAAGCAAAACCAATGACAACGCAGGCGACGGTACCACAACAGCAACCGTTCTCGCACAGGCAATCGTCAATGATGGCATGAAGCATGTCACAGCAGGTGCCAATCCGATGATCCTGCGTGAAGGTATCAACAAAGCAGTCACGGCAGTGATCGCAGAAGTCCAGAAAATGGCACGACCGGTGAAAGACGAAGATGTTGTCCGTGTCGCTACTATTTCCGCACAAGATGAAACTATCGGTTCATTGATCGCAGAAGCATTGACTAAAGTCGGCAAAGACGGCGTCGTAACAGTAGAAGAAGGCCGTACCATGGAGATGGAAGTTGTCTACAAAGAAGGTATGGAATTTGATAAAGGCTATGTTTCAGCATACTTCGCTACCAATACCGACAAGATGGAAGCAGAAATTGAAGATCCATATATCCTGATCACCGACAAAAAGATCTCAGCGCTCAATGAATTTCTTCCGTTCCTTGAGAATCTCGTCAAAGTCACAAAGAATTTTGTCATCATTGCCGATGATATCGAAGGTGAAGCACTTGCAGCGCTTATCGTTAACAGACTCAAAGGTACCTTTAATTCGGTCGCGATCAAGGCTCCCGGATTTGGTGACAGGAGAAAAGAAATGCTGCAGGATATTGCGATCCTTACCGGCGCTACTGTTATCTCGGAAGACACAGGCCGGACACTTGAAAGTGTCACTGTTGAAGACTGCGGACGGGCAGATAAAGTCTGGGCTGATAAAGAAAATACCCGCATCATTGGCGGCAAAGGTGACAAGAAAGCACTCACTGCACGGATTTCACAATTGAGACGAGCTATTGAAGCAACAACATCTGACTTTGACCGTGAGAAACTCCAGGAAAGACTTGCCAAATTAGCAGGCGGCGTCGCGGTTATCAATGTCGGAGCAGCAACAGAAGTTGAGATGAAGGAAAAGAAAGAGCGCGTCAATGACGCAGTCGCTGCGACCAAAGCTGCTCTTGAAGAAGGCATTGTCCCCGGCGGTGGAGTTACCCTTCTTAAAGCTCGGCAGGTACTTCCCAAATTACGGGAAAGTCTCACTGTCGAAGACCAGAAGATTGGTGTCGATATCTTATTCAATGCGCTGGAACAGCCGATCCGATGGATTGTACGAAATGCAGGAGAAGATGATGGTTGGGTCATCAAATCAATTGAAGAGCAAGAAAAAACAAGTACAAAGAAAGTTTCTGATTACGGATTCAATGCGATCACTGGCAAATTTGATTCTATGCTCAAAGCAGGAATTGTCGACCCGGCAAAAGTCACCCGGTCTGCAGTCCAGAATGCTGCAAGTGTCGGCACGATGGTCCTCACCACAGAATGTCTGATCGCTGATATTCCTGAAAAGGAAGCTCCAGGCGGCAGCGGAATGCCCGGTGGCATGCCAGGCGGCATGGGCGGAATGTACTAATAAATCTCAAATTGCAAATCGCAAATCTCAAAAATAGTCCCGCTTAGAGGCGGGTTTTTTATTGGCTAGTGGTGCGGTTGGTGCCGAGGAGCTCTTGTGATTTCTTCAAAATTTCCCTCCAATTGCCGATCTTTTTGAACATCAAGACATAGGCCTGTGCTTCCTTCACATCAAAGAACCATGTGAGGAAAAGATATAACAGCAGTCCCAGCGAGCTTGAAATGCCGGTAAGGATGATGAGATTGATAGTACGAGTCGTGTCAAAAACGAGCTGGTCGAGCAGTTTGATCGGGATATAGAGCGCAAAAGCAGTAAGAAATGATGAGATAAAGAATTTTGCCCAGGAAGGAAAGAGGACGGATTTTCCAAAACCGCCAACCTTTTTTTCAAGAAGCAGAAAAAGAACGACCAGTTGGAAAAGGCTTGCTATTGAGAAGGCAAGACCTAGACTCTGGACACCCATATGGAAATTGGCAATGAAGAGATACGCGATAATAATCAGAAGAGCCGTTGAAATGCCGCCAACGATGAGCGGGACTTTGGTATCATGCAGCGCATAGAAAGCACGTAGCACGAGCGTGATAAGAGCCTGGGCAAAAATAGAAACGCTAAAGAGTGCAAGTGTTTCACCTGTCAGCACTGTTGCCGGCCAGTCAAATTTACTCGCTCCGAAGACCAATCGTACCAATGGGATACGGAGTACCAGAAAGAGAACAGAAACAGGCAGTACCAAGTAAAGCATTTGATTAAAGCTTTGAATAAACGTCGCTTTAAACTCCTCTAATTTATCTTTCTCACGTGCCAAGACAGGGAATGCTGCCTGAGCAATCGTTTGTCCAAAGAGCGCGACAGGAGCAAAAGCCAATGTCTGAGCAAAATCGAAGATAACATTCATTCTCCCCGGGTCATTTAGGAATGAAATAAACGCACCAATAGCAATTGTTCCCAACTGAAAGATAATAACAGATAATGTCCGAGGCCACATGAGCTTGCCAATTTTTTTGACTCCGTCAGATTTGATATACGATAAATCAGGTCTGAAATGAAAGCCGACTTTTCTTGCCAACGGAATCTGTGCGCCGATAAAAATAAGACCGCCGAGTATGACACCGATTGCTGTTGAGTAAATTCCTACTATTGGCGCAAAGACAAGAACCCCGATAATAATTCCTAAATTGTAAAGAGCAGCAGCAATTCCGGGAACAAAGAAATGGTTGTATGACTGCAGCAGTGCGGTGAAAAATGTAGCGATGATAAATAATAATTGTCCGATGATAATGATACGCATTAAGTTTGCCATAAGTATCATTTCTTGAGGCGAAAAATTAGAGCCAAGATTGAATATCTGCAAGATCTGCTGTGCGAAAATAGCAAGGATTACAGAAAATATTGAAAATATGATAATACCGACCGTAAGCAGCGTTGATGCCATCTTATGCGCTTCTTTTTCTTTGCCTCGCGCCAAATATTCTGAGAATACCGGAATAAATGCCGATGCAAGAGCAGCCGCTATCGTGAGCTGGAAAACCGTATCCGGCAGCTGGGTTGAGTAGAGATAGATACCGAGTTTGTTTGACGCGCCAAAAATGGATACAAGCAACCGTTGCCTGATAAGCCCGAGCACCTGGGAAAGGACAACAGTTATCATGATGACAAAAGCTGCAGAAAGAATATTGGTTTGTCTACGGGTCAGGAGATCAAGGCCTTTTGTCAAAAATCTGTTTTTCATAAGTTCACAATGGACAGGTATCAATCCACTATAGCGTTACTAACGATAGCCGAAAAATCAACTTATAGGCAGTGTGGAGTATAGTCGAACACATTGTTGTGCGTATTGTTTTTTTAAGTATACCATGCTAAAATGTCAAAATGCCAATACTAAAACACGCAAAGAAAAAATTAAAGCAGGACAAGAAGCGTACCATAAAAAATAAAAAAGTAAAAGATACGTATAAGAGCCTGGTAAAGAAAGCGAAAGAGGAAAAATCTCCAAAAAGTGTCAGTAAAGCATTTAGTGCTGTCGATAAAGCAGCAAAAAAGAATATCTTGAGCAAAAATAAAGCTTCGCGGATGAAAGCTTCTTTAACCAAACAAGTCTCAGGGAAAGCAGCACCCGCAACTGATGCAAAACCAAAAGCCGCGAAAAAAGTTTCTAAGCCTGCAACTTCAGCAAAACCAGCAGTTAAAGCTTCGAAATCTACAGGGGCAAAGAAAAAGCCCGCCTCCAAGAAATAGTATCAAGTATTTAGTATAAAGTATTAAGTATTTGTTCTATACTAGAATTATGCTGGATATCAATATAATACGGGAAAAGCCGAAAGAGATCCAAAAAGCCGCTCTGGCCAAAGGAGTGACTGTTGATATCGAATTGGTCCTCAAGTTGGATGAGCAAGTGCAGAGTTTGCAAAAAGAAATCCAGCAGATCCGTGAAGAACGTAACGCGCTGAGCAAGGGAATCACCGGCAAACCATCTCCTGAGCAGGTAGAAAAAGGAAAAAGGGTCAAAGAAGAATTGGAGAAGAAAGAAGAATCCTTCAGAATAGTTTCTCTCGAGTTGCAGACAATCTTGATGGGAATTCCCAATCCATCCAAACCCGACGTGAAAGTCGGCAAAGATGATTCGGAGAATGAAGTCATCAAAACAGTAGGGACGCCGAAGAAGTTTGGATTTACAGTAAAAGATCATCTCGAGCTCGGAGAAGCACTGGATATTATCGATGTTAAAAAAGCAGCAGCAGTCAGCGGACCAAGGTTTTATTACCTTAAGAATGAAGGAGCCCTTTTGTCGTTTGCACTAAAGCAGCTTGCATTTGAGACACTCTTACAAGAAGGATTTACTCCGATTCTTCCCCCTGTACTCGTAAAAAAGGATATCATGGATGGTTTGGGATACACTCAGATGGGGGACGCCGAGAACATCTTTACTACAGAAGATGGTGATTTATACCTTGTCGGGACAGCAGAACAATCCATAGTACCATATCATATGGATGATGTGTTAAAAAAAGAAGAGTTACCGCGGCGTTATGTCGGTTTCTCAACGGCATTCCGTCGGGAAGCAGGAAGTTACGGAAAAGACACCCGGGGAATTTTCCGTGTCCATCAATTTGATAAAACAGAAATGGTGTCTTTTGTCGCAGAAGGTGAAGATGATCGCGAACATGAATATATGCTTTCGGTTGAAGAGAATTTTATGAAACTTTTGGATATTCCTTATCAGGTAGTTAAGGTCTGTACAGGTGATCTGGGTTTTAACGCTGCAAGGAAATATGATATTGAGGCCTGGATTCCGTCACAGGAAAAATACCGCGAAATGACATCAACATCTACTGTTACTGATTTTCAGTCGCGCAGATTGAATATGAGATATCAAGATGGTGATCAGAGGAAGTATTTACAAGCTCTTAACGGAACGGCATTTTCAACACGGCCACTCGTGGCAATTCTTGAGAATTACCAGCAGGAAGATGGCTCTGTCGTTATTCCTGAAGTATTACGTAAATATGTCGGTAAAGACAAAATCTCTCCCCGTAAGAAGTAGGACATTTTCCGTTTGGTATGAATATTTTTGTCGCGGGTCCTGTCCCGGGCTCCTCTCTTCAATGCTCGTTCTAGTCTTGCTTCACCGCGTCATACGCGGCTTCACTGCGAATGAACTGCGCTCTGAAGAGTACTCTCCGCCCGTGCCACCCGCTTGTTACGGCAGTTTCCAGTGTTGGCTTCCATAGTTTTGACACGTCTTAATCTGGAGTTGCGTTCCATTGGTTGTACTCGAATTCGGATCTGTCAGACATTTTCCACTCGCAACATGGACGAGCTCGCCATTGCTTTTTTGTGTCCACTGTTGATTGGTGCCTCCTGTGCAGCTCCACAGACTTACTTTGGTGCCGTTTGCGGTCTGGCCACTTGGCACATTGAGACATTTGCCAAATACTTGCAGTGTTTTATCGGGATAGTAGGTCCATTGCTGTTGGGAGTTGCCAAGGCAGGTCCAGATCTGAACTGGATTACCGTTGGTTGTGACAGCGCCTTTATCATCCATGCAAAAACCTTTATAGCCGGTAACTTGGCCATTGGATTGGAGATCGACGAACCTCGCCCGATACATATTAATATTTTGTGCAAGTGTTTGGAATCCATTACTGCCTGTGTAATTAATGTTATAGCTGACACGCAGGCTGCTGTTACCGCTTGGATGATAGCCGACAACATTGGGAATATAAGCAATTTCATAAGGGTACTCGCCGTTGGTTTCCGGAATCGTATAGATCGATTGTGGAGGAGACCACGGACCTTGCGGCGCACAGGAAAATTGTTCTTGAAGCTGAAGGCCCGGAAATGCTGAAACCGAAACAGCAATATATCCTTTACCCCAGTTTGAGGGCAGCGGTGATATTGCTTCAGCCTGAGTGGAGTTCATAACGACTGCATTTTGTACCCCAGACACCCATGATGTCCCATTCCAGAACTGCCATGAACTAAGTGTGGTTGTTTTACCTCGAGCAACACGAGCCAATTTCATCTGATGATTGGATGCAACACCGTAGATATAATTATACGTGCTATCAAAGGTGTATCCGTTCCCCCATTGCATACCCGGATCACTAACAATTGGAATTATCTTTTGAAATACTGGTAACGCTGGAGCGGCTGGGATCGAGAACACAGCTATTACTGAATTTCCGGTAACAGTTCCAAAGGTACCTGACGTGATCTGATTTGCAAATACGAGCAGTTGCCCATTCTCAACATACGTTGCTCCCACCCAATACCATGCTTGCTGTCCGTTGTATGTGTCATCTGGGATAAGTGAATGCGGACTTGTATAAGACCCCCCCAGATCTGTTGCAAGAGAAGACCCGCTGCCAATTAATAATGTGTTATGCGGCATACCGGTAAAGGTTGCCTGCCCAGTTGTTGAAGCTGTTCCAATAAGTGTGTCCGAAAAGTCCCATACTGTTCTTCCGTCAGGAAGAGTTGTATGGTACGTTGAATCACCGCCTACCCATCCGGGACCTGTTTGTTGGTTAAGATATCCATCATATACTGAATCTACTGATGTAGTAGATACTGTTGGAGGAATGCAATAGTTTATTGTAGAAGCGTTTACTGACATTCTTGTGGGGGTTCTCGTATTTACACCGAGGGTTATACTGATAGCAGTAAGTATCATTAATGCACTGGCTGCTAAAACAACGGTTTTGTTAGATTTATTTTTAGAAAATATGTTTTTCACGTAAAATTTTGTTAACGGTAAATAATATTAGCTAAATTATTTATATAGTATTTTTTACATAACTACAATAGTTTGTACTAGATGAGTACATCGGTGACACTTGGGAGTTGTAGTACAGATCAAGATACAGTAAAGGAGATTGGTAGTCAAGGGTTTGATGAGGACGGTGGAAGTTGTACTCAATGAGCCAGTCAGTTAAGGCATTGTTAAAATCGGTTACAAAGAGTGGGTCTGCTTCTATCATCGTCACAAACTCTTCTTGAATAGTTCTGTTGAAACGCTCAAGGACGGCATTGTCTTTAGGGGTATAAGGCCTGGAATACCATTGAGGGATACCCAATGTCTTACAGGCCTCTTCAAATTCTTTTTGGAACTCAGATCCATTGTCATGGTGAATATTAATAATCTTTTGATCAGTAACATAGACCAATCGTTCAAGAAAGTCTTTGGCATTTCGTGAGGTATGGGTTGTGTACAATCTTGCATACGCTAGCTTTGAAACATCATCAATGGCAGTAATTAAATACCGGTAGCCACCACCGGCAAGAGTCAGAATGACCGTATCTACATGCCAGAGAAAGTTGACTTTGTTTTCTTTCACAAGCTTCGTGATTTTCTGTTTTTTCGTGCTTCTTAGCCTTCTCTTCCACTGTTTCTGTATGGTGACTCGGTCAAAATACAATTGCTCTTCTTCAATAATCTTTTGGATTTTCCAAGAGGAGATTCCTTCACCATACTCTTGTTTGTATATTCCAACCAGTTTCATCTTGCCATAGCGAGGATACCTTGTTCTCAATTTTTTCACTCGAATACGCTGCATCAGCACAATGTCCCGTTTCCGTGTTTTCAGTGGCGCCCGTGATGCTTCTTCAAGTCCTGTGAGATCTTCCCTTTTAAAACGAGCTAGCCATTTATGGA
>Ga0307374_10001937_pt1 | contig 37730 bp, 35 predicted proteins | sample OX3MG_FD_202532 | JGI IMG/M metagenome (GOLD analysis project Ga0307374, IMG submission 202532) | Soil microbial communities from Risofladan, Vaasa, Finland - OX-3 | ecosystem: Environmental > Terrestrial > Soil > Coastal area > Acid sulfate soil | place: Finland: Risofladan, Vaasa | collected... | reverse complement strand
TCGCCTCGGTCACCGTACCGTCTGGATCCAACCGGAATACGGGGTGGTTGTCCAGGTAGCGCTGTACGTCCGGGCCTTCCATCCCGGGAATGAAGAGGGCGCCGCTGGGATCGGTCCAATAGGTCACACCATCGGACCTGACGACGATGTCGTTGGGGGTGTTGATGCGCACTCCCCGATACTCCGAGGCCAGGGTCCGGACGAGGCCGTCTGGCTCGATTCGCCACACACTCCGCGATCCCCAACCGGCCACGACCAGTCGCCCTTGCCCGTCCAGGGTCATGCCGTTGGCCTTGCCGGACGGTCTCATGACCACCTGCTGGCCGACTCCCGGGATCCACCTCCAGATCGTGTCGCCGATGATGTCCACCCAGTAGAAGGCGCGCTCCCGGGCGTTCCAGACCGGTCCCTCGCCAAAGGTCAGGCCGTGGGCCACCATCTCGAGATTGGAATCGGACGTCACGATACGGGCCAGTCCGCTGGTGGCCCGATCGGTGCCTACCAACGATCGATCCTCACGCCGCCGACCATCCCTTGGGATGGATGGCACTCGGATCGCTGACCACGTCGATCAGAACCGGCTTGTCCGCCGCCAGCCCGCGCCGGAGAGCATCAGCCAGAGTGTTGGCGCGGTCGACCCTGATTCCGATGCAGCCCATCTCCTCGGCGATCTTGGCAAAGTTTATGTCTCCGAAATTCCAGCTCCGCAGGCCCTCTTCGGTCTGCTCACCGTGGTAGGGCTCATCCCAGATCACCCTCTCGCCGGCGTAGGCACCGTTGTTGTTGATCACGATGACGGCGTTGATTCCGTAACGCGCCGCCGTCTCCAGCTCGGCCAGATGGTAGTAGGCCCCTCCATCGCCGGTGAAGCCGACCACGGAGCGCCGGCCCAGCGCGCACTTGGCGCCGATCGCCGCCGGCAATCCCCAACCCAAGGAGCCGGCGCAGCGAATGAACCGCTGCTTGCCGCCGTTGAGCCCCATCATGCTTCCCGCCCAGATCGAGGCCTGGAGCGTGTCGACCACGACCGCCCCGTCGTCGGGTAGAACACGTGCGATCTCAGCGCAGATCCGCTCTGGTCGAATCGGACTCTGCTCCGATTCCATCCTCGGCCGCACCTCGTCCCTCCAGCGCCTGACCAATTCCCGCGCATGTTCGATCCAGGAGGGGTTCGAGCGCGCTGCGGAGCGGGCGATGAGGCTGGTCAGGGTGACCTTCACATCCCCGTTGAGCGCAACCTTGGCGGGATAGTGGCGGCCCAACTCGGATGGCTCGATGTCGAGGTGGATGACGGTCGTGCCGGGTCGGGGAATCTGCCAGTTGGTGGTCACCAGGCTACCCGCCCGGCTGCCGACGAAGAAGACCAAATCGGCCGCATTCAGCACCTCGTTGGCACAGCGGCGGGAATAGAGCCCGCTGGAGCCGATGGAGAGAGGATGGGCATCAGGAATCGCGGATTTGGCGTTGAGCGAGGTGACGACCGGAATCGACAGCTTTTCGGCGATCTGAACCAATTCCGCCTCGGCGCCCGAATTGATCACGCCGCCCCCGGCCACGATCACCGGCCGGCTGGCCGCGGCCAGCTCCCTCAGCGCCTCGTCAATGGCGGCCGGTTCGGGCTGCGGTCGAAAGGCGGGGACGGCGGTGAAGCGCGGTTCCAAAATGAACTCCAGGTCCGCCTCGGAACTGATCGCCTGTCCCCAATGCCCTCGAACCTCCAGGTGAACCGGGCCCGGCGCCCCGGTCGTGGCCACCCGGAAGGCCTGCCGGACGAGGTCGGGAAGCCGCTCCACCGACTCGATGGAAGCGTGCCATTTGGTCACGTGGTCGAAGAAGGAGTAGTCCTTGATCTCCTGATAGACGTGCTTGAACCGGCTCTGGGTGTAGGGGCCGCCGGTGAGCGCGATCACTGGGGAGCCAGCCATGTAAGCGTCCTTCAATCCCGACGCCAGGTTGGCACCACCGACCGCCTGCGCCATGCACAGCCCGGGGCGGAGCGCAGCCCGGGCATAGCCGTCCGCCATGTAGGCGGCAGCCTTCTCACCATGTGCCGAGATGAGTCGAATCCCCAGGTGATCCATCTCGCTCAGGGCGGGCAGGAGCACAGTCGGGACGTGGAAGGAATGAGTCACGCCCGCGGCATGGATCACCCGAGCCAGGAAACGGTCGCCGGTGACCCGCTCGCTCCTGATCTCGCTCATGACCCCCCCCAACCTGAACTGGGACCAGGCCCGCCTGGCCGTCGGTGCGGCAGCGCCGCCCGGGTCACGGGAGCCCTGCCTGCTAATCGGGCCGCGTCAGCCGTCGAAGCCAAACAACCCCGCCGGGTTAAGCTCCGCGACCTGCCTGGCGTCCTCCTCTCCGAGTGCGTCCAATACCTCTCGCATGGGCTCGGCGGGGGCCATGTCGAATGGGATGTCGGTACCCATGACGACGTTGGCCAGCCCCATCCGCTCCACCACGTAACGCAGCGCAGGCCCATCATGGGTGATGGTGTCGACCACCACCTGACCGCGATAGGCCCACGGATCCGCAGGCGATTCGGCCAGCTCGGAGCGCACCGTCGCGGCGTGCCGAAATCGTCCCGCCTGGAATGGAAAATAACCGCCGGCGTGGACCAACAGGATCTTGAGCCCGGGATGGTCGCGCAATACTCCGGCCCCGATCAGGCGCTCGATGGCAACCGTGGTCTCGAGAAGGTTTCCGATCACGTTGCGAAGGTAGAAGCGGTCGAAGCCCGGGTGCGGCTGACCGTAGGCGGGATGAATCATGACCGGCAGCTTCAACTCCTCGGCCCGCGACCAGAAGGGCTCGAAGAAAGGATCGTCGAAATATCGACCCATTAGTGAGGTGGCTATCTCGACTCCAACGCAGCCCTCCGCGAGCGACTGTTGGAGAATCGCCGCCGCCCGATCCGGGCTCTGCATGGGCACGCTCGCCATCCATCTCAGCCGATCCGGGGCGGTGGCACACATCTGGGCGAGCCCGGCGTTCACCGCTGTGCTGAGTTGGTCGGCGAGAGTCTCATCGAGCTCGTAGCCAAAGATCATCGGCACTGCGGAGAGAACCGCCGCCTCCAGGCCGACGCGCTCCAGTTCGGCCAGCTTGACCGCGGGATCGCTGAACTTAGCGTCGAACCGAATCTTGAAGTAGGAGCTGGTGAGAACGTCACCGTTGATCTCCAGTCCAGACCCCGGGTTGGCACGGATGAGGTCTATGGCGGCGTCGGGCAGGGCGTGGTTGTGGGTGTCTATCTTCAAGCGCCTGGCCCCCAAGCCTTCATGGTCGGCTAGTATCCCACACCTCCGAGGGAACCCGGAGTCGCCGCGCCCACCGGGCCCGGCGACTCCCTGGCCCTAGGAGCGGCTCAAATTCCAGAGCCGCTCTAGGGTGAAGGGAAAGACGACTGTGTCGGAACCACGTCCGCCCAGGGCGTCATAGATGGCGCCGGCCAAGGCGGCGGGGGCGCCGATGGCCCCGGCCTCGCCAATACCCTTGGTCCCCAGTGGGCTGAATGGTGAGGGGGTCTCGAGGAGAGCGGTGCTGAACTCGGGCACCTCCAAAGCGGACGGTATCAGGTAGTCCAGAAAGCTGGTCGTTGTGGGTTGGCCATCGGCGTCGTGGATGACCTCCTCCAGCAGCGCCTGCCCCAGGCCCTGAACGGCGCCGCCCACCACCTGACCCTCAGCCAACAGGGGGTTGATGATGCGCCCCGCGTCATCGACGGCGGTCACGCTGAGAACGTCGATGTGGCCGGTGCTACGGTCGATGGCCACCACCGCCACGTACACCCCCAGGGAGACAACGAATCCGGGCAGGGTGAAGCGGCAGGTCGCCTCCAGCCCCGGCTCCTGATCCTCCGGCAGTGACTCCGGACTGTGGGCGATCTCGGCCAGTTCCTCCAAGGTCAGCGAGCGCGCATCGCCCCCGACCGCGCTGACCCGTCCATCTGCCCACACCACCCGATCGGCCGACAGGGCATGGGCGGCAATCCGGTCCAGTTTCACCTTCACGGCCCGGGCCGCCTCCCACACCGCGGACCCGCCCACGGTGGTGGCCCGGCTCCCGAACGTGCCCACCCCCATCGCCCCAAATCCGGAGTCTCCCTCCTCGATTCGAATCGCTTCCAGGGGCAGGGAGAGGGCGTCCGAGGCGATCTGCGCGAAGGTCGTCTCGTGACCCTGGCCGCTGGAGGTTGAGCCGGACTGGACCACGACCCGGCCATCGGCGGTGATTCGTACCGTGGCCGCCTCCCAGAGCCCTGTGCCCGACCTCTCCACAGTGGCCGAGATTCCGATACCGAGGCTCTGGTCGGGATTCCAGTCACGCTGCCGCTCCCGCCAGCGACCGTATTCGGACAGTTCCAGGGCTCGGTCCAGGACCGGCTCGTAATCGCCGGAGTCGTAGGTCATGCCGACCGGGGTCAAGTACGGAAAGGCGCCGGGGGGAATCAGGTTGCGACGGCGCAATTCCGCCGGGTCCAGCCTCAATTCGCGCGCCGCCAGATCAACCAGTCCTTCCATGATCACTCCGGCCTCGGGTCGCCCCGCGCCCCTATAGGGTCCGGTGGGGACCTTGTTGGTAGCCATGCCGAGCACCTCCACGGAGGCGGCGGGAACCGAGTAGGGACCAGCCAGCAACCCCGAAGTGGTGAGGGAGATGGTGGCCGTGTTAAGGACCATGTAGGCGCCGAAATCGGCCCGCAGGCGGGCCCTGATCCCGAGCATGCGGCCTTGCCCATCCAGCGCCAGTTCCGCCTCCGAGATCATGCCCCGACCCTGGTAGGCACCCAGGAAGTTGGACTGCCTGTCCTCCACCCACTTCACCGGCCTTCCGGTCCGCATCGAGAGCACGGCCGCCGCCACCGTCTCAGAGGGCACCGGGCCCTTGCTGCCGAACGCTCCGCCGACGTCCGGCACAATCACCCGGACCCGGTCCAGGGGCAGATCCAGGTATTCCGAGAGCTGGGCACGAGGTCGGTGCTGGTCCTGACTTGAAATCCAGACCGTCAGCGCACCACTTGCCTGGTCGTAGGACGCGATCGACCCTCGCACCTCCATTGGCGCCGCCACCAAGCGCGGCATCACGACCCGCTGCCGCACCACGTGGGTCGCGCTGCGGAAGGCCTGCTCGGGGTCCCCTCCCGAGACCCGCCATCGCATCAAGACGTTGTCGGGAACTAAATCGTGGACCGTCAAGCCGGGGTCAGCGGCGTGCTCGAAGTCCATGACCGGGCGCTGGGCGTCTATTTCCAGCACCACCGCCGCCGCACCGTCGGCCGCCGCGGCACGCGTCTCTGCCAGGACCGCCGCCACCGGCTCCCCCACGTATCGGACCGCGTTCAGAGCCAGCACCGGGTGGCCCGCCTCGGCGATTTCGGCCGAGGCCGGGTGAATGAAGCGCAGCGTTCGCTCCGGAAGCGGAAGGTCGGAGGCGGTGAGCACGGCTACGACACCGTCCATCGCCAGCGCCGAAGCCCCGTCAACGCTCCTCAGTACGCCCCTGGCCACGGGGCTTCGGACCACGGACATGAAAAGCATGTCGGGAAAGGTCAGGTCGTCGATGAAGTGCCCGGATCCGGTTACGAGGCGGGCGTCCTCGTAGCGCCGCAGCCCCGCCCCGATCGCTAACCCGGCGTCCGAGGCGGCCGCCTCAGGAGCCGGCGCGGGTACGGACATCAGCTGGTCACGCCCCTGCCGCCCCGCCGCCGGCGGGACGCCGCGGGCTTCGTCCGAATCCACTCACACAAGCTGGGCTCTAACTCCATCACGCCTGACCGGCATCATAACGGAGCCGATTCACCGGACCGGGCCGAATCGCATCGCGGCTCGGCCGCGATGTATGTTGATCTGGTGTCGACAAGCCCTGCGGCAGGACGTCCCGCGGAGTCGTTGCGACAGCGGGTTTACACCAGCCTCAAGGACGCGGTGCTGAGCGGAGAACTGAAGCCGGGCGAGATCGTGAGCGAAATCGAGATCGCGCGGCGCTGGGAAATCAGCCGGGCCCCGATTCGTGAGGCCATTCGCCAACTCGAGCAGGAGAATCTGGTCCGGTCCAGCCCCCGGCGCAGCGCGACCGTGGTCGGGATCACCGCCGCCAGCGTTCGTGACCTGTACGAGGTGCGCATGTCACTGGAGGGTCTGAGCGCCAGGCTGGTCGCCGAGCGTTCCGTGACGCAGGAGATCGACCACCTCGACAGCCTCGCCGACTCGGTCGAACGAAGCCACAGCGATGGGGACTATCGGGCTGCCATTCGGGCCGATGACGAACTCCACCGCAAGATGGCCTCCATGACTCGCAACCGGGTCCTGGAGACCCAGATCATGCGTGTCATGGACCGCCTGATGATGGCTCGGATGATGGTCCGGCAGATCCCGGGCCGGCTCGAAGACATAGTCGACGAGCATCGGGCGATCCTCGTCGCATTGCGCACCCACGACGGCGATGCCGCCGCCCAGGCGTGCACGACCCACGTGCAGAACGCTGGCGAGCGCCTGACGGAAATGCTGATCAAATCGTCGGTCGACGATGAGGTCTAGGCGATCCCACCCGGCTCGGTTGAGCGGCCGATGACACCCGTGGTCGCCGCCAGATCAGGACCGCGAGAAGACGCGGAGCGCTTCCCGATTCCCCACCTGGAGGCGTTCGTCGCCACCATCCTGACCGCCGCCGAGCTACCGCCCGCGGACGCGCAGACGGTCGCCCGCCTGATGGTGTCGGCTGACGCCCGAGGAGCCGACGGCCACGGCGTCTTCAGACTCCCCCAATACGTCCAGCGCATCCAGGCGGGTGGAATCAACCGGCATCCTCAGATGCGCCTGGTTCAGGACCATCCCGCCACCGCACTCCTCGACGGCGACAACGGGATGGGCCATCTGGTGATGAGCCGGGCGGCCGCAGTCGCCATGGAAAAGTCGGCCTCAACCGGGATCGGGTGGGTCGGGGTGCGCTACAGCAACCACGCCGGGCCGGCCGCCATGTACGCCGCCATGCCGCTCGAAAAGAACATGATCGGTCTCTATCTGGCCATCGGCAACGCCAATCACATGGCCCCCTGGGGCGGCACTGAGTTGCTCCTCAGCACCAACCCGATCGCGATCGCGGTTCCGGCTGGCACCCACCCGCCGGTGATTCTGGACATGGCCACCAGCGTCGCGGCCTTTGGCAAGGTCAAGCGCAAACTCCAGGATGGGGAGCCGCTTCCGCTGGGCTGGATGATCGACGGCATGGGTCAGCCCCTGACCGACCCCGCCCACGCTCACGACGGCTCACTGCTGCCCATCGGCGGCCCCAAGGGCTATGGCCTGGCGCTGATGATCGGATTGCTCGCGGGCACCCTCAACGGAGCGGCTTTCGGGCGCGAAGTCGTCGACTTCAACGCGGACTCCCATTCCATAACCAACACCGGGCACTGCGTCGTGGCCATCGACGTCGCTCGGTTCATGGACCTGGACGCCTTCAAGGCGGCGGTAGACGCGGTCTGCGAGCAGATTCACGGCTCACCCACCCTGCCGGGGGCCGAGATCAGGATTCCCGGCGAGCATTCCGCCGCGCTGGTGGCCGAGAGTCGCGAACTCGGCGTACCCCTGGCTCCGGCGGTGGTGCGCCAACTCGAACTGATGGCGGCCGAATTCGGGGTGAACCCGCTCTGAGGGCCCCCAGGGAGTCACCTTGAGTCAGCACCCCAGCGCCCCCTCGCTCCTCATCCGTCCGGAGGCGGTCGAAGTATTCGATCGCGGCAACGGAGTCGTCACCACCCCCTATGTGGGGAAGTGGAATTCGCAGGTTAATTCCGTCACCACCGGCGTCACCGCGTTTGCTCCCGGCACCGCAATTCCGCTCCACACCCACAACGTGGAGGAGTCGGTGCTGGTGATCGAAGGGGAGGCGACCGCCGTCATCGGCGAGGAAGAGTTCGAGCTGAACCTTGGGGACGCCACCTGGGTGCCAGCGGACCTACCACATCGTTTCATCAACCGCGGTGCTGGCCGCATGCGAATCTACTGGGTCTACGGCGGACGCGACGTGACCCGCACAATGTGCGCGACCGGGAAAACCGTGGCCCACCTCTCGGACCAGGATCGGGGCGCGACCGGCGCCTGACGCGCGAGCGTCACTTCAGACCGCGGGGCCCACCCACACCGTCTGCACATTGGTGAATTCCCTGATTCCAAACTCGGACAGTTCGCGCCCGTAGCCCGACCTCTTGACGCCGCCGAAGGGTAGCCGCGGATCAGAGGCAACGAGGCCGTTCACGAACACCAATCCAGCCTCGATGCGACTCGAGATTCGTTCGCCGCGGTCGGCGCTGGTGAAGATGGCGGCACCCAAACCGTATTGGGAATCGTTGGCCACCGCGATCGCCTCCTCCTCGTCGCGTACACGCAGCAGCGCCGCCAGCGGTCCGAAGGTCTCCTCCCGCATGATGGGGAATTCACGAGTCGGCACGGCTGCTACCGTGGGCTGGAAGTAGAAGCCGGGCCCGGGCAGGGCCTCTCCCCCCACCAGGCCGGAGGCGCCGGTGGCGAGCGAGCGCCGGAGCTGATCCTGCAGGGTCTGAATCAGATCCCGGCGCGCCAACGGTCCCACCTCGGTGCTCTCATCCATCGGGTCGCCGACCTTGAGCGCGGCGACCTTGGCGCAGAGGAGGCGCTGGAACTCATCAGCCACGGCGTCCACGACGATGAATCGTTTGGCGGCGATGCAGGACTGACCGTTGTTCTGATTGCGGGCCCGGCAGGCCACCGTGGCCGCGAGCTCCACGTCAGCGTCCTCGAGCACGATGAAGGGATCCGACCCGCCCAATTCGAGCACGCACTTCTTCAAAACGCTCCCCGCCGTGGCCGCCACCTTGGCGCCGGCCGCCTCCGAGCCGGTGAGCGTGATGGCGGTAACGCGCTCATCCAAGATCACCCTCTCCACGGCCGCCGAGCCGATCATGAGGGTTTGAAAAACCCCTTCCGGAAGGCCCGCTTCGACGAATACCCGCTCGATCGCGAGCGCGCACTGGGGCACGTTGGAGGCGTGTTTCAAGAGGCCGACGTTGCCCGCCATTAGGGCCGGAAGCGCAGCCCGCATGGCCTGCCAGAAGGGAAAATTCCAGGGCATGACCGCCAACACGACACCCAGCGGCAGGAACTGGACCAGGCTGCGGGTGGCGTTGCTCGGCAGGGCACTTGGGGTGAGCATCCGCTCCCCCTGCTCGGCGAAATAATCCGCCGCCAGGGCACACTTCTCAACCTCGCCCCGGGCCTCCCGGATCGGCTTGCCCATCTCATCGGTGGCCAGCTGGGCGAGACGGTCCCGATCCCGCCGCAGCTGCGCCGCGACCGCCGCTAGGTGGGCCGACCGAGTTCCAAAGGAGGTCCGGCGCCAACCAACGAACGCCTTCCGGGCAAGCTCCAACTTGCCCTCCAGGATCGACTCAGAATCCTCCTCGAAACGAGCCAACTCGCGCTCGGTGGCGGGGTTGACTGAGATTATGGTCATGTTCGGACCTCCCAATTGTCGCGTCGAGTGGCGGTGGTGCGATGCGGCGTTGCGACCCTGATTCGGCCATCTTCGGCCATTTGGACATCGCCTCGGCGGCGGCTGCGGGCGGCGCCCAGGGAGCGGACTCGGGCGGCCGCCGGGGTTGCCGAGGTGGAGCTCATCGGGGCGGCTGGCGCAGGCAAATCGGCAGCGAAGGCAGCTGCTGGAGGATCGACCGCGAGATCATGGCGTGCACCCCCTTCTGGATGTTTACGAGCTGCGTTATATGCAGGTCGACGCAAAAGCTGGCCATGCGCAAGCCATCGTTGAAGGGCAGGTCGCACTCTCGCTCCAACACCTCCAACATCGATCCCAGCGCCAGCCGCGCGGCCTCGTCCAGATCTTCGTGGAAGGCCAGGGTGATGAAGTGTGTGGGAGTGACGACGAGGGGATAGACGGTGCTCAGGTCACGCCTTACGGTGACCCGGAACTCTCCCTCCAGTGGCGTTTCGACGGCGCTTAGGGAGACCTCACCGTCGCCCTGGAGCCCGTGCCCGTCACCGATACTGAGAAGGGCGCCGGCCACGTGGACGGGGAGGAAGAGGCTGGTCCCGCGACCCAGTTCCTTGAGGTCGATGTTGCCCCCGTGCACCCGGGGCTCCGCGCTGCCGATGCGCCCGAAACCGGGCGGAGGGGCAACTCCGATGTTGCCGAAGAAGGGTGCCGAATCGGCCCAGACCCCGGGCAGCACCTCGATCCGGCCGCTCTCAAGGTCGATTGGAATCATCCAGCGCGTGGGGTGCTCGACGCGACGGGTGTAGATGCCCTTAAGGGGATCTAGATTCGAGTAGCCGAAGGGGCTGCGCAGGCGCACGTCCAGGACATCGATCTGTAATACATCGCCGGGAGTGGCCCCCACCACCGAAATCGGACCGGTCAGGATGTGGGCGCCGGGACCCTTGTCGGTCACCTGCCGATGAATGGCCACCGCCTCGGCGGATAGGTAGCGGCCGGGCTCGGGATCCCAGACCAGCCCGGATGTGCTCTGAAGTCGAAAGGTCTCGCCGCTTTGGACCTCCCCGATGGGGGGCTGCCGGGCATCATAAAAGCCCCACTGCACGTGCTCCGGACGGGGGCTAAATGTCTGCATCGCGCTTGCCACTCCTCCGTTCACCACTGGATCTGCACTCTCCGATTCGAGCGCCCGGGCGAGTCCGCACCGCGGAGCCGGGCGGGGACCACCTGGTCTCTGCCACAACCGCCGCCCGGCCCGACGGTAGCGCCGGCGGCGGAGGTGACCAACCCCGCCTCACGCACCGTCGCCGGTCGGGGATGCCGGGGCCTTTGCCCGCCGCGCCGGTTTGCTCTTGGGAGGCTGCTCTGGAACCCGTTCAGCGATCTGGTACTGCGGTGAACGAACCGTGAGCGTAAAAACGTCGGCCCGATTGTAGTGGCCGCTGTAATCGTGAACCACCTTTGCAGCCACACAATCCCCCAGCTCGATGTCGGCAATGAGAAGGCCTTCCTCGTCACCCGGCATCGGGCCGGCGATGATCGTGCTGCCGGCGCCGACGATGCTCGATCCGCCGCCGTTGAGGGCGTTGCCGAGAAAGGCGTGGTCGCCCTGGCTGTAGGGAAGCTGCTCCCGAAGATCCTTGGTAATGACGCCGCAGGCGTTGAGTACAAAGCAACTGGCCTGGTAGGAGAGCGAGAGGGTGTTGAAATGGATCGCCTCGGCCATGGGATGCTCATTGGTCGCGAAGTGGTTGGGCCAGCTGGCGACGTGGATCTGGGTTCCCTGGGCCGCGAGCGCGAACACCGCCAGCGAATTGGCGTTTTCGCCGCACAGAAGGCCGCTCAGGCGACCGATCGGAGTCGGAAAGACAGGCAACATGTCGCCCCGCCCGGGAGCGTGTACGATCCTCTCGCCCACCGTCGGCACCAGCTTCTGCCGCTTTCCCAACAGGCGGCCCCCGTCATCGATGAAGAGCTGGGTGTTGAAGAGCGTGCCGGTGGTCCCCGCCTCCCGCTCACAGACCCCGATCACGACGTAGGTACCCGCCTTCTTCGCCGCCGCCCGAATTGCATCGACCTCGGGGCCATCGACCTCCACCGCGTTCTCGAAAAGGCGTGCCGACCAGTCGAGGCTCTGCCGGCCGGTGACGGGATGGAAGTGGAACCAGACCGGATGGCCGGGGATGAATCCCTCCGGGAAGGCCAACAGTTTCACCTTTTCCCGACCCGCCTGCGCGATCCAATCAAGAGCCCTGTCGAGACAACCGGCGCGATCCAGAAATGGCCCGCTCGATTGCACCACCGCCACCTTCAACTTGCCGCTCAGCACCTCCATGGCAGCTCAAATCGTAACCGCCCCCGGCGGCCTCCGGAAAAAGTCCGGCCTAGGGCAAATTCAGTCCGGCAATGAGCCCTGCACAGATCGGCTCGAACCGTCGTCCCTCCTCCTCGGTGAAGTCGCGCAGCGGACGCCGAACCGATGCTCCGATGGGCACGCCGCGCAGCCCCAGGATTCGTTTCAGGGCGGGATGGAAGGGAAATTCCTGGATTCGTTCACGCACCCGTGCGCAGCGCCCGGAGTCGTCGGCCGAACCCGATGCGACCGCCTTCACGACCAGTTCGGGCAGCGCGGAGGCGAGAGCCGATACCGCACCGGCCGCCCCCTTCTCCATGGCTGCGGAGATCAGCGCCTCGGAGCCCACGAAGACGTCGAGCCCCTCCACCAGGTAGGGCGCAAAGCGATCGAAGGGTGCATCCGACACCTTCAGTCCGACCAAGTTGTCGACCCGCGATCGGAGCCGATCGATCAACTCCGGCGCCACCGCATAGCCGCTCCGGGCGGCGAACTCGTAGAGGTAGAAGGGAACTGGAGCGCAAGCCCGAGCGGCGCTCGCAAAGTGCTCCACCAGGGAGCGGTCATCGAGCGCGAAGTAGGGCGGACCGATCACCGCCACTCCGCCTGCGCCCGATTGGGCGGCGTGCTCGGCGAGTTCGACGGTTTCCCGCGTCGTCTGGGCGCCGCAGTGGGCAATGATCGGAACCCGGCCGGCCGCGGCCGCCACAAACAGTTCTGTGACCCGACGTCGCTCGGCCGCCGACAAGAGGATGCCTTCGCCGGTGGTGCCCATGGCCAGAATCCCGTCCAGGCTGTGGCCGACGAGAAAGTCGACCAGAGCCAGAAAGGCGCCCTCGTCCAAGCTGTCGCCGCCCTCCTTCAAGGGCGTCACGGCGGCAGCCAGCGCGCCCTTCACAGGGCCCGTCGAGCGCCCTCCATGTTGGGTCGTCGGCCCGTTCATTGATCCGCTCCGGCCGCGGGCCTCATCCGCCGGCCAGTTCCTGGGCGAGCTTGGCCTCAGCGTCTACCACCACCGCGCCGGCCTCGGCCAAGGGCACGATCACCACCCCGTCTGCGTCCGCCACCACGACGTCACCGGGCATCACCACCTGCCCCCCGATGGCGATCGCCACATTCAACCGGCCAGGACCGTTCTTATACGGTCCAGCCGGGGTCACCGCCCGAGCGAACACCGGCATGCCCAGCTCTTCCAGTCCCTCGCGGTCACGGACCGCGCCGTCGATGACGAACCCCGCCACACCCAGCGACTTGGCCTTGGCGGCGACCAGCGATCCGATCAGAGCTCGCTTCTCATCGCCCAGGCCGTTGACCACCAGGACATCCCCGGGCCTGACCTGCTCCAGCGCCTTGTGGATGTAGAGGTTGTCTCCCGGCCGGGTCAGGACGGTGAAGGCGCTACCCACCACCGCGGCCTTGGACCACACCGGTCGGATCTGGGAATCGATCACGCCCAGCCTCTCCATGGCGTCACTGACGGTCGTCGCGGGCAGCTTCTCAAAACGCCGCAGCAGCGCGCCGTCCGCCCGCGGAAAGTCAAGTGGCGTGTCGCTCGGAGGGGCGGTTTGGCTCATCGGTGCGCTTCCTTTTCAATCAAGTTCGCCGGCGGTCGGATCGGGATTCCAATCTCCAAACGCAAACTATGACGCTGGGATGGGTGCGGCGGGGAGATGAAAACCACCCAGAACAGAGGGCGGTCTCGGTGCTCCCACGGTCGTCGGCTGAACAGCAGAGGAGTTTTGGCGGGAGGGCGGAGCCGGGCGTCGGCTCCCCTACGATGGGCTTGGAGCATGACCGAACTTCGAATTGCGGCCCTCGCCTCAGCCCTTCTCCTGGTCGCCGGCTGCGGGGCGGCTGAACCATCCGCTCAGCGCTCACCCACGCCCCTGCCCTCCATCTCGCTGCCACCCTCACCGTCACCCTCAGCCGCTCCCTCGCCCACGCCGCTGCTTCTCCCCAACGCCCCTAACATCCACGTGCCCGCCGGGTTCCGCGCCCAGATCTACGCCAGCGGCCTGGCCGCGCCGACCGCCATAGCGGTTGGCCCCGACGGACGCCTCTACGTTGCCGAGCAGTCCGGCAACGTGGTGGCCATGACCCCCGGTGGCGTCGGCCAGGTGGTGACGCGCGGCCTGCGTATCCCACTCGGTCTGGCTTTCGACGGCAACGTCCTACTGATCGCCGTCCGCGGGGGGCTGGAATCACTCCAAGGAGGCACACTCCGCCCGCTCGTCAGCGGCTTGCCCTCTGGCGTTCACCAGCAGGATGGACTGGCCGTCGCCGCCGACGGGAGCATTTTCCTGGGCAGCGGATCGACCTGCGATGTGTGCCAGGAGTCGGATCCTCGGAGCGCCGCCATTTTGCACCTCAACGCCGACGGCAGCGGGCTTCAGGTGTACGCCAGCGGCACCCGCAACCCGTACGGGTTGGCCATCATGCCGTCCACAAATTCGCTCTACTCGACGGTCAACGGACAGGACAACCTGGGCGCCGGCGAGCCCGCCGACGCAGTGATCAAGGTGACCCAGGGAGCGTTCTACGGATGGCCGCGGTGCTGGCCCAACCTCAGCGCCCGGGCGCTGTCGGGAATCTGCCAGGGGGTCACCGCCCCGATCGCCTATCTGGCCGCCCACACCTCGGCCGATGGTTTCGCCATCTACTCCGCGGCCAGCTTCCCGGCCGCCTATCAGGACCATGCCTTCGTGGCTGAGTGGGGTGCCAACAGCGGTGGTTCAACCGGACGGGATCTGGTCGACGCCACGCTGGTTGGCACCGCGGCAGGTCGCGTCAACGAATTCGCTACCGGCTTTTCCCATCCCATCGGGGTGGCGGTCGACCCACTGGGGGCCCTGCTCGTGGCTGACTACGGCAGCGGCCGGGTGTACCGGATCCAAGCTGCGTCCGGTCCCTAGCCGGGATCTCAGATCGGCACTTCCCCCGGGGGTCGTGGCCTCAACCCGTCACACGAAGGCTGGCAGCACGTCCTTGGCTATCGCTTCAACCTGCCCAATATCGAGCACCGTGGGTAGGTAGAGGAGTAGGTCCAAGCCCGCCGCCGCGAACTGGCGAGCGTTTTCATTCAGAACGTCTGTGCTCCCTCGGACGACCATCTTGTCGAAGGGCAGGCTGGGGTTGCGATAGTAACGCAGGAGGTCGTGGCTGGCCTCGGCCAAGACCTGATCGGGCTCGCCCACCGCGAAGTATTGAATCTTGTAGAAGAGGTACTCCGGCTTGCCCGCGGCGAGCGCGCGGGCCTTGATGACGGGAAGTTGCTCCGCCACCGCGGTCGGTGACACACCGCCTCCGAAAATGAATCCGTCGCCGATCTCAACCGCGCGCTTCACGGCCGCCTCGGCCGCCCCTCCGATCAGGATCGGGATTCCATCAGGTTGCTTGGGAGCAGGTCCGTTCACCCCCTCCTCCCGGGTCGACTGCCGAGCAGCACTCCAGACCTCGCGCATGCGCTCCACCTGACGGCGCAGGCGCGGTCCCCGGGCCGCGTAGGGCGCCCCGGTGACCTCGAAATCATCCGGACGCGAACCAATTCCCAGGCCAAGCTCGACGCGGCCGTCCGACAGCTGATCGATCACTGCCGCCTGCTTGGCGACCTCAACCTCGTTTCGAATCGGCAACACGAGCACCGAGGTGAGCAGGCGAACGCGATCGGTCACCGCCGCCGCCGCCGCCAATGAGGTGAGCACGTCCCAGGAATCGTAGTTGGGCCGATCGAGCGTTCCGAGCGCGTGAAATCCGGCCTCGTCGGCAGTTTTGGCCCATGCGAGAAAGAGGCTGCGATCCAGCCCCCAGGGCATGGCCTGAGGTAGTCCGAGTCCAAGTTTCATCGAGTGTCAACCTCCCACAAATCGGTTGCCGTCGGTGGTCTGCGAGTGCGGCCCAGCGACCGCGGGCCAGGCGCCTGAGTCGACACGCCGCTCGGTCGGTTCTGATCAGACCGGAGAGTCACCTGGCCACCCCCTAGGCAGAGTTCTCAGATCGCAAGACCGGCCATTTTGGCGAGGACGGAAAAGAGGATCGAAAAATCCTCCTCTTGCCATCCCAGGGCGGCCGCACCACTCAGCATCTGGCTGGTCATGGCTGCGGTGGGGAGCGGCACCGAGAGCCGCCGCGCCTCTTCCAGAATCAGGTCCAAGTCCTTCTCCATCATCCGCGCCGAGAACGGCGCCGGGTGCGGCATTTCCAGCGTGAAGGCGGCTCGGAATGCCAGCGCCGCCGACATCGTGGCGCTCTGGGTCAGGACGGCCAGGGCGACCGAGCGCGGAATGCCCCCCTTCTCGGCCAGCGCCAGGCCCTCGGCCAGGGCCATGAACGGAACGGCCACCTGGATGTTGGCAGCCAGCTTCATCAGCGCGCCCTGGCCCACCTCGCCGACGTGGGTCACGGCCCCGCCCAGGTCCAGCAGAATCGGCGCGACCCGGGCGGCGGCGGCGGCCGATGCCCCCATCATGAACGAGGCGCTCCCCGACCCCACCGCCCGCGGCGAACCCGAGATTGGCGCGTCCACCAACTCGGCTCCGCGCGTCGCCACCAGCGGGGCAAGCTGTCGGATGGCGGCTGGACCAACCGTGCTCAGATCGACCAGCAAGGACCCAGGTCCGAGGCCCTCCAGCAGCCCCCCCGGACCCTCGCAGACGGCCCGAAGGGCGGTTGCGTCGCTGACCATGGTGAAGGTGATGTCGACCTGGGCGGCCACCGCGCAGGGGCTGTCGGCCCACATCATGCCGAGTGCCACCAAGGCCTGACCGCGGGCGGCGGTGCGATTGTGACCGAGGACCTGGTGGCCGGCCTCCATCAGCCGCTTGACGATGGGAATTCCCATGGTGCCGAGCCCGACGAACCCCAGCCCCGACCTCCGAGCGTCGGCCTGGACTCGATCACCCACCGCAGCGTCTCCGCCGGCCCGGGCGCTCGCCCGCGGGCGATGGCTGCAAATTACGGAACATCAACCAAAGCCTTGCCCAGCAGACCCCGCTCGACGGCATCGTGGGCAGCGGCGATCTGATCGAGCGCGAAGCGCGTGACCGGAAGGGGCGTCAACACGCCCGCCGCGAGGGCGTCCTGGACCGCCCTTGCGGCGACGGCCTTGTCCGGCTCGGGAATGGAGTAGATGAGGATGAATCTGAGCGTGGCATTTTTGGCCATCAGGGCCTGGGTGCCCAACCGCAGTTCCTTTTGGTCGGCGGCATAGATGACGATGGTCCCATTCGGCCGGAGCACGGCCGCATCGAGCTGCGCGTTGGCGCTCGGGGCCAGTTCGATAATTCGATCCACCCCATCTGGTGCGCGCTCCCGGATGCGATCGGCCGCGTCCGGCTGGCGGTAGTAGAAAACCTCATCGGCGCCCGCCACGTGCGCCAGGGCGGCCTTCTCCGGGCTGCTGACCGTGGCCAGAACCTGAGCCCCGGCGCGCTTGGCGAGCTGGATCGCGAAGTGGCCCACCTGACCCGCCCCGCCAGCCACCAGGATCACTTCACCACCCGGGTCTCCCCCGGCAAAGAGCGTTCGATGGGCGGTCATGGCGGGGATGCCAACCGAGGCTCCAAAATCGAACGAGACGGATTCCGGCAGATCCACGGCTCGTTCCGCCGGGACGCATGAATACTCCGCCGCTGTCCCCTGGGAGCGCTTGTACGCGGCGTGGTAGACCCAGACCCTCTGACCGATACGGGAGCGATCAACCCCCTCGCCGACCGCGTCGATGACTCCGGCGCCATCCTGATTGGGGATCACGAAAGGCAAGGTCATCGGTCCAGACCAGCCGCTGCGGGCCTTCCAGTCGGTCGGGTTAACGCCAGAAACCCGAATCCGAACCCGGACCTCTCCAGGCAGCGGCTCGGGACGCGGCATCTCTTCGATTCGCAGCACCTCTGGGGCGGGTCCGTGGCGGCGGTACACCGCCGCCCGCATCGGCTCAGCGCTCACCTGCGGAGTTGGGCAGAGTGTGGAGGCATGCCTGTCAGGGTATTCCCCAAGAGCCGCCTTGGCCATATCCCTGGTTCGATCCGTGGCGGACTCTACCTTCGCGGAGGCTGAATAGGTGCGGCCCGAAAGCGGTTCCAGTCGGCATGAAGGTTGATATCTGGTCCGACGTCGTCTGCCCCTGGTGCTATATCGGCAAGCGACGCTTTGAGAGCGCGCTGGCTGATTTTGCCCACCGCGACCAGGTGCAGGTGCGATGGCGAAGCTTTGAGTTGGATGCCACCACCCGGGATAGGGGGGAGGAGGATCTGACCGGACGGCTGGCCCGCAAATACGGAATCAGCCGCGAGCAAGCCGGGACAATGAATTCGCGGGTCACCACGGCGGCGGCCGCCGAGGGCCTCCAATACCGATTGGACATCGCCCGCCCGACCAACACCCTGGACGCGCACCAACTGCTTCATCTGGCTGCCGAACACGGTCTCCAAGACCAGCTGAAGGAGCGGCTGATGGCCGCCTACTTCACGCAGGGGGCCGCCCTCAATGATCGCGAGACGCTCCTGCAGCTGGCCGAGGAGGTCGGCCTCGATCGGGCCGCGGCGGCAGAGGCGTTGGATCAAGAGGCGTTCGTCAGCGCGGTTCGGGAGGATGAGACCGAGGCGGCGCAATTGGGAATATCGGGAGTTCCCTTCTTCGTGATAGACGGGCGCCTTGGCGTATCGGGAGCGCAGCCTCCCGAGCTCTTTCTGGAGGCCCTCGGCGCCGCCTGGAACGAGGCCCACCCGCCACCGGCGTTGAACACCATCGGCGGTCAGGGACCCAATTGCGAGGATGGTTCCTGCGAGATCGCCTGATCTGAAATGGTGGCGTCGCCTCCGCTCCGTGGCTGGGGTCGATGACGGTTGGCTCGCGGAAGCCGCCACGAAGCACGATCCGCGCAAGGCCAAAGACCAGGTCGCCACTCGATGAGGGTTGGCAAGGCGGGAGCGGCCTTGGTGCAATTGGGCCGGAGATGACGTCCAGAGTCGGTATCCAGCGCGTCTACGGGCGGCAACCAACTCCGGGCACAGCGGTTCTGGTCGACCGGGTCTGGCCGCGAGGGATCAGGAAGGAGGACTTGGGCAGCGACCTCTGGATGCGAGATCTGGGACCCTCGACCGAGCTGCGGAAGTGGTTTGCGCACCGCCCCGATCGCTGGGATGAGTTTCGCCTCCGCTACCGAGCCGAACTCCAGCTGGCGCCTCAGCAGGCCTTGCTCGATCAGCTGGTCGAACTGGCTCGGAAGCAACCGCTGACTTTGCTCTATGGAGCCCGCGATACGGAGAGAAACCAGGCGCTGGTGATTCGAGAACTTCTTGACGAACGGCTGGGAGCCTGATCCCCACCGGGCGCAATCAGCGGGTGCCAGCCCTGCTCTCCGAGGTTGGCGGCTTTGGATTCCCCTCAGATCAGCCGGAGGAGCGCGCCGCCCAGCTCGTCTTTGGCCCGCTCCGTGACCGGACCGGCCAGCACTCGGAAGGCGTCCAATTCTTCGGGCGGCGGGTCCACTACGCGGGTGCCGGCCGCCACCAGCTGAACGAGTAGCTCACGCTCATCTCGGGCCGCCGTCATCCGCTGCTCCAGGATCGCCGCCCCCACGGCCGAGGCGAAGGCGTCACGCACGCCCGCCGGCCACGACTGGCTCTGGCGCGAGCTCAGGTACAGGCCCCGGGCGCCGTAGGCGTGAGCGGTGAGCGTCAGGTGATGATGAACCCGGTCCACGCCGTAGGCGACGAAGTTGGCCAGGGGGTTCTCCTGGGCATCCACAGCACCGCTCTTGATCATGGCCATTCCGTCCCGAAGGTCGGTCGGAACCGGGATTGCTCCGAGCGCCTCGAAAAAGTATTGATGTGCCCAATTGGGCTGCAGCCGAACGCGCAAACCTTGACAGTCAGACGGCCTGCGCACCTGCCGGTCGCGGGTGGTCAGGTGTCGAAAGCCGTTGTCCCAATAGCCCAGCGGGTCGAGCCCGGTGGTCGCGCGAGTGCGCTCGGAGAGGATCCGTCCGAGTTCGCCATCCAGACTCCGATGAGCGTGCTCGAGCGATGTGAAGATGTAGGGGAGGTCGATGACTGCGAGCTCCGGAACCCGGGCCGCCAGATAGCTGGTGGAGAAATAGGCAGCCGTCACGCGGCCTGCCTCGACGTCGTCCAGCAATTCGTGGGCGGGTCGGCCGGAATCCAGGATGTTGTAGTCGATCTCGACCTGGACCGCATCTCCGAGATCGTGCCGCAGCCTCTCGGCGATGCTAAGCAGGGCCCGGCTGTGGCTGGTCTCGGAGGGACCATATCCGCCCAGTCGGATTTGAATCGGGCTCATGCGCCGATCGGGTCGGCTCGGAACCGCACGGCGGTTAAGCCCGGGCCCGAGGTCGATACCAGGGAGCCAGTCGACCGCTCATCGACCTGACCCCGGTTCGCACCAGGATGGCGAAGGCGGCCAGGGCCACGACGTAAACGAAGGAGACGTCGTCGTGGAGGCTCTGGGCATCGGCGTAAAGCGTGTAGCCGAGGCCGGGCACGCTGGCCAGCACCTCCACCGCCACTGCGCTCGTGAAGGCTCGGCCCAGGGCGATGTCGATCCCGGCCAGAATGTGCGGCAACGAGGCCGGGAACGCGATCCCGAACCAGACCTGGTAGGGCTTGGCGCCAAAGGTGCGGCCGACATCGAGAAACGACTTTGATACCGCCCGGGCCCCATCGGCGGTGGTCATGGCGACGGGAAGAAAGGCTGACAGGATGATCACCACCATCCTGGTCTTGTCGTTGTATCCAACCACCAGCACAAGCACTGGAATGAGAGCGATCAGGGGCAGCGAATAGAGTCCGCGGATGTATGGGGTGAAGAACCACCCAACCTCCCGAACGCGGCCCATCAGCAAGCCCAGCACGGCTCCCGCGATGGAGCCGATGGCCACGCCCTCGACGATGGCGCCGCAGGTGGACAGCATGTCGGACCAGAAGCCGGCGGTCACAATCACCGACGGGATCGCCGCCGCGATGGTGGTGGGGCGCGCGACGTAGGCGGGAAGCTTGGACCTCACCCCCACCTCCCACAGCAGCAGCAGAATGACTCCGGTAAAGACGGGCAGCGCGTTCCATGCGAATTCTCCCGCCCGCACCCCGGCCGGCCGTGCCAGCGTCAGCCGACGGTCTCGTAGCGCCATCGCACCAGATATCGCTCGATCAGTTCTCCAACCCCAACCAGCACGATCGCGAACAGGGAGACGACGAGGGTGACCGCCAGCACCTGAGCCGGGTTCATCTCCGTGGCCCCCTCGGCCAGAAGGCCCACGATTCCGACCGTGTCCAAGAAGAACTCGGCCACCAGGGTGCCGACCAGCGCCAGAGCGATGGTCTGACGAACCCCGGTCATGATGAACGGCGTCACGTAGGGCACGATCACGTCACGCCACAGTTGCGACTCCGACGATCCGAAGTTGTCGGCTACGTCCAAGAACTGGCTTGGGATGCTGAGTGTCCCCTCCATCACGCCAAACACTATGGGGAAGACCGAGATGACGACCGCAACCAGGATCTGGGGGCCGGTGCTGAACCCGAACACGGAGAAGACCATGGGCACCAGGGCAACCGTGGGGGTTGTGTAAAGGAGGTAGACGTAGGGCTCAAAAGCGCCCCCAAACCATCTGATGCGGGCCAGGCACAAGCCGAGGCTGATGCCGACCACGATGTCGATCAGCAGGGTCAGGAGGTAAATCTTTCCCGATACGACGAGCGCCGCAGGAATGGTCCCGTCGGCCACCAAAGCGACCAGTGTCCGCATCGTCTTCGTGAAGGGTACGAATAGGATTCCGAAATCGTTGCCAACGACTTGCCAGACCGCCAAAAGCAGCCCCACACTGAGCCCGTAACAGGAGAGCCGGATCGGTCCGGCCCTCCGTAAGCGGAACCGCTCAAGGCGGCTGGCGAAGGTCTCGTTGGTCAATCCGCCCTAGCCCCCCACACTGTTGGCGAGCTTGAGGGCGTCTGGGTAGAGCGATAGGTCCGTGATCTGCTTGTAGGTCGGAGAGGCACCCTTGATGGCTCCAATTTGCTTCAGCAGACTGACCGTGCCCATGACCTGCGACTCCTCCAAGCCAGAACTGGCCTGACCCCAATAATCGATCTTCTGGAATCCCTGGATGGCCAGCTTGTCGGCCTTGAGGGGATCGCCCGTGGCTGCCGATGCGATCCGGGCGAACTCGTCCACGTTTTTGGACGACTGCATGAAGCGCATGGAGAGGATCCAGGCCGCCAGGAAGTGAACCATGGCGGTGCGATGTTGGCTGATGGTGCTCTTCGACGAAACCAACATTCCGTAGTGCTCGGCGCGTTCCAGTGAGGGCGGCGTGGGCAGCTTGGTCCAGGTCTTGCCGGTGTTGTTTTCGACCGAAGCCAGTTCGTTGATGTGGAACACTCCGGTGGTGACCTGACCGGCGATTGCCGCCTGGATCAGGGCCGCGTTCTGGCTCGATATCACGTGGATGTCCGAAAAGCTGAGGTTGCAAGTGGCGAGGTAGGACTTGAGGTAGAGGTAACGAGCGTTGTTGATGTTGTCCTGTGCGATGGTCTTGCCCTTCAGATCAGAGCACGACTTGACACCGGGCACGTTCGAGGCGATGAAGAAGTCCTGATTGTTGAGGCCCGTAATCGCGGACACAGGCGCGCCTCCGGCGACGGCTTCGATCACCGACTGCGAGGAGGTTGCTCCGACCCAGTCGGTCCCATTGATGACGTTGGCGGTGACCTGCGTACCGTTTTGGAAATAGCGCGTCGTGGGGACCACTCCCAGCTTCTTGAAATATCCCTTCGATTCGGCCACGTTGAGGTAGAGGCTGATGAAAATCGGGGGTGGCCCAATGGCCACCACGGGAATGTCGTAGGTCGTCGCGCTACCCGTTTTAGCGGGTGCGTTCGACCCACCGCAGGCAGCCACGACGAGCGACAGCGCACTCCCGAACGCGATCAGCGCGATTGCGGCTCGGCCTCGTCGAGACCAACCTGACACTGCCGTCGGCCGGCTCGAACCCGTTGAGATATGTCTCAATCTGTCCCTCCCGATCCTTCGAATAACGCCCGCCAGACCTGATTCCTGAGCTGGACAAAGGCGTCGCTGCCGATGATTGCCCGGTCTCGCGGGCGGGCCAGGTCGACCTCAAAGACTTCCTTCACGTGAGATGGTCGGCCAGCCAAAATGACAACCCGATCTCCCATCAACACGGCCTCGTCGATGGCGTGGGTGACGAAGAGCATGGCCGTGGGTTTGGCATCCCAGATGCGCAGGAGCTCGAACTGCAGCAGTTCACGAGTCTGGGCGTCGATGGCACTGAAGGGCTCGTCCATCAGCAGCAGCCTCGGCTCCATGACCAGGGCACGGGCCAGTCCGGCGCGCTGCTGCATCCCGCCTGAAAGCTGATGGGGGTAGGACTTCTCAAAGCCCGCCAGGCCAACCAGTTTCAACGCCTCGGTAACGCGACGCTCCGTCTCCGCCTTGGGAAAACGAGCCAGCTTCAGGCCATAGGCGATGTTGTTCCACAGGTTTTTCCAGGGAAAGAGGCCGAAGTGCTGGAAGACCATGCAGACGCCGGGCAGGCTCTTGCGCACCTTTTCCCCGTCGATTTCGATCGAACCCGAGGTGAGAGATCCAAGGCCGGCGGCGGCCCGTAACAGGGTCGTCTTACCGCATCCAGAAGGACCGACAATGCTCACTATCTCGCGCCGTCCAACCGTGAGGCTGACGTCGCGCAAAACCTCCAGCTGGCCGAAGCTGACACAGGCTCCTCGGATAACCATGCGGGAAGCTTCCCGATCGGTCACCGCCCGCTGGTTTTCATCCGCCGGCACAGATGGCACCGTGAACTCGAGAGGGGCGCCGACATTTTCGGGAAAATCTTCCAAGCGGTCAATCTGCTCCCTTCAGTTGCCTCGGCTCATCGCCGACGAGGGGGCCACGGCCAGGGCGCCATCGGCACCCAAGTGAAGAGCACCTTGCGGGGCCATTCCCCTGTCGCTGGGATAGTAGCGCACCATTCCGAATTCGGGAAGGGCTATCACCCTTGCATCCACGTACCGCCGCCAGATTTGATCCGGAGCCGCCCCTGAGGACTGATCGCGGGCTGAGGCGGCCATGGCCTCAACGTCGAGGGCGGTGGCGAGTCAACCGACGCTGAGTTCCGTCGGGCCCCGCCCACCCCGCTGGATGGGCGCTATTCTTCTCGTGCGTTGGGTTCGGAGCCGTCCACTCGGGCCGCTCGGACGCCCGGGCGGGGCGGGGTTGCCTCGACTGGGGGCGGGCTTTGCCAGGGGCCAAGGCGTCCCCCTCGACGAGTTTGAGGTCGGCTATTCGCATCATGGCTCGGCTAATCCCGGGGAGGTTTGACAGTGGCAGGTCCTCAGCTTCACGTAATCACCCATGTTGACGTCGTACCCCCTCGAGCCGAGGAGGGAACCGTGCTCATCCGGCGGTACTTCGTCGCCCTCCGGAACAGCCCCGGGCTGGTTCGCTCTCATCTCTTACAGCAGGTGGTCAAGAAGAATCACTTTGAATTCATCACCGTCTGGGAATCCAACGAATGCTATGAACAGCACTTAATGGCGGCGCCGACGCTGGAGTTCCGCCGATTGCTCTATCCAATGATCGGGTCGCCGATCGACGACCGTCTGCACCACCAACTGGACTGAAGCCGGCCAGACGCCTGGGTTACCAGGTTAGCCCCGACCATTGCCCGAGGTCGTCAGCCCGTGTTTTGGAGACCCGCGGCAACCCCGTTGACCGTGAGGAGGACCAGATGCTCCAGGCGGGTGGTGTCCGCACCGGCGGATCTGCGGCTCCTGAGCTCCCGCAAAAAGCGGATTTGAAGCAGGGAGAGGGCATCGACATAGGGGTTGCGCAGGTCGACCGCCTGGCGCAGCACCGGGTGCTGCTCCAGCAGCCGCCCACTTCCCAGAACCTCGAGTAGCAGGCGCCGTGTGCGGCTGTATTCAAGTCGGACCATCGCCACCAGGTCGGGGCGCCCGCCCAACGACAGGTAGAGCCCAGCGATCATGGGATCCGATTTGGCCAGGCTCATCTCGGCGTTGCCCAGGAGCGAGGCGAAAAACGGCCAATCGGACCTCATCTCGTTCAGCCGCGTGCGTCCATAGGCCGAGGCCACAGCCTCCATTCCGGCCCCCAGGCCGTACCAACCGGGCAGGTTGCAGCGATTTTGGGCCCACGCGAAGCCCCAAGGAATCGCGCGCAGATCGGCCAGATCTTGGCCCCCCGGGCGCCGGACGGGCCGGGACCCTATCGGCAGAGACGCGATCTCCTCGAGCGGGCTGACCAGTTCGAAGAAGCTGGCGAATCCCTCCGACCCGACCAGGGCATGGTAGGCGCGGGCGGAGGCGGCGCACATGAGCTGAGCCTCGGCCTCGAACCGGCGCTCGGCTGTGACCAGGGAGGCCGCCGTTCCCGGAGTCGACGCCTCGAGCACGGCGCTGGTGACCTGCTCCAGGTGGCGCAGTCCGATCGAGGCGTCGGCGTAGCGGGAGAAAATCACCTCGCCTTGCTCGGTCACCTTGAAACGCCCGTTCACCGATCCTGCCGCCTGGCTACGAATGCCGCGTCCGGCCGGACCCCCGCCCCGACCCACCGCGCCACCGCGGCCATGGAAGAGGGTGAGGGCGATGTCGTGGTCCAGAGCCCAGGCGGAAAGGGCGGCCTGGGCTCTGTTGAGCGCAACGTTGGCGGCCAGGAAACCGGCGTCCTTGGTCGCATCCGAATATCCCAGCATCACCTCCAAGCACCTGCCGCCTGCGTCCAGCCAGGCGCGCCAACCTGGGAGTTGGAGCAGTTCATCCAGAACCGCAGGAGCACGCTCCAGATCCTCAGCCGTCTCAAATAGAGGGACGACATCCAGTTCCATGCGTCGATCGCCGCAGGCTAGGCGGGCCAGGGCGCGGACAGCCACGATGTCGGCGGCGCCGATTGTGAAACTGACCACGTAGCGGCGGCAGGATTCGGTTCCGTACCGGCTCTGCAGTTCCGCCACCGTGCGTAAGGTGTCGAGCAGTTCGAGGGTTGGTCCGGAGAGCTCCGACGGGACGGCCGCTCCACCTTCGCGGGCGATCGCATCAAGCCCTTGGGCGTCCGCGGGCAGACCCAGCTCAGCCAACGCGGCGCGGTGGACCGAGGAGTGTTGCCGAACCTCCAGGGAGGCGAGGTGAAATCCAAAACTCTCGGCCTGCCAGACCAGGTGCTGCAATTCGCCATAGGCAAGCCGCGAGGCGCCCGCATCCGCCAGCGATTCCTGCAGGAGTACCAGATCTCCCAGGAATTCCTGGGCACCCGCATAGCTTCCAGGGCCGCGAAGCCGGGTCGCCGACAGCCGCTCCGAGACGAGAAGAAGGAACTCGCGATGCGGCTCTCCGGGTGCCCGCTGCTGGATTTGGGCCGCGGCCGACCCAACCCGGGCCGCCGCTTGGCTGAGGCCCGCCAGCAGGCCCGCACTGGGTGGGGTTGTTTCTTGGCTCGCCGTCAGCGAGCGGCCGATGCGTCGAGAAGCCGCTTCCAGCGCCAGCAGGACGTGCTGAAAATTGATCTCCGCGACCTGGCCGGTGACCTCATGATCTACGAAGGGGTTGCCGTCCCGGTCGGCACCCACCCAGCTAGCCCAGCGCAGAAATGGCCGCCAAGCAGGGGCCTGGGTTCCGTTCTCGTCGTCCCCCGCCAGCGATCGCTCCAGCTCTCGACAAAAGCACGGCACCAGGCGAAAGAGGGATTCGTCGAAGATGGCCGCTACTGCCAGCGCCTCGTCGATCGGAGTCGGACGCTGGCGCCGGATCTGAGCGGTGCGCCAAAGGATCGTCACCTGTTCACGCAGCCGGAGCGCGGCGGAGCGCTCTTCCCCTGTTCCCGAACGAGGGTCGGCCAGCGCGTCGAGGCTGACGCTAATGCCTCGCAACGCTTCCACCACCGCCCGACGTCGTGCCTCGGTCGGATGCGCGGTCAGCACCAGCGTGATCTGAAGCCGGGCCAGCAGGGTTTCCAATGGCTCCGGGCCCGGCTCCGCTCTCAGCTTCGCCACCGTCGCTGCGAGCGACTCGCGTACCGGCCCACCCTCTCGACTCTGCCGACGCAGCATCCGAACCCGCTGCCGTTCTTCGGCCAGGTTCACCAGCTGAAAGTAAAGGGTGAAGGCTCGCGCGACTTCTTCCGCCCGTTCCGGCGCCAACCCCTCGACCAGTTTCACCACCTCGCGAAGGCCATCCTCCGCGGCCGCCCCGCGGCGCCCGCGGAGGTCGATGGTTGCCCGCCTCAGCCGCTCAACATCCTCCAGCAGGCTCCGGCCGTGGGCCTCAACCAGGACCTCGCCGAGGACGCTGGCCAGCATCCTGACCTCGGCGCGCAGGGGCGCCGAGAGCTCGCGCAGGGTTGGAGATGAACGATCGCTGGGCACCTTGAGAAATGCTAGTGGCGAATTACCATGGATTGCGCATTCGCGCCTCCTGCGGCGGCGGTGCCCTAGCAGCCCGTCCGAGTAAGACTTTGCGATAGGGATGGGCCGGGCCTGAGCTGCAGGCGAGGGCGTGTTATTGCTGTGTATTCGTGTCGCGCGCCGGGTGCGAGGCCGGTTTTCGGGCCTGGGAGTCGGTTGGAGTAGGCAATCTCGGTGCCGCCGGTCATCTCCAGGCGGCCTGCAGCTTGCAGAGGTTGTGGCCGGTGCAGTGGAGGAGCCATTCCGCCCGGCAGTTCTCCTCGCCTCGCAGTAACAACCGGACGTTGGTCTTGGTCGTAGGGCAGGTAGGTCTTCTGCATTGCCACATTGCCCCAGCCCTCGCGCGCGCGGGCGCGAACTCCCCGGCCTAGTCTTACTCGGACGGGCTGCTAGCCCGCGCCGCCCCTGAATGAGGCCGCCACCAGCAGCCGTGAACTCTCGCCCCGAAAGTCCAAGCAGGCTGTGATCAAGCGCTCGAAATCGGTTCCCAGCGCGGGTTGGACCAGCGCCCGCGCCCGGTCTAGCATAGCCGCTTGACGATCCGCTGGTTCGGCTCCTGGCTGGCCGCCGGAGGCGGCACCGGCCAAGGGCTCGGTCCGGACCTGTTCCACCTCCCAGCGTTCCCCGAGGCCATCCAGCGTCGCCTCATAGTCGGGCGCCGTTGAGGTCAGGGCCGCCAGGCCTCGACGGCCTTCGATAGAGATAGGCGTGGTCGTGAGTCCGGTGGCCGCGAAAAGCGCCGATTCGACGCCATTGGAGGCCGCCTTTCCCATCTGAAAGGCTGCGGTCATGGTCCCTGCCGCCGCCCGAAGTCCGGCGGCCTGCGTCGCCGACAGTCCGACGGCCATCAGCATCGCCGGCGTGTCCAGGCCGAGCATGCGTCCGGCCGCCACCGCCGCCCCAATGACGCCGCAGGTGCTGGACACCTCCCAGCCCCGGTCGCGGTGACTGGGTCCAAGGCCAATCCCAACCCTGATACCGACTTCGGCGCCGATCACTATGGCCGCGACCAGCTCGCCGACGCTGCGATCTCGCCATTCGGCCACCGCCAGGGCGGCGGGCACGACCGAAGCGCCCACACGCATCTGGGAGCGGTCGTGGATGTCGTCCCCACCCCCGCTCGCGGCCGCGATCCCGTTTACTAGTGCAGCCCAAATCGGACTCAGTCGTTCCGGCCGGCCGAGGATGCCGGCCAGCTCCGGGGTGCCCAGCGCCCGCACCCCCGCCCAGGCGCTCTCGGCAGCCTGTCCGCGGCTGCCCGCCACCGCCAGCGCGACCGTGTTGATCAACAAACCTCGCCCCGCGGCCATCGCCGACTCGGGGATGTCGATGGGGCTGCTCGCGAAGTGGGCCAGCCCCTGGCTCACCGCGGGTGAACCCGTCACGTAGGCTCCGGCGCAGGGGCCGGGACGATGGCCGACACGAGATCGTGCAGATCGCCGGCCTGCTCGAGAGCGGCTACCGAGGCGGCGATCCGCCCGGCCGCGCCGGGGAGTGCCACCCGGCACAGATCATCCAACTTGCTGAAGAGCTCGGCATCGCTGAGTGGCCTGGCCAGGCCGCCCTTGGCGTTGACGACGTGGGCTCGGAGACGGGATCCATCCTCCATGACGACCTCGAGGGCCGCCTCTTCTCGACCGAATTCCGGCTTGGGTCGCAATTCGATCCGGGCTCTCACGCGGCGGACGTCCTCCGATCGCACGCGCTCATCTGAATACTGGGACAGACCGGCGCTGCCATCCACCAGTCCAACGGCGACGCCATGCTGGGCCGAAAAGCGGGCTTCGAGCTCTCCCGAGGGGTCGGGCCGGTCCACCAGTTCCAGGAGGATGGGGTGGCAATCATAGAGAACCTGGGTCACCCTGGACGGATCCGAAAGCGATCCCGAGAGTTCTATCGCGGCGTCGATGCCAGGGTGGCAGACAACGCCGCACGGATAGGGCTTGTAGGTGTTCTGCAGCAGCTCCCATTCCCGGCCCAGCCCGGCGACCAAACGGTCGGGACTGTTTTCACGTGCCAGCACGGCGCAGAACCCGACCGGATCCTCGAACAGACCCCGGGGGGCGGTGAATCCGCTCGCGGCGAGGGTGGCGGCCAGGATTCCGTTGGCGGCCGACTTGCCGGGATGAAACGCCTTGGTGGGGGTTCCAAAAGCCTCCCGGTGCCCGAGCAGTTGGACGGCTCCCAGCCCCATCGCAGAGGCCAATTGGGTTTGGTCCAAGCCGAGCACCAGGCCCGCACCGACCGCGCCGCCTATCGGGCCACAGGTGCTGCTCGGCTGCCATCCCTCCTCGTGATGGGCCGGGGCTATGGCCATGGCCACTCGAAGCACGGTTTCGCAAGCGAGCGCAAACGCGGTCAGGAATTGACTTCCGGTTGAGCGCCGCTGCATGGCCATGCCCAGCGTGGCCGCTAGCGCGACCGATCCGGCGTGAACATTGCCCGATGCGAGGTGTGTGTCGTCGAAATCATCGAGGTGCGCCGCCAAACCCGTGCAAATGGCCGCAAAGTGGAGGTCCGCATTATCGATTCGGCCGGGGATGGGCGCGAATGGCAAGCCGCCAACGCTCTCTGATACGCGCAGCACCTGGTCCACCGCCGGGTGTCCGCTGGAGCAGACGGCCGTGGCGATGGTGTTCAAGAGCGTGCGCTCGGCCTCGTGGCGCACCGGCGGCGGCAATGGTTGGCGGGACAGCTCTTCAACGCCAAGGGCGAACTGGTCAGCCAGTGCCATCGTCACTCCCGCTCCGATCTGGCCCGGACCGCTGACTCATCAGAACCTCGCCTCCATTTCGCGTCCGGCGACTGAATCCATCCGTATCCATGCGGCGCCACGGACCGGCATGCCCACGGTGCCCCCCATCTGGCTTGTGACCAATCCTGGATCTTGTGCCCAGGAATATAACTCGGTCGACCCGTGGGGATGCATCGAGGCGACGGCTTCGGCGGCACCTCTCGCTCAGCCATACGCTCTCCGAGTGACGGCCAGAACCGTGAAACGGCCCCCGCCGCCAGCGCCTAAGAGGGGAGTCTGGACTGCGATCTGGAATGTCCAAACCCGTGGGCTGGCGCTCTACCCGCTGCCTATCGCGCTCGGCTCACGCTGACTTCCGAGCGATCCTCACCCTCCATTCCCTTGGCCCCTCCTGCACGTATTCCCAACTGAATTGACCAGGCTGGGTCGCCTCCAGCTGGTAATAGAGCGGCTTGGGATCGTGGTCGTTGACCAGGGTCAGGGCCCCGCCGGACGCCATCTCGCCCAGTGTCTCGAAGATGAGTTCGTGACGGCGCGCCGGTGCCAGGGATCGGACGTCGAGGATCTCCGCGTTCTCACCCGTGCCACCGGTCGGCAACTCGGTCGGCTCAAAGTCGACAGCACCCACCCGGTAGTTCACGTGCGAGGCCAGTTGGCCGCCGATGAAACATCGCTCGCGCGCCCGCTCGGCCGCGCCCCCATATTCGGTGGCTCGGGCGGCGTCGATCCCGCTGAAATTGGGATTGACCACAATGGCGCTGACCCGAGCGCTCGCGCCGGGATGGTCGGAGACGGTCCCTTCGACCTTGACGCCAATGCGGGAGGCGGGCAGCCGGGCCGCTTCCAGGATGGCGGCCAGGGTGGCCGTATAGCAGGAACCAACGGCACTGAGAAGCAGCTCTTCAGGATTGGTACCAGCCCCAAGCCCGCCCATGGAGGCCGGAGCCGAGACCTGAACGATCTCGCCGCCAGCATTGACACGGGCCCGACCGAGCCGGCCTCCAGACCAACTTATGTCACTGTGGAAGTTGAGCTCAGCCATGGATTAGGAGCCCGACGTCTTGAAGTAGTCGGCGTTGATCTTGATGAAGTTCGTCCATTCTGCTGGAACCTCGTCCTCCGGAAAGATCGCGTCGACCGGGCAGGGGTCGACGCAGGCGCCACAGTCGATGCATTCATCCGGATCGATGTAGTACTGGTTGGCGGCATCATCGGTGTGGATGCAGTCGACCGGACACACCTCAACGCAGGAGGCGTCCTTGACGTCTATGCAGGGTTGGGTGATCACGTAGGCCATGGGCTTAGGACTCCTTGTGGGAATGGCCGCTCTCGTCTCCCGAGAGTCGGTGGTAGAGCTGGGTACGCTCCGACGCCGAAAGGCGCGCCAGGAGCGGAACGTAGACCTCGTTCTCCTTGGTGAAATGGACTTCAAGCAGAGCCTGCAGCCCATAGAGAAGACGGCGAAGCCGCTCTCGGTCGGACTCTGATAGTGTCCCCTGACCGACCTGGCCGAGCTCATCCACCATCCGCCCCACGAAACGATGATCGACCGACATGGTTCGGGTCGCGCCGCCCACCGCTCGCAGCACGCTCTCGGCTGCCGGGTAGACCGACTTCTCCTCCTCCGCGGCGTGCGGGAGCAGGCCGTCGCGTAGAAAGCCCAGTACCTCCGCCAGGCCGGCGCGCAGATCGTCCGCCTCCAGCGAGGTGGCTTTGGCAGCCAGGTCTCCCAACTCCTCCAGCCGCGGGAAGAGCGCGCCGTGCTCGGAAAGGATGAGCGCCGCCGGGTCGGGGGCCGATGTTTCGTCCGGCCAGGTCCTGTCCTCGTGGGCGTGGTCGCCGGCCGCCGGCGGTGGGCTGACCACGTTGACCGCCACCAGCCGCCCACCCACGGCCCGCAGGCCGCGCGTCTGACCGGCGCCGACCACGGCCACGTCACCGGCTCGAACCGACCGCACCTCGTCTCCGACCATGACCTGTCCGGTGCCTTCGACGATTGTCATCACCAGCCCGAGCGGCGGCGCGTGGGGTGGGATTTGCTGGCCGTCTTCGAGGGCGGCGACCACGACCCGGAATTGTTGGGTCTCGGCCAGGGTGCGGCGGCCGAAACCCTGGGTTGAGAATTCGGCCAGGTCGACGACGCGTCCAACCAGGGCCAGCGCTGGGTCTGACGGCATTTCAACCTCCCTCGCGGTGGAACACGACTCGAAAATCTCCGCCGCCCAGCGCGTCGGTCACGTGACCAAAACCCTTCGATTCCAACACCTGATAGAGCGGGATCGGGTCCAGGGGCGCGAGCAGTTCGAAGTCATCGTCCGCTCCCAATCCGGCGACGGCCTTCATGATCGCGTCGAAGGGTTCCTCACCAGCAGCCATGATCGGCCTGACGTCCAGCGTTGTCATCGTCCTCTCCGCCTCCATTCAAATCCAGCCGATCGCCTCTTTGGCGCGATCACTCATCATCTCCGGTTCCCAGCGTGGCTCCCAGACCAGGTCGACCAGCACCTTATGGACTCCCGGGATCATCATCAGGGATCGCTCCACAGCCTCTGGCATGCTGTCGCTCATGGGGCAGCCGGGCGTTGTCAAAGTCATCTCAACCTGAACCTCTCCCGAGTCTGCCTCGAGTTTGTAGACCAGCCCCAGGTCGACCAGGTTGACCCCCAATTCCGGATCGAGAACCCCTTCGAGCTGTTGCCAGGCCTCGGTCAGGATCAGGTCGTCGGGTATCCGCAGGCGGGCTTCGGTCACGCCGTCGGCTCCAGGGAATCGGCCACGGCACGACCGCTAAGAGCCAGGGGCAGGGCCAAGCGGAAGACGTTCGCGACCAGGAGTAGAACGCCGCCCGCATAGACCGCGCCAGCGCCGCGCACCAAGGCCGCGTTGACCACCAGGAGGCCACTCAGAACGCCCACAAAACCGGTCAGGAGCAGTGCGAATGAGGACCAAGCCAGGCGCTCGTCGACCAGCTCCCGGAGCAGCGGCACGGGCCGATCGCCTGCCACGCCGCCGAAGCGATGCAGCCAGTTCAGGAAGGGCAGAATCTTATACGACTTGCCCGCGACCGCAAAGCCGAACCAACCCGCCAGGGCCGCGAAACCATAGGCCACCACCCAGCTTCGGCCAGGCTCGCGGCCGGCGGCCAACACCAGGCCCAACGACGCGGCCACCAGCAGCGCCGCCAGCGAGACGAAGGTATGCCACTGCTCAATCGAGAACTGCCTCCGACGCCGGGTTCGCAGCAGCAATCCCATGTCCAGAACGTGGAGGGCGGCAGAGATGGTGAGAACGGCCGCGAAAGCGCTCACGGCCAAACTTCCGGGAGCCGCCAGCAGACTCACGACCAGCCCTAGTAGGCCCACATTCCAGAGGCCGAGATTGGCCAGCGTCAAACCTTGGCCATGACCGCGAGCGAGCGCGAAAAGCTCGGTCAACTTGTAGGAGACGCCCATCAGGGTCAGACCCAACCAGCCCGCCAGACCCAAATGGACGTGGGCGGCCAGCATGGAATTGCTGACGTCAAACCACTGGAAGCGCCAGTTGAGGGCGTAGACGAAGCCGAAGGCGATGGTCGCGACCAGCCAGACCAGCCCGGCGATCACGTAGAGCACGGTCGGGTGCCAGCGTGGAATGGTGGGGACGCTGCGGAACATCTGAACGCAGAAGTGCAGGATTGCCCCGACGGTGAGAGACCCGAAGATGGCGACTCCGCTCGTCCAGTTGAAGTAGAAACTGGGGATGAAGCCGACGACGCCGGCGCTCAGCACCCAGTAGTTCCAGCGGCCCAGGCGCGGCGAGTGCACGGTTCCGCCGAGGGCGACCGGAAACAGCTGGTAGAGCGCACCGAACATGGTCATGGTGATCCAGCCCAGCACGGCCAGATGGGTCAGAGCGAAGACCTGGGGATCGTCATTGGTGATGACCAAGACCGGGGCCAGCCAGACCACACCCAGAGCGAAGAGGGCAAAGGCCACCAGACCGGTGGCCAGATAGCGGCCGGGGAGGTCGGCCCCGGGCGATCGAGTCGCTTGGACGCCGATCATGCCAACTGAGTTCGACCGCGAATAATCACTGCCGTTCTAGTATGCATGTTTTTCATCGTACAATTGCTCAATGCCCGGTGACCCCGCCCTCCTGACCCACAAGGCACTTTCCGACGTCAGCCGGTTCCGAATTCTGGAGGACCTGCGCGCGGCGGGGCCGATGGATTCCCGAGAACTCGGCCGCCGCATCGGTCTACATCCCAACACCGTCCGCTTCCACGTGGAGCAGCTCATCGAGGCCCACCTGGTGCACACCGTCACCGCCCCCATATCGGGACGCGGGCGCCCACGCGTCCTCTATCAGGCCGAGTCCGATCCCACCGATGAAGAGGAAGGCGGCTATCGACTTCTGGCCCAGATATTGGCCAGCTATCTCGCCACCGTCGAGCAACCCAAGGCGGTGGCGGAGAGCGCTGGGCGAGCCTGGGGCGGTTACCTGGCCGCCAAGCCGCAACCCTACTCTGGAATCACTGGTGCCGAGGCGACGACCAAGATTGTTGAACTGTTCGGAGGGTTGGGCTTCATGCCCGAGGCCGTCGCCGCAGGATCGGATACCCGCGTCTTGCTCCACCGCTGCCCTTTCCGCGAGGTGGCCCAGTCACACCAGGACGTGGTTTGCGCCGTTCACCTGGGCATGCTGCGGGGCGCGCTGGCGGAGATGGGAGCGCCGCTTGATGCCACCGACCTGGAGTCGTTCGTGGAGCCCAATTTATGCATCGCCCACCTATCTGGTCTGGATACCGATGGGCCTGGCTCGGGCGGCGCCAAGCGAACCCCGCCGATGCGGTCGCGTTCGTCAGGGTCCGAATTCTAACCCGGCCCTAGGACGGCGAAGGCGGCCACGATTTTCCGCCACCACTCCGCCGGGAGCAGTCTCGGCTGATGGATGTGAGATCCGCCGGGGGTAATCCTCCGATCGCAATTCGCCCTGAGGGCAGCGTCGACAATCGATGTGAGATCGCTTCTACGGCCCATCGCGGACCGGCGGCGTGCGCTCTTCAATCGGCAGCAGCCGCCTGCGAACGTTGGGTTCGGGGTCATCCTCGGCAATGCCTCCCGGCACGGTGGGCCGTGGCGGCCGAGGTGCTGAGCGAGGATGTCGAGAGCAGCTGGGAACTCCACCGGAAGCAAGCCTGGAATCGGAGTTGATCGTCTGCGCTACACCCCGGCCGGTGCCGTAGGGGGTGGGGGCCGTTTGACAGCCTCGCGGCGGCCTGATAGGTTACTCGGGCAAACGGCTCCGCGATTTGTTGCGCGGGCCGGGGAGGAAAGCGTGGCGAGAGTCGGATTCGTCGGACTCGGGACGATGGGCGGACGGATCGCGAGACGCTTTCTGGATTCAGGGCACGAGGTCCGCGGCTACAACCGGACCCGTGAGCGGGCGGCCCGGCTTGTGGCCGACGGACTGATCCTTTGCGATTCGCCGCGGCAGGTGGCAGAGGGCAGAGGGCAGAGGGCAGAGGGCAGAGGGCAGAGGGCAGAGGGCAGAGGGCAGAGGGCAGAGGGCAGAGGGCAGAGGGCAGCGAGATCGTCCTGTCGATGGTCACCAACACCAGCGCCCTAGAGGCCGTCACCCTTGGTGAGGAAGGCATCCTCCAAGGCCTCCGAGAGGACCAGATCTACGTCGACATGAGCACCGTCTCGCCTGAGGCGAGCGTCAAGATGGCCCTAGCGGTCAGGGAGCTGGGGGCGCACATGCTCGACGCCCCGGTTTCGGGCAGTGTTGAGACCCTGGAAGCAGGCAAGCTGTCGATCATGGTGGGGGGCGATCCGGCCGTCTTCAATCGGGCGCGGCCCATCCTCCTCGACGTCGGCCCAGTGGTCAACTACGTTGGACCCAACGGTCAGGCGGTGCTGATGAAGGTCGCGGTCAACCTTGGACTTGCCGTGCAGATGCTGGCATTGAGCGAGGCGCTCCTGCTCGCCGAGCGGGGCGGCATCGACCGCAAGACCGCCTTCCAAGTCCTTTGCGACAGCGTCATCGCCTCACCCATGATCAAGTACCGCGGTCCGTTTGTTTTTGGGCTCCCCGAGGAGCCCTGGTTCGACGTCCACATGATGCAGAAGGACATGTTGCTGGCCCTGGAGGCGGCGCGCAGGCTCGAAGTTCCGATGCCGACCACCGCGGTCACCAACGAGATGCTGACCGCGGCCAGCGGCATGGGCTATGGCGACGAGGACTTCGCCGCCCTATTCCACACCCTGGCCCGCATGTCGGGGGTGCAGGATGTCTAGATCTCACCACCCCAAACGCCGAGGACGGCGCGCGCGGCTCACGCCGCCATCTCGGAGGGGGTGACCCAATGGGGATGAAGACCAAGACGTTCGGCATCAACGGAACCGACTGGGAACAACGGGTTGACTACGACCGGCTCCGCACTCAGCGGCTGGGGAGGGTCAAGCGGCTGCTCCTCGAGTCGGAGATGGGCGCCCTGCTCTGCTTCGACATGAACAACATCCGCTACATCACCGCCACCCACATCGGTACTTGGGCGACGGACAAGCTGGCGCGGTTCACGCTCCTCCCCCAGCATGACGAGCCGATCATGTGGGACTTCGGCTCCGCGGCCCGCCACCACAAGCTGTACTGCCCGTGGCTGGGCGACGAGAGGTCGCGGGCGGGGATCTCGACCATGCGGGGCGCATTTGCGCCCGGCGCAGGCCGGGCTGAGGACGTCGCCCGCAAGGTGCGCATTGAGCTCGAGCAGCGCGGGCTCCTGGGTGAGCCGCTCGGGGTAGACGTGGTCGAGCCGCCCGTCCTGTTCGCCCTCCAGGCGGAGGGGATCAAGATCGTCGACGCCCAGCAACTCATGCAGCAGGCACGGATCATCAAGACTGAGGACGAGATCACCCTCCTCAGCACCGCCTGCATGATGGTGGACGCTGCTTACGACCATCTTTACGAAGCGCTCCGACCTGGTATTCGCGAGAACGAGTGCGTGGGTCTTGTCGCCAAGGTGCTCTACGACCTCGGCTCTGAAAACGTGGAGGGCGTCAACGCCATCTCCGGGGAGCGCTGCAGCCCGCACCCGCACGTCTATACCGACCGGGCGCTGCGGCCTGGCGATCCGGCGTACTTCGACATTCTCCACAGCTTCAACGGCTACCGGACCTGCTACTACCGGACCTTCGCCGTGGGCAGCGCGTCGCCGGCCTTGGTCGACGCCTACAAACGCTGCCGGTTCCTGCTCGACAACGCCATCAGTCGGATCCGGCCGGGCGTGACGACGTCCGAGGTGGCCGGAATCTGGCCGGCGGCACCGGAATTCGGCTTCCCCGACGAGGAGGCCGCGTTCGCGCTGCAGTTCGGTCACGGCGTCGGCCTCTCGATATGGGAGAAGCCGATCTTCAGCCGACTGGTCTCCCTCGAACACCCGGAGGTGATCGAGGAGGGTATGGTCTTTGCGCTGGAGACCTTCTGGCCGGCCACCGATGGCTGGTCTGCGGCGCGGATCGAGGAGCAGCTGGTCGTCACCGCCGACGGCTGCGAGTTGATCACTCGCTTTCCGGCCGAGCAACTGCTCATCTCCGGCCAGAGCTACCGCACCGCAACCGGTCCGCTTGACACCCTGCGCGAGGTCGAATCGCACCGCAACCGGAAAGACTGAGCGGTGGAGCTTGAGGCGATCATGCCCGCCGACC
>Ga0307374_10001932_pt1 | contig 37798 bp, 41 predicted proteins | sample OX3MG_FD_202532 | JGI IMG/M metagenome (GOLD analysis project Ga0307374, IMG submission 202532) | Soil microbial communities from Risofladan, Vaasa, Finland - OX-3 | ecosystem: Environmental > Terrestrial > Soil > Coastal area > Acid sulfate soil | place: Finland: Risofladan, Vaasa | collected... | reverse complement strand
TGACAAGTGCCGTGTTGGAGCAAACGGCGGCGGCATTACACGCTCAACTGATCTAACCGCTCGCCTGCTTGGAGCTTCTGGGATCGGCTTGGTTCCACCTTGGTTCCAACAAGTGCCACTGTAGTGAGTAGCCATGTTTCAATCCTCACCCGGCCCGAAAGCCGGATGCAACCGCTTACTCATCTTCATCACCGTCCTGTGCTTTCAGTTTCAATCCTCACCCGGCCCGAAAGCCGGATGCAACCTTCAGGCTCTTGAGGCTGTCGGTGCCTCAGTCGAGTTTCAATCCTCACCCGGCCCGAAAGCCGGATGCAACGTCGAGTGCCACGACTAGCCTGCGTGCGTGGAATCGTTTCAATCCTCACCCGGCCCGAAAGCCGGATGCAACATAGGCCACGCGGAGCAGACGGCACGCACACTGGGTTTCAATCCTCACCCGGCCCGAAAGCCGGATGCAACTGGCAAGTCCAGCAAAAGCGGGCGCGTCGGCCTTGTTTCAATCCTCACCCGGCCCGAAAGCCGGATGCAACGCGAAGCGTTCAATCCGATACACGTCCCACTAGACGTTTCAATCCTCACCCGGCCCGAAAGCCGGATGCAACAACTGATGCAGCACGCGCAGCAGACCGTTTCTCCTGTTTCAATCCTCACCCGGCCCGAAAGCCGGATGCAACTCAGAGTATGCCCACCAAGATATCACGGCCTATGGCGTTTCAATCCTCACCCGGCCCGAAAGCCGGATGCAACCTCAATATCGTGTCAGCGAACAGCGTCAGCCACATGTTTCAATCCTCACCCGGCCCGAAAGCCGGATGCAACGGCGTGGGCAACCGTCGCCGGTTGCGGGCATCGAGTTTCAATCCTCACCCGGCCCGAAAGCCGGATGCAACAATCGGATGTTGATGATTTCATTGCACGTCAACGGTTTCAATCCTCACCCGGCCCGAAAGCCGGATGCAACGCTGGACAATCTGGTGGATGGGGTGCAGTGGTCTGTTTCAATCCTCACCCGGCCCGAAAGCCGGATGCAACGTGCCGGGGTTCCTGCCCATGCAGCAATCCAGATGTTTCAATCCTCACCCGGCCCGAAAGCCGGATGCAACCAACCCATGCGCCGTCGGACTGGGAGTAGCCATGTTTCAATCCTCACCCGGCCCGAAAGCCGGATGCAACCGCTTACTCATCTTCATCACCGTCCTGTGCTTTCAGTTTCAATCCTCACCCGGCCCGAAAGCCGGATGCAACCTTCAGGCTCTTGAGGCTGTCGGTGCCTCAGTCGAGTTTCAATCCTCACCCGGCCCGAAAGCCGGATGCAACGTCGAGTGCCACGACTAGCCTGCGTGCGTGGAATCGTTTCAATCCTCACCCGGCCCGAAAGCCGGATGCAACATAGGCCACGCGGAGCAGACGGCACGCACACTGGGTTTCAATCCTCACCCGGCCCGAAAGCCGGATGCAACTGGCAAGTCCAGCAAAAGCGGGCGCGTCGGCCTTGTTTCAATCCTCACCCGGCCCGAAAGCCGGATGCAACGCGAAGCGTTCAATCCGATACACGTCCCACTAGACGTTTCAATCCTCACCCGGCCCGAAAGCCGGATGCAACAACTGATGCAGCACGCGCAGCAGACCGTTTCTCCTGTTTCAATCCTCACCCGGCCCGAAAGCCGGATGCAACTCAGAGTATGCCCACCAAGATATCACGGCCTATGGCGTTTCAATCCTCACCCGGCCCGAAAGCCGGATGCAACCTCAATATCGTGTCAGCGAACAGCGTCAGCCACATGTTTCAATCCTCACCCGGCCCGAAAGCCGGATGCAACGGCGTGGGAAACAAGTCATATCCTCTATGAGTGGGTTTCAATCCTCACCCGGCCCGAAAGCCGGATGCAACACCCCGCCCATTGTGGTCGAGTCGCGCCCATTGTCAGTTTCAATCCTCACCCGGCCCGAAAGCCGGATGCAACTCCAAACGCGGGACGTGACTTCTGTTCCTAGCCTGTTTCAATCCTCACCCGGCCCGAAAGCCGGATGCAACACTCAAGCGGCAATTCGAGAGGCCGGGGATATCGGGTTTCAATCCTCACCCGGCCCGAAAGCCGGATGCAACGCAAGGGCTACACACTTCCAGATAGCTGGCAAAAAGTTTCAATCCTCACCCGGCCCGAAAGCCGGATGCAACGAAATGAGCGAAGAGGCATTCGTCTGGAATAATGAGTTTCAATCCTCACCCGGCCCGAAAGCCGGATGCAACCTCACGTATTAGGAGATAAACCAATGGCAGAGCAAGTTTCAATCCTCACCCGGCCCGAAAGCCGGATGCAACTTGGAGATGTATCATGACGGAGATGGCCGACAATGGTTTCAATCCTCACCCGGCCCGAAAGCCGGATGCAACACCGCTGATTTCGGTTGCCTTGGGCGTAGGCCACAATGTTTCAATCCTCACCCGGCCCGAAAGCCGGATGCAACTCCACATGGTACCCGCGTGACTGGATACCATGCAGTTTCAATCCTCACCCGGCCCGAAAGCCGGATGCAACGCTGCAAGGCGGCCCTGCCTCCACCGACAGCAACAGGTTTCAATCCTCACCCGGCCCGAAAGCCGGATGCAACGCGTGGGGGATAGTGGCACTCTCGCCGACATGGGTGTTTCAATCCTCACCCGGCCCGAAAGCCGGATGCAACTGCGCGACGTGTGATAAGTACTGCTGAGGAAGGATTGTTTCAATCCTCACCCGGCCCGAAAGCCGGATGCAACCTGAAGGATATAAGCGGTGCATACAATGCAAAGAGTTTCAATCCTCACCCGGCCCGAAAGCCGGATGCAACCTCAAGCGGCAATTCGAGAGGCCGGGGATATCGGGTTTCAATCCTCACCCGGCCCGAAAGCCGGATGCAACACTCAAGCGGCAATTCGAGAGGCCGGGGATATCGGGTTTCAATCCTCACCCGGCCCGAAAGCCGGATGCAACTTCTTTGCATTGTATGCACCGCTTATATCCTTCAGGTTTCAATCCTCACCCGGCCCGAAAGCCGGATGCAACGAGGATCGCGCCAATTCTTCATCCAGCCTTGCAAGTTTCAATCCTCACCCGGCCCGAAAGCCGGATGCAACCCCGTTCAAACGCTGGCTTATTCATCGCTATGGGGTTTCAATCCTCACCCGGCCCGAAAGCCGGATGCAACTTTGCCGGGATTTTTGCACAAACGTTCACAAGAAAAGGTTTCAATCCTCACCCGGCCCGAAAGCCGGATGCAACGCGCATGGCGCTCATAATCCTTGACCGTCCAGCCTTGTTTCAATCCTCACCCGGCCCGAAAGCCGGATGCAACTTCTTAGGCGACGGCTATGCCGAGGAATATGACCTGGTTTCAATCCTCACCCGGCCCGAAAGCCGGATGCAACGTGATACGAGAACGCTTGATTGCGCCTTGCTGGGGTGTTTCAATCCTCACCCGGCCCGAAAGCCGGATGCAACGCAAAGGCATCCCCGACGGGACGCCCGTTGTAGCGGTTTCAATCCTCACCCGGCCCGAAAGCCGGATGCAACCCGGAGCCGCTTGACCACGCCGATTATACCTACACAGTTTCAATCCTCACCCGGCCCGAAAGCCGGATGCAACGGCGACGGGCCACAAGTACGACGCTGAATCCGAAGAGTTTCAATCCTCACCCGGCCCGAAAGCCGGATGCAACAGTACGCAATCAAATCATTCCAGCCCTTCAGCAAGTTTCAATCCTCACCCGGCCCGAAAGCCGGATGCAACGCCGGTGATCCGGTGCATCGTACTGCTGATGAGGGAGTTTCAATCCTCACCCGGCCCGAAAGCCGGATGCAACCTCAAGCGACTTTGTACTCAACCGATAACTATTCAATGTTTCAATCCTCACCCGGCCCGAAAGCCGGATGCAACGTGATCGCGTGCAATCATCACGTTTCCACTATTCTGTTTCAATCCTCACCCGGCCCGAAAGCCGGATGCAACGCCGTTAAGCCAGCTTTGAGGAAACCAACTAGATGTTTCAATCCTCACCCGGCCCGAAAGCCGGATGCAACCTGATTGCGCGTCAAACAATGCGCTATCAATGATAGTTTCAATCCTCACCCGGCCCGAAAGCCGGATGCAACCGCCGTGGTTTCCTCTTTGAGCAGCAATCCCTTGACGTTTCAATCCTCACCCGGCCCGAAAGCCGGATGCAACATACCTAGCACCGTCTCTAAGTAGTAGATGCTTGCAAGTTTCAATCCTCACCCGGCCCGAAAGCCGGATGCAACGCTTTTCGCGAGCCTCAATAATCGCATCAGTCTGGTTTCAATCCTCACCCGGCCCGAAAGCCGGATGCAACTACTTTTGGCTTGTCAGTGAAACTATCAATACTTTTGTTTCAATCCTCACCCGGCCCGAAAGCCGGATGCAACTCTCACAAGGTCACTTGACTATCAGTGAGAACCGGTTTCAATCCTCACCCGGCCCGAAAGCCGGATGCAACAGAGGCTGCACGTGCATACCGCGTCCCTGCAAAGGTTTCAATCCTCACCCGGCCCGAAAGCCGGATGCAACGCCGGTATACAGCCCACTGCTCGGAGCTGCTCCGTGTTTCAATCCTCACCCGGCCCGAAAGCCGGATGCAACGACGATGAGTAACAAGAATGAGTAACAAGAATAAGTTTCAATCCTCACCCGGCCCGAAAGCCGGATGCAACTTTGTGTTTTCGTGTACTGTGGATGTGCTGACAAGAGTTTCAATCCTCACCCGGCCCGAAAGCCGGATGCAACCTACAAGCATGGTCGTTACAAACCGCTCCCCGAATGTTTCAATCCTCACCCGGCCCGAAAGCCGGATGCAACCATGCATGTATAGACGAGCATATGCATGTTCTCTTGTTTCAATCCTCACCCGGCCCGAAAGCCGGATGCAACTAGATTATCGGCATGATAATAGACATCCAATTGAAGTTTCAATCCTCACCCGGCCCGAAAGCCGGATGCAACCTACTGGACTCCTCCTTATAGTTCTTTTGTCAAAGGTTTCAATCCTCACCCGGCCCGAAAGCCGGATGCAACAAGTACTTCTGGACTGTACCGGGCTTTTCATTCCTGTTTCAATCCTCACCCGGCCCGAAAGCCGGATGCAACTTTAAGAAATTTACAAATGAGACGCCGCTAAGTGAGAGTTTCAATCCTCACCCGGCCCGAAAGCCGGATGCAACACGTAAGTTTCTTCTGAGCGGCCAGCGCCATTAAGTTTCAATCCTCACCCGGCCCGAAAGCCGGATGCAACCCGTACCGCGCCCGTCCCGATGTTGATACCAGAAACCGTTTCAATCCTCACCCGGCCCGAAAGCCGGATGCAACGTGACTGGCACCGTCAAAGTGGACTGCATTGTGTTGTTTCAATCCTCACCCGGCCCGAAAGCCGGATGCAACGCGCCGTGGTTTCCTCTTTGAGCAGCAATCCCTTGACGTTTCAATCCTCACCCGGCCCGAAAGCCGGATGCAACAACGTAAGTTTCTTCTGAGCGGCCAGCGCCATTAAGTTTCAATCCTCACCCGGCCCGAAAGCCGGATGCAACGTACTCCAATCTGTGAATGGGGGGAGAGACTAAGGGTTTCAATCCTCACCCGGCCCGAAAGCCGGATGCAACGTTATCACGCCTATCCTTTTTGACCGTCCCAACTTCTGTTTCAATCCTCACCCGGCCCGAAAGCCGGATGCAACACCGGGTATGGCAGTTTGCGGGTAGGCGTAAGAGGTTTCAATCCTCACCCGGCCCGAAAGCCGGATGCAACCCGTGTCGAGATGCTTGAGGTTGCCTATCTGGATAAGTTTCAATCCTCACCCGGCCCGAAAGCCGGATGCAACGCGGCTTTGAAGGACAAATCCTCAAGTTCCATGATGTTTCAATCCTCACCCGGCCCGAAAGCCGGATGCAACAAGCGTCAACAGGCGCAAACAAAAAAAGTTGTTGGGTTTCAATCCTCACCCGGCCCGAAAGCCGGATGCAACAATGCCGTGCGATAGATTGGCAGCCCCCTACCGAGTTTCAATCCTCACCCGGCCCGAAAGCCGGATGCAACCCTTATCGGTTGCGCATAGCCAGTGGTGAGAGTATCGTTTCAATCCTCACCCGGCCCGAAAGCCGGATGCAACGCCGTCGCAAGCGCGAAGCCGAACTCGACAAGATGTTTCAATCCTCACCCGGCCCGAAAGCCGGATGCAACTTTATGTCCAGACGTGAAGCCATAACCATTGTAGTTTCAATCCTCACCCGGCCCGAAAGCCGGATGCAACGCTGCTGAGTTGTAAATGAGATCACCGCCCGGCTGTTTCAATCCTCACCCGGCCCGAAAGCCGGATGCAACCCGTCAGAGCCAGGTGAGACCCTTACGGATACTGGGTTTCAATCCTCACCCGGCCCGAAAGCCGGATGCAACTCTGGGACACGGCGTATGATTTTCTGCTCGAGCAGTTTCAATCCTCACCCGGCCCGAAAGCCGGATGCAACCGCTTGCCATCTTCCCAGATCGTCTTGTCCTTCGTGTTTCAATCCTCACCCGGCCCGAAAGCCGGATGCAACAGGATGAGGGACTTTTAGGGGATGCGTCTAAAATTGTTTCAATCCTCACCCGGCCCGAAAGCCGGATGCAACCAAGTGGCGTGTCGTCGTCCTCAAGGTGTTGGGTGTTTCAATCCTCACCCGGCCCGAAAGCCGGATGCAACTCGCCGGGCATGTACACGAGGTGGCTTTGCCATTGTTTCAATCCTCACCCGGCCCGAAAGCCGGATGCAACGCTAAAGTCGTCGGACACCTGCAGGGCCGAGTACGGGTTTCAATCCTCACCCGGCCCGAAAGCCGGATGCAACCCGAGCAAGGTATGGATGCCGCCAAAGATGATGCTGTTTCAATCCTCACCCGGCCCGAAAGCCGGATGCAACACCATCTCGTTGGATTTTATCCGGTGATGCTTCCCGCGTTTCAATCCTCACCCGGCCCGAAAGCCGGATGCAACCCCCACTGGACGGCCATGGAGATCAGATTACTGAAGTTTCAATCCTCACCCGGCCCGAAAGCCGGATGCAACCTGATTTCCTTGCGCAGCAGCTCGGTATCGCCAGTTTCAATCCTCACCCGGCCCGAAAGCCGGATGCAACTCGAATGATCAGTTAGCGGAAGCCGTAAGCAAGTGGTTTCAATCCTCACCCGGCCCGAAAGCCGGATGCAACTCTCCTGGTAGGCTTCCCAGCCGCCAAAGACGGGCAGTTTCAATCCTCACCCGGCCCGAAAGCCGGATGCAACCTCGGAAAGCATAAGGTTTCGCGGGATGACGCTGTTTCAATCCTCACCCGGCCCGAAAGCCGGATGCAACGTTGCGCGTATCAGCATGGTCTCCAGTGAGCAAAGGGTTTCAATCCTCACCCGGCCCGAAAGCCGGATGCAACGCCCGCGCTGTAAGCCCAGGTGGTATGCGGGCTGATACCATTGTTTGCGCGTACCTAATTATTTGTGCGCATTTTTCCTGGTTCATTAGAGATTCCTCCTTCCAAAAGATGATGAAAATGCCTGTAATGGCGTATGAAAACCTCTTTTTGCCGCTTATGCTTCTTGCGCGAACCTCGTGCTTACGGCTTCACCAGAACTGGTTCGCGCAGTTTAGAAGATAAGCGGTGCATCGAAGTCAATCTCGTGCTGTAATCCGTAAGTCCAGAGGTAGCGTTCGCGTGGTTGTGATAGACGGTAGATGCGTAAGCTATCCTCCTGTTCATTGATACATTGGAGCAGACGGTGCCGGAGCTTTTCTAGCTGCATCTCATTGAGCGAACACTCGAAAACCGATTTTTGCACTCTCTGACCGTATGCAAGGCAAGCCTCGGCAACTTTACGTAATCTTCGTTTGCCCTCATTTGTTTCGGTACTCACATCATATGTGACCAGTATATCCACAACTTTCGCCTTTCAATAGCTTTTTGGGACGCTTCAATCCTCACCCGGCCCGAAAGCCGGATGCAACGAGAGAAAACGAACGAGCGAGCGAAGGACAAATCACGGCTTTCAACAGCTTTTTCGTATGAAAAGTCCAGCTTTATCGGTAGAGGAAGGGCAGGTAATCAGGTAAATCTCCTCGCAGATGGCGTGCTAGCAGGCGTGCTTGAATATGGGGTATGAGTCCCAGCGCTATCTTTTTGCCTATCACTTTATGTTGTACTTCATCTTGTTTGCGATTTTGATATGCCATAATAACATCTTTACGGGCCTTATCCGTCAGATAAATTGCACCCCCTTCTCGTTCAACAAAATCGTTGCGTTGTATTTGACGCCGGTTAACCATTGACAATACAAGTCTATCCGCAAGAATAGGCCGCAGTTCTTCCATTAAATCCAGGGCCAATGCAGGGCGACCTGGACGCAGGGTATGGAGGTACCCGACTTGCGGATCAAGTCCTACGCCTTCTATCGCTCCCACGCAATCATTTCTTAGCAAGGTGTAGAGAAATGAGAGCAGCGCATTCATCCGATCAAGCGGTGGGCGTCGCGTGCGACCATTGGGAGTAAACGCTTCGCGATCCTCTCGTACCATCGTGCCAAACACTTCAAAATAGGAGCGTGCGGCATCGCCTTCACTACCACGCACTGCGTCAATAAACGTATGTTGTTCCAATCGTCGTAGTGCGTTTGCATGGGTCGTGATTGCGGCCTCGAGAAGCTTTTGCTCCTTGCTATTGTCTGACTCGCGGCCCGCCCTCAATAGTACTTGACGGCAGTTTTGCACTTTTCCTGCGGCAATGTTTCGTGCGATGGAGAGTGAACGCTCTTGGTCGCTGTTCGCAATATGCTGAGCCTGTCGTAATAGCACATTGCCGCTAGTTGGCCCCTCTATCCGCGCCTTAAAATGCCCGTTGCGATCAAGGAGAACAATGGTACGGCCATCTTCTGCACAACGATGGATCAGTGCTGGGCTAATCAAAATATCACCAAAACAGACAATGCTGCCGAGATGTAGCAGAGGCATACGCAGCGGCGTCTCTGATTTGACCTCCATACGTATTGTGTCATGCTCAAGGTGAAGATAAGCCCGCTCTGTGGTGACGTACAGCGTATTTAGAATATCTTTCAATTTCGTTATGCACTTTCTTCTTCATCAACTTTGAAGAGGGAAGATCGGTAGTACTGCAATCGCCCAGGTCTCACAACCACGTTCGGCAGACATGATTCAATCAGCGAACACTTATCACAGCGCTGGTCATTGACAGCTGGCGGCATTATTCTATCTTTGAGCATCGTTCGCACTGCATCCGTTATCTGCGCCACTGTCTCACGCAAATGTGTATCGAAGATAATTTCACGGCGTACACGCGAACTACAATAGTAAATCGCCCCTCTAGGAACAGAGCAACCAGTCATCTCTTCCAGACACAAAGCCTGAGCGCATACTTGTATTGCCTCGTATTGCCATTTGCGCTGTTTCCCTAGCTTATACTCGACAGGATACGGAACTGTACCGTGAAATTCAACGACATCAGCTTTTCCTATAAGCCCTAATCGTTGCGACCAGAGCGATAACCCCCGCTCAACTCGTACATCATCTTCGTTACGCGCTATTGCCTGGTCAACTCGTTCGTGAGCCATATTACCCCTCAGCGTATAGATGTTCTCATCGAATGTCTGCTCAATATGGATAAGAGCACACTGGCGAGGGCAATAGCTATAATGCTCAAGAGCAGAAATCATGACAGGCTCGATGTCGTCGCTGCCGCCATCACTTTTCTGATTCATCGGCCACCTTTCCACAGGCACAGCCTCCAGTTTTCAGGTAGATACCATGCCTGTTTCGATATTGCAACGTCCTGATGCTATTGCACGAGTGGGGTAAGCGTCACTCCATCCGGTAAATCAGTATCGTTTACTGTGATGTTATAATCAGTGATGTGCCGTGGAACCTGAACATCATCTTTCAGTTTCACAGCAATACGATCAAAAAGACGGTGCGCCGGTGCATTGCCCAAACCATTGTTGTGGCTGAAAATGTAGAGACCTCGCAGCGCCAGCATTCCCCGGTTAGCCGAGCGGTCAACATCCCATACCGATTGCAGAGCTGTCCAGAACAATTCCAGGTCTTCTGCCGAGAACCCCGTTTGTTGCGCGAAATGCGGCACAACAAAGCCATAACCCAGGTAAAGCCCATAAGGCACAAACGCCTTGCGCCCCATTGTGCTGGTCGTTTTCTTAGTCGGATCAATTTCAGTAACAGCAACGCGAGTAATGGATATATCTAACGGAATGATCGGATCAATAGACTGTGAAAATGTTAATTGAACAGGGCCACGTACCTGCCCTGCCGGGTAGTCACCGGTAGATAGTACTGCCCCGAATGTGCGAATATCGTAAAAATGCTTGCACATCCATTCGCGCCGTGCGTTTTGTCTGGAGGTATTACTCTCATCTACGCTTCCGTCTTTGCCTTGCTTCGCGCCCTTAGCACGTTTGGTATCAGTTGCGGGTTCACCCGCTCCGTTTTCTCCGGTTGGAACTTCAAAAACGGCTTGATGCGCACGTTTATTAAAATCATTAAGTGCAATGCCCTTGTTCTGAACGTAGATTTCAAATCGTTCCTGATTGCCCTGCGTCATATCCACCCAGTCGCGTATCTTTCGCTTAATACAAACGTCGGTCACCAGACCGTGCATCGTTTCGGCATCAATACGTGGCAGGTTGCCGGCATCAGGGTCACCATTAGGATTGCCGTTCGTCACATCGAATAGAAACGCGAAATCATGCCGTTTGGTGGGATCACAATAAATGGGTGTTGCAACAGTAGTCATGGTTAATTACTCCTCTTCTTTCAATGCTGTTTCAATTTGAATACTTGCATCTTCCGCATTGCCGGATTGGGCAACGTCATCGCTTATCTTCTGAGTTTGAGAGAGAATATGCGCTCTCTGGTGGAAAAAACCCAGCGCAAACATTCCCTGTTGTTCCAACCTGAGAATAGATGGAAATGAAGTCAGGTGTTCCAGAAGTTTTGCTAATTCTTTGTCTGGATAACTCAAAGATCCAGCATAACTTTTGGCAGCTTTGTTTCGTTCCGAACGGATAGCACTGAGATGCGGTATAGCACCTTTTAGCAGGCGGGGAAATACGACCGCCGGAGCCGTAGAAGCTGTCCCATAGAAGCGGTCAACAATTGTTGCGTTGACTTTTCCTAACGCCCGAAACTGAATGTAGTCCAGTTGAGCGAGTAGCCGACCGCATAGATAGGCCGGGCTTGTGTCTTCTTCATTGACTGTTGTCATAGTAAAGTCCCTTTCATAATCTATGTTGAGTGTGCCTCGTCGAGATAATAGAACCATTTTGATGAGAGCAGCCTGTTCGGGCTGTACTTTGCGGTTAGCACGAATACGCCGCACTACGTTATGTATTATTGAGGATGGCAATTGACCACCGTGCAACGCTACATGCATCAATGCCTCTCCCACCTGAGCTAGCGGTTTCTCCTTCGATTTTTGATTGATGGTTGCTCTGATGAGGATTTGTAAGGGGAAGTAGCCTGGATTACCCTCATTATCCTGAATGCGCTGTAACCAGAAATACCGCGCCAGATTTTTCTGGGCGGCCTCAACTGAGGTTTCAATCCAGTCCCGCAATACGACGCGAGCGCCACTTGCCGAAAGCGTTGCCGCATAGAATGCTGGAGCATCAAAAAGCGTTGATGATGCATCTCCCCTGAACGCAGCTTTGTACAGTTCTTTGACAACCTCTGGTTTTGGTTCGTCCATCAAATCAGGTATATCTAAGTCATCCTCAACTACCACGGCTTCTTTGGCATGACGCACCCAGAAAATGTAGGCAAGTGGTGGCAGAATAATACGGGTACTTTTCTTACGCAATAACTCGTTGAGTGCGTTGCCAAATCGTTCACCACATACCTCACAGGTGGGAGCAATCAATGAAGCGACAAGCCCATAGGACTCAAATGCCGCCGCGTTTGCCGAGATAAGCGTGAGTCCCGTTGATTGACCGCCAGGAATGCCTTTAATCACAATCGGTAGCCGTTCAACGGGCGGGCGCATTTCGCCGCAGACGAGACATTGCATCACCGGGCCATCCTCGCTTGCCGCCGCCGCTTTTTTCGCCCAGTACTCTTGCACCGCTTCTTGCTCAAAAGGATAGTCACCGTTGATCCGAAAAGTCACATTGCTAGATGGATCAAATTCCGGCTTTTTGCGCTTGATTATGTCTGCATTATCCGGTAAACCGAGAAAATGGGCCACCGCTACAACTGTTGGTTCGCGAGTAGCTACTGCACACTCCCGCACCTGTGTTACATACGCGATGTGCTGCTCATCCACACGCCTGGGATCGCTTTTTTCACGTGCTATGCCAAGCGTATATTCACCATTGTCAACAAGTAACTTTGGTTTGATGCCAGAAGAGCGTTTGCAATGAGGCGCATCACGTGAAAGGATTACTTTGTTCTTCCCATCTATGAATTCATCAATACCCTGGAAATTTCCATTGGCATCTAAATGAATGACATAACGAATCGGTGTGAGTTGATACATCGGTGCTGGAAGGTCAATCTGGTCAGCATATTCACTCAGTTTTTCCAGGAACATACTCATCCCTCCTTTCGATAGAGTTTTTCAGGCACGTGCAAGACGCCACTTTGCAATTTCGCGTGAAAGAAACGTGGTTGGCCTCGTCCACTACCGTCTTGCTCGTAATCAAGGTCAAAAAGCATTTGCCCCAGGTCGGCAGTGATATCCTGTATCTTTGCCTCTTCATCAGCAGGACTTTCAGGGCCGAAGCTTGCGGTAAATTCGCGGCACCCCAGATAAGGCATGTTGTGACACTGACCCCTCTTCACTCTTCGTTGAAACTGATCACGATATTTTGCTTCGTCTTCCTGCACATCAGGTCGCATAGAGACATCGGCAGCGATAATATAGGCGACATCGCGTAAGCAGAGCGTATGTCTTTGTGAGCGATCCTCTTCCGCGTAATATCCTTCCTCGCCTCTTCTGCGTCGTTGTCCTGTAGCAAATGTTGCCCGGTTGTTCACTTCATTGCGCAGAATTGAAAAGTATCGAATTGGCTTGAGGACGCGAATTTCTCGAATCTGCCATTGAAATTCAGGTTTCCAGAAGATAGCTTCAAGAACGCCTCGTGCTGCTGATGGCGTCATCACTTCGTAACTGACGCGCTCAACTTTCATCTCCGGTCTGGTAAAGCAGGCAAACTTCCCCCAGACGCAGACTTCCACCGGGGAATACTTCATACAACTTCCTTTCTTATATTTGATAAATGGGGAGTTACCATATATGAATGTCCGCGCTCAACGTGCTATCGAGAACAATACCCTGTCCATGTTTCCCATCTTGACCGCTATCATATATGCCGTGCCATTCCCACAGGTCGGGTATCACTTCCAATACCAGACTGTCCTTCTTCGCTCTCTCAAATTCGTGCTTGAGCAAGTTGACGGTATAAGGTTGTAGAGCGCGGAGATCATTGCGACGAAGATGTATGGAACTTCGTACAGCATCAAGCAGTTTTTTAACAGTCTCAGCTGCGGGTTTATATTTCACAATCACAGGAGTGCTATCATCTTCAATCATACGAAATGTCTGCGCGACTTCTGGATAATCGAAGCTTTCGCGCAGTTCTTGAATACTATAGCGGTCGCGATAAGGATAGTCATAGTACTCACGGAAGTAGCGCTGATAGAGCGTCGGGTCGTGCAAATCTGCCTCACCATTTTTGAGTAGTCTTCCTGCAATATCTGTTCCAACGAGATAAGAACCCTTTGGTGTGTGGCCGTTTTCAGGTGCAAATACAATCACAATTCCTGAAGACCTTTTTCCCTCGCGGTTGGCCCGTCCTGCCGCCTGTACAATGCTATCCAGAGGTCCAATTGCACGCATTACCAGGGGAAAATCAACATCTACCCCGGCCTCAATGACCTGCGTCGAAATGAGGCGGCATGGCTCGTTGTCTTTTAGTCGGCGGCGCACTTCCTCAAGCACAGCTTTCCGATGCGCACTACAGAGCCGCGTGGAGAGATGGAAAAGCGAGGTATCATCTTCATCATCGGGTGTGAGTATATCCATAAGTTCAGTTGCGTCGCGGCGTGTATTAACAATCACCAGAATCTGCCGCTCGTCCTGCACCCGTGAGGCTATTCTTTCCCATGTCCATGTCTCGTCCACTTCTGGTAATTGATACTCAACACGTTTGAGTTGTGCAAAGTAGCGTTCGGGCTCCGCGACAATCTCACGAATATCAGGTAATCCTTCAAAACCCAGCCGAGACTCCAAATCAGGCTGAGTCGCTGTGCATAAAACAACGGTCACGCCGTAATATGCTACCAACTGGCGCAGCATATCAAGAATGGGAGTCAGGAAGTAAACGGGCAGCATCTGGGCTTCATCGAGAACAATAACGCTTTTCGCAATGTTATGCAGTTTGCGGCACTTGCTTGTGCCATGACCCATCAGGCTTTCAAACAGTTGCACGGTTGTAGTCGCAATCAGAGGCGCGTCCCAATTTTCAGCAGCAAATCGCCGATGAATTTCCGCGGGAATGGGATATTCCGAATCTGGCAAACTAATATTGCTGTGATGTTCAATAAAAGCCTGATCGTCACCGAATATTTCACGAAATACCTGTGCTGTCTGGTCAATAATGCTGGTGTAAGGGATAGCGTAAATGACTCGATCCAGATCATGTTCCTTCGCATGTTTCAGTGCGAAACCGAGGCTTGCCAGCGTTTTCCCTCCCCCTGTCGGTACTGTGAGGCGGAAAAATCCAGGTGATAAACTGGCGGCATTCAAACAACTCTGATAAACCTCGGCTCGTATGGCATTCAATGGATTCCGTTCAGCGCCCGCAAACTTTCGCTCGTATGAGGTCTCAAACGTCTTCCACAAATCCGCTATATTCCAGACATTGTCCCGCTCAGGTCGCTTCCCCGCGTTGAAATGTTGTTCTGTATCAAGAAAATCGGCGTCAACCAACGCGGAAAAGGCCATCCGTGTGAAAAAATCCAGTTCCAGTTTAGAGCGAATATAGGCTGGAAGAATTTTCCCCGGTGGAACCAGTAATTCAGGAACCATTCTTTTCGCTTTATCAATAGCTTCTTGCGCAGGTTTTCTCATTCTATGTTCGCGAATCTGCGTTTGCAACTTTGCGCTTGATGGTATTCCCCCATGATGCCCGTAAATGATACCTGAGAGCGCCCCTTTTCGCTCAAATGTTTCCGCGAGAACGGTACCGGCTCCCTTATGATCTGGCCCCTTCACCCGTTTTGTCGGATTCTGTTCCGCATTCAACAGATATTGTTGAAACGCCGGATCATATTTTCCAATGTCATGCACCAGTCCCGCTTGATATCCGAATTGCGCACCACCAAACGAAGCGCAATACTGAGACGTAGCGTCCGCCACATTCCGCAAATGTTCTTCCAGACCCTGCTGTTTCCCCTGAGAGTTCTTTGTATGAGCAATACTCTTCATATTAATTCTCCACATCTTACTAATTTGTACCTCTGTTCTATATAACAGAGTAAGATAGAAAATGTAACTCATCCCTTACACTTTTACTCTTTTTGGTGCTTTGAAAAGCGGTAGTTTTATTTCGTGGTACTACTGTTGCTATTTCAATCTGGGAACAAAGATAGTTGGGTCTGCGTTTTGGAGGTAATTTCCTTTCTCTGCTTTAGGTGTCGAGTGCGTTTATTTGGGTTAGATGCATTTTTGAGCGATAGGTTGGTACCCTCTTCAATGGGTTGACGTATTTTTGTCCTGATCGAATAAAAAGTACGTTTATCCGTTTGCTTGCCAGAAACGTCCTGGTTGCGCCGGGCAATGGTAACGGATACTTGTTCAAGAGTCACGATGTTTTCGGAGGAGTCAGTTTGTTTCATAATTGGTCCCTTTCTATGGCCCATTTCTTGATAGGCCCTATGATTGGAAAATTGTCAAGTTAAAGATTATATTACCTTATAAATATAACGAAGAAAGGCATAGACACAGAGTCTGGTACTTTTACCTCACCAAAAAGGAAAACAGCACTCAGACTGAGATCGAGTGCTGTTTTTAGCCTGTCACCTCATGAAGATAACATTTCAATCCTCAGCCAAATTCACTTACAAAAGCAAAACTAGCTGCAACGTCAATTATTGTACCGAACAAATTTGTCCATTGTCAAATTTGAATTTGATGCCATACCTTCCTGCAAGCTCGCAATTAGCCAAGATGTCCCATCTTGTTGCGCGAATTGCTGGTATGGGTTAGAATAGCAGTGGTCCAAACTGACCCAATGCGAGATTGTGAGGCAGTGCTATGCAATCTTGCATGCAGTCCGTCAAGCGCGGAGGAATACATGGTAGATTTAAAACAATCCTTGAGCCGGTTCTTAGCAATCCCTGGAGTACGTCAGGCCATCCTGGTTGGGCGCGACGGCTTAATGATCGAAGGTTTAACCCGTGATGGTAAAGAAGATATGGAGGCCGTGGGCGCGATTATGACCACCAGCCTGAGTACGGCTGAGGCGTTGGGGCAGGAGATCTCACGAGGTAATGTTGTTGGTGTACTGATGGAGTTTGAAAATGGGCTGGTGAGTGTTGATCCCCTCGGTGACTTTGCCCTCATGGTCACTCTCTCTGATAATGCCTCGAATATAGGCCGCGTCCGCCATCTGGTGAAAACCATCCGTACCGAAGTTTTGGAAGCACTTGATATCGCGTAACCTGTAATGTGATTTCTTACTATGCGTGTACACGGAGGGTAGCGCGTACATGGAACAACTGACGAACCTCGTTATCTCAGATCGTGAACTGGCTTTTATCTCAACCGCTTTAAATAAATTAATGAATGATACAAACGCCACCTCTGTCATGCTGATTGACAAAAGCGGCCAGGTCATCGCGACTCAAGGTACGGGCGTGCGGCGCAATGCCACCTCCCTTGGTGCTTTGTTGGCCGGCGCATTCTCATCTTCACGTCATATTGCCGAATTGCTAGGTGAGAAAGATTTCCGCACGATTTTTCAACAGGGGGTACACGAAAATATCTTCACCACCATGGTCGAGGAACAATGGCTGCTCGTCATTGTCTTTGACAAGCTGACGCATATTGGTCTGGTCAAAGTCCTCTCGAAGAAAGCTGCCGACGAGATGGGGCATATTTTGGAGCGCGTCCGTGCCGATACCACGCGCACAAAATCCTCCGTCATCAATGTACAGTTTCGCTCTTCCGTTGAGGATACAATTGATCTTCTCTTCCGTGATTAGGTAAGGGTTCTGGCATCTATGGCGTTGATCAATATCGCGACCCACGAAATCCATTGCAAAATTGTCTACTATGGCATTGGGTACTGTGGCAAAACCACCAATCTCCAATACGTTTTCAAAAGCATAAATCCGAACGCCCGTGGCGACATGCTTTCCATCGCGACCGAAACGGAACGAACCCTCTTTTTTGACTTTTTGCCGCTCGACCTGGGCATGGTTCACGGCTTTCGCACCCGTTTCCACCTCTATACCGTGCCAGGCCAGATTCTCTACGAGCGTACACGCATGGCCGTTCTCAATGGCGCGGACGGCATCGTCTTCGTTGTAGACTCGCAAGCCGAGAAATTTGAAGAGAACGTTCAGAGCATCGCCGAACTTGAGATGAACATGCGCCGCATCGGCAAAGACCTGGGTAACTTCCCCTTCATCATGCAATGGAACAAGCGCGACCTGCCATCGGCTTTACCGGTAAACGTCTTGGACCGCTACCTCAACCGCCGCCGCGTCCCCCACTTTGAAGCCATCGCCTATGAAGGCAAGGGCGTCTTTGCCACTCTCCGTTCCATCAGTAAAAGCGTTATGGCCCAACTGTAGGGTCTTTATGAAGATATACGGCCTCGATTTCACCAGCGCACCCACGCGCAAAAAACCAATCACCTGCGCTATTTGCGAACTTCACGAACCCGCCGAACCCGCCGCATCTCACAATGCCAACGTTCTGACCATGCAAGCAAACCTCACTATGCCCACCTTTGCCGCATTTGAAGACTTTTTACAATCAGATGGCTCCTGGCTGGCAGGCCTCGATTTTCCTTTCGGTCAACCACGCCAACTCATCGCCAATCTTGGCTGGCCTGCCGCATGGGCCGATTATATGCAACTTATCGCAGCCATGAGCAAAGCAGAGTTCGAACAAACTCTCACAGACTATCGTGCAAGCCGCCTCCCAGGCGATAAGCAGCACCTGCGCGTCACCGACAGGTACGCCAATGCCCGCAGTCCCATGATGCTGCACCGCGTCCCCGTCGGCAAAATGTTCTTTCAAGGAGCGCCACGCCTGTTGGCTTCCGGCGTCAGCATTCTTCCCTGTCGCCCAACACCATCCGCTAACCTCGTCGTCGAAGGTTATCCCGCGCTTGTGGCCCGCAAGTGGCTCGGCAAACGTAGCTACAAAAGCGATGAGCGCGGCAAGCAAACGTCCGAACAAACGTCAGCACGACGTGACCTTCTCGCCGGATTGTGTTCTCCCGCTCTCCTGACTCACTACGGTCTACATCTCACCATTTCCGCTATGCTGATGGACATGCTCATAAAGGAACCAATGGGGGACCTGCTCGATGCTCTTCTCTGCGCCATTCAAGCCGCCTGGGTCTACACGCAGCGCGAAAACAATTACGGCATTCCATCGAACTGTGATAAAAACGAAGGCTGGATTGCTGATCCAGTCATGTTCTGACATGCCGCGATGGCAATATACTGCTGCTGTAGGAAAATGCGATGCTCTGCTTAAATTAGCACACTCACAATTCCTACCAGCGTCACTACCACACCGATAATCGTTGTGACCGACGGAATCTCGTGCAGGAGCCAGATACCCAGCAGGACGCCGCCCGTCACTTCCTGCGTCGAGATGAGGTTGGCGTAGGTGGCATGTACCCGTCGTACCGCTGCGTTATAGAGCGTGTGTCCCAGCCCAAGTGGAAAGATGCCGAGAGCGATCACAGACCCTATTGCCGCCAGAGGATATGTATGCTGAAAGGCGAAAAAGAGCGTGATAGGCAATAACCAGAGCGCCGCCAGCCCGTAGACATTGGTGGTGTAGCGAAAAAGTGGGTGTCGCTCGCGTTCACCACGTCCCATCGCAGAATAAATGCCGAAGCATATGGCGGAGATAAGGGCAAAACTATCGCCCAGCACCATGCATTGCCCATTCAGCGAGCAGGCGGTGTAATGTGGTTCAAAACCAGCCATGATGGCGACGCCAACAATTGCTATGCCAATGCCAAAATATTTGCGTCGCGGAAGTGGTTCATGTAGCACAATGCCGGAAATAAGCGTCACAAAAATAGGCGACGTGTAGACAATAGCCAGTGCATGCGCAATCGTCGTGAAACTGAGTGCCGCGATATAGAAAATGAAGTGGAGCGCCGTTACGAGGCCATAAAGCAGAAAACGCGGCACCTCTTGCCGTTTCAACAACAATGGTTGTCGTGTGATGAGACCCATAATTGCCACGAGCAGCGTAGCAATTGCCAGTCGCCAGAAAGCGATTTCAAACGAAGTGAACGGCTGTGACCAGCGTATAAAAATGGGGCTGGTCGAGAAAAAGAAGACAGCGCAGCACACATAAAACAGACCGCGCCGAAATTGTGCCGGCGATAGCGGCGCGGTTGTCACAACCTCTTCGTCACCATCAAGAGCTTTTTCCTTCATATAGCCAGTCACTTCAAATAAAATCTGCTGAAAGCCGTAGGGACCGGTTATGCCAGTCCCCATCATCATTATCTGCGCAATGTCGCCATCAGTCGTTTCGGATGCAGTACCAGTTGTATCGCATCAATGGGGCTGGTCGTCAATACATCAGCAGCCTGCAACACACCTGTTGCCAGGCCTTCGTTGACAAGGACGGCCACGCCAACTGCAGCGAGGCGCAACATAGCGATATCGTTTGCCCCATTGCCGAAAGCAATCACGCCCTCTGGCCCAAGTTGCTGCACAAATGCGGCTTTCTCTTCACCATTTTGAATGATGTGGAGGTGATGGCCCAGCGTTTGCTCAAGTGCTGCTAGATTGCCGTGTGTTCCCGCCGTCAGCAGGTGGATCGAGAGCGATTCTGCCAGTGACTGCAAACAGTCCGCCACGCCGGGGATAGGGATGCCATCAACAGCAAGGGTACCATTGATATCAAACACCGCGTGTTGCAATTCAATGGTACCCCTGTTGGGAATATCTATTTGTATCATAGCTGCCTGTATATTATTTTACCCAATCGCATACAAACGTCTGCGCTGGTAATGTTCTTGTACCTCTGTCGTCGCACCCATGCCCGCCAGGGTCAGGGATGCCGAAAGCCGCACAGCACGCGAGAGCCGTGTATCGTGCGCCATGCGTTGGAGCAGAGGAATCGTTTCTCTATCATTAAGGAGTGTCAGGAGCCAGACGATGGACTGGCGTTCCTGGGGATTGTCGCGGTTAAGCGAACGCACAAGCTGCGTAGCCAGTTTGTTGCCAAACGTCGCCACGCCAAGGAGCAATTGTTGCTGCATATCGCTGGTTGTCAGCGAAGAACAATGCGCATGTTGAATCAATTCGTGTACCCTCCGGCGAAGGTGTCTGCGAGACTCAAGCTCCACAATGTTCCAGTCATTTTCAACGGTACCAAATTCCTGCTGGAACAGCCTGGCGCTTCTTTCTTCCATCAAGATATGCCTTTCCGAAGTCTCATGTGGCTTCGTCACAGTGTTGCGTCAACACACTCTGCTATTCTCTATTCGCAATTTCCGAAAATACTTCCTGCCGGTCCGCAATCATCTGTAAGAGTGCTTGCAGACCCTCTTTTGCCCCACGACGCTGTTCATCTGAAAGTGTCATATCGGCTGCAAACTCATCTTCATCTAAGACGAGCAGCGTACCATCTGGGTCAACCCAGACATCAAGCAATAAATCAACTTGCTCGATGCGTTCAGCCAGTATCACCGCCGGTTCCGCGACATTGCAGTACCAGCCTTTTCTCTTGCCGTCCATGGTCGCAATATCGAAGATATTGTACCAGTGATGCGTGTAATAATACTCGGTGAAGTGGTCGCCCGTCTCAAATACCACATATCCCAGATCGTGTTGCTTGCGCGTCCAGCGTGCCTGAATAACCACGTGCTGCGCGTCTTGCTCCACGATATCACCAGAATAGTGGGTTTTCTCTTCCCTTTGCGGATTCAGCTTGACAATCGTAACCATTGGCACCTTTTACCAGCTTAAGCCCATTTCTGTTCCTGGGCAACCATAAGATAGTGTACCCCATTTCTATCTAATATGCAATGGCTGGGGGAAACATCTCAGGGCGATTTAAAAGTCGTGAGCTTGGCCCTGTCATTCTGAGCGAAGCGAAGAATCTCTCTCTCCATCCTGCACAGATTCTTCGCTTCGCTCAGAATGACAGGGCCGTTTGAGGCTTCGTTCAGCGACTTTTAAATCGCCCTGGGAAACATCTGGTTATGCGGTCTGAGGTCTGATATCCTCTGGTTGCTCAAGTTACTGTTGCTGACAATTGTTGCTTTATGGGATGAGTTCCATTATATGGACTCTATATCACCTGATGAGACGATGTGAGGAGGAGGTGAAATGTGACCGTTTAGTGAGCATGAAGCTCTCAGACGTGATAGTACTGTGGGTTCAATACTATACACTTAACGCAAGCGTGTTGTGCGCCTCAGTTCGTCAAAAGTGTTCGCAGGACAGAGCAAAACAAAGGAGGAACCTGCAATGGGAAAACAGGGCCAGTGCTATAATGGCCTTTCTACTGTGGTTTTTGAAGAAATATATCCGGCACAAAAAGAAAATAGGGGAAAATAGTATGAAACTGTTGAGATATACGCATACCCTGCGTCTGGTTACGCTGCTAACTTGCAGCCTGATCCTCGTAGTTGTCTTTGCCGCCTGTGGTGGCAGCAGTTCATCAACCACATCCACACCCACACCGACAGTAAAACCTTCGCCGACGCCATCACCAACCCCGGCGGTGAGTTTTACAACCTATACGGGCAATAGCTACACCATTGGCTATCCGCAGGGGTGGAAAGTAACCTCTTCCAATAATGGTGAGCAAATTACATTCACCGATTCTGCCACAATGTATTTTGTCGGGATCATTGTCGCACCTAATCCCAACGGTATTACTTCTGCAAATACCTTTTTAAATGCGGAAGTGGATGCTGTGCAAAAAAATGTGAAAAATTCGCAAGTAGTAAATGTACCCCCAACGACAACCATTGGTGGGGATACCTGGGTTCAAAAATCCCTTGCCGGTACAATTAATTCCAATGGTCAAACCGGTGACTTTCAAATAGTATTTGCCTGCGATAATCACCCGGCTAATACTCCTTCGACCAAAAGCTTTACCATATTGTACGGAGCGACTAAGTCATCGTTTGCTTCAGCCAACTCAACTTACTTCCAGTCTATGCTCCAGTCGTTTAAATTCACATCATAAAATAGTGCAACGCTGCGACAAGCAGAACCAGCGTAAGGATAGCTTGAAATGTTCATGAGAAGAGCTATCCTTACGCTGGTTCCACTATGCTATACTGTAGCCATGTTGAACATTGACTATATTCGACAACATCCCGATAAGGTGCGGGAAGGACTACAGCGACGGCAGGACACACAGAGCATTGATGAACTGTTGCACCTGGCGGAACAACGCCGTGGCCTGATTACTCGTTGTGATGGTTTGTATACCGCTCTCAAACGCTTGAAAGATTCTCATCGCACAGTACCATTTGAGAAACGTGGAGAACTGAGCGAGAGGATGAAGGCCACGTCGCGGGATATTCGCCAGCTTGAAATGCAAATTGCCGATCTAGATACCCATCTCCAGCCGTTGTTGCTCAGCATCCCTAATATTCCGCACGCCAGTGTTCATGATGGCGGCGAGAAAGACGACCACGAAGTGCGGCGCTGGGGTGAACCCCTGGCCTTTCAATATGACCCGCGACCACACTGGGAGCTTGGCGAATACCTGCACTTGCTCGACTTTGCAAGCGGCACGAAGATTGCCGGCAGCAGTTCCGTGAACCTCATCGGCATGGGAGCGCGACTGGAACGGGCTTTGATTTCGTTTATGCTCGATGTCCACACGCGGGAACACGGCTACACAGAGATAATGCCCCCCTATCTGGCTCGACGTTCGATCATGGTCGGCGCAGGTCAATTGCCCAAATTCGAGGAACAGGTCTATGCCTGTCCAGAGGACGAATTATATTTGAATCCGACCGCCGAGGTACCGCTTGTAGGCATCCATAGCGATTCCATTTTGCCACCCAAAACATTGCCATTGCGCTACGTGGCCTGGACAGCGGCCTTCCGGCGCGAGGCTGGCTCGGCCTCGCGGCAGACTCGCGGCCTCTTGCGCCTGCACCAGTTCAATAAAGTCGAGCTATTTCAACTGGTAGAGCCACAGGACTCGTACACTGTACTTGAGCAAATGCTGGCACACGCGGAAACGATCTTGCGACGACTGGAAATGCCCTATCGTGTCGTTGCCTTGAGCGCCGCGAACCTGCCCTTTGCCGCCGCCAAAACGCTTGACCTTGAAGTCTGGATGCCGGGTCAGGGACGCTACGTCGAGATTTCCTCGGTCAGCAACTGCGAAGCGTTTCAGGCGCGGCGGGCGAATATCAAGTATCGCCCGACTAACGGCAGTCGGGCGGAATTTCCTCACACACTCAATGCATCAGGGCTTGCCGTTGGTCGCACAATGGCAGCCATCCTGGAATCGTACCAGCAAGCGGATGGTACTGTCATCGTCCCAAAAGTGCTACGCCCATTTATGGGCGTATCCTTGCTCACGCCTGAACGTAAGGCCTGAGCATGCAGCGCATCGAGCTTGCTTGTTAGCTCATCTGAGAAAATAGTAAAATAGTACAAGAAGCTTGACGTAGCACAAACCGTTGGATATACTGTACATGGGTAATGTGTAGTGAAGCAGGGAGCCTGAATTGAGCAGGTTAGCTCTACAGGCGCTTTAAAGCATTGGAGGGATGGCCGAGCGGTTTATGGCGGTTGTCTTGAAAACAACTGGGTTAATAGCCCCGGGGGTTCGAATCCCTCTCCCTCCGCTAAAGGCAATGAGGCCTTTTTTATTTTGGTACCTGTCCGGGTACAACAGGAGCATACTTGTGCATATTTGATCCAGTATCCTCGCTTGCACAATACTGTTGACAATGTCCGTCAACGAGCGAAACGCTTTGTGGGAGAGCGTTTCGTAGTCTGTACGATGTTTATTGTTGCATCTAACCGCAAGGTTGGATGAGGATTGAACCAAACAAGCAAACAAATAAATTGGACGGCGGTAATATATTGTGTCATTCATAAGTACGTTAGAACAGTTACACCTCCCGGAGGTATTGCAGCGTATTGAGGCGTACTCCAAAACGGGGTTGCTCATTGTCAAGCAAGATGCCGTGTGGGTCGAATTCTATTTTCGTAATGGCAGATTGATGTGTATTGGCCCCGTGCGTGCTGATGCACCGCTGGAAAAGCGGCTGCTGCAAGCTAGCATTATTTCTCCCCAGGCATTGCATGAAGCCTTGCAGACAATTGGTATGTCGCAACCTGGTGAAACGCGCCTTGTCATCACGTTAATGGACCTGGGCTACACGAGCCGTGAAGACCTGCGAGCCTGGGCTACACGAGAAGCTATAGGCGTTCTGAGTGTCCTTCTGCAATGGCGAAGTGGCGAGATTCGCTTTGAAGACGACATCCAGCCGCAAAATGACCCTCTTCTGGTCGCGCTTTCCCCTACGGCTCTACTGGCCGCTTGCCCGCTCTCACCACCGAAGCCATCGTCTGCTCGTATCGCTGAAGCTTCTCCCAACGTACAGGAAGCGCAACCACAACCGCAGCCACAATCACCGCCTACATTCTCAGTGCCAGCACCTGCTCTGGCTCCTACTTCCCAGGCTATGTCCGGCTATTTAAGTGCATCACAATTCCTTGCGGATGTGCAGCTAATGCCAGAATCACCTTTCCCTTCCGCCGATGTCTTATTTGAAGGCGACCAGCTCAACTTTCCGACTCCCTCTTTACCGACTGAACCTGCATGGATCACAACACCATATACGCCGCCTTGCATTGATACCTCATTCATGCGTCCTGAGATGGTGCTTATTCCGGCTGATTTATCACATATGCGCGAGCAGAGTCCGCAAATTCAATTGACGCCCGACCAGTGGCGTCTCTTGACTCGAGTAGACGGGCAAACATCGCTACAAATGATTCACCAGGCGTTGGCATGGCCCGCCGATTTTGTCTGCCGGGTCGCCGGTGAACTTATTGCGCAAGGGCTTTTGCGCATTATCGCACCGGCAGTCCAGGTGCCATTCGAGCTTTCGCCTGTCTCCCGAGACATGATTACGGCTGGTCTCGGCAATGGTTACGTCTCACCTGGAGCAGCCGCTGCGACAGCGCAACCCTGGGCCGCCATTTCGCCTACCACTGATGCCCTACCGCCCTCTTTTGTCGTGCCAGCGGCAGGCGTTCCTTTTGAAACCACTTCGCAGTGGGGCAATGGCGGCAACGGCGCAACATTCGTTCCCGGACGTGGCTGGGTCACTGGCTCCCAGTCAGTACAAACAGGGAGCCCACTCACTGTCACAAATGGAGCCTATAGTAATGCCGTTGGTGGCTGGCGCTAAACCCCAGTAGGGACCGATTTATCGCGTCCGTGTCCCTATCTTGTGCCAGTATGTCATTGTTGCCGGGACGCGGACGCGATAAATCGGTCCCTCCCGGGGTTGATGTGGAAGAGATGAGGTGTGGATGGAGATGGGAAGTCAGCAGATATCTACGAGCGCGACTGGCGTACTGACTGAGCAAGCGGCGCTCGCTGATCTTTTTTCTACTATGGGCATGGTGATTGGACGCAGCAAGGCGATGCAAGAAATCGCAACCATCGTTCGTCAAGTAGCCATGTATCCAACGACAACGGTTCTGCTCCAGGGTGAGAGCGGCACCGGCAAAGATGTGGTGGCGCGTGCCATTCATACCGCAAGCTGGTTGCCGGGTCGGCACTCAACCAACCAGTTTGTGGATATTAACTGTGCTGCTATCCCTGAAACGCTGCTGGAAACCGAGCTGTTTGGCGTCGAAATGGGAGCCTATACCGATGCCAAAACAACACGGGAAGGCTATCTCTTGCGGGCAGATGGTGGAACACTTTTCCTCGATGAAATCGGCTCTATGCCCCTTGTTCTTCAGGCTAAGCTCTTGCGCTTTCTCGAAACCAGATGCTTCCGCCGCGTTGGCAGCACAAAAGAGATACATGTTGACCTGCGCGTCATTTCCGCCACCAACGTTGAGTTGCACGCCGCTGTAGCACGTAAAACCTTTCGTGAGGACCTCCTGTATCGCCTCAAGGTCATTACTCTCTATTTACCACCATTGCGTGAGCGAGTAGAGGATATTGAACTTTTGCTGGAACATTTTTTGCATCTACATAGTATCGAGGGTGAACCACCTCTGGGTATCAGCCCCGAAGCAAAGGAACTTTTGTTGCGCTACTCCTGGCCTGGTAATGTTCGCCAGTTGCGCAGCATTATCCAGCGCGGCCAAATTCTCTGCGATGCCTATGAGATTTGCCCAAAAGACCTGTCACTAGAGATTCGTAAGGGAAGCAGCAACGCAGCTCAACGCCTGCAGGAGCTACAACATGAAGTCTCTTTGCCCCCCGAAGGCATTGACCTGCGTACCTTCCTCGGCACCATCGAACGCAAATTTGTGCATGAAGCCCTGGAACGCTGCAACGGTAATCAAGTGAAAGCTGCCGCACTACTGCATATGTCGCGTGACCAGTTGCGTTACCGTAAGTGAGAAGTCACACTTCCGGCCAATCCAGCATCATGGCCTTTGCGCTATCCCCAGGCTGAATTTTTACCCCGCCTTCGGGTACAATCACGAAGGCGTTAGCATTGAGCAGCGATGTGGTAATATTGGAACCTTGATTGCCGGTTGTGCGTGCGATGAAACGCCCATCAAGCCATTCCACGCGAGCGCGTACATAGTGACGACGCATCGCCACATCCCCCACGCCATCTTCGACAATGACATCAATCTGCGGTTTAAGCAGGCGCGTATGCCCACGCATTTTGCGTATGACCGGGCGACCGAATAGCTCGAAGGTGACGGCTGCCGAGACAGGGTTGCCGGGCAACCCCAGCAGAGGCACTTTGCCGATATGCCCGAAAGCAACCGGCTTGCCGGGACGCATATTGATACGCCAGAAGTTGATTGCTCCCTGCTCCGACATAATATTTTTCACCAGGTCGAAATCGCCCACAGAGACGCCGCCGGACGTAATAATCAAGTCCTGTTGCACCGCCTCGGTAAATTTCTCGCGCAAGCTCTCAACTGTATCGCGTGCCACTCCCAGGCGGTGAGGAATTGCGCCTGCTTGCTGGATAGCCGCCTCAAGCAAATAACTATTGCTGTTGCGAATCTTCCCCGGTTGCAGTGGCTGGTCAACATCAACCACTTCATCGCCGGTACCAAGTATCGCCACGTGCGGTTGTCGCACGACGGGTACGTTTGCCCAACCGAGCGTTGCCAGCACGCCAATCTCCCACGGCCCAATCTCTATTCCCTGCCGCAGCACGGTTTGCCCTTTACGTATATCTTCTCCGGCGGGTCGAATATTGTTCCCCGGCGACACTGCCTCCAAAATCTCTACCCAGCCGCTTTCAGGACCAGCAGAGCGCGTCAACTCGACCTGTATCACTGTGTCGGCTCCGGGAGGAACAGGTGCGCCGGTCATAATGCGCATGGCCGTTCCCGCTTCCACCGCGTGGTCAGCAACATAGCCTGCCGCGACACCGCCGGTGACTTTCAGGCGCGGTGGTTGCCCACTACGCGGCTGACTGTCTCGACTGAGCAACGCAAAACCATCCATCGCCGAGTTCGCGAACGGCGGCATATCTTCTTGCGCGACAATATCCTCCGCCAGCACCAGTCCCAATGTTTCTGCCAAGGGTATTCGTGTAACCCCTAATGGCCCAATATCAGCAAGAATGCGTGCAAGGGCCTCTTCAACGCTAATCATGATATAAATTCCCTCCTGAAACGAATACAACATGCGGAAAAGCCTGACATACCAAATAAGACGGGTATGTCAGGCTTTTCCAAAAATAGTACCTCGTACGGGAGTCGAACCCGTGATCTCCGCCTTGAAAGGGCGGCGTCCTGGACCACTAGACGAACGAGGCTCACTTACTTTTTATCACTTGCCTGATTGTACTCCATTGCTCTTGCCTTGTCAAGCAAAATTGCATGGTTGTTGTAAGTTCATTAAACCTCGTGAAGAGAGGGGAGAAGGGGAGAAGGGGAGATGGCGACCACAAGGGTCGCCACTACTATGATACGTTCTGGCGACAAGGAGCGTCGTACCCCGTCATCATAGTAGTGGCGACCCTTGTGGTCGCCATCTCGCCATCTGGTTATCTCGCCATCTCGCCATCTGGTTATCTCGCCATCTGGTTATCTCGCCATCTGGTTATCTCGCCATCTCGCCATCTCCCCTCGCTCACTCCTCGTGAGGATCATTTTTAATCAGATGCGCATACCGTTTCAAATATTCCAGTGCTGTCAGTTTTTCCTCTTCCGACATCATCTCCGACTGTTGCAGCAACAGATGCAGTCCTGTCAAATGTCGCCCCAATTCCCGCTCATCACCCTGGAACCGCTGCGCAAGTTCCTCAATTGCCAGTTTTAACAGGGTAGCATCAGCATTTTTCATTACCGGAAGTAAAAAGTAACTGGCGCTAACATGCGTATTTAGAAACTCTCGCGCATCTTTTTCCCAGAGGAGTATGGTGAAAAATTTGCACGAAAGGATAACTTTCCCTTGAAACGTCTCTTGAACAGGAGCAGATACTGCGTGTGGGAATGGGCAGATGACTTCTGGATAGATATAATATCCCCTGTTTTTGGCCGTACCTTTCTGTTTCTCTTCGAGCTTAACATTCTCGTCATCTTGCTCTATGTTCTCTGTTGCAAACAGGTTTGCTGTTGCAAAATGACTTAACAGGCGTGCCGGAAGGTCCTCATCATCTTGTTCTGTCTGAAATTCGATAAGCATGTATGAGGGCGTATCGCTCTCTGGATTCTGGACGCGATAAGTTCGTTCAAAGTTGCCTGAATGTTCAATCCATATCCAGCTTGATGCTCACCGTTCTAATGAGTGTTTCATTCATAAAGGTATGGTAGTACATTCGTTCAAAGAAGTCAAGCAAAATCGCGTATGGGGCAGGTTTCCCTTGCCCGGCACGCCCCGAAAGGAGGACTTGCTCATCCCCCGCATGAATGACGGGGATTTCCGCAAGCCGCACGTCTATGAAACAATTGAAGCTATCGCAGGGCTTTGATAGAAACACACACATCTTATGGTAGATAAAAGAGCGGCACACGCTGAAAGTGCTTACTCACCACCCTCATCGGCTTTCGCCCGGCTGACCCAATCAGAGGCTCCATCAATGGCGTTCTGTCCAAGAAACATGTTCAACTGGGCCGCATGTTCCTGCACGTGGCGCATGTTGTACAAAAGTAGCTCTAAAAAGCTCATCGGCTTTTTCCAGGAGAAAGTGACCGGTTGGTATACTTGCTCGTCTGACGACCCGGCAATCGTTGTCTGGCACTTCTTGCGCAGATGCACCAGATAGGCGTGTAGCTCATCCCTGGTATAGGGTCGTTCGGGAAGGACACCTGCCGGGTCAAGCTCAGCCAGGGTAAAGGGCGAGGGAGGAGCGAATCCTTCAAGTGAGCCTGTGAGATACAAGTCGAGCCAGAAGAGTGTGTGATAGGTGATATACCAGAATGCTGCGGATTCTGGTGGTAGAGGGTGGTCTGAGTGGTCGCTCCAGAGGCGTCCATGCCAAAGCGTACCCGGACAGGCCAGCAAGGCGTTTTCGAGCATATCTATAGTCGCGCCGAACTGCTGCCAGAGGACGGTTCTCCACAATGTATCCATCTGTATACCTCCAGGTGTCATGCTGAAGCTTTACTGCTCAGCAAATTGAATCTCGCTGGCTGGCTGTACCCGCACTTTGCGCTTACCAGCCCAGAAGCCATTGAGCGTCTCATTATAGAACGCGATAATTTGTTCCGCTGGCAAGGTCTCGCTATCCTCGGTGGTGTGAGCATCGCTGGCAAGCACCACGTCGTAGCCCTGAGCGACCGCCCTGCGAACGGTTGTATCAACACAATACTGTGTCTGGCCCCCGGTGATGACCAGGCGTTTGATACTGCGTGCAGCCAACTCTTCCTGCAAACGCGTCTCATGAAACGAATCGGGCGATTCTTTCTGGATGACGGGCTCACCATCTAGCGGCGTAACTGCCGGGTGAATCTGCCACATTGGCATCCCTGGCCCCATATAGACTGGTTCATTATGTTGCACATAAAGAATGGGTGTTCCGCTGCTGCGGGCACGACCCAGCAACATCTGGATGTTCTCCAGCACCTCGTCGCGGTGATAGGCTTCTCCCACGACCCCGATCTGGGCATCAATGACGACCAGCGCTGTATCCGTACTCATATGTCAGTCTCCTTTTCGTATCTCAAACATTCGTTCATATGTTCTCAGTATACCAGAAAAAGCGGTTAAAATGCGTCCGCATTTCGCGGAATTTGGCTGGAAATGGAGATCATTCATGAGTATAATATGCCAGCATTGTGCAACAAGAGGCAAGCCAACTAGTAGTCAGGAGACGTACTGCTACTTAAACTTCCTCTCCGTCGTGACCCGGTTGCTGCAAAATTTTCATGTTCTCAGGCGTGGAACCCTTTAGTGGATGTATTCTCGCCTTGATGCGCAGGTAGAGAGCCATCATGCCACCGAACCAGAGACCACCGTAGACATAACCCGCCATCACATCGCTGGGCCAGTGTGCCCCCAGGTAGATACGTGAGGGACCAATCAGAGCAATCAGGGCTGTGCAGATAGCGATGAGCCAGTTGCGCAGCCTCCCTGAATGCCAGTTCGTCACCAACAGGTAAATGAGCATGCCAAAGAAATTGGTGTAGTGCATCACATGACCACTGGGGAAACTCGGCTCATTAATGATACGTACAACCGTCGCCAGTTTCTGCGTCGGGCGCGGACGTTTGATCAGGCGTTTCACCAGCGTATTTAATGAGTACGTGGAACTGGCGAGCAGCAGAAATAGTGCTTCCAGGCGGAAACGCAACGCCCAGAATATGCCTGCTATGCCAAACGACATAGGAACTGCCCATTTCGGGAAACCAATTTCGGAGATGCCAAGCATGAGGCCGCGAAATATGGGGCTTTTGTGCTTTTGTAATTCCCTTGTGATGGTTTTATCGCCGGGGAAAAAGTCCGTGCGGCGTGCGATGAACGCGAGCATGATGGCTCCCGAAAGCAGCCACAGGTAGAAGGCGAGGTAAATAGTGCCACGTGAGACCGCTTTGCGACCAGAGACAGAGGTTTGCGCCGCGAGTCGTTGTACCTCCGTCACCACTGGTTTGACGTTTTGTTCGACCGTTGCCGCGATATCGGGTAGCGGAACGTTTGGTAGAGGGAGTGGCAACGGCTTTGCGTTGATACTATGATCTATTGGCGCTGTTTTATCTTGCATTAAGGGAAGCCTTTCTTTCCTTTTCAGAAATACCTGCGCGGGTACGTTGCGTTTTTTCTACATGCGGAACACGAACATGCAGTGCCCCCGGCAGCACGTGAATAGTTGCCGGTGTATGCCCATACACAACGCCATCTGCCTGAATCTCCATCGGAATATCGGCTGTAATGTGCAGTGTTCGTGCGCGACGACGGCGTATCTTCGGTTGGTAGATGCGCTTTCCCTGGCTTATCGAGAAAGCGTGTCGCAAGTATTCAAGTTTGCTAAAATGTCTGTAAATAACTATATCCAGTAATCCGTCATCCATCAAGGCCCCGGGTGCTACCTGCAAATGCGCTCCGTAATAGGGAGCATTACAGATAGTTACCTGTATGGCATCAATTGCTCGTCTCTGCTTTGTATCAAGCGCAATCTGCAACTTTGTCGGACGAAAGGCCAGCAATGTTCGCAATCCAGTTACAATACTATGCAGCGTTGACCATATTCCTGGGCTTTTGAATTCCTCCGCCGCAGGAAAAAGCGCAGCCTCCAGCCCTATACCTGCCACTTCAATGAACAGATGATCATTGATTTTTCCCACGTCTATCGCGTGCATCTTGCCCTCTGCGATAACGGCGCAAGCTTCTTCAATCGTTTCAGGAATGTGCAGGCTGCGTGCCAGGTTATTCATCGTGCCAGTTGGGATAATACCAAGTATTGTCTTTGTGCCGATCAATCCACTGGCTACCGCGTGTACCGTCCCATCGCCACCCGCAACGATCACCAGATCAGTGCCTTCAAGTGCGGCCCGGGCTGCGAGTCCCTGTCCGGTATCTTCTGGCGTTGTATATTGTACCTCCGGTTCAATGCCATACACATGCAGGCTCGCGAGAATGGCCGCTTCATTCTCTTCCGGTGAGGATTGCGTTCCCTCTATTGTCGTAATCGTCGAAATACCTGACGTGGGATTCAGTATCAGTACTGCACGCATAATGAGATATCCTTTACAATGATGTGATAACACTTTATCTACGTTTCAGAGGAGGTAAAAAATTCAGCAAGCTGCTATAATGTCTCCATGAGAAAAGCAGATGATTTACCTGTGATATCGTTTGAACGTCAACATGACTGGGAAGCATGGCTTAATGAACACCATGCTGAAAAAGGTATCTGGCTCAAATTCGCAAAAAAGGGCATCGGCATCGCTTCAGTCAATTATGCGGAAGCTCTTGAGGTCGCGCTCTGTTACGGCTGGATTGATGCGCAAAAAGCCTCCTTTGACGATCAGTACTGGTTACAAAAATTTACCCCTCGCGGGCTAAAAAGCATCTGGTCAAAAGTGAATTGCGAGAAGGCCACGGCACTAATCGCTCAAGGGCGCATGCAGCCAGCAGGGCTACAGCATATAGAGCGAGCAAAGGCCGATGGTCGCTGGGATGCGTCCTACGACTCACAAGGCACGATTACTGTGCCGCCAGATTTGCAATGCGAACTCGACAACAATCAGGCCGCGCAAGATTTCTTCGGCACATTGAACAGTGCCAACCGCTGCGCCATCCTCTTCCGCATTCAGACCGCCAGAAAGCCAGAAACTCGCGCCGCCCGCATTCAGCAGTTTATCGAAATGCTAGCGCAACATGAAACCATACATCCACAATCCAGGAAAAACGGATGAACCCGGTTTTGCCATTTCAGCTTCCACCAAATTGTGACAGGATGGTGAGCGTGAAGACGTCACCTGTGAAGATATTGTGATACACACGCAATATCCTTGCTATGTGTAGTGGCAATCCGCTTGACAAATTGCCGGATTACATGTTAATATTTCAATAGGTGTTGAAATATTGAAAAGGCCATTTGTAAAAGCAATAGATGACAGTGAGATAGCCATACTAACGTGAGTTATCCCACTTGTTGGGTGCTTCAGGTTACAGGAGATTTAGCTATGCATACACTTCTTTTGAGCCTCAACCTTCCGAACGGAACATTACTCAGTTTGTTATTGCCGCTTGCTGCACTGGAGATAATTTTGCTTGTTGTCGCACTTGTTGATCTTGTTCGCAGGGAGCCAGAGCGCGTAAATGGCAGCAAGCTTGTTTGGGGGCTCATCATCATTTTGATAACCACTCTCGGACCAATCTGCTACTTTATTCTGGGACGGAAGGAGTGAGAAAATGACCGCGTCTGAACACTTCGCGATTCGCTGTGCGGGTCTGTGTAAGAGCTATGGTTCGGCGGCAGCGCTCAAAGGACTCGATCTCACGGTGCCTGCGAACAGCATTTTCGGTCTGCTAGGTCCGAACGGGGCAGGTAAAAGTACGACGATGAAGTTGCTAACTCGTCAAATTGCTCCCACGGCTGGGCAGGCGTGGGTTGCTGGTGTGCCGATTACAGGAAAAACGGTTGATGTACGGAGTCGCATTGGCTATTTGAGCGAACAGCCTGCTTTTTATCCGTGGATGACCGGCTATGAGTTCCTCAATTTCATAGGTGAATTGTTTGGTCTGTCACACCTGGAGCGTCGGAAGAGATGCGCTGAATTGCTGGAATTAGTTGGTCTGGCCGATGCGGCAAAGAAAAGAATTGGCGCTTACTCTCATGGGATGCGCCAGCGACTGGGTATCGCGCATACGTTGATGAACCGGCCAGAGGTTCTTTTCATGGATGAACCAGTATCCGCACTTGATCCAATTGGGCGCAAAGAAGTGCTGGAACTGCTTGGGCAGCTCAAAGGGAAAAGTACCGTTTTTTTCTCGTCGCATATCCTGACCGATGTTGATCGCATTTGCGACAATGTCGCTGTGCTGGATCATGGGAGGCTGCTCGCACAGGCCTCTACACAAGTATTAAAGGAGCGTTATGCGCAGCCAGTCATTACGATTGAGTTGGAAACTGCTGCAAACGTCCTTTCGGATTTGCTGCGCCAGGAAACGTATGTTCAGCGAGTAGAAATATTGGAAAACCGTGCCTCTGTGCTGGTGAGTGATCTGGCTCTCGCGAAACAGCGTCTGCCCGCGCTCGTAGTACAGGCCAACCTTACGCTTTTACGCTATGAAGTAATGCTGCCTACGCTAGAAGACGTTTTTGTCCATCTGATCAATGAGGAGCCGACGGAGGCAAGGAAATGACTTTACAGACATTCTGGCCTATGCTCAAGAAAGAACTCTATGAGCAATACCGCACCTATCGCACGCTTATTGCTCTGGTCATTCTTTTGTTGCTGGGGCTATCCGCTCCTATTGTTACCAAGCTCACGCCGGACTTGCTCCAGAATCTAGGTGGAGGGATTAAAATTGTTTTGCCTCCGCAGACAGCTACTGATTCCTTGAATTCCTACATTAAAAATATGGTACAGTTACCGGCGATTATGATCATCCTGCTGACGATGGGTTGTGTTGCCGATGAAAGAAATCATGGAACAGCAGCCACAGTATTAACAAAGCCGGTACCTCGCGCTGTTTTTGTCCTCGCGAAATTTCTTGCCTATTGCTTGCTGATTTTTACAGGAACCGTTCTGACGGCGGTTGGTGCGTACTTTTATACCTACCAGCTTTTCAGTGCGCTTCCAAGCGGGCCTTTTCTGCTGTTGAACCTGGCTTTGTTCATCTTCTTTATGCTACTGCTGGCCCTGACGGTTCTCGCAAGTGTGCTTTTCCGCAATGCTATCGCGGCAGGGGGAGTGGCGTTCGCTGGCTTTCTCGTGCTGAGCATCTTGCCTGCTTTAAATGCCACGGTTGCTCAAGCGTTACCATCGGCACTCTTTGGTTCGACGCAAGTAACGCAATTGCTGGCCGGAACGCTGCCTCTGGGAGATATCCTGTGGCCGCTTGGTTTTGGCCTTGGACTAACGCTTGTCCTCATTAGTATTGCATGTTTGGTATTTCAGCGACAGGAAATCTAGCACGTGCCACTTCTTTATAGTGGGATTAGCCGTATGCTACAATAAGAGGGAAATCTGACTATACAGTATTCAGGCCATGTAAATGATTGTCAGAACCATTGACAACCACAGACAATGATAGACATGGAGCCAGAGTACGCTGGCTCCTCAATGTGCAACGAGATTGACCAGGAAGGACGCCATACCATGCTAGACCTATCTCAACGTAGCAACGCAACGGACACCTCCGTTACGGCGAACAACAATATCCCTGACACGCAATCCACCAATTTCTATACTGCTGATGCCGACCTCGCCTACCTTTTGCAGCGTCATCTTTCGGAAGAGGATTATGCCCGTGCGCAACCTGTACTCACAACCATGGGAGCGGTCGCAGCGCAGCAGATGGACGCACTGGCGGAAGTTGCCAACCGCGAGGGACCGATATTGCAACAATATGATAAACGTGGCGACCGTATTGACGAGGTGCTTTTTCATCCCGCCTATCACGAACTGGAACGCATCGCGTATGAGCAGTTCGCCATTGCCGCCTGTTGTCATTGTGAAGGAGCGTTGGGCTGGCCCGGTCGCGTGCCGCAACCCGTCAAGTTTGCTCTCGGCTATCTCGGTATGCAGGCCGAATCTGGCGTCTTCTGTCCCGTCTCCATGACTGATGCCTTCGCACGTGTGCTTGAACGCTATGGCAGTGAACAACTCAAACAAAAATTCTTGCCCGGTTTGACCGCGCTTACAATAGCGGAACTTGAACAGGGCGCTATGTTTCTTACCGAAAAGCAGGGTGGCTCCGATGTCGGCTTGACCGCGACGATTGCGAAATCTCGCTTACAGAATGTCTCCTCAGGTGATACAGTGCAGCCCGAATGGGAACTATGGGGCGATAAATGGTTCTGTTCCAACGTCTCAGCCGATATCATTCTGACGCTGGCAAGGCCAGAAGGCGCACCCGCCGGTACTCGCGGCCTCGGCCTCTTCCTCGTTCCCAGACTGCTGGACGATGGCACGCGCAATAGCTATACCATCAACCGCTTGAAAGACAAACTCGGCACGCGCTCGCTGGCAACGGGCGAGGTCACGCTGAATGGTGCGCAAGCGTATCTCGTTGGTAATATTGAGCGCGGCTTCGTGCAAATGACCGAGATGATTAACCTCACGCGCATCTGGGCTGCCATCGGCTCGCTTGCCGCCATGCGCCGCAGCTATCTTGAAGCTGTTCTGCATGCACGCAGCCGTGTTGCCTTCGGGCGTCCTCTCGCGGAACATCCACTCATGCGCCGCCAACTGGTAGACCTGTTGGTCGAGGTCGAGGGCTGCGCCGCACTGGCCTTCGAAGCCTCCGCCGTATTAGAGCGTGTAGACCGTCACGGTGCCGAGGAAGATCGTCGCCTGTTGCGTATCCTCACGCCGCTTAGCAAATATTACATCCCCAAACGCGGCGAGTACGTGACTCTGGAGGCCCTGGAGATGCGCGGCGGCAATGGCTACGTCGAGGATTGGGTCAATCCCCGCTTATTGCGCGACGCCATTGTTAATGTCGTTTGGGAAGGTTCCAGCAACGTGATTGTGCTGGATGTGGCGCGTGCTATTGCCAGGGAAGGTGTCGCAACTGCTCTCTTCCATATGCTGCACCAACGCCTGCAATCCCTGCAACATTCCGCCATCATTCCTGTTGCGCAAGAGGTGCAAGCTCGTATCAATCTTTTGGCGGAACGCCTGCAAAGCCTGTCCTCGCTCGATCCTGAGAGCGCCCAGCTACCCTTACGCGGCCTCGTCGAGCGTATGGCCCAACTCACCATCGTCGCCTTGCTGCTGGAACAGGCCGAAGCCGAATTCCTGCGCGGCCCCGAAGGTACAGGCAAGCGCAAATGGCTTATCGCGCTCCTCTACCTGCATCGTCACATCATCGTCCACGAAGATGGCTGGGCCGCCGACAACGACCCCACCGCTCTCAACTACTTCGACGCGCTGGTTGACTGGCAACATATACCCATCGCGGAACACCCGTAGGGGCCGATTGATCGTACCCACCGCCGATTGATCGGCAAAAATGTTCCATAGGCCGATCAATCGGCGGTGGGTACGATCAATCGGCCCCTACTAGTTTGTCAATGTTCATATGACTGGTGATGTCCCATCAAGGGGCACCGGCAGATGCGCACAGCTCACTCGTCCCGGAGATGCTTCGCTGCACTCAGAATGACAGGCCGGAGGCTGTCATTCTGAGTGCAGCGAAGCATCTCTCGTCACTGCTGGGGCATCACCAGTCACA
>Ga0307374_10001929_pt1 | contig 37832 bp, 32 predicted proteins | sample OX3MG_FD_202532 | JGI IMG/M metagenome (GOLD analysis project Ga0307374, IMG submission 202532) | Soil microbial communities from Risofladan, Vaasa, Finland - OX-3 | ecosystem: Environmental > Terrestrial > Soil > Coastal area > Acid sulfate soil | place: Finland: Risofladan, Vaasa | collected... | reverse complement strand
TTGAGAAAGCTCTGATTATGTTAGCATGTCATTCTGAGCAGGGTGCCCTCTGGGCCAAATCGGAGCGAAGCGGAGATTTGCGAAGTCGAAGCATCTCCAGCAGTTCAGCTTGCTGCTAAACTACACGAGATCCTTCGACTCCGTTCGTCCTCCCTTCGGTCGGACGAACTCCGCTCAATGACAGTTGGATTTAATCAGAGTTTTCTATATAATCAGCAATTCCAGCGCGGATGACGATTCGCTCATAATTCCCATGCAGGATGAACACCAATACAGGTGAACTCCCTTCCCAAATTCTCGTTAAGGCATTTGCAATATGGTCAAACTCGGAAATCTAGAATTAGGCGAAAAGCTCCTGCTACTGGCGCCGATGGAGGACGTGACGGACGTTTCCTTCCGGCTCATCATGCGCGAGCGCGGCGCGGACGTGGTTTATACCGAGTTTATTTCGAGCGAGGCACTTATCCGGCAAGCCGCAAAATCGATGAAAAAGCTTGTAACCTCGCAAAAAGAGCGTCCCGTTGCAATCCAAATTTATGGCGGCGATCCTGACGTAATGCGCGAGGCCGCGCAAATCTCGGAAGCGGCAGAGCCCGATTTTATCGACATCAATTGCGGCTGTTGGGTGAAAAATGTCGTAGGTCATGGGGCAGGTGCCGGACTGCTCAAAGACCCGCCGCGAATGGAAGCGATGGTCCGCGCCGTCGCCAATGCGACGAAACTGCCGGTCACGGTCAAAACGCGCTTGGGCTGGGATCACGATACGATCAATATCCTGAATATCGCGCCGATGCTGGAACAAGCCGGCGCGAAGGCGCTTACGATTCATTGCCGAACGCGCTCACAAGGACATAGTGGCGAAGCCGATTGGTCGTGGATTCCAAAAATCAAGCAAGTCATCTCGATTCCGGTTTTTTTGAATGGCGATGTAAAAACGCCCGAAGACGCCGAGCGCGCCTTCCACGAAACAGGCTGCGATGGCGTGATGATCGCGCGCGGAGCGATCACGAATCCGTTTATTTTCCAGCAGATCAAAGAGCTTCGCGCGACCGGCGCATATTCGCAGCCCACGCTGGAAGAGCGAATCGAACTCTGCGTGCGACATCTCGCGCATTCGTGCGAAGTGCGCGGCGAGCAGCGCGGCGTGTTCGCGTTTCGAAAGCATTACGCCGGTTATCTTCGCGAAGTGCATGGCGGCGCGCGCGTTCGCTCCGATTTGATGCAAATTACTTCGCTCGACCGATGCATCGAGCGGCTCGAGGGTTTCAAATCCCATATCGACCCGTGTAGCTCAGGCTTTCAGCCTGAGCCCGTGCTTTCCAGCACGGAAGCTCGGTGAGGGGGAGACTGCCAAAGGGCTAAAAGCCCTTGCTCAGGCTGAAAGCCTGAGCTACACGAAATGGCGTTTCCAAACTTCATTTTTTATGAATTTTTCGGAATTATTATTCTTCCCAAAGTGTAATTCATTACAGGGTGCGGTTGCTGCTGCCACATATCCCGAATACTATCTCACCCTTTTTACGCGGGCACGACCTGAACCGCACTGCTGAATACCTTCAGCGTCCCCAAAGATATACGAGACCCTGTGGTTCTCTTGCAGCGCTTCGCCGGATGAAAATGATCCGGCCTCCACGGCTTCGCCAGCCCCAGAGGATTTTTCCGAAGGTGGCTTCACCGTTTTATCGCGTGAGGGGAAACACTGCGCACAAATGGATGATCATCGTATGCTGACCGGATTGTTTTCGGGCACACACGTCTGTGCTTCTTTCCCTGGCCGATAGCTGGTAACCGCCATCGCGCGATTCAACCATGCATTCCATTACCAATGAGCTATCATCGGATAATTATTTAGTCAGGCTTTGAGCATTCATGGGAAATAACAAGTCGAACGGAGAGAATCGAACAACGGACCGCGAAAGCGTTCTGCGCGAGATTGCGCTGGCCTGCCAACACGATGGCAATGTCCACGATTTATTCTCGCTCTCGCTCGGAATCCTGCTCAAGCACCTGGCCGATTCCGGCTCGATCGACTTGGTCGAGGACGACGGCTCGATTACCCGCGCAATGACACGCGACAACAATGGAGAACAGCAGGAAATGCTTACGAATCACCGCGACGGACATCCGATGCCGCTCACTGCCTCTTATGGCTATCCGCGCGTAATCAAAACGGGCAAATCGCAGTTTATTCCGGGCGTGAGCGAGCGCATCGCCAGCCGGCTATTCCCGCTTCCCCCAGAAGCGGAATTGGTGTTGGATGGCCTCCTCGTCCGTTCATTTATTTGCGTTCCGTTGATCGCGCGCGGCCATACGCTCGGCGCGCTTACGCTGCTGACGACGAATGGCAATCGAACCCTTGATAGCGATGATTTATTGGTGATAGAAGAGATTGCCATACTCATTGCGGTCGCGCTCGATGGTCACGCGCATGTAAAAATAGTTCCCCCCCCCCCCCGTTAAGAAGGAGATAGACAGAAAAAACTCTTCGTGATTTCCTGCTTCTTTAATTCCCTTTCATCGCATATTTATGTGGGATGTTAGCTTTGAATAATTCACCATTTTTTATTTACAATCCCGTCTCCGGCGACCGGTCTCGCGCGGAGCAACTTCGCCATATTCGTGAATCATTGGGAAACCGCTTCCCCTGGATGGCAACGGCTTTGCCCGGCGATATTACGTCCCTGGCTCGAAAGGCGGCAATGGAAGGAGCGAAAACGATCGTCGCGGTTGGCGGGAATGGAACCGTGCATGACGTTGTGAATGGTATGATGTCCGTCGAAGCACCGTTGCGGCCATCGCTTGGCATTCTGCCAATCGGGACTGGTAATGACTTCGCCCAAGCCGCCCGCATCCCAAGCGACCTCGAAAAAGCGTTGGAGTTGGTACTAAACGGCAAAAGTCATCCGGTCGATCTTGGATCCATGGAAAATGAACGCGGAGACAAAGTCTATTGGGCGAATTCCTGCGGCATTGGGCTGAACGGGAGAGCCGCGATCCGGGCAGGGCGAATCCAGGCGTTCAAAGGTGAAATGCGCTATATTGCAGCCACCCTCGCGGAAATGATGCTATTCAAAGCCGTAAAGGAAGCGGACCTTACGGTCGATAATCACCGGCTTTCGGAGGGCTTCAGCCTACTCACGCTTGGCAACGGCCCGCGCGAGGGCGGCGGCTTTTTGATGACGCCCGGCGCGAGCATAGAGGATGGGTACCTCGATCTTTTGTTCGTCGGCCCGCTCTCGATGATGGGGTTGCTGGCATTATTGCCGAGCGCGCGAAAAGGGACGCATTTGAAATCGCGCGCGGTATTTACGCGAAAATTTTCCACGCTTCACTTGAAGGCATACGAGCCGCTCGCCATTCACACCGATGGCGAAATCTTTGCCGCGCCGAGCGATAACATACGAGAGATTTCCATCCAAGTGCATCCCGGAGCTATCCGCGTTATTCGGTAGAAGAAGAAACCCCTGATCGTTTCTTTCGACGGCGCAGGAAAATCCATCCGCCGATTCCCCAAACGAGCACAATAATTCCATATAGCATTGCCGGAATCGCGATGAAGTCCCCCCATCGCACATAAAGCGTTTTTCGCTCGATGAGCGGAACGCGCGCGGTGATGGAGCCGGAGATAAATAACGGCAGCGATTTCAGAATACGGCCGCGATCATCTATCACCGCCGATATTCCGGTATTCGCGCTGCGGACAATCCATCGCCGGTTCTCGATAGCCCGCAACACGGCGAATTGCTCGTGCTGATACGGGCCAGAACTGCGGCCATACCATCCATCATTCGTGATAACCGCCAGCAGGTTCGCGCCATGCTCGACAAAATGGCGAACAAAGCTGGGGTAAATAGATTCGTAGCAGATCGTGGGAGTAATGCGGAGTGTGTCAAACTCCCCCTCCTCTGCAAGAGGAGGGGGTTGAGGGGTGGTGTTTTTCACATGCAAAGGAAGCTTTAACGGTTCATATCCTTCGCCATAATTCCAGCTTCCGATGCCGACATTCCATTGAAACCACCTGCCGAGAAATGGGAAGTATTCCACGAACGGGATATGCTCGCCAAGCGGCACGAGCTTTTGTTTGTGATATACTTCGCGGTGCATGCGACCATTCGAATCTTCATAAACGAGCATCGCGGCATTCCAGCTTCGGTAATAGACGCCATCGACACCGGTATAGTTAGCGTCCGGTGGAATAGAATCGCGGCCCACCACATAATCTTCGCGGTCGGGAAATCCTGTCAGCAAGGGATGGCCCGTGGTTGCAATGAACTTATACAGCTCCCCAAGCTCGTAAGATTTCGCGGGAGTTGTAATATAAAACGTGATCGCTGTTTCCGGCCAAAGAATGAGATCGGTGGAATCGTGACAGGCGCGGAGTGCCGTTAATGTTGCATCGAAATTGGTATCGAGCGTGCGTTGCTCATCGGTGTACCACTTCGCCCAGGGATCGATATTAGGCTGAACGATGGTCACGCGCATGGAAGCATGGGAAGCTTCGTGCTGGCCCATCGCAAAAGCTCCATAAAGATAAGGTAAGAGGACTAAAAGGACTAAAACGACAGAATGGCGAAAAACCCCAGCAGTCCCATCCGTCCCATTGGTCCGATGGGAAGGAAAGAGCACTTGAAAAATCTCCACATTCACCAGCACGATAATAACGCTCAGCAAATACGGCCCGGTCCATTCGATAAATTGATCGTAAGGAAGGTTATAGGTTTGCGTATTATAGAGATTGAGCCACGGATAGGCGAGATCGCCAAACGAATGCGCGTATTCGAATCCGGCCTGAAAAATCGGCAGCGAATAAAGCGCGGCAGTTCTTCCCACACGGCGGCGGACGACATCATAAAGCAGCCACGGAACGACAAGAAAAAACGGATGCACGATCGCGAGCAAAACACCGCCCACCATGAGAAACGGATCGACTTCGCTCATCGACTTCCATCCGCCCACCCAATAATTCGCGACAAGCCCGAGCACGAACATTGCGACCCAGCCATATTTGAAAGCATGGCGCAATCGGGTTCCATCTTCGAGCGCAAAGAGCAAGGGAACCAGAGCGATGAATGCAAGAAGGCCACCCGCGAGACCCGTGGGCGGGAACGCGAGGCCAAGCAAAAGCCCCGAAAGAATAGCAAGCAAGTAGCGGTTGCGGCGAGAGAGCATATCTAAAGCAATATGATTTAGGCGGAAGCCAGTTCCGCCATCGCTAAAAGGAACGCGCCGGTACCCCACCACCATTCACCGGTTGCGAGCGATTTGTAGTACACCGCCGTACCCGGCCAGGTGCCTTCGGAAACGCCGAGGACGCGGCCAGCATCGTCAACCGAATTTGCAATGCCGCGGGAAGCTTTCTCGATCAGACTTACGGGACCCATTAGTTCCATTTTTTTTATTTTCGCAAAAGCAAAAAGGAACATTGCCGAAGCAGAAACTTCCTCATACGCCAATGGATCATCGAGAATGGTTCGCCAAAGGCCATTCTTGGTTTGCAGCTTTGCAAGCTCCGAAGCAAGCTGCTTAAAAATTACGAGCAGGTCTTTATATCGTGCGGATTTTTTATCCAGCAACGGCAAAATTTCTGCGAGCGTCATCATCACCCAGCCATTGCCGCGCGCCCAGCTTCCTTCCGAGCGCAGTCCGCCATTGTTCTCCTCGCAATGAATGAAGAACGGCTTCTCGCCGTCCTGCAATCGTTCCAAATGCAGCGCGATTTGCTTCACGGCCTCATCCTCCCATGGGCGCCCGAGCATAGGACCAATCTTCGAAAGGACCACGGCGGAATAAGAGAGCGTGTCGATATAGATATTCGGAAGATCGACATTATGCAGGAGAATTCCTTCCCCGTTGCGGAGCGCTTTATCGCGAATGAATTCGTAAATTCTAAGCGCCGTATCACGGAGTTGAATTTGGAATTCCGGAAACTCACGAATTACGTCAGGATAGAGCAAACCAAAGCTCCACGAGCCACAAAAATAGTTAACATGCACGCCTTCGGCGAGATGAAAGGCAAGCCAGCGTCGAAGATACGCGCGCACTTTCGGATTATCGTCTATGGAAAGGCTGCGAAGCAAGCCATACATCGCGAGCGATTGACCCCAATCGGTCGATTGCGACTCGGGCCGGTAGCGGGCGATGAACGACTCGCTGACCGTTTTGATAAGGGTAGAGGGTAAAGGGTAAAGGGTAGAGGGTTTTGAACCCACGCTTTTGCTCCTTTGTATTTTAACCTTGCTTCTTTTTGCTGGCATGTTCCACTATTTTTCGTGCGCGATCCGTAATCAATGAAAAGTTGCCTGCTTCTATATCGCGGTCGCTCACAAGCGGTGTTCCAACACCCACGGCCGCGGCCCCCGCTTCGAACCATTCCGCAACATTTTCGACCGTCACACCATTGGTGGGAACGAAACGAATATCCGGCATCGGCCCGCGCATCGCGCGAATGTATTGCGGCCCCAAGCCCGCGAGTGGAAACAGCTTCACGAAATCAGAACCGGCTTGCGTGGCCTGCCACGCCTCCGTCGGCGTAAGCGCGCCCGCCATCGAAGCGACGCCCACCTGCTGTGCCACCGCCAACATATCGAGATCGGTCACAGGGCTGACGAGAAACTTTGCGCCGCTTTCAACTGCCTTGGTCGCCGATTCAACGCCGATCACCGTTCCGGCGCCAATAAGCACGGCAGGAAAATCTTTCGCGATTCGATAAATCGTCTCTTCCGCTTTGCGCGAGTTCATCGTGATCTCGATGATCTTAATTCCTCCGCTGAGAAGCGCTTCGACGACTAATTCTATTTTTTCCGTGCGCTTCAGCCGCAACACGGCGAATACTTTCTCATCCAGAATACGCTGGATCACCAAATCTTTGGCCATGGGACTTAAAACGTCTCGAACTTCGAAAATAGCTCACGGGCCTCGCGGCCTTCGGAAAGTCCCGAAGCAGTCTTGCGTTCGCCTTCGATGGATTTTATTAGCTCGGCATACACCGCTTTAAAATGCTCTCGCGGGATACCGATCACGCCGTTCACATCGCCAAAAACAACATCATTTGGATTGATCGTGATGCCTCCGATTTGAATGGTCGTATTGTATGCTGCCATATATCCACGCCGTCGAATATCCTTGATGCAGCGGTAGGCACCAAAGACGGGAAAATCAAGCATTTCGATCTGCTCAAAATCTCGAATGCCACCATTCACTACCGCCGCGACCGCCCCACGCGCCTTCGCTCGTGTGGACATCAGCCCGCCCCACAGCGCCGCGTCGATATCTTCATCGGCCGCCACGGCAACAAAGGCATTCTTCGGAATCGAATCGACCATTTCGAGAAGCTTCTCGATCTCGACATATTCTTTTGTCGGAATTACGCGGCAAGGAAATGCAAGTCCAGCAACTTTCAGCGATGGCTCGAATGGGATAGACTGAATCTCGCGCGGAAGAACGTGGGATGGAATGCCCAAACGATCCATCACATCGCTTACCAGCGGGGTGAAAAATTGGTCAAAGCTGGCGAGTTCTGCCGCTGTTGGTATCGGAGCCATCATCGAAGTCCCGTGGGCATTTGTTCAAAACCAGGCTGCACATTCACTCCTCCAAGCGAACGCCACGTATCATCTTCGAGCGAGCAGAGAATCCAGCAAAAATTGATCGGATAGCCCGGGGAAGCAACATTCGGATGGTAACCTTTTACAATCGTTACCGCATCGTTTTCATACACAGGCTGGACGAATTCAGGATCATCGAGATTGGAATAAATAAATTGCGTTCCAAATCCAGGGCGTGGCATGTCGAAGAAAAGATAAAGTTCTTCCCGCGTTGCGGCGTGTTCGTGGGGAGGCCAGCTCGTCCAGTTGCCGGGCTTCGACATCGTGACGCCCATAAGCAGCCGCGAGCCTTCGACATTCTCGGCGAGCACTTTGTGGATGTCGCGATAATAGGGTTCCTCACCGACATGCAGCGTTAGTGAATCGCTTTTATTTACATCGCTTTCAAAATTCACATAATGGGTCGGATGGGACTTATCGGTCGGAGCGGACGCTTCGACGAGATCGACAAAATTATCGGTTGATATTTCGAATGCTTCGCCACGCGAGACATAGATTCCATCTAATCTATTGACTACATATTCCTTGCCGGCTATCCTCACACGGCCAGAGCCGTGCAGGCACAGAAGCGTCGTTTCACGCCCTTCATTTTTGCCAGTGGCTTGCGGCGTCTGCTGGTCGAGCATGATGCGCCCGGCATGGATCGCTTTGAATGCCGAGTTTTCCGGAGTGATCAAGATGGTGCGGCCTTTTTGGGCAGCGGTATTGCGGAAGAGCCAATTCATTTCCATGTTCGTAATTCGTAATTCGTAATTTTTAATTACCCAGCCATCCGCCATCGACGACCAGCACATGCCCGTTAACATAATCGGAAGCGGATGAAGCAAGATAAAGAATCGCTCCCGCGATGTCCTCCGGTTCACCCCATCGTCCGGCAGGAATGCGGGAGAAGACTTGCTTACTGCGCTGGGTGTTCGCGCGCAACGCGGCGGTTGCATCGGTCAACATATAGCCGGGAGCGATGGCATTCACGTTGATGTTATATTTTGCCCACTCGTTTGCAAGCGCTTTTGTAAGCTGCATTACGCCGCCCTTTGCCGCCGCGTAGGCGGCAATATTCAGCCCACCCTGAAAGGATAAGAGCGACGCGATATTGACGATCTTCCCGCTCCCCTGCTCGATCATCACTTTGCCAACGGCTTGCGACCAACTAAAGACGGCGTTGAGATCGGTGTCGATCGTGTCATACCAATCATGCGCCGAATAATCCGCTGCCGGCGAGCGGCGGATGATGCCGGCATTGTTAACGAGAATATCAATTGTTTTCCATCGAAGCAGGGTAGAAGAAACGACCTCCAACATCCTCTCAGAGTCCTTGACATCCGCTACTTCCGAATGGGACTTATCGGACCCATTAGTTACAAGGGAATCAATGGATTGCTGCACTTCCGCGAGCGCCGCTTCATCGCGCCCGACCAGCACCACGTTCGCCCCCGCGCCTGCAAGCGCAATCGCCGCCGCACGCCCTAAGCCGCGCGAGGCACCGGTCACGAGGGCGGTCTTACCCTCCAAAGAAAATAGCGATTCGAGGAATGACATTACACAAAAATACGATACTTATCGACTTCCCGGAATGCAATCATCTGGAATTGCTCACTAAAGCGGCGCAGAAATTTAGGGATGCGATCACGGGGTTTCTCGCCGCGTGTGATGGCTAAACGTCAGGCCAATTTCTTATAGAGTTCCTCGTTTTTATTCATCGTGTGCTCCAATGCATCCTCGAAGGATGGGCGCTCATTCAGAAGCCAGCGTAAGGCGATTCGTTTCACAACTTCTTCACAAGATAGGCCGACATCCGCGGAAAATTTTTTCAGCGCCTCCATTTCCTCATCGGAGAATTCAATTGTAAAAGGAACCATCTCTTCACACCGCTACCTTCCCCGTCATCCCATCAATCGGCCATAGAACGCGCGCTTGCTCGGCGCTGGCTTTTTGGCTGGGGTTACCGTCGCGCATGACGATCTCGAAGGCGGACTTCCGCTCGATGTGGTCGAAAAAGGTGGGGTGAGCTAAGCGGTTGAGCGCTTCTTTGGTGTCGATCGTGATTTTGCTGGTTTTCATCGAGGTAAGTCGTTTATTATGGAGTTTGCCGCCCATTTTGAGCGAATACAGGGCGGGAACATAATCATGGCCAAATAAGTGACCGAAAAATCTAATTAAATTCTCTGGAACGAAATCCAGTCATTCATATCGAAGCGCCTCGATCGGATTCAACCGTGCTGCTTTGCGCGCGGGGTACCAACCGAAGAACATCCCTACTGCGGTAGCCGCGCTGAATGATAGCCCGACGGCTCCCGGTGAAATAATCAGCGTCCAGCCATTCTGCGCCGAAACTAACGAACTCGCAACGTAACCCAGCAATACCCCGATAATCCCTCCGAGAAGGCTCAAGGTCACGGCCTCGGTCAGGAATTGAAAAAGAATATTGAATGGTTTCGCGCCGATGGACTTGCGAATACCGATCTCGCGCGTCCGCTCCGTCACGCTGACGAGCATGATATTCATAATCCCGATGCCGCCGACCAAGAGCGAAATAATCGCCGCCATCGTAAGCAGATTCGTCATCGTGGAAGTTGCCTGTTGCGATGCCTGCGCCATTTCCACCTGTGAGCGAACTCGGAAATCCTGATTTGCAGTAAGCTGTGTTTTGTGTTGAATGCGAAGAATTTGCGTAACGTCCGCAATGGCTTGCTCCGTAACATTAACGGAAGCAGTGCTCGCGAAAATATCTTCGAGCCAGGTAATGCCCATGATTCGGCGCTGCACCGCCGGAAGTGGCGCGAGGATGTTATCGTCCTGGTCCTGCCCGAATGCATTGGCGCCTTTCGGTTTCAAAAGCCCGATGACAACGAACGGCACATTCTGTATGCGAACCTGCTGGCCGATCGGGTCCTCGTCCGGCCCGAACAGATTATCTACGACCGTTTGGCCGAGCACGCACACTTTGGCGCCAATTTTCGCCTCGGCATCCGTGAACATTCTTCCCCGATCCACGACATAGTTCCGTATGCTCAGAATTTCGGGCGTCGTTCCAGTAATTCGCGTTGGCCAATTCGATCCCTGGGCGACGACTTGCGCTCGCGTATCGACCGAGGGCGCCACGGCTGTGAGGAAGCTGGATTGCTTGACCGCCTCCGCATCTTTTTCCGACAGATGAATACTTCCGCCCGCGCCCGACGAAATCCCGCCGCGCATCGTTGGCCCCGGATCGATCTGAATCATATTGCTGCCCATCGAATTAATCTGAGCGGCCACGGAGGCTGCCGCGCCCTGGCCGATCGCCGTCATCGTTATCACCGAGCCAACGCCGATGATGATTCCGAGCATGGTCAGCAGCGCCCGCATTTTATTGCCTGCCAGCGACTGAAAGGCCATCGAAATACTACTTGCGATCTGTGTAAGCATGGAGCGAACTTCGGGGAATGAGAATTTTTACGCAAGAACTTCCGAACTGTTATCCCCGTATCCTCGAAATCTCTCCGATAAATCGTTAATAATCCTTCAAATTCTATAGGAAATGGAGCCTGCCCTGAGCTTGTCGAATGGGTGCCTTTGGCTATCCGAATTCGGAACTATTATCGAGGCCGCTTCCCTTTTTGAATCTGATTCGCCAATTTTTTCGATTTTTTTTGAGTTCCTTATTCATACATTAGAATTTACTTTCTGAGCTTCTCGGTGGGTGCTCGATTTTGTTTTTTGAATTAGTACCCAAAGATCGCGCAAACGCATTTGTTTTTAATAAAGGCACCGTTTTCTTGAAAACGGGTGCCTACTGAGATACGTTTTCATTTAATGAACATCCTCCTTCTCGTTTCAAATTCGCCGATTCTCATTTCAGCTTTCAATGAGCAAGGCACCCTCATTTCATCCTTCATCCCTCATCCTTCCCCCATGAAGCCTGCCCTGAGCTTGTCGAATGGGTGCCCATTAAATACCCTCTAATATAAGCACTACAAAAGGAAAAGTCAAGCAGTTCCGAAATATTTTTTGAAAATTTTGCAACCCCGGAGGGTTCGGCCCGTGGAGGGAACGCGATATAGGTGCCCGTTATGTTACTTCTTATGTCCTGTTTTATTACCTGTTATCCTGAGCGGAGTTTTTCCGACCGAAAGGAGGAAAACGGAGTCGAAGGATCTCGTGTAGTTTAGCAGATTGGTTCTTAAAACATTGAATAAATTATTCTTCGGCGACAACCTCAATATTCTCCGCGAGCACATCGCGACGAAATCGGTCGATCTCATTTATTTCGATCCCCTCGAAGAATAACCTTAGCAATGGGCAACTACAACGAAACCCCAACCGTCATTCGTTTTTTTCCGAACCTTCAACGGGAAGGCGAGCACATCGTTGAGTTTGGAGAAGCCACCGAAGAACGAAAGAAACTTTACGATGAAATTTTTCTTCAATACTTCGGACCGTTATCGATGGCCCATCCGGAAACTTCATCGCAAGCCATACTTTTAATGGGTGGCCCGGCGAGCGGAAAATCCACGATTCGTAAAGCAATTCCAGATCTTCAAACGTTTATCGTTCTCGATTCCGACGCTGTGAAAGAAAAGCTGCCAGAATATCACGATCTCATCGAGCAGGGCAATACCGATGCTTCCGCAATCGTGCATGAGGAATCGTCTTATATTACAAGGGAATTACGCGATTATGCGGTCGATAATCGCTATAATATTCTTTTCGACGGAGTGGGGTCGAATATCCGTTCCTATTCGGCGCTTGTCAAGACGCTCCTCGAAGGAGGATACAGAGTGCGAATCATTATGGTGGACGCTGGTCTCGAAATCGCTCTGATGCGGTCTCGAATGAGAAAAAGACGCGTACCCTTTTCTGTGCTCCAATATGCGTATTGCTGCGATAGAGTGCGGGGTAATGCAAAGCAGCTTTTGATGCAGTATAACGTGGATGGCGCGGTCGTCAACAGCTATGCTCGACCGGCAGCGATTATTTGGGACCGAACCAGTGGGATCGATACTGCAAATGACCTTGAGTATGCCCAACTCTTTTGGGAAGGGCACTGCCCTGATAAATTCAGGGTTGAAATAGAAGAACAAACACGTGAAATGGGAGCAAAAACATGAGGAACGGAAATTCAGCGATCAAGGAAAGGCGGCAACGAGGAAGAGAGGCTGCCGCAAAGAAAATTCACCGGAAAGAGTTATCTCCAAAATCATTCGCGGAACGATTCGAAGAGAATTTAAAGAAGATCGATTACGATACGGACCTCACGAGTGGGCCGGTGAACGATATTTGGCTCGAACAAAAAGAAGAGGCGCTCGCCGGGCTGACACCCGCGGCCGACCGAGGGAGATTATCTTCTCACTTCGCAGCCCGGCATGGTAATCGAGAGCGTGTTTCTGTCAAGCAGAGTAATCAGGGAGGCTATTACATCGAGCGGAGTCACAGTGGCGGTTACAAAGGCACAAGAACTGGTGCCGAACGTGCAAGCTTTACCGCCAGGACGCAGGAAGAAGTCGTTGAACGAATTAGGAAAAGCAATCCCCACGCTCCTATTCACTTAGAGCGCCAGCAAAATTCCACCAAAGGAAGTCCCGATAAATGGCGGTCTGCTTAATACCCACGGCTCCGATCCGCTGCGGCGGACTTCGCTCAGGATGACAAATAACGTGAATAAACTCTATTTCGCCGACAACCCCGATATTCTCCGCGAGCGAGAGAGAAGTCCGGACTTACGTTCATAAATGGCCTCACACGACCATGATATCCGAATCAAATTCAAATCAACGTTACTCTCCTTTGCCGGGCTGTGTGGAATTGTTGCCAGGTTATAATTGTACTCGAAAGCATGAAGCCGCGCTTATTAGCAAGGAATTGCGTATTGTTGCTCTTCTCCTTATCAGGTTGTCTTGGTCAGGAGGCACCTAATTCCGGGCCATTTTATTACACAAGTTTTACTTACACGGCAGATTATCTCGTTGACTCCATCGGGGTTTTTCGCCATGCGACCGCAAGTGTGCAAGATAACACAAAGCCATATCTGCCGCCTGAACTTTCCATCACTCTGAACTCCCTACCACTCCAATTTACTACATCCGACAGCATGTATTCAGCCGACTCTATTTTACCACAATCAGATGGTTCGTTAGATTGGGAGATGAAAAGTGTACCAAACCTTCAATTGCCACAAGCATCTTTTAACATCAAACTTCCTATGCTTACGACTCATATTCTTTATCCAAACGATTCAGCCGTTTTGCCACGAGGTGGGCCTATTACGATAAATTGGCTTGCTGACAGCGGAGCAAACCATGTCTTAATCCAAATTTTTGACGACGCTGGTAATGCCTCCTACGAGTGGTCGGCACAGAATACGGGCTCGATAACTCTACCTCGGTCTGAAGACCTTGATTGGCTCAGCCCAGGCCCTGCGACGGTCTGCTTATGGAGAGTGAATGCAATCGACACTTCTTATTCGAACATGAACCTGCACGCTTATGCCTACGCACGCACGTTCGCACACTTTACATTGAGGTGAACCGCATAGGGAATAATCATTCTGAGGCTAGCCGCAGCAGCGGCGGGCCAATGATGATTATTTGGTCCGATCGGGCAATGGACCGGCTGCTCGCGATTCACGACTACGTCTCGGAATCGTCCCCTCTGGCCGCCGCCGGCATCATTCGGAACCTTTTTGATTCTGTCGAGCGATTCCATACCTTCTACGATGCCGCAACCTTGCCGTCACCGCAGCATCCAAAATTTTAATTGAGAATTAACGAACCTTTCCTCTCAAAAGACTTTTTTAGCGTCTGAAAAATTTAAAAAAAATAAGATTGTTATTTTTGCTCAATTTCCGTATTTTTGTTTCGCGGTTGAGCAGTTCTTAGATATTCTTGTCATCTGAATTTGCTTTTCTGATCTGAATTCGCTTTTCTGATCTGAATTCACGGTCCATGTGAATGTAAAAATGTAACATTTTCGAGTGCGCGCCTCGCCTCACGCGCCATCGCAGGCATTGGGCGAGCGCAGGCTTGTTTGAGAAACGTTTAAAACTTCATTCATCCGATCATCGGAAGATATGGGGATCGCCTCATCGGGGTGTCTCCGGCTTCCTTTTTTTCCATACTTAGTTACACAACACTATGAAACGAAATCACTTGAAAGCCACGATCTATCGTCTCGTGGCATTAGCGATGGTCGCGGCCTTCCCGCTTCTTGGGAGCGTGGGTTCCGCGAACGCACAAACCACGTCCGTGCTTGCTCCGCAATCGCGAACGATCAGCTATCAGGGCCTGCTGAAACAGAACGGCAGTGCGGTCCCGGATGGCAATTACACGGTGCGCCTTACGCTCTACGACGATGCCAGCGGCACGTCGAAGGTGTGGCAGGGCACCTACACGGTTCACACGCAGGATGGGATCTTCGACGTCCTGCTGGGCTCGGGTTCGAGTCCGTTTCCGGCTCCGCCGGCCATGGATGGGGCGCTCTGGCTCGGAGTCAAAATCGGGGAAGGCGCGGAACTTCCGCTCACCCCGCTGGCGGCGAGCGCGTATGCGATGAACGTCGCCGATAGCTCGATTACCGCGAAGAAAATGGCGACGGATTACGTCGGCTCTATCTCCGTGAATGGCCAAAAGGTTACCGGGACGGGCGGCAACCTGAATCTCGTCGGCACAAATGGCATCAGCCTCCAACTCGATCGGACGACGAACAGCCTGTATCTTTCCGGTTCCGGCGCAAGTGGAACGAATAGCGGCAAGGGCGCGCAGCCGTTGTCGAATGTCGTACACGCCATCACCGGTACCACGAATCAAGTGAGTGTCGATGGCAGCTATACCTCAGCGAAGACCGATAGCGTTACGCTCGGGCTCCCGCAGGACATTGCAACGTCCTCTTCGCCGACGTTTTCGGATCTTACGCTCGATGGACTGACTCATTTTTCCAGCCCATCCCAGGTCTCCGGCATTCTGGCGGTCAATGGCTCGAACCTCGTCGGCTACCGGACGCCGGCGGAAATTTTCGGGGCCGCCGCAAATAATTGGATCCTCAATCAAGCGACGCCGCAGACCGCGAATTTCAACATCACCGGCAATGGTGTCATCGGCGGATCGCTCGGCTTTGGAACGAGTTCCCCGGCCGGCCAGCTCGCCAATACCAACGGTAACGATGTGACCAATTCAGTCGGAGAGAATTCGCAGAGCTTCCACTGGGCCGATGCTCAAACCGGGTGGACTGCGTACCTGAAAAATACCGGGACGAGCGGCTCGAGTAACGGTCTCGCCATTTACCTGGCGGACAATACCTCGGCCTCCGATGCATTCCATGTGGAGAGCTACTACCACCAGCTCTTCGATGTTGACGGCGCGGGAGCAGTGACGATCGGCCAGTTAGGAACCGGCGTTGTCTCCGCCACGAATGGCCTGCTCTCGGCAGGCAATATCAGCGAAGGCGAGGTTACGAACCTCAATTCCGATCTTGGAACGCTGACGACAAACCTCAACAATGAGGTTTCGCGTGCAACCACTGCCGAAGGCACACTGACGACGAACCTCAATAACGAAGTCGCTCGTGCGACGGCAAGCGAAGCCACCAAGCTCCCCCTGGCCGGTGGAACTATGACCGGTGCCATCGATATGGACAACCATGCGATCAATAACGTGTCCGAGCTGACCGTCGGAGGCACCTCGATCCCGAATGTCGTGGTCGACGGGAGTTCGAATGTTGGGACGTGGCTCTCGTTGGGTAATGCGAGCACGGGCGGGCATTGGTTCGATATCATCTCGACCGGAACGAACAACAGTGAAGGAGCAGGAAAATTGCTCTTCATGCGGGCGAACTATGCAAATCAAACGGCTGGCCAAATTTTGACCCTCGACTGGGCCACGAGCAGTATCACCGCCGGTGGGAACCTCGACATGGGCAACCATCCGATCAATAACGTGACCGATCCCACGAACGCGCAGGATGCCGCGACGAAGGATTACGTTGATAATGGAATCGCTACGGAAACGACGCGTGCAGAAGCCGCAGAATCCACCAAGCTTCCGCTGGCAGGTGGTACTATGACCGGCGCGATCAATATGGGAACGAGCGGCATTACGAATATGGCCAATCCCACGAACGCGCAGGATGCTGCAACGAAGAGCTACGTCGATAGCCGCGCAGCTGGCGTCATACCCATCGGAGGAATCATCATGTGGTCCGGCACCGTCTCGAATATCCCCGCAGGCTGGGCGCTTTGCGACGGTAACACCTACAACGGACACGCAACTCCGAATCTCAAGGATCGCTTTATCGTCGGTGCCGGAGGCACCTACGCCGTTGGCTCGACGGGCGGCAGTACGCAGGCCCCTTATACTGCATCGGGCATCCTTACCACCTCTGCGAGCGGAACGGGCATTTCGCTTGGTGCCTCAGGCCCGTTTGCCTTTGTGTTATCCGATGGCCATTTTAGTACGACGGGCAGTCTATGCACCTGTGGGTTGCAATGGGATTACGAGTCCAATGTCTATACCAACCAATACATTAATGACCCTGGTCATTCGCACACCGTGAACGCCTCCGGCATCACGCTGAGTACCACAAGCAGCCTGCCGCCGTACTATGCAATGGCCTACATCATGCGGGTACAATAAATCACTTTAATCTCATTTATCATGAAACTGATCATTGTAACACTCATCAGCTTCTGCGCAGCTTCGGCTTTTGCGCAGCAGCGCAATCAGCCGCCGCCGAGGTTGGAAACTTCGGTGCAGCAGGCCGGAACACCCATACAACATCCGGTTCCGGTCGAAGTACGTCATACCTCGAACGCCAATGGGCTATCGCAGGAGTCTGTTATATCGAGTTCGCCGGCGCATACGGTTGTACTGTCGGCGAACAGTAAGGCACCGATTCCGCGTCAAGTCTCTCCTGGACACGAGGATGGAACTGCGGTCGCAATGCCGCAAGCAGTTTTGCCAAAGGCAGGCAAGATGACGCTTCGCGCTAACGAGAAAGCTCCTGCTCCTGCTGGGCATTTCGAAAGCAGCGACTCGAATGCACAACAGAAATGAAATCTAATCCATTTTAACTGACATCGCGAGAGAGAGTTCACCCGCATGGCGCCATCACGATCGGTGATGGCGCCATGCGGCTTTTTAAGGAAAAGAAATTATGTTTGGAAAACCTGAAATTACCCCGGGACACTTAATCCAGGAAATCGCGTCGTTACTCTCGTGGGTCGCCCTGCTTTCGACGTTCGTGCTGCGGTGAGGTGGGAACGATAACGAAGAGATAGCGTCTCCGTTTGGATTGATCCCCAGTTTAGCTTCATGGAAGCGTCGGTGGCTTACCCTCCTCGATCACGCAAACATCGAGCTTCGCTTACCCAGTGTTCCGCTTCCCCTCATCCTTCGACAAGCTCAGGACCGGCACCTGGGCCGCAGGTACTTCCTTCGGCAAGCTCGGGTCGGCTCCGCCACTAATTCGTCCTCCTCCGCTCTAAGCGGGAGAATATCTTCGAAAAATCCGGTTCCACTACCGGACATTTCAGTAAACGCACCCTCCGGATTTATCACTAGGACGCTCCACATTCCAACACGGTTAATTGGGCATGTAAATTGGGTGCAGGGAAGATTATTATGAATGGAACGCTAAATCCTCGCATCGCCACTATCGTCATCCTGGCGCTTCTTTCCGGGATGATCTTTCATCCCATGCCGCTTCGCGGGCAGACACCGGCGGATACCGTCCACTCTATCTTGCCGTCGCTCGATTCCCTGAATCTCGATGCGGAGGCGTGCATCCTCATCAATCGCTGGCAGGGAAGCGCAGCGTGGCTCAATGAACCGATGAGATTGTTGAGCAGTACCGCGTCATATGTTACGCTCGGTTTGCCCGGTGCTGTCACTACATACGGAAGTCTTCGGCGGGACAATGGGATCGTCATCGCCGGCGCAAGCCTCCTCATATCTGAGCTTGTCGCCGAAGGCATCGGGGAAGGCATCAAGTATCTCGTGGGAAGGAAAAGGCCGTATCAAGTCTATCGCAATTATTGCATCTCGCCGGATACCACCGAGACCGCTCCATCGTTTCCGTCGGGTCATGCTATCGCCGTGTGGACGATTGTCACGAGCCTTTCCCTCAACTATCCGAAATGGTATGTCATTGCTCCCACGGCGATTTATGCAATAATGACGAGTCTATCGAGGCCCTTTTTAGGGGTGCATTACCCCTCCGACATTATTGCAGGTGCGGTTCTCGGTTTTCTCACTTCTTATGCATTCCACCAATGGGTACAACCACATTGGTTTCCACCTCGATAACAACTCCCACTTTTCCCGCATTTCTCCGCCACTAATTCGTCCCCTCCCACTTATTCGGGAGAATATCTTCGGAAAATCCGGTTCCAGTAACTCCGGGTCTGGATTCCCGCATTCGCGGGAATGACGCGAACGTGTTTTTGCGCGCTTCGCGCTTACTATACATACCGCATGTGATCCCCGCGGATGCGGGGATCCAGAAAGGTATGATCGAAATCAAGAATGATATTTTACTTTATCAGCGACGTTCACTTAGGCTACGGCCCGCGCGCGGAGGACAAGGTACGTGAAAGCCGGCTCGTTCGGCTGCTCGATGAAATCCTCGCGCAGGCACAGAATGGAACGCTCGGCGGCGTTTTCATCGTGGGTGACCTATTCGATTCGTGGTTCGAGTTTTCTTCCGTCATTCCTCGCCGCCACGTTCGAACGATCGCGGGCCTCGCGCGCATCGCGGAACTTGCGCCGGTGGAGTATCTCATGGGCAACCACGATTTCGGGCATCGCAATTATTTTGAGAAAGAGCTTTCCATTCCAGTCCATCGTGGGGACATCGAGCGGACGCTTCTCGGAAAGAAATTTTTTATTTCTCACGGAGATGGCAAGGCCGCCAACGATACGGGCTATCTTATTCTCCGAAGTATTCTTCGAAATCCTGTATTACAAGCCGGTTACCGTCTCGTTCATCCCGATCTCGGCATTCGCTTTGCCGAATGGATATCGGGGCGGTCGCGTGCATACACCGATGGCCGCGATGCGCTCCGAAAAACCGATGGCCTCCGAGACTTTGCGGAAGAAAAGATCGATCGCGGAGAAGCCGATTTCATTGTGATGGGCCACCGGCACACGCCACAGCTCATTACGCTCGATCGAGGAACCTACATTAATCTCGGAGACTGGATTCATAGTTACACGTATGGCGTGTTCGATGAGATGGGGTTTCGCATCGAACGAGCCGCTTAAATAATGCCAAAACACTGGTGGCTCGATGAAGGGAAAGAGGATTCCGCATCCGATGCGGAAGAAGATTCTATTCCCCAAAAGCCGCGCCGGCGCCGGTCTCTCAAGCGATGGCAAATAGTTCTCGGTAGTTCTATTTTGCTGGCGCTCGCGCTTTTCGCGTGGCTATGGATCGCCATCTCACGCGGGATGCCGACGCTCGATCAGATCGAAAATCCGCACCCCGAACTTGCCACGCAGCTTATTAGCGCCGATGGCGAGCGGCTCGATCAGTATTACATTAAGAACCGCACGTCGGTCGAATTGAAGGACGTTCCGCGCGATGTGATCGCCGCGCTTATCGCTACCGAGGATCGCGATTTCTACCACCATTGGGGAATTAATCTGTGGGGCATTATTCGCGCGGCAGGTGCCGATTTGATTACGCTCTCGCCCCGTCAGGGCGCGAGCACTATCACCCAGCAGCTTGCGCGTAATCTTTATCTCACGCAGCAAAAAAGTATCATGCGAAAGCTGCGCGAGATGGCATCCGCCATTCAGATCGAACGGATGCATACGAAGAACGAAATTCTCGAAATGTATTTGAACGTCGCCTATTTCGGGCGCGGAGCTTATGGGATCGAAGCAGCGAGTCAGGTCTTTTTTGGAAAGGACGTGAGCAACCTTACCACGGACGAAGGCGCGTATCTTATCGGAGTGCTGAAAGGTCCGGAGAATTACGATCCCATCGATAATTACGATCGCGCGGTCCAACGGCGAAATCTTGTGTTGAATAACATGGTCGAGACGAAATATCTTTCCCCGGAGGAGGCGCAGGCGCTGGAAGCGAAGCCGCTTAAAGTGCAGCCCATGAAAGGTTACACCGGTATTGCGCCGCATTTTGTCGAGATGATCCGCCAGGAACTTTCCCACATGCCGGAGCTTGCCGGATACGATCTCTACCGCGACGGGCTTGTCGTCTATACAACGCTCAACGCGACAATGCAGCGGGCGGCAAACCGGGCAGTCGAAGAACATATTGAGGATTATCAAAAAAATGTTGTCGATAAACGCTGGAATTGGGCCTCACATCAGGGGCTGCTTGATTCGCTTGTTACAAAAGCGATCCATTCGAATTCTGAATATCATTTTGCCACGCCGGAAAATCGGAAGCAGGTTGCCGCGCAACTTCGCGCGAGCAAGCCATTTGTCGATAGTGTGAAGCACGAGGCGCTTCGCCTGCAGTGCGGCTTTGTATGCCTGGATCAAACGAACGGGCAAATCCTCGCGATGGTCGGAAGCTCGAATTTCGATCAGGCGCGATATGGATTGAACCACGTTACCCAAATCGAGCGGCAGCCGGGTTCCGCGTTCAAGCCGATCCTTTATGCTTCGTGCTTCGAGCATGGCGCGACGCCGGAAACGCTCGTCTCCAACGAGCCGGTATCAATTCCGGATGGCGATCATATTTGGTCGCCCGGTAATTTCGAGGGCGAAGCGGAAGGCGGCGAGCGCACCATCCGGCAGGCGCTTCAGTATTCCGTAAATTTATGCGCGGTCCATGCGATTTTGGAACTTACTACGCCGCAGGATGTCGTCAAGATGGCGCACCGGCTTGGCATTCGCTCGAACATTCCTCCCTATCCCTCGATCGCGCTCGGCTCCGCGGAGGTCACGCCGCTCGAACTCACCAGCGCCTATAGCACCTTCGCGAATGAAGGCGTCCGGGCGACGCCGTATGCCGTCGTGCGCGTTGAGGACCGAAACGGCAAAGTCCTCTATCGCGCGCATCCCGAATTCGATAATGTGCTCGAACCGCGCATCTGCCACATGATGACTTCCGCGCTGAGCGATGTCGTGAATGCCGGCACCGCCGTTCGCATTCGTTCCCTCGGATTCCATTTTCCCGCCGCCGGCAAAACTGGGACCACGCAAAATTTCAGCGATGCATGGTTCGTCGGCTACACGCCGCAATATACGGCTGGCGTGTGGGTGGGCTTCGACGATAAGCGCATTGGTTTCACCGGCGCCGATGGCCAGGGCGGCCGCGCCGCCGCGCCCATCTGGGGAATCTTTATGAAATCTGTTTATGACGAACTTCATCCACCACTCGAATATTTTACGACGAGCTATTCGAATGTCGCTTCGCCGCAGTTTCCCGGCCAGCAAACCGATTCGAATGCAGTGGATACCAATCAGCCGAACATCGAGTTGCATCCACTGCCGAATGCACCCAACCATCAGCCAAATCCCGGCGCGCCCGTGCCCGGCCAGCCGCTGACCGTGCCGAAAGGCCGCATCGGCGAATCTGAAGATACTTCTTCAGAAGACATTCGTTCCGTTGGCCAGCTTCCGCTGCATCCAGCGGCCAATGGCAATCCGGCGCTCACGGAAGATACATCCAGCGAACGGCTGATGCGATTCGTTCACCAGAATCCCGATAGTTTGTCGGCGAAGGCGAAGAAGGAACGGTGAAACGCATCCACCTCATCATTTCGGGCCGCGTGCAAGGCGTGGGGTTCCGCTATTTCTGCCTGGAACAAGCCGAACGGCTTGGCATCACCGGCCATGCGCAAAACCGAAGTGACGGCTCGGTCGAAGTCGAGGCGCAGGGCACGGAAGAGAAGCTCGAACAATTTGCCGCTGCTGTTTCTATAGGTCCGCGTCAGGCCCGAATCACGAACATCGAGCGCGAGGATGGCATGGCTCTTTCCACGGAAAATGAATTCCATATTCACTAAGCCCTGTTAAAAATTTCGTTCCATCACGCTTGGCATCATCGCTCGCCAGGTGGGCCAATCGTGACCAAACTCTTCACCCCAGACATCGACCCAGTTCCGAATTCCTTTCGTTCCCATTAGCTCCCCCATCGCCCAGCTGGCATCGGGGTCTTCGCCCGCGCCGCTGCCGGATAAGAGAAAAACCTTCTCCTTTTGACGAAGGCTGTTCAGCGCCGGACCGGTGAGGTTCGGAAGATAATCCATCGGCGAATTGAAATAGACATCATTGTCGTAATAGCCGTTCGTCCATGCTTTGAGATCGTAGCGGCCGGAAAGCCCGATCGTCCCTTCGAATAAATCCGGACGGCGAAGAAAGGAATTCACCGCATGGAGCGCGCCGAGCGATACGCCGGCGGTATAAATCGTGGGATGCGAACTCCGCATGTTCCGCGCGATAAACGGCACGACTTCCTCGCTCACGTACCGATTGAATTGCTGATGCCGAACGGATTTCTGGCGCGGCGGAACGCTGTCGTCAAGCCAGCTTTCGCGGTCGATCGAGCCAATCGTGAATACTTTTATCCGGCCCGCATGAAGCCACGGCGCAAGCGCAGCGATGACTTCGTGCTCCTCGTAGCCTAAATAATTTTCGCCCTCGAACGGAAAAAAAAGAAACGCAGGACCGTAATGCCCATAAACGGCAATTTCCATTTCCTCGTCCAAAACTATGCTGTTCCAACTATCGATGTGTCGTTCCATATTTGCAAAGATACGCAGCTTCTTAAAGCTATCGCTCAAAAAATAAAAATTCTCGATAGGCGGAATCGAGATTCCGGATGAAGACGATGACATCTGTTTCCGGGCGGCGGGGATCGGGGAAGTCGATGGTTAGGTGCATGTTCGTGTCGCGCGTACCGGTGCGAAGGAACTGCTCGGCCGGCAAGCGAATGGCCGAACGGATCGTATCGCGCTTGAGCGGCACGCCGCCCATATTGCGGAGCGTGACGTAAGCCACATCTCCGGACGCAGGTTTAAAGCTGATGGTCTGACGGTTGGAATCGGTTCGTGCGATGGAACGCCCGCCATAGTCCCAATAGCTCGATCGCTCCATAAACATCGTATCGTGCCCACCGGAGAGCGGAATTTCCTTCACTGCGTCGATTAACCGCGCTGGCCCCTTGCCGCACGAAGCGAGAAGGAGCAGCGTTCCGATCAGAGCAATTGACCTATTGCAAAGCATACGATCCAAAAATACGACATTTGCGGGCCGGTTTTGTAGCCGTGACCTTCAGGTCACGGTGGCGAAGCGAACATCGTTGCTTATACACACACCGTGACCTGAAGGTCACGGCTACACGATCGCCAATTCCCTGCCTCAGCAATTAACACGAATTAACCCTAATGTTAGTTATTTTCGGGTCACTTCGCGCATGATTTTGCGTTACACTCATAAAGAAAAATGAGACATCCTGTTATTTGAATGGGCACATACCCCGATGTCTCCGGCAGAACGAAACAGACATTAGCGATTTTTACATGATTAATTCTTACGAGTTATGAAACCGAACCGATGGTTCCCAGCGATCTTCTTCTTCGCTTCATCCATAGCCCTCGCCGGCTGCTACACGCACCTTGCCACGAACGACCAGGGATATTATGTGTACCATGCGCCGCGTCCCATGTATTCCGATACCATTCCGGCGAATCCCGCGCTCGAAAAACCGCTCGTGACGTATGACACGACCATGCACGGCGATACGATGTTTATCGACGAACGTGAAGTTCAGCCCGCCGCGCAGCCGGAGGGCATCGCGCCGAACGATAGCGCCAACATGACCGTCAATAATTTTTACGGCCCCGGTTATTACGGCCCCGGCGGGTATTGGGGTGGTTATGGCTATTACGGACCCGACTGGGGTTATTCGATTGGCATTGGCTGGCCATATTATCATGCCTGGTGGCCTTATTACGATTATTCGTGGTATGAACCGTTTGGTTACGCGCCATTCTATTACTCTGATTTCTATTACCCTTATTATGCTTTTGGCGGCTACCCCTATTACGGTGGTGGATACGGCGGCTACTATGGCCACGGATTCCATCATCATCATGGTTTCGGCGGCTATGATGGTGGATTCGGGGGGAACATTCGCTCGGGCCGCATTGGCGGCGAGTACCGCGCCGGATCGATGACTTCGCCGATCACGCAGCCTGGCAGCAGGATCGGGCTTGCGCCGCGTTCCAACATTTCGAATGCTTCCATCACCTCGACGAATCTAACTCGCCCGGGGAATTCGAGTGTTGCCGAAACGAATGCCGCGCAAACCAATGCCGCCGATGAACTTCGCTCCTCGGCCGATCGTAATGCTCCGATGCATGTCGTCGGCCCGGATGCCAGCACGCGCGTCGAGTCTTCTTCGAATGCCGTGACGGAACGAGCCGTGACGGCGCCTGCATCCAACAGCTTTGCAAACGCCTCCGCTCGCCCGATCATCGTGCGCAGAATGGATGGGCAGACTATCACCACAACTTCCCAGGCGGGCAGGCAAATGGTCGTTGTTCGCCGCTCTTCGGGCTATTCCTCGCAAGGGTATAATCGGGGTTACAACGGATCTTCCCGCAACTACAACTCTCGCGGTTATAGCGCACCCGCTCGTAGTTATAGCGCACCCGCTCGTAGTTATAGCGCACCTGCTCGTAGTTATAGCGCACCCGCTCGAAGCTATAGCGCACCTGCTCGTAGTTATAGCGCTCCGGCCCGCAGTTACAGCGCTCCTGCTCAAAGCTCGGGTGGTGGCGGCGGATATTCCTCGGGGCGCGCTTCGGCGCCTTCTGGCGGAGGAGGTGGCGGCCGGTCATCCGGCGGTGGCGATGGCAGGGCTTCCGGCGGTGGCGGGGGCCGCGCGCGATAATCTCTCTTTTCTTTAGCCATTGAATCATTTGGACGGATGAGACAAATCCTCGGTAACGCTATGCCACGCTCCATTTTTATTTTTCTCGTTCTTCTGGTGCCGTGCGCACTACGCGCACAGTTGCTGGAAGGACTCCAGCTCACAACGCAGCCCATCCCAAGCGGCTCGCGCGGGATGGCAATGGGTGGCAGCCTGATTTCCGCCGCCGAGGGGATCGATGCGCTCGATTTCAATCCCGCCGCGATCGCGCCCATCGCTTCGCACGAAATCACCTTCTCGATTTTCAATCGCGATCACGCCTCGACCGCCGATTTCTTTGGCACGTCTTCGACGGCGTCGCTCAATGCAATGTCGCTCTCTTCCTTAGGCATCGCGGCGCCGTTCCCCACGACGCAAGGGCATGCTGCGATGGGTATTTCATACGACCGCGTGCGCGATTACACGTCATCATATAGCTTCAAAGCGGTCAACCCAAATTCTTCCTATTTCAACACGCGCGGATTCTTACAGGATCAAGGCACTAATCCGACTGACGCAAGCAATGGCGATTATCTCGATCAGACCAATCTTGCGTATGCGCTCGGATTGACCTATGGCGTCCCCACTGGCGGACCTTATACTCTCACGACTCCATTCACCGGAGGTCTCGAACAATCCGGCACGGTCACGACCGAAGGCGGCCTGAACGCCATCCGCATCGGCGGGGGCATCGACATCGCCGAGGGCATTTCCGCCGGCGCAACGGTTAACATCCTGTTCGGCTCCTACGATTATACGATGAATTATCAGGAGAAAGATGTAAACGGAATTTTTGCGAACGACACGGGCACACTACCTCCCGATAAATTTCAGCAAGCAAATATCCTCACGACGCTCCATCAGGATCAAAGTGGCGGCTCGATAAAATTCGGCTTGCTCGTGAAACGCAGCATCCTGAATTTTGGCATCACAGTCGAAACGCCCGAAGCCATGCACATCAGTGAAAATTCCCAGCAGACGGGGACTTCGTCGTTCGGGCCGAATGGCACACTCAACTCCGACTTGGCTTCCGCACTTCCAATTTACGCGCAGGAGTACGATGTGACAACGCCATTTCGCCTCGGCGCGGGAGCTTCTATTCATCTGCTCGGCCTCACCGGTTCGGCCGGCGTGAGTTATGTGGACATGTCGCAGCTTCGGTTTTCGAACGGGACGTTCGATATGAGCGCCTTGAATACAGAAGCAAGCGATTCCCTTCGCGGAGTGCTCTCCTATCAACTCGGCGCCGAGTATGTGCTGCCTCTTGGCATCAGCATTCGCGCGGGATATAGTTTCGAGCCGTCGCCGTATAAAGGCGACCCAACGAATTATGGCGTGTCCGCCATCTCCGGCGGATTAGGATTCGATCTCAGCAGCTCGGTATCGCTCGAAGCCGCCATGCGCCACGCGAGCTACCATACGAACCACGCGATCTATAACGATCTCACTCCGCAGGGCACGCCCGCGAGCGCCAACATCTACGACGATGCCGTCACCCGCGACGACGTGAGCGTGACGTTTAGTTACCGGTATTGATTGCCGGTCTCCCTGTTCACGTGCTGAAACGGAAACGAAGTTCGGAAAATTGGGCTTCTGTTATTCCTGGAGGAATTATGTATACTCAAATTTTTAACGTAACAGAAGATTCAATCTTGGTTCCAATCCCCGAACATCTTCGGGGCCACACGGTTGAAGTAAAAATTGACGATTTAGGAACGAATGGCAGAACACGGCCCGGTAATCGGCGTTTTTCTTCCGTCGAGGAAGCACTTTCGCATTTTACGGCCGCCAGCATTGATACACGCGGCTTCAAGTTCGATCGCGAGGAAGCCAACAAACGCCGATGAGCCGATTCTTCGATACAAATATTCTGACCTATTACTACACGCGAACCGACCTTCGCAAACGTGAGCGCGCTGGTTCACTTCTCTTGGAGGAGGAGCGGATCGTAAGCACCCAAGTTCTTTCAGAGCTGGCAAATGTTCTATCTTCGAAAGTTAAGCAAAGTTGGACTATCATTCGCGGAGTCATTCATGAGGTTTGTGATTCATTCACGTTGATCGTGCTAACCGAGGCCACCGTCACGAGCGCAATTTCACTTGCGGAACGGTACAAGTATTCCTATTATGATAGCCTCCCCCTCGCCGCCGCCATCGAAGCAGGCTGCTCGATTCTCTATTCCGAGGACTCCCAGCACAATCAAGTCATCGAGGGCGTGCGCATCGTCAATCCTTTTCTCTGATCGAGTACGATAGCGCCGCATGGACCACTCGCCCGGCTGCCTTCACATCGTTTCCGTTCCCATTGGGAATATGGGCGACATTACGCTCCGCGCGATCGAAGTGTTGCAACAGGCGGACACGATTATTTGCGAAGACTTAAAACCGGCCCGCCGGCTGTTGCACGAACTCTCCCTCCTAAAGAAGGAGGGGGTTGGGGGGTGGTCAGAAAAGCCGCTACTGCCGCTCAACGAGCATACGGAAGCGAGCGCGACCGAAGAAGGGATACAGCTTCTGCGTTCCGGAAAAAATCTCGCGCTTATTTCCGATGCCGGAACTCCGCTCGTTGCCGATCCGGGGCAGCGATTAGTGCGAAGAGCGATCGAAGAAGGAATCGAGGTTTCGCCCGTACCGGGCGCGTCGAGTATTTTGGCGGCGCTCGTCGTAAGCGGATTTAGGTCCGATACGTTTTACTTCGCCGGAATGCTTCCGCGGGAGAAACCGGAGCGAAAAAAAGCGGCGCGGGCGCTGGCCGCAAGAGCAGAAACGATTGTGCTCCTCGAAGCGCCCTACCGGCTTCCGCAGCTTCTCGACGATCTCGTGGATGGCTTCGGAAAGGACCGGCACGCTTGTATTGCTATGAATCTTTCGTTACCTGCGGAACGGGTTGACCGCGGGACGCTCTTAGCATTACGTGACCTGTTCGCCGCGCGCCCGTTCAAGGGGGAATTCGTCGTCGTCATCGAAGGACGGCGAACGAGTGCTTCGTCTCGAAAGGATGCGGACTAAAAGACCTCACGGGCGAAAACGCCTGCGCTACTGGCTTTTCGTGTTCCTGTTCTTCCCAGCGCTCGTTCATGCACAGCAGCGAACGTTTTCGGTTACACTGCATTCGATAAGCGATTCGGTCGTGGTGCTTTCCGATAATTTCCCCGATTTTTCGACGCTCCGCATTCAGGTTGATTCTTCTTTTTATTTGCGTGCGCAAAACGATTTCGTAATCGATACGGCCGCGCGGGCACTTGTTATTTCTCCGGAAATTCGCTCACTGCTTTTTCCGCTGAACGCCGCGCCCGGCGCGAAGCATACGCTCTCGATCAGTTATACTGCTCTGCCGATCACGCTCGCAACAAATTATACTCGGCACAAACTCGAAGCCCCGAAGCTTGCCGATTCGCTGCGAGCGTTGCTCGATACTTCGAAAAATGCGTTGCGCGAGATTTCCACGACAGCACCCGAAAGCGATCACGCCGATGTCTTCACCAATTTCCAGAAATCCGGCTCGATCAGCCGCGGATTCCAGGTCGGCTCGAACCGCGATCTGGGCCTCACCAGCGGATTCAATCTCCAATTTTCGGGCGATGTCACGAAGGACGTGAACATCACCGGCGCGCTCACCGAGGATCAAACGCCGATTCAACCCGAAGGCACGACGCAAACGCTGAATGAGATCGACAACGTCTTTATTCGCATCAAAGCCGCCGACCATTTCATTTCGACGCTCGGCGATTTCGATCTCGACCTGAATTCTCCAACGGATCCCTCGCGCTTTTATCAATCTCCCGCGCTGCTTGGAATTTCTTCCGGGCCGGACGATGCGTTCAAAGCGTTCGGGCAAAGCACGTTCGATGTTATCTCTCGCAAATTGATCGGAGCGGAAGGCGCGGGGAAGATCGCGCAAGGCTCCGTCACCGTTGCTGGTGGCGCTCCGCGCGGCGAGTTTACGACGAATACCATTCAGGGCCAGGAAGCTTTTCAAGGTCCCTATCAGCTTACGGGAAAGACCGGCTCGTCAGCGATTCTTGTCGTCGCGGGAACCGAACATGTCTATGTCGATGGCGTGCTGCAAGTTCGCGGCGAGAGGAACGATTATATCATCGACTATGCGCTCGCGCAGATCACATTTCAGCCGCGGCGGCTCATTACGAGCGATTCGAGAATTACGGTCGATTTCGAATATTCCGATCAGCAATATAATCGTTCGTTGTTTGCCGCAAATGCGAAGGGGGAACTCCTGAATGGCGCGTTTCAAATCTCGACGACCTATTTGCGCGAAGGCGACAACCAGGATGCGCCGCTCGATCTTACGCTTTCCGATAGCGATATCACCACGCTCACCAATGCGGGCGCGAATCCTGCAAAAGCCAGCAAATCCGGGGTAAGCTATGCCGGCCGGGATGCCACCGGCCATGCGATTGGAAGTTACGTTCTCGCGGATACGACCCTCGCCGGAGCTAAATATGTCTATTATAGTTACGCGCCGTTAGACACGGTCAACGCACTGTACAATGTCTCTTTCGGATATGCGGGAACCGGAAAAGGCGCGTACACGCGGCTTGCGATTGGCCAATTTCAATTTGTTGGTAGTGGCCTGGGCGATTACGATACGCTGGTTTTTCTTCCGCTGCCGCAGCTTCATCAGGTCATGGCGGTAAGCAGCAATCTTCGGCTCACGAAAAATCTTGGCTTCACGGGTGAATTCGCATCGAGTTCCCTCGATCCCAATCGCTTCGCGCCGATTCCTTCCATCGACGGCAACTCCTATCGCTTCGGCGCACTCTTCGCCGACACACTGCCCGTCGCGGGTTACACGGAATTCCGAGCGGTCGAAAAAAATACGGGACTTCAATTTACGCCCATCGATCGCATTCAGGATGTCGAATTCGAACGGCAATACGGTAACGATGCAGCAACCAATTCCGCGGCCACGGTGCTGCCCGTCACCAGCGAATTGACACGAGAAGCCGATCTGACACTTCATCCAACCCGCGCGATAATCCTTGCCGGCGGCTACGGAGATTTGGAACAACCGGAGTTACAATTTTCCTCGACGCGCCTCTATGGGCACGCCGAACTGCTCGAAGATTCAACACTCGTTCCACACGCGGCGATCACCCTCGAGCGAATTCCCACGCACGATTCTTCCTCGCACGAGCAGGCGCTGTGGGATCGGCTCACGAGCGAGGTCGCCAAAACGTTTCGCTTCGGGCACGATGGAATTACGCTTGGAATGAGCTATGGCGACGAACGAAAACAAGCGACGCCCTTCCAATCCGCAGGACTTCGAGTGGATTCAATGACTAATGAAAGCTTTGAATACCGAACGTTTAGTCCTCTCGCCACCCTTCAAATCGGGCCGAAGTTTACACTTGGGGGCACCTACGAATTTCGAACGGAAGACAGCGCGCGCGCTGGGCTGCTCACGCAGATCAGCCGCGCCAATACCGAGCGCGTAACGGCCGCGCTTTTGGATATTGGCGGATTTAGTTCCACCGTCGATCTTACGCTGCGCAATAAGCGCTATTCCGATTCGACATCGTTCGCGCTGAATGGCGGTAACCAATCGACACTGCTGCTTCGATTCGAACCGCGTTATACGCTGGCCTCGCATGGCGTGAGCGCGGATGCGATCTATGAAATTTCCAACGAGCGCTCCGCGCGGCTGCAGCAGGTGTTCGTGCCCGTCCCGCCGGGACTTGGGACCTACGCATACTCAGGCGATCTGAACCACAATGGAAAGCCCGATCCCAATGAGTTCGCCCCTTCACCCTATCCCGAAGATAATGATTTTATTCTTGTGACGATACCGACCACGCAGCTTTTCCCAACCACGAACCTTCGTTCGAATTTTCGCTTGCATATCGATCCTCGCAATTTGTTTGGCTTGCAAAAACCAACAACTTGGCTGCAATCGGCGATTGCAAATATTTCGAGCGAATCCTATATCAAAATAGAAGAGACCAGCACGGACACCAATCCCGATGATATTTATTTTTTCCATCTCTCCCATTTCCGAAACGATTCCACGACGATCAATGGAATAATGGAAATCGGTCAGGATTTCAATATCCTGGAAAACGATCCGAATGAATCCTTCCTGCTCCATTATTTGGAGCGCGAATCGGCGGCGCAATATACCACCGGACTCCAACATTCGTTCCAAACCGAACGGTCGGTGCGCGGCCGGTTTCGGCCTTCGTTCGAATTCTCCAATGAAACGACGCTCAGTTCGACCACGGACCAGTCCACGGGCGATACGCTCTCGGTCAATCCTCCGCATAATACTTCCACGCTGGCCGGCACAACGAATTGGAGTTACCATCCGATAGGATCGAAATTCGATTACGGCGTGGTCATTGCGCTTTCGCGCGCCGTCGAGCATGATCTTTCGCCGGAACTCACGGCGCTGACCGATGCGGTCACGCTCAACACAAGCTACGCACTCGAAACGCGCGCGCGCCTTCGCGCCAGTTTCGAGCGCGATGAGCTTACGCTCTCGCAAACGCCGAGCGATATAATTACGCTGCCGTATGCCCTCACGCAAGGCCGGTCGATTGGCGTAACGTGGCTCTGGAGCCTCGCGCTCGATTACCAATTCGGCAGCGGTATCGTGGCAACCATCGCCTATGATGGCCGCAACGAACCGGGGGATCTGCTTGGCGATACCGGCCAGCGGATGACGGTCCATAATGCGCGGGCGGAGGTGCGGGCCAATTTCTAACCCAGAACCTGGATTACGCGGATTGGAGGGAGTTTCTGGATTACCATTGGGCAAACAACATTAGTGCGAAGCGCGCGCATCGAGACATTCGTGCCATTTCCTCGAAAGCGGGAATCCATACTTCCACTTAAGGATATAATATGATTAGGAACGTTGCGGTAAAGGATAAATTGTCGAAGATTATGGTTGAGAGCGTGAATATCGATAGTAATCCAGAAAATCCATCCAATCCGCGTAATCCAGGTTCAGGGTCTTATGCATTTTATAGATGAAGCTCGCATTCGTATCGAAGCCGGCAAGGGCGGCGACGGGGTGATCTCGTGGCGGCGCGAAAAATACGTTCCCAAAGGCGGTCCCGATGGCGGCAATGGTGGCAATGGCGGCGGTATTTATTTCGAGGCCGATCCGGAATTGGGCACGCTGCTCGATTTTCGCTACCGCCGTATTCACAAAGCCGAAGACGGCGCGAAAGGCGAAGGCAATAACTGTACCGGCAGGCGCGGCGAGGATGTTATCCTGCGGGTTCCCTTAGGCACTATTGTTCGCGATGCGGAATCGGGCCGAATTATTGCCGATCTGACCAATCCGCACGAGCGGCTCCTCGTTGCGCGCGGCGGAAAAGGCGGGCTTGGCAACTCAGAATTCAAATCGGCGACGAATCAGGCGCCGCGCAAGCAAACCAATGGCAAGCCGGGCGAAGCCTTTGACGCCGAACTCGAATTAAAACTTCTGGCCGACGTCGCGCTCGTCGGATTTCCGAATGCGGGCAAATCGACGCTCATCTCGCGCATCTCCGCAGCTCGTCCAAAAATTGCGGATTATCCTTTCACTACACTCGTCCCGAATTTAGGGATCGTCCAAGCGCCGGAGGAACATAAATCGTTCGTCGTCGCCGATATTCCGGGCCTCATCGAAGGCGCGAGCGGCGGCAAGGGGCTGGGATTGCAATTCCTTCGGCATATCGAGCGCAGCCGCGTGCTGCTTTTTTTGCTCGATAGCACGTCGGATGATCTCGCTCCGCGCGAGGCGTATAAAATTCTAAAAAAGGAGCTTGAAAATTACAGTCCTGCATTGCTCGCGAAACCCCGGCTCATCGCGATTTCGAAAGTGGACGCGAGCGATGACGCCGAACGAAAATCGCTCAGCCGCTTGACGATAGACAAGCGGAAACCGATCCCCATAAGCGCCGTTTCCGGAGAAAACATAAATCTCCTGGTGCGTACGCTGTGGGATACGCTCGCAAAATCGAAGTGATCTGAATCGCTCTCCCGTTTTATGGGAAAGTGATTCCGGACGAAGCCGGACGAAATAGGGCTACCGCTTTTCAGCGGAGCACAATCGCCGAGAGCACGACGATAGCGGAAAGCAGGGATGCAATTTCCACGAAAAGTCTTCCGATGGAAATTTCGGGTCTTCCAAACATGATTTTTTGGCAAAATGCGGACGCGAGACTCGGGAGGACGTTAAGAACCTCCGGCGAGACCATCCGGCTAATTTATGGCTAAACTAACTAAAAATGGCTAAAACTAACTATTTTGGCTAACTAACTATCTCTTAAGACACACGGAGGGGCAAACCTCCGTGTGTAGCACCGCTAACTTACAACATTTTTGATCAAAAAGCAAGTGTTTTCAGATGAATAATAGAATTCCCTATGAATGCTATCGAAATTGGCTTGATCGTGGCATATTTCCAAAATTTATTTTACTACCACGAACCGTCTCGTAATAACAGATCGCCCCGCCGCGATGCGCAGAAAATATGCGCCAGCGGGAAGCGCACGGAGATCGAACGAGGCCGTGGTGACGGGTGATAAGTCAAATCTCTTCTGAAGAGCTTGCGCGCCAAGCACATTCAGCACTTCGGCGGAGCACGACGTCAGTGTGGCGTCACCGCGATCGAGCGTGAACGCGAGCGCGTCCGGCGAAACATTCATCGAAACAAGATCGAGCGGAAGGCCCGTCAGCGCATTGACGAGCGGCCCATCGCCGCAGGCGAGTTCCAGCGTGAAGCCGGTGCCCGTGGCCGAATCGATGGAGGCCACGCAGGGCGGAGAAACCAACCCGCCGGCAAGAAATTTCTGATTCGCGAGCGTGAGCGGAGTATGTTCCTGCCTTGCAAGATAGGAGTTAAATTCCAGCGTTGCAATCGTATCGCGATCGGTCGCGGGCTTCATCGCAAAGGATCGGTCCGTCAGCCCATTTGGGAGCAGCGTGGCGTGTACTGGCTGAATATCCGGCTCTATCGCATTCGAGTAGCCGAGAAGGTCTTCGTCATAAATGAGATCGAAATCCAGCTCGTCCGCCGTGACGGGAATCGTTCCTTTACGAAGGACATAGACGGGAACGGTCGCGCTAACCGCAGCGCTGTCTTCGGTCTTTAATCCGAGCGAGAAATGTCCGGGATAAATAACGCCACGCGAAAGAACCACTGCCGGAAGCGCCAAATCTAAGTTTGAAATAAAGTCCAACGAGTCCATAACGTCCACTGGGTGTCCAGCAGTATCTAAGGAAGTCAGGATAGGAATTATTGCTGAACACCCCGGTAAAAGAATGATGGGGAACGATAGGGTATTCGGGATGATAAATTGGTTCGACAAAAATGCCGCCGAAGTAATCGTATCCGGTTCACACCCAACGTTCGTTATAGTAATTGAAGAATCCCGCTCTTCGCAAATAGAGGTGGTGCCGAAGTCGATGGCTTGCCTGTTCAGCGTGGCCAGGTGGGAACCGGGAATGATTGTGGCACTGAACGAAATTGAAGTGTCGAATGCATTTCCCCCATGCGCGCCAATGGCATGAATATGCAGTGCGCTCGCAAGGCCGCCGGTGATCGAATCCGAAAAATGAATTTTGTATTGCACCGATTCATTTGGCGCAAGCACGGTGTCCTTCCCACCCACTAATGTAAAGCCCGAACCGCCATCCACCGAAGCGCCGGAAAGCGAAAGCGAATCGCAGCCGGAATTCGTCAGCATGATGATGGTATCCGCGATGGCATTGCAACGAGCGAACGTACCGAAGTTGAGCGCGGTATCCGATAGCAGAACCGATGCCGGGCCGCGCTCCACACGGATTTGTAACGCAAGTACCGTGTCGAACGATGTTGTATTCGAATGCTCAGTGAGCTTAACATGCGCGAGCACATTCAGCGTTGTATCGCCAATTGAAAATATTGACGTACCCTCCGCGCCTGGAGAAAAATCCACTACAAGGCTATCCTGCTTACCCTGTGGAATATCGAGCGGCAATTGCGGATTGCCATTCCATGTAAGCGGAAGCGTGACGCCAGCGGGAAGCGAAAGCGAATCCATTTGCAGAAACCCGCAGGTCGTGTTCGTAATATAAATCATTCCCACTACCGAATCGCACATCTTCACCGTGAGCGTGGGCGGTTGAATAGAAAAGCTCCGCGTATCCAAAACGCCCGCGCCTTGCACGCGGATCGTATCGGTATGCTCGGCTTCGCCGTCGTTCCAGAAGATGAGAACACTTCCTCGCTCCGTATCCGCTAGGCTAGGCAGGAACGAAATCGGAAAATAAATGATGGAATCGTTCGGCGGTGTAAAGTTCCCAACCGGCTTGAAAGTAAAGTCTTTGCTCGCGCTATCCGGGCGGAACAACGCAGTATCGATTGTGATTTGCTCGCAACCATGCCCGCTTACTATGAAAGAATCCCGCAACGCAATCGGCGCACAGAGACTCTCTGTACCGAAATCGAGCGATCGTTTTGACAGAAAAAGCGTTCCTGGATTTGGTCCGACGAGTAAGGTCGTCGCAAAAGATGTATCGATCTCATGGTAATCGCCATCGACGAAATGAAGAACCAAGTGAATCGGATATGTGCCCGGAACCCTTGGGACAATCGTAATTAACACGGTATCCGCAAGGGTTGAGCCGCACGAATGGTATTTTTTTTCCGTATAGTAAAGACCGGAATCCAAGCCCTCGATGGATAAAGAGTCAAAGCTCGCAAATGCGCAGGAATTATTCTGAAATGCCACCTTAAGTCTTGCGGTATCGCACACATAAAGCGTATCGGTTCGACCTGTCATTGTCGAAACCGAGAAGGAAAGAGAGGGTGTGCTCTTCGAAAGTAAGCTATCTGTCCATCGATAAAATTGGTAATCAAGACCATCGGTATCTGCAAAGATGTATAAGATGCCCGCCCTCTGAGATGAGATAATCGAACCATAAACCGTAGGAAGTGCTCCATTTACATCGTCTTCAGGTGCTATTGGTGATTTGACAAAGGTCCATGACTTACCTTGATCAGTAGATTGCATTAAACCCGTGTCATTATTCGAACCTACGTAATAGGTGTAAACCTCACAGTCATTAACTCCAAACCAATTGGCGGTGGGCTGGCTATAAACTGGAATGGTCCAATCAAGGAAGGGTGGTTCCGATCTGTAAATCGAAAGCATGTTATTGTCATTCCCTATAATTCCAGCGATTTCAAGCACGTAACAACTATGCGGAGGTATTGCAAGCGCAGGCAAACCAGCATCCCCTGTGGTTCCGTGATTAACCGCCTGTAGGTTCCATGAACTTCCTTGATCGGTACTAAAAATAAATACAGTAGGTGCGAGCAATGCTATTAAATTCTCTCTATTTCCCACCAGACTAGATAGGGGCATTCCATCGATGATACCGGAAGGAAGAAGATCACTATCCCATTGCAAGCCATCGTTAGTGGTTCTCCATAGTTGATAATGACCGGCGCTGTCCTGAATTGCGAAAATCTTGTTATCGACCGCATACACGTAGGGGTAACTTCCACCTCCATTTGTAATTTTTTGCCACGATGCACCGGAATCAGTAGTTTCATAGATACCACCTCCTCCATTTCCTAAATTCACTTTAGCACAATAACCATGTGCGGGGCTAAGGAAATCAAGCTGAACAATACTACCAAGCCCAGTCGAAAACGCTCGCCAGGTATTCCCGGAGTCGATTGTTCGATTTAAGGTACCCATACTGCCAGGACAGGCAATAAATCCATAATTTGTCGTTACGAAGTAACTATAAGGAAAGCCCAAAACATGTGACAATGAACAGGGCCAGGATAACTCGGTCCATGTCTGGGCTTGAGTCTTACTTGTACCGAGCATACAAAGCATGGATACTAATGCGAGTAATTTATTCATGATGGCTATTTCCTTTACTTAAAAACGCGCTAATCAGCTCTGGTTACAAAAATTATTTTTTGGAAAAATCCCGCCGGGGAATGCCCGGCGGGGTGGTTAAATCAATGGAAAACGGAAAGCATCGCTCTTGCATGCGAGCCTTCATCTCCTATTGCTTCGATAATATAGTTACCCGACGGCCATTGAGAAACGTCGAGCGGAACGCTGGTTCCATTCCCTCCGATGGTCACGGCGTCGATCTTTTGGATGGTCTTTCCCAGAACATCGAGCACGAGAAGTTCAGCAGTTCTTCCGGGGATGCCGGTAATGGTCGCATTCTCGGTTGAAGATGCAGGATTATCGGTAAGTGAAACCGAGAACTCGCCGCTTGGCGCGGAAGCACCGGGGTCTGCCTTTTTGAGCCCCTCACCGCCCGTTGGGGTACTGCCCGCATTGCCATAATTATCTGGCAGGCTTATTGGCCACCCGATGGTTCCCTCTTCCGCGTGTGCCGTCAGGAGTAG
>Ga0307374_10001925_pt1 | contig 37850 bp, 32 predicted proteins | sample OX3MG_FD_202532 | JGI IMG/M metagenome (GOLD analysis project Ga0307374, IMG submission 202532) | Soil microbial communities from Risofladan, Vaasa, Finland - OX-3 | ecosystem: Environmental > Terrestrial > Soil > Coastal area > Acid sulfate soil | place: Finland: Risofladan, Vaasa | collected... | reverse complement strand
GGTGGTGCACCGAGTCGTTCGCGACCTTCGCGCGGGCCGCGCTCCTGAGCTTGCGCCCGGCGTAGCTGAGGTCGGCAGTGGGGGAGTCAGGTGGCACGAAGCCGGGCCGGCGCGGGACGGCGAAGTACCTGACGTACCGGGGCCTGGCCGCCTCCATGGGCCACGTGCCCGAACCACTGGCCCGGGCGGTGGTCGGCGGCGTCACGCGCGTCATGTCCTGGAGCGGAGGCCGCACGTCGGCCATGAACGAACGGCACGTGCGCCGCGTCCTGGCCTTCGAATGCGAGGAGGGCATCGTTCCCGATCGGGACCTGGTGCGCCGGTGGAGTCGCCGCAGTTTCGTGGAGTACGGGCACTACTGGATCGACGGTGCGCGCCTGCCGTGCACCGGGGCGGCCGAGATCCGGGCGCGCTGGATCCTGGGACCCGGAAGCGAAGAGAACTTGAGGGCGGCCCAGGCCAGCGGGCGCGGCATGGTCATGGCGCTGCCACACGTCGGCAGCTGGGAGTGGGGCGGCGCCTGGTTGGCGCTCGAGGGTATGCCGATGACAGTCGTGATGGAGCGGATTGAGCCCCCCCGCCTCTTCGCATGGTTCGTCGAGCAGCGGCGCCACATGGGCCTGACCGCAGTGCCGCTGGGCGAGGGCTCGAGCGCCGCCATTCTCAGAGCCTTGCGGGCCAAGGAACTGGTCGGTCTGGTCAGCGACCGCGACCTGGTGGGCAAGGGGGTCGACGTCGACTTCTTCGGTGAGCGGACCACGCTGCCCGCGGGTGCGGCGACGCTGGCCTTGCGCACGGACGCGCTGCTCTTGCCCGTAACGGTCTACTCGGGGCCGGGAAATTGGCACACTGGGGTTGTGCACCGGCCCCTCGACACGACGCGCCGGGGCACCTTGCGGTCCGATGTGCACCGGCTGACCCAGGAGCTGGCGACCGTTTTCGAGGAGGCCATCCTCGAACATCCCGAACAGTGGCACCTCTACCAGCCCAACTGGCCGAGTGACGGCGGGCGCCATCGATGAAGATCGCCATGCTCTCGCCGTACTCCCTGTCGCGGCCCGGTGGCGTGCAGGGCCAGGTGCTGGGGTTGGCGCACGCGCTGCGCCACCTGGGCCATCAGGTCACGGTGATCGGTCCGGAGGATCCCGAGGAACGTGATCGCACCGGCGGACGCGAGCGCGATCCCAACCCGGACACGTTCGTGATAGGTCGTCCCACCGGGTTGCGGTCCAACGGCTCGGTGGCTCCGGTCACCATCTCGCCTCTGGCCGCGCTCAAGGCCGAGCGTTTCGTGCGTAGAGGCGGGTTCGACGTGCTCCACCTCCACGAGCCGCTGGCGCCCGTGGCGGCGTACGGGTTCATGGTGAACCCCCCCGTCCCGATGGTCGGGACCTATCACCGCGCCGGCGTCAGCCGGTGGGTTCCGGTGCTCAAGCCGCTCGTGTACCTGGTCGGGTCGCGCCTCCAGGTGCGCGTAGCCGTCTCCGAGGCGGCCCGGGAGACGGCGCTGCGCTCGAGCAAGGGTGAGTACGAGGTGCTGTTCAACGGCGTGGACATGGACCGGTTTGCCCATGCCCGACCGGCGCCCACGGATCGGCCCACCGTCTTGTTCCTCGGGCGTCACGAAACGCGCAAAGGGCTGGGGGTCCTGCTGGACGCGTTCGCCCTGCTCGAGCGCCCTGCGGTGTTGTGGGTGGCCGGAGACGGCCCCCAGAGTGAGGTGCAGTGCCGCCGTCACCCCGAGTCCGACCGGGTCAAGTGGTTCGGGACGCTCGGCGACCGGGAGGTCGATGAGCGCCTGACGGGGGCCGATGTCCTGTGCGCCCCATCGCTGCGGGGCGAATCGTTCGGCATGGTCGTGCTGGAGGGAATGGCGGCGCGCTGCGCCGTGGTGGCCTCGGATCTCCAGGGGTACCGGTCGGCCGCAGGCGGGCATGCCACCCTGGTGCCGCCGGGCGACGTCACTGCCCTGTCCCGGGCCCTCGGCGTGGCGTTGGCCGACGCCGCCGAGGGGAGCGGGCAGTCCTCGATGGACGCCCTCAAGGCGGCGCAGGCCCACGCCCAGGGCTGGTCGATGGAGAGCCTGGCCGAGCGCTACATCGACGTCTACCAGCGGGCCATCGCGGCCTACGCGCGGGGCGAGCACTCCTGAGGCGACCCCTACACTCAGTGGGTGCTGACCGTGATCGGGCCGTCGGGCGGAACGGGCACGGTGCATGACGGAGGCACGCATCCCGAGCGGCAGGCCCGCATCGATGCGGTGATGGCGGGCATCGCGGACCTGGCGCCCGAGCTCGGGAGCGAGTTGGAGATCGTGCCGCCGGAGAGGGCCGACGCGGCGGCTCTCGAGCGGGTGCACGCGGCAGGCTACGTGCATCGATTGGAGGAGTTCTGCCTGTCCGGAGGGGGAAACCTCGACCTCGACACGTTCGCCCGCCCCGACTCGTGGGAGGCCGCCCTGCTCTCGGCCGGGGCGGGCCTGCAGGCGATCGACGCGTTGCGTGCGCGCGGCGACGGCGTGGCGTTCGTGGCCACCCGGCCACCCGGTCATCACGCCTTGACCGATCGTTCCATGGGCTTCTGCTTGTTGAACAACGTGGCGGTCTCGGCGGCTGCGCTCGTCGCGGCGGGGGAACGGGTGCTCATCGTGGATTGGGATGTCCATCACGGCAACGGGACGCAGGCGATGTTCTGGAACGACCCGTCGGTGCTCTACGTCTCCACCCATCAGTCACCCTTCTATCCGGGCACGGGTCAGGCCGACGAGGTGGGCGGTACGGCGGGGCGAGGGCTGACGGTCAATGTGCCGCTGCCCGCCGGCGCCACCGGTGACGTGGTGCGCCGTGCGTTGGACGTCGTGGCCGCACCCGCCATTGACGCGTTCAGCCCGACATGGGTGCTGATCTCGGCCGGGTTCGATGCGCATCGTGGAGACCCACTGGCCGATCTGTCCCTCTCCGGTGGCGATTTCGCCGCCTTGGCCCGGACCGTGTCCGCCTATGCGCCTCGCCCCGGGCGCCTCGTGGTGGTTCTCGAGGGTGGGTACGACCTCCGCGCCCTGCGGACGTCCGTGGCGGCCACGCTGGGTGCGTTGACCGGAGCCTCGCCGCCCGACGGTGCGGAGCGACCGACGTCGGGAGGGCCCGGTGCCGAGATGGTGGAGCTGGCCGCCGCCGCCCGTGAACAGGCACTCGACGACTGACGGGCGCGGGCCGGACCGCACCACCGCCCGCCGCGGCGCCGGCAGACGGGGGTGTGGACATGGGGCCAGGTAGGCTGGGAAGTCCGATGGTCGATGAGCGCGCAAATCCTTCTTCGTCAAGTGCCGGCAATGGCCCTGGCGGCGGTGCGGCCGTCGGGAGCGGGTCTGGGGGCGGGGGTGGCAACCGCAACCGGAACCGCAACCGCAACCGCAACCGCAACCGCGGCGGTCAGTCCAACGGGCCCGCCGGCGCCGGCGGTGGAGGAACGGGTGGCGTCGCTTCAGGTGGCGGCTCCGGCAGTGGTGGCGGTGCGTCGGGAGGTGCGGGAACGAGGAATGGCGGCAGGCAGGCCTCGCGGTCCGGTGGCGGTCAATCGAAATCGGGTGGAGGGCAACCGTCGCGCGGGGGCGGTGGACCATCCAACCGGTATCGGGGCGGAGCTCAGCCCGGGTCGTCGCGGCACACCGGTCGTGCCGTGGCGCTGGCTCCCGAGCCGCTGGCCCCGAGGATCATCGAGCCGGGACTCGGGGCCACCGAGGTGTTGCCGGGCGAAGCAGCGGCCAACCGCCGTCATGCCGCTGCGCTCTGCGCGCTGGCATCCGCGCTCCCTGCGGTCGTCATCGGGGTCGTCGTCGGCCTGGTCACTTCGCTGGTGATCGGCGCCATTGCGCTGGTCGCCGTCGAGGTCGTCGTCGGCTACGCGCTGTGGCGTGTCGCACCAGGTGTGGCCCTGCGCCAGGTGGGGGCGGTGCAGCTCTCAGAGCGTGACAACCGCCGGCTCTTCAACGTGACCGAAGGGTTGTGTGCGACCTTCGGTCTGCGCATGCCCGATCTGTACGTTGTCCATGACAACGTGCCGAACGCCTGTGCCTTGGGGCGGGACGCCTCATCGGCGGCGCTCGTGGTCACGTCGGGGCTCCTCGAGACGATGGGACCGATCGAGCTCGAGGGCGTGATCGCCCACGAACTGGCCCATGTGAAGCGGGACGACAACGGGGTCTTCGTGATCGGTCTCACGTTGGCCCGCCTGGGGGGAGCCGGATTGTTGCGCCGGTGCGTCGGGGCGAACAGGGAGTATCGGGCCGACATGGTCGGAGCTTCCGCGGTGCGGTTCCCGCGGGGACTCCTCGACGCCCTACGGCTGATGGAGCAGGCCCCACCTCCGGCCGGCCATTCCGTCTTCGGCCCGGCTCGGTTCCCGGCCACCCGCGACGTCTGGATCGACCCTTCGGTGGACCGGCGGGACCAACCCGCTGCCATCGGGGATCTCGATGCCACGTCGGTGCGGGCCGCCGCGCTGAGCGAGTGGTGAGAAGAGGCGGCCCACCCTCGTAGACTGGGGCCATGAGTAGTTCTAAGGCCCCGAATCCCGAATTCACAGGCACGTTCACGGTGAAGCGTGGGCTGGCCGACATGCTGCGTGGCGGCGTGATCATGGATGTGGTCAACGCCGAGCAGGCCAAAGTGGCCGAGGACGCCGGGGCCGTGGCCGTCATGGCTCTCGAGCGGGTGCCGTCAGATATCAGGCGCGACGGCGGCGTCGCCCGCATGAGCGATCCCGAATTGATCGAAGGCATTCAAGCGGCCGTCACCATCCCGGTGATGGCCAAGGCCCGTATCGGCCATTTCGCCGAGGCGCAGGTGCTCGAGAGCCTGGGCGTCGATTTCATCGATGAGTCCGAAGTGCTCACGCCGGCCGACGAGGAGTACCACATCGACAAGTGGGGATTCGGTGTCCCCTTCGTGTGCGGGGCGACAGACCTGGGGGAGGCGCTCAGGCGTATCTCGGAAGGCGCCGCCATGATCCGCTCGAAGGGCGAGGCGGGGACCGGCAACATCGTTGAAGCCATGCGACACCTGCGCTCGATCTTGCGCTCGATCCGTTCGATCGCCGCCTGCCGGGACGGCGCCGAGCTGTACGGGTGGGCCAAGCACCTGTCCGCCCCGGTCGGACTGGTGCAGGAGATCGCCGAAACCGGTCGGCTCCCGGTGCCCCTGTTCTGCGCCGGCGGCATCGCCACGCCGTCGGATGCCGCCCTGGTCATGCAGCTCGGAGCCGAGGCCGTCTTCGTGGGCTCGGGCATCTTCAAGAGCTCCGACCCGGCCCGCATGGCGTCGGCCGTGGTCGAGGCCACGGCACATTTCACCGACGCCGGTCACATTGCCAAGGTCTCGCGTGGACTCGGTGAAGCCATGCGGGGCCTCGAGCTCTCCGCCACGACCGAACGGTTGGCTGATCGCGGGTGGTAACCGCTCCCGCTCACGGGGGAGCGACAGTAGCAACGACGATCGGCGTGCTCAACCTGCAAGGTGACGTGCGGGAGCATGTGGCGGCGCTCGGCGACGTGGGCGTGCAGAGCCGGCTGATCAAGCGGCCGGACGACTTGGACGGGGCGGCCGGGTTGATCCTGCCCGGGGGCGAGTCCACCACGCTGTCCATGCTGTTGGCCTCGACCGGCCTGTTCGAGGCCGTGGCCGAACGTCTCGACGAGGGCTTTCCCGTGCTGGGCACGTGTGCCGGTCTCGTACTGCTCGCCCGTGAGGTGCTCGATGGACGTCCGGACCAGCGCTCGTTCGGCGCCCTGGACGCGGTGGTGCGGCGCAACGGGTTCGGTCGCCAGGTGGCGTCGTTCGAGACCGGGCTGGAATTCGGCGAGGGCCCCCTGTTGCCGGCGGTGTTCATCCGGGCCCCCTACGTGGTCAGCGTGGGGGAGGCGGTCGACGTGCTGGCGAGCGTCCGGCATCGGGGCATCGGGTCGGACGGTCCGGCCATGGAGTCGCCGGCCTTGCTCCGCCAGGCCAATGTCCTGGCCTCCTGCTTCCATCCCGAGCTGACCGCTGACCGGCGGGTGCACCGGCTCTTCGCCGAGATGTGTGCCGGCTGACGCCGCGGAGGGCGTGAGGCCACCGTAGCGGCCGACCACTACGCGGTCGGGGTCGACGAGCGATTGTCCATGACGAGGCAGCTGCTGGTGGCGTGGGCGAGCAACGTTCCCGACTCGTCGCTGACCTCGACCGTGGCATAGGCCACGCGCCGGCCCGGCTTGGTCGTGCGTCCCGTGGCACGGATCAGTCCGCTGTCCTTGGTGATCGGGCGCAGGTACGTGACGTTGATGTCGATGGAGGTGTACGCCACCCCCGCGTCGAGGGTGCTCTGCACGGCACACCCCGCCGCGCTGTCGCACAGCGTGCAGACCAGCCCGCCGTGGACCACCCCGATGGGGTTGTAGGCGGACTCGTCGGGAGCGCATTCGAAGACGGCGAGGCCGTAGTCCACCCGCACCAGCGAGAACCCCATCAATCGAGCCATCGGGGCCGGGGGGAACCCGCCATCGCAGATGGCGGAGAGGAAGTCAAGGCCACTCAGCGAGGTGGCGAAGCTGGCCGTGACCATGGGGTCCTGCCAGGTGATCGTCTTGGAACGGGTGGGACCCCAGGCAGGGTGCGGTGTGACGTCCCCGGTCCGGGGTCCTGCGTCGTCGTCGGTCATTGGGCTGGAATCTACGTGGTGTCGTGCCGACGGCGTACGCTACGGCCCACCATGTTCTCGCCGAAGGGTTGGGCCCGTAGTGAGGCCACGCGCAGCGGGAGGTGGGCCAGGGCGACACGGGTTGGGACGCGTGGAATTGTCACCTGCGTTGTGGCGCTGGCCACCTATGCCGGCACGGCGGGTGCCGCGAGCGCCTCGACCCGGGCCGAGCTGGCCAAGGCCAAGAAAGCCCTGTTGGTCCTCTCGGACATGCCCAAGGCGTGGACCGCCTCGGCGTCGTCCGGCAACGAACCGACGCCGAACCCGGCGCAGCTGGCGCGCTGCCTTGGTGTTCCGCTCAGCGTGATCAACGACAATCCACCGGCGGTCTCCAGCCGAACGTTCAACAGCAAGCAGGATCTCCAGACGGTCGAAGATCAGATCCAGGTCTTTCCCACGGCGAAGGCGGCACAGGCTGACTTGGCGGTCGCGGCCAACCGCAAGGCCCCGAAATGTTTCACCACGGCCTTCAACAGCCCGGCCTCGAGGAGCCAATTGGAGTCGTCGTTCGGATCCAATGCGGCCCTCGGAACCCTGGTGGTGACGCGCACGCCGGTGTCCGACTACGGCCCGCACACCGTCAACATCACGATCTATTTCCCCGTGACGACGAATGGCGTGGCCATCAACATCGAAATTGCGGAGGTGGGCTTCGTGAAGGGCAACGAGGAGCAGTTGCTGACCTTGACCAGCGTCCAGTCACCGTTTCCCGTCTCCCTCTCGCGGCACTTGACGGCGCTGGCCGATGAGCGATTCTGAGTGAGGCGGCCCGAAGGTGGGCTCGGCGCCGGGCGCGTCGGGTGTTAGCGCCGCCTACGCAGCACCCACACGATCGCCGCGAGCAGGAGCACGCCGCCTGCGACGAGGCCGGCCAGTGCTCCGGCTGGGATCCCCCCACCCCCCGACGTCGGTGGCGGGGCGGCGTGCGCCTTCGAGGCCGATCCCCCGGTGCTCTCGGGCTGCGTGGTCGTAGTGGTGGTCGGGCCCGACGGGGTCGTCGTGGTCGGGCCCGACGGGGCGGCGTGGAAGGCGACGACGCGGGTGGACGAGGTCGCCAGCAGGAGCCCGTCGCCGGCACTCGGTGTGGGGAAGTGGTTGGCCGGTACGCCGACCGCCGCCTGCTGGCGTACCGCACCCGTCGCGGGATCGAGCCCGTAGAGCGTCCCGTTCTGCCCCATGGTCCACACCAAGCCGGCGGCCACGATCGGTGGACCACCGCCCACCCGGGCGCTCCACAGCAGGTGGAGTGACGGTGGGGCAGCCGTGACCCCGACGGCGATGGTGCCGCTCAGGCAGGGCAGGTACACGGTCGTGCCCACCGCCGCGGCTCCGCCGTCGATGTCCCCGCCGCACTCTGAGGCGAGTTGGGTCTCCTGTCCGCCGATGCCTCCCAGGTGGGTCCCGTCGAGGAGGTACACCATGCGGGACTTTCCGGCCATCACGACCTGGCCGTCGGAGAGCAGCACGGGCGGCATCGAGAAGTCCTGGTCGTCGGCGTTGTCCTGGGCCCAGCCCGTCGGCGCGAAATAGTGCAGGAGTCCGAGGGTGGAGGAGAGCTCGAGCGCCGAATCGCTGTCGTCGTAGGGTTGGCCGGCCGACGTGACCGACCCGTTTCCGACACCGACCCAGATGTTGCCGCTGCTGTCGACGGCCGGGGCGCCGCCGCCCATCCAAATCGCTCCCTGACTCTGCCCGGTTCCGGCATCCACCGTGAAGTAGGTGGGCGTGGCACCGGCTTCGTCCACGGCGACGACCCGGCCGCGATACGTCGGGCAGTCCGCGTAGTTGCCGCCCAGGGCGAATACGACGCGACCGGCGTCGAGGGTGAGCCCTGTCCGCTGCAACAGTGCCGCGGGGCTGGCACCGGGTGGGTCGACGTCCCGTGTCATCTCGATCGCCCCCGTCGTCGTGTTGAGACCGACCAGCGTGTGCGCAGGCCGTCCCTGCACCTGTTCGTCGGCCACGACGAAGATCTCGCCGCGGGAGGGGTCGATCACCGGGGTACCCGTGATCCCCACGGTCGGGGTGATGTCGCCGCACGGGAGCGACGAGGAGGGGACGGGGCTCGCGATGTGCGTGGACCAGACCACGGCGCCGGTCGACGACGACAGCGCGTACACCGTGTCGTTCTCCGTCGCCACGAAGACGTCGGACCCGAAGACGAGGGGTTCTCCGTAGAGTTGCCCGTCGAGCCCGGGCGAGGTCCAGGCCGCCGACGACGTGTCGACCGCGCCGAGCGGTCCGGCCACGCCCGAACCGGTGGCGTCGCCGTGGTACACGGTCCACGAGCTGGCGGTGGCAGAGCTCGTCGCCGCAGCGGCGGTCACCCGTCCGGTCGCGAGGCCAAGCGATGATCCGGCGAGCAATCCGGCGCAGCACAGGACGCCCCATCGTGACGGACGAAGGCGCCTGCTCACGCTCTGCGGGACGTGCGACATCCTCCTGTGCCCATCGGCCCGAGGCTACCGGGTGGCGCCAGCGAGCTGATGCCGGGGCCGGGTCAGTACTGGGCGACGACCTCTCCATCGACGACGACTCGGCACTGCTGCTTTCGGGCCCCGCCGAGGATGCGCCTCCTCGTCTTTTCGATGACGACGTCATGCACCTCGGCCTGCCCCACGGAGAACGCGAATTTCTTCGTGCGCGGGGAGCGCAACGAGAGCGCTTGGTTCTTCTCCACGACCTGCACGTCGTCAACGGTGATGCGCACGCGGCCGAAGACCTGTCCCCAGTGGAACGCCACCCGATGCTTCTCTTCTTTTCCCACATCCAAGGCGAAATCTATGTCGAGGCCCATGCCGTGATTCTGCCGTACGGGGCCCCCGAGCTCAGGGACCTTCCCCGGCACCGAACGCCCGCTCGATCTCCGCCACCACCGCATCGGGGTCCTCGAGGGGAAGCATGTGGCCGCGCCCCGGCAACGTGACGAGACGGGCGCCCGGAATGGCGGCCACCAACTGGGCGGCGCGGGCCGGTGCCGTGAGCCGATCGCGTGAGCCGACCATGACCGTGGTGGGGATACCGATGGTGCCGATGCCCTCCAGCAGGTTCATCGTGCTCATCGCCAGCATGAAGCCGGCCCGCACGTGGGGCACGGTGTCGGCGAAGAGTGCCCCGGTGAGGTCGACGTGCGACCGCACCGGGTCGTCGCCGAACACGCCGCGCACGAACCGGTGGCCCGCGGCCGAGCGCAGGGCCAGCGACACCGCGGGCGAGGAGATGAGCCCGGCGGCGGCACGTTCCGCGAACGGCGCGCCGGGGCTCATGTCGGCCGCGGCGGTGGCGACCAGGACGAGGGCGCGGACCCGTTCGGCCAGGACCTCGGGCCGGTGGGTGGCCAGCGCCATGATGGTCATGCCCCCCATGGAGTGTCCGGCCAGCACGGCGCCGGTGACGTCGCGGGCACTCAGCACGCCGGCGAGGTCGTCGGCCAACATCTCGATGCCCAACGGCGCCGTGCCCCGGCTGCTGGCGCCATGGCCCCGTTGGTCATAGAGCACGACGCGATGACCGGACTCGACCAGGCGGCGGGCGACGGGGATCCAGATGGCGTGGCTGCAGCCCCAGCAGTGGGGGAGAACCACCGTCGGGCCACTTCCCACGTCCCAGACGGCCAGCCTGCCCCCATCGACCGTGGTGACGCTGAGCCGGGGAGGCGTCTCCAGCGATCCCCAGCCGAGCGTCCGGGAATCCTGATCCGGGGGCTGGTCGGGCGCCGTGCGGGACCCTTGCGTCGCGTCGCCGGCGCGCCGCGCAGAAATCCTCCGGTAGGCGGCGGCCCCGCCTACGAGGGCCGTGGCGGCGCCCAGGGCGAGGAGGCCGCGATGGCTGCGGGGAATGTGGAGCGACGCCACCGTGCCGCCTCAGCGCCTGCGACCGAGACGGGCCCCGAACACTTGCAGCGCGACGGGCAGGCACCGATGGGCGTACCAGCCCAGGATCGATTCGAACCCGACCGGGACCACGGCCCGGTCGGTGGCGAGGGCCCGGACGATGGCGAGGCCGACCTTTTCGGGAGGATGGGCCCGGGAGAAGCCCTTGACCAGCCTGACGCGCGCTCTCGGATCCTCGAGCCCACCCGTGAAACGAGCCGACCCTGCGATGGCGGTGTTGACGAAGCCCGGGCAGATGGCGGTCACGACGACGCCCTCCGACGCCCAATCAGCGCGCAGGCACAGGGAGAGTTGCAGGACGGCGGCCTTGGTGGCGGCGTACGCAGATTCTCCCGCCGTCGGAACGAAGGCCAATCCCGACGACACGTTCACGACGTGACCCCGGCCGGCGGCGAGCATGGGAGAGGCAAAGGCCGAACAGCAGTTGACGACGCCATCGAGATTGATCGAGCGAATGAAGGTCCACTCGTCCGCGGTCATGCGGGAAAACGGGCCTGTCATGCCGACGCCTGCGTTGTTCACCAAGATGCTCAGCGCGCCGTGCTCGTCGGTGACCCTCGCCGCGACTGCGTCGACCTCGGCGCGGTCGGCCACGTCGAGTCGGTGGGACTGATGGGCGGCGTCGCCGTGCGGGCTCGCACGCGCGGCACATTCGGCGGCGGTCATCTCGGCTGCCGCTCCATCGATGTCGGTGCACACGACCGTGGCACCACAGGCCGCGAGTGCGTGCGCCGTGGCTCGGCCGATGCCGCTTCCCGCTCCCGTCACGAGCGCCGTCGACCCCTCGAGGTCCGGTTGGGGTCGCCTCACGATGTCAGACGTGGGCGCGTCATGAGTGGGCAGCCATGACGGGACGCGTCATGAGAGGGCCGGTCATGAGATAGTCACCCGCGCCGAACAGGCGCGTCCGGCGGACGAAGCGGAAGGTGTAGTCGGGCCACAATGTCGTGTTGCGGCCGGCGTCATCGAGGTACCAACTCGAGCACCCGCCCGAGTTCCACACCGTGGGTGCCGCCTTGCGCTGTACCTCCTCGTTCCAGCGTGCCTGCACGTCGGGGCGCACCTCGATCACGCTCGCCCCACGGGCCTGCAGCGCCCGGAACGCACCGACGATGTGCGCCACCTGAGCCTCGATCATCACGACGAGCGAGGTGTGGCCGATGCCGGTGTTCGGCCCGGCCAGCATGAAGTAGTTGGGGAAGCCGGCGATGGTGGTGCCGCAGTAGGCCTGCATGCCCGTGGTGGCCCAGTGCTCCGTGAGCGAGCGGCCATCGATGCCGCGGACCTTCTCGCCCATCGGGTTGTTGGCGACGCGGAATCCCGTGCCGTAGATGATCGTGTCCGCCCGGTGCACGACGCCGTCGGCGGTGACCAGGCCGTCCGGCTGCACCTCGATGATCTTCTCGGTCTCCAGGCTGACGTGGGGGCGTTGCAGCGCCGGGTAGTAGTCGTTCGACTGCAACAAGCGCTTGCAGCCCGCCGTATAGGTGGGCGTGAGCTTGGCCCTCAACTCGGGATCGGCCACCTGCCGGGCCATGAATTTCTTCGCCAATCCCTCCAATTTCGCCAACTTCACGCTGTTGTGGATCAGCATCGAGCCCAGGACCGCTTCGCGGAACCAGTAGTTGCGGGCCCGGGAGACGCGCTGTGTCCAGGGCAGCCGGCCGTAGGCCGCGCGCTCCACCGCCCTCGTGCGCCGGTTGGGATGGGGGAACACCCACGGCGGCGTGCGCTGGAAGAGGATCACCCGCCCCGCCGACTTCTGCACGATCGGGAGGAACTGAATGGTGGACGCCCCGGTGCCGATGATCGCCACCCTGCGGCCGGTCAGGTCGTGGGCGTGCTTCCACTGCGCCGAGTGGAAGGTGGTTCCGGCGAAGGTGGCGAGGCCCGGGAGATCGGGTACGTGCGGTTCGGACAGTGCGCCACCACCACTGATCAAGAAGTCGGCCGTCAACGAGCCGCGTGTCGTCGTGATGTCCCACACCCTGCGGGTGGCATCCCACGACGCCGCCTCGAGCGTCGTGTCGAAGGCGACCTTGTCCGTGACGCCATAGCGCCGCGCCGTGGTCTGGAGGTAGTGCTCGATCTCGGGCTGGCTCGAGAAGGTCTCGCTCCAATTCGGGTTCGGGGCAAACGAGAAGGAGTAGAGGTTCGAAGGCACGTCGCATCGGCACCCCGGGTACGAGTTGTCGTACCACGTCCCACCGACGTCGGATCGCCGTTCCAAGAGGATCAGCTCGTCGCCGTAGCCCTGGTCGGCGAGTGCAATGGCGGCGCCCAGCCCCGAGAAGCCCGCACCGACGATGGCGATGCGGACGTGGGAGGGGAGTGGGCGTGGGGTGGAGGGGTGAGGTGCGCGTTCGGGGCCCTTGCGCCGCGCCGAGCCCGATGTCGCCATGGCTGGACATAGTAAGGGGAAAGTCGCCGCTGCCCGCCCCTGGTGGGGGCGGTGCGGCGGCGAGCCCGGAGTTCATCGGACACTCCCAGCCTCGACGTCGTGGACCTCCAGGTACAATGAACCTCCGAGCTCTCAGCCATTACCCAGTCTTCGCTCCAAGGGAGGAAAATGTCGGGTCACTCCAAGTGGGCGACAACGAAGTATCGCAAGGGTGCACAGGACAAGGCCCGCGCCAAAATCTTCGCCAAGTGCATTCGTCAGGTCGAGGTGGCCGCACGTGAAGGTGGCGGCGACATGGATGCGAACGCCACCTTGCGGACCGCCTACCAGAAGGCCCGGAGCTCGTCGGTTCCGCTCGACACCATTGAGAAGGCGATCAAGCGGGGTACGGGCGAGCTCGAGGGCGTGCGCTACGAGGCCATCAACTATGAGGGCTACGGCCCGGCGGGCGTTGCCGTCATGGTCGAGACACTGAGTGACAACCGCAATCGCACGGGTTCGGAGATCCGCAACCTGTTCAACAAGAACGGCGGCAACATGGCTGAGCCTGGGGCCGTGAGTTGGCAGTTCGAGCGCAAGGGGATCGTGAGCGTCTCGCGCCACCAGGACGAGGACAAGGTGATGGAGATCGCCATGGAGGGCGGTGCGGAGAACCTTTCGGACAACGGCGAGTTCTGGATCGTCACCTGCGCCCCGGCCGACCTCGAGGCCGTTCGGCAGGCGCTGGACGATGCCGGGATCACCCCCGAGTCGGTAGACCTTTCGCTCGAGCCGACCACGTTGGTACCCGTCCCCGACGAGGGTGACGCCAAGCGGGTCCTCCGGCTGCTCGACGCGATCGACGATCACGACGATGTGCAGGCCGTCCATGCCAACGCCGACATCGCCGATACCGTGCTGGCGGCCTTCGAAGGCTGAGAGGCACGGGTCGGCGCCCCCGCCCCGGTGGCGGTGGCACGGAGTGATCCACCCGAAGAGGGGGAGCCCCGACTACGCTACGAACGCATGTTCGTATTGGGGATAGACCCGGGGCTGTCCCGCTGTGGGTACGGCCTGGTCGCCCGGGGTGAGGCCGACAGTGCGCTGGCCGCACGCGCGGCCGGGGTGATCGAGACCGATCCGGCGTCCGAGCTACCCGACCGGCTCCTGATCCTCCACACCGAGCTGCGGGCGCTGGTGCGTGAATACTCGCCGGACGTGGTGGCCGTCGAACGGGTCTTCTTCCAGGTCAACGTCAAGACGGCCATGTCGGTCGGCCAGGCCAGCGGGTTGGCGCTCCTGGTTGCCGCCGAGGCCGGCTGCGAAGTGGCGCAGTACACCTCGAACGAGGTCAAACAGGCGCTCGTGGGTTACGGCGCCGCCACCAAGGAGCAGGTGCAGCGCATGGTGGCGAATGTGCTGAAGTTGGTGGCGCCGCCCAGCCCGGCGGACGCCGCCGATGCCCTCGCCCTGGCCGTATGCCATCTGACCACCGTCCCGTTGCGGCGCGCCATGGGTGCCGCGCTCGCTCGTCAGGCGAGATCGTCATGAAGGAGGATCTGCAGTGATCGGACTCTTGCGGGGAAAGGTCGTGCTCCGTTCCGCCGAGGGGGAGGTGATCGTCGACGTCTCGGGCGTCGGGTATCGGGTCGCCGTGACCCCGGCCACGGCGGTCGCCCTCATGGTGGGCGGGACGTCGAACGAGGCGACGCTGTTCATCCACACGCACGTGCGTGAGGACGCCATCGTCCTCTACGGCTTCGTCCACGACGACGAGCGACGTTGTTTCGAGGTACTGCTCGGCGCCCACGGGGTGGGACCGTCATTGGCCCTGGCCATCACGGCGGTGCTCTCGCCCGCGTCGTTGTCCACGGCGGTGCTCGAGGACGACCTGGACACTCTCTGCACGGTCCCCGGGGTCGGCCGCAAGACGGCGGCGCGGCTGGTGATCGAGCTCAAGAGCCGGCTCGACCTCCCCGACCTCTCGCTCGAGGTCCCGGGCTCATCGGGCGGGACGACGACACGCACCTCGCGTTCGGAGGCCCGGGCCGCCCTGGCCGAGCTCGGCTATGCGCCCGAAGAGATCCGGGGTGCGCTCGACGGGTTGCGCGACGATGTCGGGGTGGAAGAGATGCTGCGCTTGGCGTTGCGCGAGTTGGCCAGCCGGTGATCCATGCGGCGCAGCAGGCACACCCGTCGCGTGAGGCGTTCGGCCCGTGAGCCCGAAGGCACGGCGCGAGGTATTGGCGACGGCTGACGAAGGCGGCGGCCCTGGCGCGAGCGGCGCCGGTGATCCAGGGGCCCGGTTGGTGGCCCCGGTGGTGGTCGACGGAGGCGAGGAGGTCGAAGAGGCCGGCCTTCGCCCGCGCTCGCTCACGGAATTCGTGGGCCAGGCCCAATTGGTGGAGCACCTGGGCATCGTCATTCAAGCCGCACGCCAGCGCCAGCAGCCGGTCGACCACATCCTCTTCGCCGGACCGCCCGGCCTGGGCAAGACGTCACTGGCCGGCATCGTGGCCACCGAGATGGGAGCCGGGCTCCGTATCACCTCGGGCCCCGTGCTGACCCGGGCCGGCGACCTCGCCGCCCTCCTGACCGACCTGCAGGACGGCGACGTCCTCTTCATCGACGAGATCCATCGGCTGCACCGCTCCGTCGAGGAGATGCTCTACTCGGCCATGGAGGATGCCAAGCTGGACATCCTGATCGGCAAGGGCCCGACGGCGCGCTCCATCCGTCTCGACCTACCTCGCTTCACGCTCGTCGGCGCCACCACGCGCACCGGCCTGGTCTCAGGGCCCCTGCGCGATCGGTTCGGATTCGTCGGCCGTCTCGACCTCTACGCGGCGTCGGATCTTCGGGCCATCGTGGAGCGCTCGGCCCGCATCCTGCACGTCGAGATCGACGAAGAAGGGGCAACGCGGATAGCGGAGCGCTCGCGTGGTACGCCGCGTGTGGCCAACCGCCTCCTCCGCCGGGTCCGCGACTTCGCCGAAGTGCGCGGGAACGGCTCCGTCACTGGCACGACGGCGGCGGAAGGCCTCGATCTCTTCGGTGTGGACGAGCTCGGTCTGGACAAGGTGGACCGGGCCATTCTCGAAACGCTGTGCGGTCGTTTCGGCGGCCAGCCGATCGGGTTGACCACCCTGGCGCAATGCGTCGGTGAAGAGACCGACACCATCGAGGACGCCTACGAGCCGTATCTCCTGCAGTGCGGCCTGATCCTGCGGACGGCGCGTGGCCGGGTGCCCACGCCCCGGGCCTGGGCCCACCTCGGTCGGCTACCGCCCGCGGGATCGGCCCCTCCCGAAGCGGCGACCCTGTTCGAGCCCTGATCGACGCGCCCCGCGCGCCGTCGCGTCAACCAGGGGGTGACAACTGACGGGCCACGCCGGGCTTTACGTGGCGGCTCAGATCGCCGACGAGGTCCGTGTATTCACGGCGGATCGTCAACCTCCACCCGTCTGGCGTGGCCTCGAAGACGTCTTCGTATCTTCCCGCGATGATCAGCTGGAGGGGGAAGTCGTCGAGGGCCTGGAGCACGGCGTAGGAGCAGCGGGACGAGGCCGTCTGCCGATCGTCGGCAAACGCAATGTCGATGTTGCTGACGAGGTGCTTGGTGTGAGGAAGACCGTCGTCGTAGAGGATGACCGCGTTCTCGTAGGTCTCGCGGACCTCCCCCGCCGTGCGTGTGGTCAGCTGGTCAAGCGGTATGAGGGGGGCATTGCGGCCAGATGCGGCGCCGAAGCGCACCCCGGCCAGCAGGCGGGCGACGCCGGCCAGATCGCCGCGGTCGATCAGTTCGGGGTACGAGAGAATGATGCGCCGGAGTTGTTCGGTCGCCAGAGCCCGATCGAACGTGTCAGGTCGGTCAGCGCCCATGAAAGCGCTCCGGTGCAAAGACATGGAAACTCATATCCCCCTTCAGGTCCATCCACTCCCGTCGCGTGCGCAACGTCCAGCCGTCGTCCCGGCGCTCGAGCGAATCCTGGTAGCCACCGGTGCAGATGAATTGCAGGGGAAGCTCCGGTCTCGCCTGCACCACCACGTACGCCGATGTGGCAACGGCGGCGTTGCCGTCGGCCGAGAGCTCGATGTCGATGTTCGTGATGAGGTGTGTGGCGTGTGAAAGCCCGTCGTCGTAGTAGATGACGGCCCTCTTGTAACTGGCCGCTGCCTCCTCGGCCGTGCGCACCGTCAACTCCTCTTCGGGGACCTCGGGCGGGCCGAAGCGGACGCCGTCCATGAACCGACCGACTCCCGGGAGATCACCCGTGTCGCTGGCCTCGGGGTACGCCAGGACGACGTGGCGGATCTCCTCGGTGGCGAGTGCCCGGTCAAAGGTCAACGCGTACCGTCCCCCCTTCGGCGCTCAGGCCATGGTCAGCGTGGTCTGTACCGCGTGGCGCAGCGGGAGGAAGACCCGAAAGGTGGTGGACCAGCCCGGAGCGTCGACAATGTCGACGGATCCTTCATGGGCCTCGGCCACCGACTTGGCGATGGCCAGACCGAGGCCCGTACCGGGGACGCCCATCTCCATGGCTGCCGCGAGCCGGTAGAAGCGCTCGAAGAGCTGCGGGCGATCAGCTTCGGGGATGCCGGGCCCCTCGTCTTGCACGAGGATCCGGGCGAAGTCATCGATCATGTCGACCACCACGCGCACCCGGCCGCCCCGGGGCGAGAATTTGAGGGCATTGGACAGCAGGTTCCCGAGTAGTTGGTGCAGGCGGGTGGCATCGCCGAACACCGGCACGGGGGGTCCCGGCGCCAGAGCCAGGGTGACGCCCGCCGTGGTCGCCGCCGTCTGCGCGCCGTGCACGGACTCTTCCCCCAGCTGATGCAGGTCCAGCTCGGTGAAGGCGACCCGCAACCCGTGGCCCCCGCCGGGGTCCGCCAGGAGGTCTTCGGCCACCCGTTGGAGCTGCGCCGAGTTGCGATCGATCGTGCGCAGCATGCGTATCTGATCCTCGCTCAGTTCGGGCACGCCGTCGAGGAGGAGCTCGATGAAACCTCGGATGGAGGTGATGGGCGTGCGCAGTTCGTGGGACACCGTCGCAACGATGTCGTCCTTCATCTTGGTCAGCTCGCGGAGGCGATTGTTCTGCTCGATGAGTGATTGCGTCACTTCCTTCTGCACCGAGTAGAGGCGCTCGCGCTCGGCCGCCAACTCCTCGCGTTCGGTGACGTCGATGGCGACGACGACGTAACCGCCGCTGGCCGACGTGTCCGCCCCGTCGGTGCCTCCCTGGGGGGGGAGTGTGCGGACGCGCACGACGCAACGCCGCTGCTGACCGTTCTTGCGTCGGGCCGTCCACGGGACCTCGGCCACCGTCTCGGGGTAGACCGGGTCGAGTGCCTTGCGCATGGCGTCGATCGTTTGGCGACGTTGGCTGATCTGGGCCGGGTCGATGAAGTCGGCGATGGAGCGGATGCCGACCACTTCGGACGCGTTGTAGCCGAGCATCAGCTCGGCTCCGGCAGAGAAGAACGTCACGGTTCCGGCCGGATCGACGCCCATGATGGCGCTCCCCGTGGCCGCCCGCAGCAGGGTCTCCAGGCGTTCGCGGGCATTGTGGGCGTCGTTCGCGTTCCGTTTGGCCAGGTGGGACTGTTGGGCCAGGTCGCTGACGTAGATGCGGTCGCGGTGGACCATGGTCGAGATGGTGGAGGCGACCAGAGTGGTCACGACGACCAGGACGACCACCTGGCGCCAGGCCGAAAGCGGGTAGTTGGGCGCGCCGACGGCGAGGATCGGCACCGTAAGGGCCAGATACATGCAGAACAGCCCGAACAGGAGATGCAGGCGCCGGCCGTAGAGGGACATCCAGACGATCGGCAGCAGGTACACGACCAGGAGCTCCGAATCGCCGACGCCCTGGGCGTCGCGGATGACGGCGATGACGGCCATGTAGCCGATCGGAATGGTCAGCCAGGCCCAGCTCGGCAGCCGTTCCCACGGAACCACGAAGGCGGTGGTGAGAAGGAGGAAGAAGAGGAGAAAGGCGATCAGGATCTCGATGCGTGCCCCATGGGGGAACGGGATGATCCCGATGAGGACGGTGCCCAGCGCCACCAGGGCGAAGAGTGGGAGCCGCACCCGGGTGGGTCCCGAGAAGCCCGGGATCTTGGACCCGTTCGATTCGACCTGCCCGCCTCGCGCCCCAACGACCGCCCTCTCGCCGGTGGCAGGATGCGAGGACGTGCTCATGACCGAACTGCGTTCACCTTGCCCGCGCGCGATAGCGGTATCCGAACCCTCGCACCGTCTCGATGGGCCCATCGTCCTGATCACCCCAACCGAGTTTGCGCCGGAGGCGCAGGACGGCGTACTTCACGCGTGACGGTGCCAGCCCACTCGGATCGTCCCAGGCCAATTCGATGAGCTGATCCGAGGAGAGAACCTGCCCCTGGTGGCGGACCAAGGTGGCCAACAGCCGATATTCGGTGGGGGTCAAGACGACGGGGACTCCCTCCACCGTGACCTGCGATTCGGAGAAGTCCACCCGGATGGACCCGTCCTCAAAGGAGACGATGGGTTCGTTCCGCTGGACCTGGCGTCGGCTGATGGCCTGGATGCGGGCCAGCAGCTCGACCCGGCTGAAGGGCTTGGTCAGGTAGTCGTCGGCCCCGGCGTTGAGGCCGCGCACCTTGTCCCGTTCGGTGGAAAGTGCCGTCAACATCAAGACGGGCACGTCGCTCATGTCCCGGATCCGCTCGAGGACCTGCCACCCGTCGAGGTCCGGCATGCCCACATCGAGAATGACCAGGTTGGGCTGTTTTTGGTGGAAGAGACGGACCCCGTCGCGGCCCAACATGGCCTCGGTCACCGTGAATCCCTCGCGTTCGAGCATCGTCCGTAGCAGCTGCCGGATGTCTGCCTCGTCCTCGATGACGAGGACCGAAATGTTCCCATTGCGCATGCAACACTGCACTGTACTGGGAACACGGACATTTTTGTGGTTTCTGGGCGCGACGGTGTCAGGGCCCGGCGAGCAACGGTGCGCCGGCGAGCCACCATCGGTTCCCACTCGGATGACTCCGACCGATGGTGACCCCCGTTTGCCCGGCGCACTGTCGCTGCCATTTTCCTCCCGATGTACCCCCCGAAGGGGGTAACCGAACCCGGAATAACCCGGGTTTTCGGCCTGGTCACCCCCCTCCGGGCGACCAGCATCGGGCGGTCATGGCCCGTGTAGGTGCATGTCCCATGCTGGAGGAGACATGGTGCAGGCTCGGCGAAATCGGGTTGCCGTTCGGTTGCCCGGGCGGAAAATGCGCCGGGAGTGACCCCCCGAGACGTCATTTCCGGCCCGGCCACCTCCTGGCCGCCCGCGCCCGGGCGGCCACGCCGGGGACCACCGGTCGACGACCGGCACGAAAAGCCGAGATGCAGGCGATAGGGTGTCGCTTCGCATGCCCCCTTGCTTGAAGGACCCCACATGACGCAATTTGCCCTCCTCGACCTGTTTGCCGCGACGGCCAAGAAATCGACGAATCCCGCCCCTCTCATCATCCTCGTGGTGGTCGCCCTCGCCGGGTACTTCCTCTTCCTCAAGCCCCAACAGCGCAAGGCCAAGGCGGCCCGGGCCAACCAGGGCTCGGGCTACATGGTCGGTGACGAGGTGCAGACGATCGGCGGAGTGGTCGGGACCATCCTCGAGATCCACGGGGATCGCTATACCCTCCTCACCGGGAGCACGGGCAGTGACGGGAACCTCGACGGGGCCCAGCCGACGCGGATCGTGTTCGTGCGCCAGGCCATCGCGCGCAAGCTGGAACCGGTGGTCGCCGTGGATCCCGACGCCGGCTTCGACGGCGATGCCCACGACCACGCGCACGAGTCCGTCGAGATCGAGGACCACGACGGGGAGGCTGAAGAGGCGTGAGTCCGGCGTCGTCTCGAGCCCAGACGCGGCAGAGGCGGAACCTTCTCCTCAGCGTGTTGGTCGTCGTGGCCCTTGCCGTCGGTTCGTTTGCCGCCGTCTTCTCGGTGAAATGGACCCCCCGCCTCGGGCTCGACCTCGCCGGGGGGCTGGCCGTCGTCTACCAGACGTCGAAGTCGGTACCCCAGTCCGAGCTTCAAGAGACCGTGACCATCCTCGACAACCGGGTCAACGGGCTCGGTGTGTCGGGTGCCCAGGTCAGCACGGCGGGTAACAACGAGATCTCGGTGTCGATCCCCGGCGTGAAGGATGCCGCCACCTTGCTGAACGAGATCGGCAATACGGCACAGCTCTACTTCCGACCGGTGCTGTGCACCGCGTACCCGCTCACGCTGTCGCCGGCCACGAAGGCCACCAAGACGACGAAGGCCCAGCCGGCCCAGAAGGCCATCTCGGGCAACAAGACGTTGCCCCCCTGCGGTAGCCAGTACGCCACCGACGCGGCCAATCTCGCCGTGACACCCAATAGCTCCGTGCAGGGCTACGCATCCAACAACCCGTCGCCCGACCCGGCGTTCGCCCAGTACACGAGCACGAGCACGGACGTGGCGAACTACCCGAACCGCACCGTGCTCCTCCCGAGCCTGCCGGCCAGCGGCACTGCGACCAAGAACTCGTTGCGCTACGTGCTCGGTCCCGAGCAGATGACCGGTACGTCCATCGGGTCGGCTCTGGCGCAGCAGAACCAGACCGGGCAATGGGAGGTCAACTACTCCCTCAAAGGCAGTGCCGGCTCCAATCTGTGGGACAAGGTGGCGCAGCAGAACTTCCACCTGCTCCTCGGGATCGAGCTCGACGGCGTGGTCCAATCGGCGCCGCTCATTCAGCCCACACAAGCCGGCTTCACCTCGTTCGGCGGGCAGGGCACCATCAGCGGCGGCAACATGACCGAGAACGACGCCAAGGTGCTGGCCCAGGCCATGGAGTTCGGCTCCCTTCCCGTCCGCCTCAAGGAGCTGACCACGCAGACGGTCTCGCCCACGCTGGGCAAGTCGGCCCTGCGGGCCGGTCTGGGCGCGGGCATCGCCGGCCTCGTCCTGGTGTTGCTCTACGTCCTGCTGTACTACCGGGCCCTGGGCGCCGTGGTGATCTCGGGGCTTCTCCTGACGGCGGCGGCGCTGTGGGCGATCATCTCGGCGCTCGGGCATACATCCTTCAGCCCGAGTTTCGACCTGGCGGGCATCACCGGCCTGATCGTGTCCATCGGTATCACCGTGGACTCGTACATCGTCTATTTCGAACGATTAAAGGACGAGACCCGGGCCGGCCGCTCCATACGGACCTCGGTCGACCGGGGTTTCAAGAGCGCATGGCGGACCGTGTGGGCGGCCGACTTCGTCTCATTGCTGGCGGCCGTCGTCCTCTACGTCGTGGCCGTGGGCGACGTCAAGGGCTTTGCCTTCTTCCTCGGCCTGTCGACCATCATGGACATGGCCGTGACCTGGTTCTACACCCGACCCCTGGTCATCCTGCTCGGTCGGAGCGATCGCATGCAGGGCGGTGGCCGCTTCGGGATCGCCCGTGGGCTGGCGATAGAGGGACGTGCGATCGGCGATGAGGGCCAGGCCGAGGACGCCGCCGCCGCGCCCCCCAGGGGTGGACTGATCAAGCCCAGCCGGGTGCCCGCATCGTGAGCGACACGCGCAACGGGGTCGGCGGCGACGGCGCGGACGGCGTCGAGGACATCGACGTGGAGGACGAGTTCGACGACGAGTTCGACGACGAGTTCGACGACGACGAGCTGGACGACGACGGGGAGCTCCTGTCGGTCGACGACGCTGCCCGCTCGCTCCTCGGCCGGCCGAAGGCGCCCCGAGCCCCCCGCCCGTCCACCTCGCGCCGGCGGCCGGCGGCCGGTGCGGCCGGCGGCGGTGCGCCCCAGGGACACGGGCCGCTTCGCCGTCTCTACCGGGGTGAGACCAAATTCGACTTCGTCGGACGCCGGCGCCTGTGGTTCTCGCTCTCGAGTGTCATCATCGTGGCGGGGATCATCTCGATCATCCTGCGGGGTGGGCTGAACCTGGGCATCGAATTCAAGGGCGGCACCGAGTGGACGGTCAAGGCCCCCAACGTGACGCAGACCCAGGCCGTCAACGCCATGCAGTCGGCTGGGCTGGTCAACCCCATCGTGCAGTTGCTCGGGCAGGGGTCGAACCAGCACCTCAACGTGCAGGCCGACCTGAACAAGCTTTCTGCCGCTGATCAGAAGACCGAGACGCTCAAGGTGGAGGAGGCGCTGGCCAAGCTCACGAACACCTCGTTGACGAACGTGAAGAACGGGGTGCAGACCGTCGGCCCGACATGGGGCTCGTCCATCACGAACAAGGCCATCGAAGCCCTGATCATCTTCTTCGTCGTCGTCGGCATCTACATCAGCATCCGCTTCGAGCCCAAAATGGCACTGTCCGCTTTCATTGCCATGCTGCACGACGTCGTGGTGGCGGTCGGCATCTATTCGCTGTTCAATTTCCAGGTCACTCCCGACACCGTGGTGGCCATCCTGACCATTCTCGGGTACTCCCTCTACGACACCGTCGTGGTGTTCGACCGCGTGCGCGACAACACGAAGAACATCGGCTCGCACGGCACCATCAGCTACGGGCAGCTGATCAACCTCTCCATGAACCAGACGCTGGCGCGCTCGATCAATACCTCGGCCGTGGCCATCATCCCGGTGCTGGCCGTGCTGTTGATCGGCGCCGAGCTGCTCGGCGCGTCCACGTTGCAGGAATACGGGCTGGCGCTGTTCGTCGGCCTGCTGAGCGGGGCCTACTCCTCGATCTTCATCGCCTCGCCCATCCTGTTCATGCTCAAGCAGCGCGAGCCTCGCTGGCTGGCCATCGAGAGGCGTCTGGCTTCCCGCGGCGACCGGAGCGGCGCGCTGTCACCGGCCGCCGCCGCGGCACTCGCCACCCAGATGAGCATCGCGGCGGGCGGCCAACCCCACAGCGGTGGCCCGGCCAAGCGCAGCGGGCCGATACGGCCGGGGTCGGGCTCGGGCCGGGGACCGGCGACGGGCACCGGCACGGCGCTGTTGGATCGCCCGGCCCAAAACGGCGGTGGCACGCGCCAGCCGCCCCGACCGCGCAAGGGAAAGAAGAAGCGCAAGCGCTGACCGGACGGCCGGCCGGGCCCCGAACGTGCCGGCGACGGATGCCCCAACAGGTAGCGTAGAGGGATGGTGACCCTGGCTCGGGTGACTCCCGTCACAGATGATGGGGAGCGCGCGTTCGAGGACATGGTCGCCCCTCTTCTGACGGAGTTCTCCGGTCACCGGCCCGACGACGACACATCGGCCATCGTGGCGGCCGCCCGCGTCGCCCTCTCCGCACACGACGGCCAGTTCCGGCGGTCCGGGGAGCCGTACATCACGCACCCGATCGCGGTGGCGACCATCGTGGCCGAGCTCGGACTCGACGCGCAGACCGTGGCGGCCGCCCTCCTGCACGACGCGGTGGAGGACACCGGCCTCACCCTCGAATCGATCACGGAGGCATTCGGGCCCGGCGTGGCCAAGGTGGTGGACGGGGTCACCAAGCTCGACCGGCTCCAGTTCGACTCGAAGGAGGCGCAACAGGCCGCCACCATCCGCAAGATGCTCGTGGCCATGGCCGACGACTGGCGGGTGCTGCTGATCAAGCTGGCGGACCGCCTGCACAACATGCGGACCCTCGCCGTCATGCCGGAATGGAAGCAGCGCCGCACGGCGCAAGAGACATTCGACGTCTATGCGCCGTTGGCGCACCGCCTCGGCGTGCAGCAGGTGCGATGGCAGCTCGAGGACCTGGCGTTCGCCACGTTGCACCCCAAGCGTTACGCCGAGATCGAGCAGATGGTGGCGGCGCGGGCACCGCAGCGCGAGGAGTATCTCGCCCGGGTCCTGGTCCACGTGCGGGAGCGGCTCGAGAACATGGGTGTCGAGGCCGACGTGACGGGACGCCCGAAGCACCTGTGGAGCATCTACGAGAAGATGGTCGTCCGGGGCAAGGAGTTCGACGACATCAACGACCTGGTCGCCATCCGCGTCGTCGTGACGAGCGAGAAGGACTGCTGGGCCGCGTTGGGGGCCATCCACGCCATCTGGGCCCCGGTGCAGGGACGCTTCAAGGACTACATCAACACGCCCAAGTTCAACATGTACCAGTCGTTGCACACGACGGTCATCGGGCTGGACGGCAACCCCGTCGAGGTGCAGATCCGCACGACGGCGATGCACCACCGGGCCGAGTACGGCATCGCCGCGCACTGGGGTTACAAGGAGAAGGAGGACGCGTCCTCCGAAATGGCCTGGCTGCAGCGGATCGCCGATGTCGACCGCCAGACCGATGACCCGATCGAGTTCCTCGAGGCGCTCAAACTCGACCTCGAGCAGGACGAGGTCTACGTCTTCACGCCCAAGGGCAAGGTCATCGCCCTGCCGGCTCGATCCACGCCCGTCGACTTCGCCTATGTCATCCACACCGAGGTCGGCCACCGTTGCATCGGGGCCCGGGTCAATGGACGGCTCGTCCCGCTCGAGACCCAGCTCAACTCGGCCGACACCGTCGAGATCTTCACGTCCAAGTCGCCGACGGCCGGCCCGTCACGGGACTGGCTGCAGATGGTGGCCTCCACCAGGGCCCGCCACAAGATCCGCCAATGGTTCAGCCGGGAACGGCGTGAAGACGCCATCGAGAACGGCCGGGAGGAATTGGCGCGGGCCCTGCGACGCCATGGCCTGCCCCTGCACAAGCTCTTGGGCTCGGCGGCCATGCTCGAAGTGGCCGAGTCGATGCACCTGGTCGACCTCGACGCCCTGTATGCCGCCATCGGCGAGTCGCAGGTCTCGGCGCAGTCCATCGTGCAACGCCTGGCGCGGGCCCTGCGCGGCGGGGAGAACGAGCAGTTGCCGACGACGGCGTTGCGCGGCGTGCGCGGGCCGCGCCAGGGACGCAGGACGTCGGCCGGGGTCTACGTCGAGGGTCTCGACGACATCATGATCCACCTCGCCCGTTGCTGTACGCCGGTGCCGGGCGACCAGATCATCGGGTTCGTGACGCAGGGGCGCGGGGTCTCGGTCCACCGGGCCGATTGCGCCAACGCCGCCTCGCTGGCCGATCTCTCCAAGGAGCGCCTCATCGAGGTCGAGTGGGACCGGGGGAGCGACGGCGTCTTCGTGGCCACCATCGAGGTGCTCGCGTTCGACCGCTCGAGGTTGCTGGCCGACGTCAGCCGGGTCGTGTCCGAGCACCACTTGAACATCGTGGCCGCCCGCACGGCGACCACGCCCGATCGGGTGAGCCGGATGGCCTTCGACGTGGAACTGGCCGACCCGACGCACCTGCACTCGCTCATCACGGCGCTCAAGCACCTCGACGGGGTCTTCGACGCCTATCGTCAGCTTCCCGGCAAGAAGGCCTGACGTGGAGGGGGGCAGATGACCGTAGGTAGTGACGCGCCTTTCGACGAGCCACATGACGCGTCGCCGGCCCGTTCGCCCAAGGGCATGCACGACATCGTGTGGCCCGAGTCGGCTCGTTGGGAACGCCTGGTGGCCCGGTTCGCCATGCTCGTCCAGGGCGCCGGCTACGGGCTGGCCGTCACCCCCGTGCTCGAGCACGTGGGCATCTTCCACCGCGGCATCGGGGAGGGCAGCGACGTGGTCGGCAAGGAGATGTACACCTTCGCCGACCGCGACGGGCAGGTCATGGCCCTACGGCCCGAGGGGACGGCGCCCATCGTGCGCTCGTTCGTGCAGCACCACCCGGTACCGCCGTGGAAGGCCTGGTACGTGGCGCCGTCGTTCCGCCACGAGAATCCCCAGCACGGGCGCTACCGCCAGCACTTCCAGCTGGGGGTCGAGGCCCTGGGGCCCTCCGATGCCGACCTCGACGTCGAGGTCGTCGCGCTGGCCTTCGAGTTCATCGCGGGCTTCGGCCTGCAGCAGGTGACGCTCAAGGTGCACTCCATGGGGGACGGAACCTGCCGGCCGGGCTACGTGGAGTTGCTGCGCGCCTACCTGGCCGAGCGCCGCTCCCAGCTCTGCCTCCCGCACCAGGCCCGCTACGACCAGAACCCCCTGCGGGTCCTCGACTGCAAGACGCCCGAATGCGAGGACGCCACCGAAGGCGCCCCCCGGTTCGTGGACAACCTCTGTGATCCCTGCACCGCGCACTTCGCCCGGGTGCGGGCGGGTCTCGATGCGCTCGACATCCCCTTCACCATCGACCACCGTCTCGTGCGCGGCTTCGATTACTACACGCGCACCACATTCGAATTCGCCTCGGGCGCCATCGACGCGGCGCAGAACGCGATCGGCGGCGGAGGCCGCTACGACGGGCTGGTCGAGATGCTCGGCGGCCCTCCCACGCCGGGCATCGGCTTCGGACTCGGTATCGAGCGCATCCTCATCGCCTGTGATGCCGAAGGTGTGTATCCCACCGAGGCACCCCCCCTGGACGCCTACGTGATCGACGTCACCGGGGGTGAGTCTGCGGTGTTGTTGACGGCCGAGCTGCGCCGGGCCGGCTTCCGCGTCGACCGCGGCTTCGACGACCGCTCCATGAAGTCCCAGATCAAGTCGGCCGACCGGTCCGGGGCCCTGGTGGCCGTGATGGTCGGGACCAGGGAGCTGGCGGAGGGCACGCTCAGCCTGCGCCCGCTGCGCAACGACGACGGGCAGCGCACCGTGCCCCGGGCGGACATCGTCCCCGAGTTACGTGCGCTGTTGCGACCATGACAACCTCAATGACAAAGGATCCCGCTGCGCCCCATGACTGATCACACCGCCCCCACCGGGCCCATCGAGAACCGGCCCACGGCACTGCGCACGCACCTCTGCGGGGTCCTGCGCGACAGCGACGAGGGCACCAGGGTGCGGGTGTGCGGATGGGTGGGACACCGTCGCGAGCACGGCGAGCACCTGGCCTTCATCGATCTGCGTGACCACACCGGGGTGATCCAGTGCGTCATCGACACGAAGGTCGACGTGCGCAGTGAATGGGTGATCGCCATAGAGGGGACGGTGCGCCGCCGGCCGGAGGGAACCGTCAATCCCGGGCTCGACACGGGCGAGGTCGAGGTGGGCGACTGCACCGTGGTCGTCCTCAACGAGGCGGAACCGCCACCCTTCTCCGTCGACGACCGGGACGAGTCGGACGAGCAGGTGCGTTTGCGTTACCGCTACATCGACCTGCGGCGCCCCCGCATGCAGCGCAACCTGCGCCTGCGGGCTCGGGTCAACGCGGCCATCCGGGCCGCCATGGACCGTCAGGGCTTCTGCGAGGTCGAGACGCCCCTGCTCTGGGCCCCCACGCCCGAAGGCTCCCGCGAGTTCTCCGTGCCGAGCCGCCTGCACCACGGCTCGTTCTACGCGCTGCCGCAGAGCCCGCAGCTGGCCAAGCAGCTGCTGATGGTCGGCGGCTTCGACCGCTACTACCAGATTGCCCGCTGCCTGCGCGACGAGGACCTGCGGGCCGACCGGCAGTTCGAGTTCTCCCAACTCGACATGGAGGTCTCGTTCGCCTCGCAGGACGACGTCATGGCCTACGTGTCCGAGGCCGTGCTCGATGCGGCCGAGGCGGCCACGGGGGAGCGACCGCCCCCTATCACCCACATGACCTGGGCCGACGCGCTCGAGCGGTTCGGCACCGACAAGCCCGACCTGCGGTTCGGGATGGAGCTGGTCGACCTGGGCGCCGAGTTCGAGAAGACCGAGGTCCGGGCCTTCTCCGGCTCCCATCTCAAGGCGTTGTGTGTCCCCGGCGGGGCGGCGCTGACGCGCTCGCGCCTCGATGCGCTCGAGGAGCAGGCCAAGCGGGCGGGCGCGGCGGGACTGGCGAGGTTCCGCGTCACCGCGGGCGAGGGCGACGCCGCGCTGGCGTTGGAGTCGCCGCTCGACCGCTTCTTGTCCGAGACCGAGCGGGTGGCGCTCTTGGAGAAGACCGCTGCGGTGGAGGGGGACCTCATCCTCGCCGTCTCGGACACCCACCGGATCGCCTGCACCACGTTGGGCACGCTGCGGGCGGCGCTGGGGTCACCGCCGGTCGGCCAGGGTCCCCACCGCTACGTCTGGGTGGTCGACTTCCCCATGTTCGACGGCGTCGACGCCGGAGGGAATCCGCAGCCGGCCCATCACCCGTTCACCATGCCCTACGAAGACGACCTGCCACTGCTCGACACGGTCCCGTTCGCCGTGCGCTCGCAGGCCTACGACCTCGTCCTCAACGGTTGGGAGCTGGGATCGGGCAGCGTCCGTATCCATCGGCGGGACATCCAGGCGCGGATCTTCGACACGCTCGGCATCAGCACCGAGGAGGCCGAGAAGCGGTTCGGCTTCCTGCTCAGCGCGTTCCGCTACGGCGCGCCGCCGCACGCCGGCTTCGCCTTCGGCATCGACCGCCTGGCGGCCGTGCTGGCGGGGGAGGAGAACATCCGTGAGGTGATCGCCTATCCGAAGACGCAGTCGGGGGCCGACCTCCTGACCGGTGCCCCGGGGCCCCTGCCCGCGTCGGCCCTGGCCGAACTGGGGATCCGCACGGTCCCGTCACCCGGCACCACGCCGACTTGAGCCTGTTCGCCGACGCCGCCCATCGGAATTTGGAGCGCCAGGCGCCGCTGGCCGCACGCCTGCGGCCGCGCACCCTGGACGAGATGGTCGGCCAGGAGCATCTCGTCGCCCCCGGCGCCCCGCTGCGCACGCTGGCCGAAAGCGACCGTGTCGGTTCCGCCATCCTGTGGGGCCCTGCCGGCACAGGGAAGACGACGCTCGCCCGGTTGCTCGCCGCCACCACGGCGAAGCATCTCGTCACCCTGTCGGCGACCGCAGCCGGGGTCAAGGACGTGCGGGAGGCGCTGACCGAGGCGGAGCGGCGGCTGGGTGAGCACGGTCAGGGCACGATGCTCTTCGTCGACGAAGTCCATCGCTTCAACAAGTCCCAACAGGACGTCCTGCTGCCCGCCGTCGAGGACGGGCTGGTGGTGCTCATCGGCGCCACCACCGAGAACCCCTTCTTCGAGGTGAACCCCCCGCTGTTGAGCCGGGCCTCGTTGTGGCGGCTACGTCCGCTCAGCGCCCAGAACCTCTCCACGCTGATCCGCCGCGGGCTCGAGGCGGAGGACGCCGCGGCCACCGACGACGCCATCGATGCGGTCGTGGCCGCGTGCGAGGGGGACGCCCGGGCGGCGCTCACCACCGTCGAGGTGGCGGTCGCTCTGGCCCGGGCGCGGGCCGCAGCCGGGGACCCGGCGCCGATCGTGCTGACCATCGAGGACATGGCCCGGGCGCGGGACGGCCGGCTCTTCCACCAGGGCGCCGATGAGCACTACGACCAGATCAGTGCGCTGATCAAGAGCGTGCGCGGCTCGGATCCCGACGCTGGCCTGTACTGGATGGCCCGGATGATCGAAGGCGGCGAGGATCCGCGCTTCTTGGCCCGGCGCCTGGTGATCCTGGCCAGCGAGGACATCGGCCTGGCCGATCCGCAGGCCTTGCTGATCGCCGAGGCCGCGGCGCGGGCGGTGGAGTACGTCGGCCTGCCCGAGGCTGCGCTCAACCTCGCCGAAGCCGTCATCTATCTGGCGCGGGCGCCCAAGTCGAACTCGGTGGTCGTGGCCCTGGGCCGGGCCCAAGAGGACGTCCGGTCGGGAGCGCCACAAGAGGTTCCGGCCCATCTGCGTGACAGCCACTACAAGGCGGCGGAGTCGCTCGGTCACGGCCAGGGATACGTCTATCCCCATGATGACCCCTCAGGCGTGGTGGCCCAGCAGTATCGTCCAGAGGCGCTGGAAGGACACGTGTACTACGAGCCGTCTCTCCACGGCGACGAACGGGACGCACGAGAGGTAGGAGAGGCAGGCGGGTGAAGAAGGAAATCCGTGGTGCCGCTTCATGCGTTGCGGCACTGTGTGTGGGCGGACTCGGACTATTGGCCGTCTCGAGCCCGGCCGCGGCGGCGCCGGCGCCTATGGCCAAGGTGGCGCTGCGCGGCGAGCTACCGAAGGTCCCGTCCGATGTGACCCGGCTGGGCCCGGTGCCCGCCACGCAGGTCCTGCGCGTCGACGTGGGGTTGGCCGGCCAGGATCCGACCGGATTGGCCGCGGAGGTGGTCGCCGTCTCCACGCCCGGTTCGCCGGAGTACCGCCACTATCTGACATCGGCGCAGTTCGCCGCGGCCTACGGGCCGACTGTGGCCGAAGTGCAGCAGGTGAGTGCCGCCCTGCGTGCGCAGGGGCTGACGGTCGGCACCCCGACGCCGGGCAGCGACCTGCTCCCCGTCAGCGGCAACGCGCGCACCGTGTCGGCCGCCTTCGGCACCCCGCTCGAGTCGGTCCGCCTCCGGGGCGGCATCATCTCGAGGGTGAACACGGCCGCCCCGGAGGTCCCGGCCGCCCTGGCTCCCGACATCACCGGGATCATCGGCCTCAGCAGCCTGGCCCGGGAGCACTCCCAACTCCAGGCCGGCCCGAGGGCCGCGGCCGCCCCGGCGGCCACCCCGGCCCACGCCCTGGCCGCCCCCGGCGCGGCGCCCCAGGCTTGCAGCGCGGCATCGAGCGCCGCCGGTCCGTCTGACTACACGTCGACGCAGTTGGCCACCTCCTATGGACTGAATCAGGTGCTGGATCAGGGGCGGACGGCGGTGGGCCAGACCATCGGCATCGTGGAATTCGAGAGATTTTCGAACTCGGACATCTCGTCGTTCGAGAGCTGTTACGGCCTGAGCAACCCGACGCGTATCGTGACCGTCGACGGGACGCCGACCGGCCCGCCGTCCGGTTCGGGCGAAGCGGCGCTCGACATCGAGTTGGCCGCCGTGAGTGCGCCCTCTGCGTCCCTGGTCGTGTACGAGGCGCCGAACGATATCAACGTGGCCGGGCTCGACCTCTTCAACCGCATTGCGACCGATGACGTGGCCCAGGTCGTGACGACGAGTTGGGGCTTTTGCGAGCAGGACAACGCGCCGGGTGCGGCCCCGCAGGAGAACACCATCTTCGAGCGCATGGCGGCGCAGGGGCAGACCATGGTCTCCGCGTCCGGCGACGCGGGCTCGGAGGATTGCTACCAGAGCGACCGCGGCACCGAGCTGTCGGTCGACGATCCCGGGAGTCAACCCGACGTCCTGAGCGTGGGCGGCGCGGTGGCGAGCCAGTCGGTCTGGAACAACTGCCTCTCGCAGTCCCTGGGGTTCTGCCAGGAGGTGTCGCAGAACGGGGCCGGTGGGGGAGGGTTCTCGACGGTGTGGCCGAGGCCACCGTGGCAGCCTGCGCTCGGGACGGTGTCAGGGTCGGGGACACCGCTCCCCGCGCCCCCGCAGCGCATCGTGCCCGACCTCTCCCTGAATGCGGACACCTACCATGGCGTCGTCGTCTACTGGGGCGGTTGGATCGACTTCGGCGGGACCAGCGTGGTCGCGCCTTCCATCGCCGGGTTCCTGGCCGATGTCGACCAGGGCTGTAACGCCACGGTCGGCCTGGTCGGCCCGGCGCTCTACGCGGCGGCCTCCGCCAGCGGCTCGAATTTCACCGACGTCACCACGGGCAACAACGACTTCACCGGGACGAACGGGGGCGACTATGACGCCGTGGGCGGGTTCGACCCGGCGACGGGGCTGGGCACGCCGCAGGAGCAGAATCTGGCGGTCGCCCTGCAGGGCGGGGACGGCTGCCCGACGGTCGAGAGCCTGAGCGCCGACTCCGGCGCGGTCTTTGGCGCGAGCGCCATCACCGTGAACGGGGGAGGCCTGGCCGACGCCACTGCGGTCACCTTCGGCGCCGCCGGGACCGGGACGATCGTCTCGGAGACGGCGACGTCGCTCGTGGTCGTGCCGCCCTCACCGGGCAAGGCCCTCTGCGTGAACGTGACCGTGACCAACCCGCAGGGCACGTCCCTCACCACGTCGGCCGGTTCCTTCGCCTTCGGCGGACCCGGTTGTGACGGCTACCGCTTCGTCGGTTCCGACGGCGGCATCTTCGACTTCGGCGCGGCCGCCTTCGAGGGCAGCACGGGGGGCGTGACCCTCAATGCGCCCATCGCCGGCATGGCCTCGACGCCCAGTGGGAACGGCTACTGGCTGGTCGCCTCCGACGGCGGCATCTTCGCCTTCGGCGATGCCCAATTCTTCGGCTCCGAAGGGGCCACCACCCTCAATGCGCCCATCGTCGGCATGGCGGCCACGCCCGACGGCCAGGGCTACTGGCTGGTCGCCTCCGACGGCGGCATCTTCAGTTTCGGCGATGCGCGCTACTTCGGGTCGACCGGCGCCATCCATCTCAATGCGCCCATCGTCGGCATGGCGGCCACGCCCGACGGCCAGGGCTACTGGCTGGTCGCCTCCGACGGCGGCATCTTCAGTTTCGGCGACGCCCCCTACTTCGGCTCCATGGGCGGGACGCGACTCAATGCGCCCATCGTCGGCATGGCGGCCACCCCCAAGGGCGGCGGCTACTGGCTGGTGGCGGCGGACGGCGGCATCTTCGCCTTCGGCAACGCGCCATTCTTCGGCTCGACCGGCGCCATCCATCTCAACAAGCCCATCGTCGGCATGGCATCCTCCATCGACGGCGGCGGGTACCTGCTGGTGGCGGCGGACGGCGGAGTCTTCACCTTCGGGGATGCGGCCTTCTTCGGCTCGACGGGCGGCATCCACCTGAACCGGCCGATCGTGGGCATTGCGGCCGACTGAGAGTGGACCGTCGGCCCAGGTGACCGCCGGTAAGCTTGGTCGATGGACGCCAATGAACTGAGGGCGGCCTTCACGCGGTTCTTCACCGAGCGGGGGCATACCGCCATCCCCTCCGCCAGCCTGATCCCGCACGACCCGTCGGTGCTCTTCACCATCGCCGGCATGGTCCCGTTCAAGCCGTATTTCCTGGGCGAGGAGCCGGCGCCCTGGCCCCGCGCCACCAGCGTGCAGAAGTGCTTCCGCACCGTCGACATCGACATCGTGGGCACCGACACCTACCACTGCACCTTCTTCGAGATGTTGGGCAATTTCAGTTTCGGCGACTACTTCAAAGAAGAGGCGATCCCGTTGTCCTGGGAGCTGCTGACCGACGTCTTCGGGCTCGACGGCGACCGCCTGTGGGTCACCGTGCACGACGACGACGATGACGCCGAGCAGATCTGGATCGACAAGGTGGGCGTTCCGGCGGGGCGGGTCCAGCGCATGGGTGACGAGGGCAACTGGTGGGCCATGGATGTCACCGGCCCCTGCGGCCCGGATTCGGAGATCTTCATCGACAAGGGACCGGCCTACGGCGCCGACGGCGGCCCGAAGTTCGGGGGCGAGGACCGCTTCGTCGAACTGTGGAACCTCGTCTTCATGCAGCTCAACCGGGCGGCCGACGGCACGCTGACCGAGTTGCCCCACAAGAACATCGACACCGGGGCGGGACTCGAGCGGATACTGCCCATACTGCAGGGGCACGAGTCGGTGTTCGACACCGACCTGTTCGTCCCCATCATCGAGGCCGCGTCCTCCGTGGTCGGGCGGGCCTACGGCAAGGAGGAGCGCACCGATGTCGCGCTCCGGGTGATGGCTGACCACGGCCGGGCCGCCTCGATGCTGGTGGCCGACGGCGTGCTCCCCGCCAACGAGGGCCGGGGGTACGTCTTGCGGCGCGTCGTCCGGCGCGCCGTCCTGGCGGCGCGCCGACTCGGCGTGGACAAACCCGTGACCCCGGTGCTCGTCGACGCGGTGACCGGGGCGCTCGGCGAGGCGTGGCCCGCCCTGGTCGACAACCACGACCTCATCCTCGGCGTGCTCTCGCGCGAGGAGGAGGGGTTCGACCGCACGCTGCGGGCCGGACTGGGCCGGCTCGAAGAGGCCTTCGCCAGCGGGGAGAAGGTGCTCGGGGGCGACGTGGCCTTCACGCTGCACGACACCCATGGCTTCCCGGTCGAGCTCACCGAGGAGCTGGCGCGCGACGCCGGGGTGGAGGTCGACCGGGCCGGGTTCGACGCCGCCATGGCCGCCCAGCGGACCCGGGCGCGCGCCGCGGCGCGTGCGGCCAAGGTGGGGGACGAGTCGGCGTACCGCACCATCTTGGACTCCGAGGGGGCCACGCGCTTCGTCGGGCGCTCCCAGTACGAGGTGCCCGCCCGCGTCGTCGGCCTGCTGGCCGGGAACGCCCCCGACGACGGGGGCGCCATCGTCGAGCTCTTCTTGGACCAGACGCCCTTCTACGCCGAGGGTGGCGGTCAGGTGGGCGACACCGGCACCATCGTGACCGAGTCGGGGCGGGCCGACGTCTACGACACCGTCTACACCCAGCCCGGCCTGATCGTGCACAAGGCGCGGGTCACCGGCGAGATCGTGCTGGGACAGGACGCCCTGGCCTCGATCGACGTGGCGCGCCGCGAGGCCATCCGGCGCAACCACACGGCCACCCACCTGCTGCACGCCGCCTTGCGTGCCGTCCTGGGCGATCACGTGCGCCAGCAGGGATCGCTGGTGGCCCCGGACCGGTTGCGCTTCGACTTCTCGCACCACGGGCAGCCGACCGCCGAGGAGCTCGAGGCCGTGTTCCGCCTGGCCAACGACGCCGTGCTGACCGATGCGCCGGTCGACACCACCGAGACCTCGCTCGAGGAAGCCGAGCGGATGGGAGCCGTCGCCTTCTTCGGCGACAAGTACGGCTCCACGGTGCGGGTCATCCGGGCCGGCGCCACCTCGCTCGAGTTCTGTGGCGGCACCCACGTCGACTCGCTCGGGCAGATCGGTCCCATCGCCCTCGTGTCGGAGGAGAGCATCGGGTCGAACAAGAGGCGCATCTTCGCCGTCACCGGGCGCGCCGCGCTCGATCGCGCCGACGCCCGCGAGCATCTCGTCCGGGCGGCGTCCGAGATGCTGCGCACCGAGCCCGAGGAACTGCTCGCCGCGTTGGAACGGTTGCTGGCGCGCCAGCGCGAGACCGACAAGGAGCTGGCCAAGCTGCGGCAGAAGTCGAGCGAGTCGGTGGCGTCCGATCTGGCCGCCGGGGCGGAGAACGGCGTCGTGGTGGCGCGCCAGAATTCCCTCGAGCCCGACGCGCTCCGTGCCTTGGCGCAGGCCGTGCACCGGCACGACGGTGTGCGTGCCGTGGCGCTCGGGGGATCGCCCGACGGCGCCAAAGTGGCACTCGTGGTCCTGACGGGCGGCGAGCCGAATGCCACCGACGTGGTGCGTGCCCTGGGCGCCATTGTCGGCGGCGGCGGCGGGGGCTCGCCCGAGCTCGCCGTGGCCGGCGGCAAGGACGTGTCCCGGGTGGACGAAGCGCTGGACGAGGCGCGCCGGCTGCTTTGCGTGTGAGTGAGGATGGGGGGGCGTCCCCGGAAAGGCGCGTGCGCGGACGGGTGGCGGCGCTCGACCTGGGGGCACGGCGGATCGGCGTGGCCTATAGCGACAGCCGCCGCACCCTGGCTTCCCCCTGGGGCATGCTGGAGCGCAGTGGTGACCCGTTGCGTGACCGCAAGGCGCTGGTCGAGGTGATCAGCGAAGTGGAGGCGGGGACCGTCGTGATCGGCCTGCCCCTGAGCCTGTCGGGAAAGCGCGGCCCGGCTGCCCGGGAGGCGCTCAGCGAGGTCGACTCCCTGCGTGCCATCCTCGAGCCCATGGGCGTGACCGTCGAGACCGCCGACGAGCGCTTCACCACGGTCGAGGCGCAACGGTCGTTGACGGCGTCCGGCCGCAAGGGCCGGTCGGCCCGCGCGGTCATCGACAGCGCCGCGGCCATGGTGCTACTCCAGGCCTGGCTGGACAAGGCGTGAGCGAGCTACCTCCGGAGCCCGGGCCCGGATCCGAACCCAACGCCGAACCCGTGGTCGGAGTCGGGGAGCGGACGGCGGCGGGCGAAGCAGTCAGCCGCAACAGCCGGCGGCGGGCGCGCCGGCGTCGTCACGTGGCGCTGGTCGTCGGACCGCTGGTCGTCGTCCTGTTGGCGGTGGTCCTCTGGTACGAACTGGAGTCACATGCGCTCGGGTCCGCCGGTCCCCGCGAGATCATCACGGTCCACGACGGGGAGTCGGTCGGCGCGGTGGTGGCGGCGTTGGCGGCCCACCACGTGATCGGGAGCTCTCTGGCCTTCCGGATCTCCGACCTCGTCCACGGCACGCCGACGCTCGTTCCCGGCGAGTACCAGTTGCACCAGAACGAGACCTTCGCCCAGGTGCGGGCCATCCTCAACGGGGGGCCCAACATCGCAGCCGTCACGGTCGACCCCGGCCTGACGCTCAGCGAGGTGGCGCAGCGGGTCGACGGCCTTCTCGGCCATGGCGGTGCGTCGTTCGCCCGGACGGCGGCCAGCGGCGTCGTGCACTCGACGTTCTCGCCGCCGGGGTCGAACAACCTCGAGGGGATGCTCGGTACCGGCACGTACAAGGTGTTGCCCGGTGAGAGCGACACCGCGATCCTGACCGCGATGGTGCGGCGGTTCGACACCCAGGCCACGGCGGCCGGGTTGAGCACCAGCTCGGCCGCCGCGCTCGGCTTGACCCCCTATCAGGTGATCGTGGCGGCCTCCATCGTGGAGAAGGAGGGCTACATCCTCAAGAACATGCCCGACGTGGCCCGGGTGATCTACAACCGGCTCGCCGCCGGCACGCCCCTGCAGATGAACGCCACCGTGCTCTACTCGCTGGGCCAGGACGGCGGCGCGGTGACGGCCAAGGACCTCAAACTCCAGACGCCGTACAACACCTATCTCAATGGTGGGTTGACGCCGACACCCATCTGCAACCCCTCTATGAACGCGGTCAGCGCCGCGGTGCACCCGCCTGTGGGGTCGTGGCTGTTCTTCGTCGTGGTGAAGAAGGACGGCACCGAGGCCTTCTCCGACACGTTCGCCGAGCAGTTGGCCAACGAGAAGCTCGCCCAGCAACGGGGGGTGGGCTGATGGCGGGACCGGGATGGACAGATGCGCGCACCACGGTGGTCGGGGTCATGGGGT
>Ga0307374_10001923_pt1 | contig 37866 bp, 39 predicted proteins | sample OX3MG_FD_202532 | JGI IMG/M metagenome (GOLD analysis project Ga0307374, IMG submission 202532) | Soil microbial communities from Risofladan, Vaasa, Finland - OX-3 | ecosystem: Environmental > Terrestrial > Soil > Coastal area > Acid sulfate soil | place: Finland: Risofladan, Vaasa | collected... | reverse complement strand
AAGACGCTGACGGGCGGGTACGTGCGGCCAGCCAACGGCTTCCCGCCGGACAGGCCGCTGTTCTCGATCGGCCGCCCGTCGGCGCGGCGGAAGAACCCGTGCGGGACCACATTCCTGACGCCCCGGATCTCCGGCATCGCACCCGACGGGACCGCGATCAGGGGCTGCACCGGGATCCTGGTCACCGATACCGCCGACGTTCACCTGATCGAGCCGTTCCTGGCTAACTTCGACCGCGCCGGCGCGAGCGGCACGGCGGTCGCCCTCACGGCCGCATCGCCGGGCGACGGGCCGGGGTTCTGCGTCACCGGCGGGATGATCTCGTCCTGCTGGCGTGGCATCTACGGCGACGGTGCCGGGGTAACCGACCTGCGCCTGTCCGGCCTGCTGGAGCACTCCAACATCCAGGGGATCACCCTCGGCGCCACGGCAGGCGGCGGTGGCCTGCAGCTGACGGGCTGCCACCTGGTGTACGCGTCGGCGCCACCGGGCGCCTACCGGTTGTCCCTGGGCCGGGCCGCTGGTGACTTCGTGGTTGTCGCGAATTACTTCGACAAGAACGGCGCCAGCCCGTCGGTCGTCCTGGCCACCGCGCGAGGCCGGATCAGCGATAACCACTTCCTGGCCGACGCCACCTGCAGCGGGCCGCTCATCACGCTGTCGACGGCGAACCAGAACCTCACCTTCCGCGGCAACGACTGCCGGGGCAACGGCTCGTCGATGACGGCCCTCCTCCAGCTGCTCGCGGGGGCTGGAGGTGCCCCGACGAATGGCGTCTACGACGGGAACAACGTCTACGGCACCCATCCGGCACTGATCGCTCCGCTGATCGACAGGAACGGGGTCGCCATTCCCGCGACCAGTACCGCGACGACTTACGTCGCCGGCAACGTCGCAGGCGCCTAAATCCCGGCCCCAGCCCACCCGTTGTGCTGACCCTTATCTTTGAAGCCGCCCGGGGCAGGACCCGCCCGATCCTTCACGATCACGGACTGCTCTCGACGGCAGGCGGCGGGGGCGGCTGCCCGGGGTGGCGAGCCGGTACGCCAGCGAGCGCTCCGGACGCAGCGGCGCTGGCGATGCCGATTCCCGCCGTGAGCGCAGACAGCCGCCGCAGACCGCGGCGCCTGCGCACTCCCCGGGGGTGAGGTGACGGCTCGGAAGATGGACAGACATCGGGTTCCCTTTCTGTTGTGTGCAGAACCGACCATGCTTGACCAAGCGCCGGCCGACCTCAGGCCTGCATCTCAATTTCTTCTGAGCCCCGCCCCGCCGGGCGACCACACTCCCGGCCGCGCCCGGCGCCAAGTTGAGAAGGGTTTGAGAGCGACCCGCGAGCCTGTCATCAGGGGCACCGGGCAGCCTCACGGGTACTCAGCCCGAACGCGGCCGAGAAAGTCCAGGAGGTTCCATGCCATCCGCAAGCCGCTATCGACTCGCGCGCCGGCTCGCCGTCACCGCCGTCGCCGCTGCCAGCCTGGGAGCTGGCGGCGTCGGGATCGCCGCAGCCGCGACGTCGACCAGTTCGCCGTCGCCCTCGCACTCGGCGACCACGGCACAAAAAGTGTCTTCGAGCGCAAGTCTTGGGTCCGGGTCAGGATCCGGGTCAGGATCCGGCTCGGGTTCCCGGTCAGGTTCGGCTGCCCCCGGTCACCACTGCACGCACATGGGCAGCCCGCCTCAGGGCGCGAGTCCCGGCAGTTCGAGCTCCAGCTAGCACCGAGAAGGCCATCCCGGCGGGTGCCGCCCGAGGGCGCGGCACCGGCAGGAATAGGCCAGCCCGGCTGTCACCACACGAACAGCGCTGAACCCCTGCTGTAGCTATAGCGACAGCAGGTGTTCAGCGCTGTCGCGGCCGTGGCGCGCGGCGGCCGCCGGCCACCCAGCCTCACAGGTGATAGGCGTACTCGCGAAACTCCCAGTCGGTCACGAACCGTTCGAACCGCTCGATCTCATTGCGCTTGTAGGCCAGGAAGGAGCCGACGAAGTACTCCCCGAGCACGCCCGCCAGCTCGCGGTCAGCCTCAAGCGCGTCCAGCGCGTCGGTCAGCCGCGCGGGAAGCACCTCCGCCCGGTCCGGGTCGTAGCCGTACCCTTCCAGCTTCTCTGGCGGCTCCGCCTTGTCCCTGATGCCGAGGACGACCGCTGCCCCGATAGCCGCCATCGCCAGATAGGGATTGGCCGTCGCATCCCCGAGCCGGACCTCCATCCGGGCGCCAGGGCCGCGTTCCGGCGGGATCCGCACCATCGCGCTGCGGTTATCCAGGCCCCAGTCGATCAGCCAGGGCGCGAGCGTGTCGGGCCCGAATCGCTTGAACGAGTTGATCGTGGGATTAAGCAGCGCGCTCAGCGCCCTGGCATGCCTGAGCACGCCCGCGATCGCGTGACGTCCCGTCGCCGATATCCCGTCCGCCGCGTCCGGATCACCGAAGATGTCGCTGCCGCTGTCGTCGTTCAGCGAGGCATGGACGTGAAAGCCGGAGCCGCCCTCGTCGTTGAACGGCTTGGCCATGAAGGTGGCGAGCAGGTCACGCTGGCGGGCGATCTCCTGCACCGCTGACTTGAGGCGGAACGAGCGGTCGGCGGCGTCGACCACGTCCGAGTGCCCCAGGTTGATCTCGAACTGGCCGGGCGAGAACTCGTGGTTGGCCGCCGTCACGTGCAGGCCAGCGTCCCGCAGCTGCCTGAGCATATGCAGCAGCAGTCCCTGCGGGTCGCCCTTGCGGCCGACGACGTAGACATTCCCCAGCTCGTTGGCGTAGCGCTGCCATTGCCCGCTGGCGTCCCGCTGGCAGACGAAGAACTCGAGCTCAGGGCCGCAGATCAGGCTGTACCCGGGTCCTGCGATCTGGTCGGCGACCCGGCGCACTACGACGCGCGGCGACTCGGCGGCGGGCTCGCCGCCAGGCGTCGTGGCATCGCCCAGGCACCAGGCACCAGGCGGCGTTCGGCTCCCACGGCAGCGGGCTGATCGTGGCCAGGTCGGGGTGGACGATGATGTCAGGCAGGCCGGCCTCGAGGCCGCCCTGGACCGGAACCACGTCCCCCATCGGAGAGGTGTGATAGACCGCCCGGCAGAACGCGAGGCCGTGGCCGGTCGCCGCGGAAAGCTCGTCGAGCAGCACGTCACGACCGCGGTCCACGCCGATCAGGTCCGGACAGGAGACCCTGATCACGTCCACGCCCTCGGCACGCAGCCGCGCGCTGATGGCGGCGTTATCGGCATTCGGCGCGTTCTGCACTGTCACTCCACCGAAGAACGTTCGGATACAAATGATCTCGAAGCGTAACTGCCTGGCACAATGCCCGGGCAACCGTTCGCAGCGTCTACCATCCTGTCCTGCCGAGACGGACGATCTGCAGGAGCGCACGTGGGACGAGATGGCCGGGTTCTTCTATCCGAGGACCGCCGCGGGACAGGCATCACTGCTGCCAGCCCCGCCTTGGTACTACTCCGGTGACCTGGGGAGCAGGCGCGCCACGTTAGCCGGGTCGGTCCGGTACTCGACCGTAAGGCCCAGGTCACCAGCGGCGGCGAGGCCGAGGTCGCGGCCGCGGTGGGAGCGGCGGGCGAGGCTTTCCCCGGCTGGGCGGCGACCCCGGCCGGCCAGCGGGCGGCGCTCGTGCACGCGATAGCCGACGGCATCGAGCAGCGAACCGAGGAACTGGCGCAGGTAGAGACCCTCGACAACGGCGCGCTGCTGCGATCGCACCGGCGCAGCGTGATGCCACGGGTGGCGCGCAACTTCCGCTTCTTCGCTGGCTGGCTCGGCGAACTCGACGACGGCGGCATGGAGATCGCCGGCCACCGCGAGCAGGTGTGCTGGCATCCGGCCGGGTTCACCGCGGTGATCACGCCGTGGAACGAGCCGCTGATGCTCGTGACCTGGCGGATCGCGCCAGCTCTCGCGGCGGAGAACACGGTGGTGGCCACGCCGCCGGAATGGGCGCCGCTGACAGCCAGCCTGCTCGCTGACATCACCTGCCATTCCGGGCTGCCTGACGGTGTGTTCAATGTGGTCCAGGGACTGGGCTCCGAGGCCGGCGCGGCGCTGGCGGGACATCCCGACGTCGCCAGGGTCGCCTTCGCCGGCTCAGCCGCCACCGGCCGGGCGGTCGCCGTCGCGGCCGGCGCGAAGCTGACCCCGGTCTCGCTCGACCTGGGCGGCAAGTCCCCGCTGCGGGCCGGGACCGTCTGGGTCAGCTGCTTCGTCGTCCGTGACCTGCGCGCGCCCTTCGGCGGCGCCGGGCAGTCGGGCATCGGCCGGGCGAGCGGCACGTGGAGCGTTGATTTCTCCAGCGACGTGAAGAACACGGTCTTCGCGCCGGGAGAGTGGCAGACCGGTGGGTGAAGTCGTCGGCGCGGGACTGCTCGCGCACGTCCCGACCATCACGCTGCCGCGGGACGTGCGCCTCGGCCTGAACGAGGGCAACGAGATCAGCCTGGTTCCCGGCCTGCGCCGGCTGAGGACCGAGGTGTTCGATGCCCTCGACTACGACACCGTGCTGGTCCTCGACTCGCACTGGCACACCACCGTGGAGTTCGTGGTCACCGCCCACGAGGTGCGGGCCGGCCTGTTCACTTCCGACGAACTGCCGCGCGGCATGCATCGGGTTCCCTACGACTGGCGCGGCGATCCGGAGCTCGCCCGCGCGATCGCCGCGCGGGCCGACAGCGCGGGCACCTGGATTACCCCGATCGACGACCCGTGCCTGCCGGTCCATTACGCCACCGTGAACCTGTGGACCTACCTGGGCCAGGGGCTTGACCGGCGGTGGACCTCGATCAGCAACACCGCCTACACCGGCGACACCGAGGACTTCCTGCGCGCGGGCCGGGCCATCGGTGCCGCGATCGCGGCGACCGACCGGAAGGTCGTCCTGGTTGCCTCAGGCGCGCTGTCCCACACGTTCTGGCCGCTGCGCGAGCTGCGTGCCCACGAGGCCAGTGACACGTCCCACATCAGGACCGCCCGCGCCCGCGCCGCCGACACCGAGCGGATCGCCTGGCTGCAGGCCGGTGACCACGCCCACGTGATAGACACGATGGATGAGTTCCTGATGGTCCGGCCCGAGGCCAGGTTCGCGCACCACCTGATGATGATCGCGGCGCTCGGCGGCACCGCGTGACCGCGCCGGGGCGCCCGTTCAGCGACTATGAGAACTCGATCGGCACCGGACAGATGCACCTGTGGTTCGACCGGCCGGCCGCTGGCTGGGCCGCGTGAGCCGGCCAGTAGCGAGCCGGCGAAGAGGAGGCCCCATGCCGGAGTACCGGCGGATCCTGCTCGACGGATCCTGCGTGCAGGTCCGCCGCGAAGGCGATGACCTGGTCGCCGGGGACGGCAGGCGGGTGGCGGCGAAGGCCGCCGTGCACCTGCCGCCGGTCGTGCCGACCAAGATCATCGCGGTGCACCTCAATCACCGGAGCCGGGTCGCCGAGTTCGGTGCAACTCTGCCGCTGGCGCCGACCTACTTCCACAAGCCTGTCTCCGCGCTCGTCGGCCACGGCGGCGCCGTGGCCAGGCCGGCCAACTGCACGTACCTCAACTACGAGGGCGAAGTCGCCATCGTGATCGGCCGCACCTGCCGCGGGGTGCCGCCGTCGCAGGCCGGCGACTATATCGCCGGGTACACCATCGCCAACGACTTCGGGCTGCACGACTTCCGCGACACCGATGCCGGATCGATGCTGCGGGTCAAGGGCTCCGACACGATGGCACCGCTCGGCCCCGCGCTCGTCACCGGGTGGGATTTCCGGGGCAAGCGGCTGCGCACCTACGTCAACGGCACCCTGGCGCAGGACGGCTCGACCGACGAGATGCAGTGGGACATGCACTACCTGGTCGCCGACATCGCCAGGACGATCACGCTGTACCCGGGCGACGTGCTGCTGTCGGGGACGCCGGCGAACTCCAGGCCGGTTGAGCCTGGCGATGTGGTCGAGGTCGAGGTCGACGGCCTGGGCAGACTGGTCAATCACGTCGTCGCGGGACCGGGCGGCGTCGCCGCGGACTATGGCGCTCAGCCGACGGCCAGCGAGGAGGTCATCTCTACCGCGCTCGGCGGCGACTGGGAATTCCGCGGCATCCGGCCGCCGATCCGGGCCTAGCGAACAGGATGGACATCCATAGCTGGCTGAGCCAGGCACTCGAGTCCGTACAGCGCTGGCAGTCGGAATACCCGCCGTTCGACACCCATCCGTCGTTGCTGGTCAGTGACGAGCGATTCGCGGCCGCCTTCGGCGAGTTCGCCGAACGGATGCGCGGGAATTACCCGTACTTCCACCCGTCCTATGCCGGGCAGATGCTGAAGCCGCCGCACCCGGCCGCCGTGGCCGGCTACCTCGCCGCGATGCTCGTCAACCCGAACAACCACGCGCTGGACGGCGGCCGGGTGACCTCGGAACTGGAGAAGGAGGTGGTGGCCCAGCTGGCCGGGATGTTCGGGCTGGCGACCCACCTGGGCCACCTGACCAGCAGCGGCACGATCGCGAACCTGGAAGCGCTGTACGTGGCGCGCGAGCTCCATCCGAACCGGGGCATCGCCTACAGTGCCGGGGCCCACTACACCCACGCCAGGATGTGCGGCGTGCTCGGCATGGCCGGGACAGCGCTCGAAACCGACGCGATAGGCCGGATCGACCTCGATGCGCTCGACAGCCTGCTGGCCGGCGGCGGCATCGGCACCGTGGTCGCGACCGCCGGGACCACCGGGCTCGGAGCGATCGACCCGGTGCACGACGTGCTGGCGGTGGCTCGCCAGCATGGGGTCCGGGTCCATGTGGACGCGGCCTACGGCGGGTTCTTCACGCTGCTGGCCGGCGCTCGGGGGCGGGCAGGACTCGACCCGCGCCCCTGGCGGGCCATCGCCGAATGCGACTCGGTCGTCGTCGACCCGCACAAGCACGGGCTTCAGCCCTACGGCTGCGGCGCGGTGCTGTTCGCCGATCCCGGGGTCGGCCGGTTCTATGCCCATGACTCGCCCTATACCTACTTCACCTCGGACGAACTGCATCTCGGCGAGATCAGCCTGGAGTGCTCGCGGGCCGGTGCCGCGGCAGCCGCCCTCTGGCTGACGTTCCGGCTGCTGCCGCCGGAGCCCGATGGGCTCGGCCAGGTCCTGGCCGCCTGCCGGTCCGCGGCACTCGACTGGTCGGATTTGCTCGCGGACTCGGGCGGGCTGCGCCAGTACCAGCAGCCTGAGCTCGACATCGTGACGTACTTCCCGGTCACCGCCGGGACCAGCCTGACCGCGATCGACCAGGCGTCCGCCCGGGTCCTGGCCGACGGCATGAACGACCCCGAGCGGCCGGTCTTCGTCAGCACCCTGACGGTCGAAGCGGACGCGTTTGCCCGGCGCCACCCTGACGTCGCTGCCGACCGCGATCGCGCGAGGATCCTGCGCAGCGTCCTGATGAAGCCGGAGTCAGAAAACTACGTCGCCGAACTCCACGCCCGCGTCTCCGAACTCGCTACCCGCCGATGAGAGCAGCAACCGAGCATGTTTCCCTATCGCGAGGCGTACTTTGCAATGTCATGCGCGATCGTGAGTTCGCCCAGTCTCGCCAGCCTTCAGCTCAGATCCGGGCTATGACAATGGCCCTGTCTCCAGCCACCAGGCGCATATCGCCGGGGTCGCTCGTCACGACAGTGATCTTGTCGGCCGACGCTGACAGGATGACCGCGCCTATGTGCGCGTCGGCAACCGAGACCCCGGTCCGGCCATGGGTTGCAGCCGCAGCGCTGGCCAGAGCCGCACCGAGCGGGACATCGGCAATCCGCAGGCGATTCGGGAACGCCCACGCGGGCGAGGTCCGGTCCCAGCCTGCCTCCACCCGGACCGCCGTCGGCACCACCACTTGGATCGGGGCGGCACGGCGCTTGCGGCTCGCCACCACCTGGACGTGGCTCACCACCTGGCGGTGCTTGCGGTGAGCAGGATCCGCCAGGGCCTGGACGGCTTCGTTGTCCAGGATCACAAGCTGACTCATGCCGCTGGAAGGGCCCGCGCTTCAGCCCACAGCAACACTTCATCAGGGCTAGCGTCCGGGTGGTGGGCGGAGATTTCGTCGGCTGCCCGCCGCAGCCGCTCAGGCTCAGCCGCCAGGGGATGGCCGTCGAGCTCTGCCGTCGCGACGGCGAGATCGCCAAGCTCCGGGCGCACCTGCGGATGGTGCGCGTAGTGGTCGTCAAGCACTGCCTGCATCACGACCGCCTCCAGCGCAGCTCGCAGGGCAGCGGTTGTCAGTGCGGTCACAGACGGCGCGACGCCTAGTTCCTTGATCACTAGCGCGGCGGCATCCCGCAGCGTCGTCGGAATCCTCATCGACGTGTTGGATGTGTCCGACCCGTCGGCGTCCAGAAGGATGTTGATCCGCTCGATGGCTGCCGATACATCCATGAGGAGATCGTACCACATAACTGTGGTACATGTAGGCCAATCAACCCGGGCCAGCGTGGCCATAGACAACCTGGGCCAGCGAGCCTAGTAGCGTCGGCCCCCCACGTGATGTGGCGGACGGTGGGCACACGCAACCTTCGACCACGGACCGCTATGACCCAGGCCCGCTGCTAGTACTCGTCATCTGACCGCGAACCGCTGCCGCGTACCATCGTCCCATGTCACGTCGCCTCGCCGCCGCCAGCGCCAGCGACCTGGGGCAGGCCGAGCGCGACATCCGCGGCCGGGTCGGCGACGACCGGTCGCTCGATTTCGCGGCGATGGCCGCGGTATCGAACATCTACCGGGCCGCGAACGTGATCCGCAATCACATGGAGCGGCAGGTCCTGGCCGACGAGGATCTCTCGTGGGCGGCGTTCACCGTGCTGTTCGTGCTGTGGATCTGGGGTGACCAGCAGACCAGGCACCTGGCCGACGATGCCGGGGTCACCAAGGGCACGCTCACCGGCGTGCTGAAGACCCTGGAGAAACGCGGCCTGACCAGGCGGCGCGCGCACGACGCGGACGGGCGGCTGGTCCTTGTCAGCCTGGAGCCCAAGGGCGCCGCGGTGATCGAGCGGCTGTTCCCCGCCTTCAACCAGGGCGAGACGGCTGTCAGCAGCGGGCTGACCGAAAAGGAAAAGGACCAGCTCGCGGCGCTGCTGCGCAAGATCATCCGATCCGTGGAGGACAGCAAGGGGTCGGCCTCGCAGGGCAGCGGCTCGACCGGCATTCCGGTAGCTACAGAGCCCGCCGCCCGCAACTCGTCGTGATCACGAACTTTTGTTGTCCGGCAAGGTCCGGTGATCGTGGACGCTTTTCAGATCATGGTCGATTGTCAGCGCGAGCGACTGAGAATCGTCCGTGATCTGACTAACGTCCGCGATCATGAAGCCGGGCTGCCCGGCTAGCCAGGCAGCGCGCTGACTGCCGGAGCGGACCGGGCCAGCCGCAGCGCGCTGCCGACCAGCTGGTCGGCGCGGGCCCTGGCGGCGGGCTCCTCCGCTCGGGTCTGGGCGTGCAGCTCGTCGGGGTCCTGGCCAGCCTCGCGCACCTCGCTCCGCGCTCCCGATTCCAGCCACAGCCCGAGCTGGTCACCGTCGACCTCGGGGTGGAACTGCACGGCCAGGTGCCGGCCGACAGCGAACGCCTGCACCCCGATCTCGTTGCTGGCCAGGATCGTCGCATGGGCCGGCGGCTCGCACCTGTCGCCGTGGAACTCCAGCCAGGGGCCGGGCGGGATCACCTCCTCCTCGACCGAGTCGATCATCGTCCAGCCGAGCTCCTTGCGGGCGGCCGCCACCACCTGGCCGCCGAACACGGTGCAGAGCGCCTGCGCGCCGAAGCAGATCCCGAGTACCGGAACTCCCGACTCGTCGGCGGACCGCAGCCAGGCCAGTTCCTGCTCGATCCAGCTCGCGTGCTCCTGGTCGTAGACCGAGGGGATGGCGCCGAGCACGACGATGTGATCAGCGCCGCCGACTGGCGGGAGCGGGCCATCGTCGGGGAACAGGTGCGTGCTGAGATCGGCGCCGCGCGCGGTGAACGCGTCGGCGATAAAACCAGCCGAGTCCTCGGCGTGATGCCGGACGACGATGACGCGCATGGTCGGCTCTTCCATTGCCGCTCATTTCGTTTGGTGCCAAACTATCTGCCATGACTGTGCCGGCCGACCCGCGGGGGCCGGCCGACCCGGGGGGCCAGCCGACCGGACGGGGCCCGTCGATCTGACCGACCTGGACATGTGGGCGTGCGGTGTCCCCTACGTGGAGTTTGCCCGCTTGCGCAGCCAGACGCCAGTGGTGTGGTCCGACGAGCCGTCTGGGCCGGGCTTCTGGTCGGTGCTCCGCTACGAGGACATCGTGACGGCGAGCCGCGACGTCCGGACGTTCTCCTCGTCCCGCGGCATCTCCTTCGAGGACCCGACCGACGAGGACATGGCGGCCAGGCGGACGATCATCGACACCGATCCGCCCGACCACACGAAGCTGCGCAAGATCCTGTCGGGCAGCTTCACCCAGCGGGCGGTGGCGGTCTACCAGCACTTCGTCGAGGTCCTCACCGAGGAGGTCCTCGACGCCGGGCTGACCAGCGGGCCGTTCGACTTCGTCGACGCGGTCGCCAAGGACGTTCCGATCCGCGTGCTGGCCCGGATCATGGGGCTGCCGGCCGGCGACCTGCCGCTCTTCATCGACCTCGGCGACCGGCTGATCGCCAACGCCGACCCCGACATCACCGACGTGGTGTGGGGGCGCGACGACACGGACGCCTACCGCAGGTTCCCGTTCCGCAGCCCGTACGGCAAGCAATTGTTGGACCTGGGCCGCGCCATCGTGCATGACCGGCTCGGCTCGCCGGGCGATGACCTGCTCTCCGCGCTGCTGCGCGCCGAGGTCGACGGCGAGCGGCTCAGCGAGACCGACCTGGACAACTTCTTCTCGATCATGGTCGTCGCCGGGAACGAGACGACCAGGATCGCGATCGCCCAGGGGATCCTGGCCTTCTGCGAGCATCCTGAGCAGTGGGACCGGCTCCGTGCCGATCCCGGGCTGCTGGATACGGCGACCGAGGAAGTGCTGCGGTGGACCTGCCCGACGCACTTCATGCGCCGGACGGCCACGACCGGTACCGAGCTGGGCGGCGCGAGCATCAGGGCCGGCGACAAGGTGGTGCTCTGGTACGTCTCGGGGAACCGGGACGAGGCCGAGTTCGCCAGCCCGGATACCTTCGACATCGCCAGGTCACCCAACCGGCACCTGAGTTTCGGCCGGGGCGGCCCGCACCTGTGCCTGGGCGCGCATCTGGCCAGGCTCGAGATCCGCGTCGTCCTCGCCGCGCTGACCCGGCGGGTGGCCTGCTTCGAGCTGGCCGGGCAGCCGCGCCGGATCCGCTCGAATTTCACCAACGGGCTCAAGGAACTGCCGATCCGCGTCCGGCTGACCTGAGCCGGGCCGAAACGGCTGGAACGGACGGCATCGCGATGGCGCCACGGCTGCTGCTCATCCTGACCGAGAACCACACGATGCGGCCGCGGCCGGACGTCGGCGACCTGGTCGCCTTCGCCGTCGAGGCCGAGCAGGCCGGCCTCGACGGCGTGATGGTCAGCGAGCACATCGTGCTCGGGCCCTCGGCGAGCGCGGCCGGGCTGCCCGTCAATCCCAGGGACTACGCGCTGCCGGGCAACCAGGACCCGGCCACGCCGTGGCCGAGCACGGTCGTGCTGCTGAGCGCGATCGCCGCGGCGACGCGGCGCATCCGGCTGGTCGCCGGAGCGATCATCAGCCCGCTGCGGCACCCCCTGGCCCTGGCCAAGGACCTGGCCACCCTGGACCGGCTCAGCCATGGCCGGCTGATCGTGCTGCCCACGGTGAGATGGCCGAACTGGTGACGGCGCTGGTGCCGCAGCGCAGGCCGGCCCACGCCGACGAGGTCGCGGCGGTGATCGCCTGGCTGCTGTCGGACACCGCGTCCTACGTCAACGGCGCGGTGATCCCGGTCGACGGGTCAGCCGTCGCCGTCGACGTGGGCACTGTGCCGTTCGATCCCCGGGTCAGCCTGCGCGGTCCGCGGGCTGGCCGCGGTGAGGGCTGCGATGACGGCGGGGATGACGGCGTCGGCCCGGGCGTCTAGCTCGGCGGCCGTCAGCAGCTGGACCGGATGCGGGATGTAGAGCATCCGGCAGCCCGGCATGGCGAGCAGGCGGGCCTGCTCGATGGCTTCGTCGGCGAACGGCGTCGTGGCGATGCCGACGGCCGGGATCCCCCGGCGCTCCAGATGGACGAGGTCGCACACACTGCACGACGTACAGGAGCCTCAATCGGCGAGTGCCTCGACCACCAGGTCGGCACGGCCGGCGATCTCGTCGACCAGGGCCAGTGCGGCGGGCTTGGAGAAGATCTCTTTGGTTCTACGCATCGTGACCGCGCCTGCCGCCGTCAGCTGCGACTCGATCCGGTCGAGAAACTCCGCGCCCCGGTTCTTCCTGATGTCGAGCAGCGCCACCGTGCGGCCCGCGATCCCGGCCGGGCGTGGCGCGAGTGGCTCAGGTGCCCTGACCCGCTCGTCGAAGGGGCTGATGTAGTCGCGGCTCACCCTGTCCTGGCTCACGCTGTCCGAAGCCAACCTGACTCCACCTCCCGGGAGACGATCTGGGACCCCATGCCGGTGCAGGGGCCCAGGACTGCAGAGTAACGCCCGGCCTCGCCGCCGGCCACGAGGAGCACGATGGCGTCGGGCGAGGCCCACTTCGGGATCTCCGCGGCCGGGCCGGCCGCATGGACGAACGGGGTCGTCTCGCCGCGGCGCAGCTCACCGGCGGGCCGGTGCACGGCCTCGAACATGTACTCGCGCAGCCGCTGCTTGCTCCAGCCGGCGGCGCGGAACATCTCGGCATGCTCCGGGCAGATCACGAAGACCGACGGCTCGGCGAGCGGCCACCAGTTCGTCGACCACGAGGTTGCCGCCGCCCAGGCCAGGATGTAGGCGAGGTCATCCGGGGTCCGGCTGCGGTGATCGGAGATGTTCAGCGGCGCGTCGCTGCCGATCACCGTGACGACCGACTGGCCTGCGTCGAACCCGCGCTCGACGTGCAGCGGCTCCCACGGGCTGGTCTCCTCGTCCTCCGCGATGCAGCAGCCGATCTTGCCCATGTGCCCGAGCGTCGCCCGGTCCAGCCCGCCGGGCATGGCGCCGCCCGAGAGCGTGACCAGCAGCCGCACCGCCCGGCCGATGGTCAGGTTCGCCCGGAAGCCGGGCCCGAGCGCTCCCATCCCGCTGTTCAGCCCGATGGCCCGCCTGACCGGGCCGTTGACCACCACGAGCTGGCCGGCCGGCTGGGTGGTGACCGCCTGGCCGTGCAGGTTGAACGCGGGATCGAGCACCGCCCGCGCCGCTGCCACCACGACGGGGAAGTACGCCGGGCGGCAGCCGGCCAGCACCGCGCAGGCGGCCACCCGCTCGAGCGTGGCCTCGCCCATCGACGGCGGCACGAAGCCCAGGGAAATCGACCCGTCGGCACGGCCCAGCATCGCCTCGACGCGCTCCGGAGTCGGCGGCACGACCGGCAGCCCATCGGTCCAGCCGCGCTCGAACATCTCCTCCATCTCGTCGTCGGCGCGCTGGCTGGAGATCGCCGCCGCGATCTCAGGGTCGATGGCGGCCTTCGACGAGCAGCCCGGCTTGTGCCGCGGCTCGGCCGGTGGCGGTGCGGCCAGCGTGGCCGTGCCGAGCGTCGCGCCGGCCTGCCCGATCAGCGCGACCAGGGCTGGCTGATTCCAGCCGACGACCGTTCCGGCGAGGATCCCGGCTTGGCCGACCAGGACCGTCGTCGGGACGGAGAGAAGTCCGTAGGCCCGCGAGGTCTCGTACGGCGGTGCCTGCGAGACCACCCGGCCGGTCCAGCCGAGCCGCCGCGCGACGCGGATGGCCACCTCGAGCGGGTCCTCGAAGACCGCGGTGGCGGTCAGCCCGGCCTGCTCCCATGACCGGCAGAGCGGGCCGAGGTTGCGCAGCGCCAGCGCCGAGGTAGGGCACTCTTCCGACACGAACACCAGGAACGCGCAGCCGCGGGCGGTGAGGTCGCCGAGCCGGACCGGTCCCGGGTCGATGCCCGTGACGGCCAGCTCTGGCGCGCGCGTGCCAGCGCCGATCCCGCCCTGCTGGCCGTCGGTCATCAGCTCCCGCCTTCGCATAGCCCAGCTTCGCATTAGCCCTGCTTCGTCCAGCCCTGCTTCGTCCAGCCCTGCTTCGTCCAGCCCCGCTTCGCTCGGCACGGCCCGACGACATTGCCGGCGAGGAGACCGGCACCTCACCACGCCGCCCGGCGTCGCATCTGGTTCGCTGTCAGCTATGACTTCAGCACCCTCGACCGAGCCGGCATTCCGGGCCGAGCCGCCGGCCTGGTTCCTGGCCGCACTCGAAGCGGACGTCCAGACCGGCTCGGTGACCGTGGACGGGACACCGATCAGCTACCGGGCCTTCGGCCCGCCCGCGGACAGCGGAATCGTGCTCGTGCACGGCGGCGCGGCGCATGCCCGCTGGTGGGACCACATCGCGCCGCTGCTGGTTCGCGGCACCCGCGTGGTCGCCCTCGACCTGTCCGGTCACGGCGACAGCGGCCGGCGTGACGTCTACACCCTGGATCACTGGGCGCACGAGGTTCTGGCCGTGTCCGGCGCGGCCGGCATCACCGACCCGCCGGTCGTCATCGGGCACAGCATGGGCGGGTTCGTCGCGCTGCGGGTCGCCGGCCTGTACGGCGCCCAGATCGAGGGGGTCGTGGTCATCGACTCCCCCGTTCGCGACATCACGCCCGAGGAGCATGCCGCGCGCGACCAGCGGGCATTCGGCCCGCTGCGGGTGTACCCGACCCGGGAGGCCGCCATCGCCCGGTTCCACCCGATCCCGGATCAGCCGGCCCTGCCCTACATCGCCGCGCACGTGGCGGAGACATCGATCCGCCCGGTCGAAGGCGGCTGGAGCTGGAAGTTCGACCCGCGGGTCTTCGCCAGGCCGCCGCTCACGCCGGCGCTGCTGACCTGCTTCGACTGCCGGGTGGCGCTGTTCTCCGCCGAGCACGGCATCGTCTCGCCGCAGACCAGCGAGCTCATGTACGACCGGCTCGGCCGCCGGGCCCCGCTGATCGAGATCCCGGCCGCCGGGCACCATGTCATGCTCGATCATCCGATCGCACTGGTCACCGGAGTCCGCACGCTGCTCGCCGACTGGGAGCACTCCACGCCCGCCAGCAAGCGGGCCTAACCGGAAAGACGGCCAGGCCCCGCGGGAATGGCCACCGCCGCTCCTTATTCGGTGCATGGTGCGATCCCGGCAAGGGTACGTCACCGCTATAGAAGCGGATTAAGTTCGCATTCTGTCGACCTTTAGCGGCGACGTCAGACGGAGAGCGGATGAATGCTCAGCGAGGTCACGAGTCACCCGACGATCTGGTGCTGACTCATACCCTCGAGAAGCTGCGGACGCGCGGCGGCCTGACCGCTGCGAGACTGCAAGCCGGAGCGACCGGAGTCGCCGCGCCGCTGATGGGGCTCGCCGCGGTGCGGAGGTACGCGAACGTCCACGAGGTCGGGCTCGCACCTGCCGCCATCAGCGTGGTCGCGGAGTGCATCAGGGATGCTCTCGACGGAAGCCACCGCATCGTGGCCGACGCCGTCCTCGGCTTGGGCGTCTTCTCCGGCGCGCATTACCGGCAGCGGATCGATCCGGGTGTCATCGACGCGCTGCGGTCTGACCTGCTGAGCCGACGACGGCGGACGCTACTCATGAACTGGGACCGCCTGCACGAAGCACACGGCATCCCGGCCGGCGAGATGCCGAGCGACCGCGTTCTCCGCGGGACCCTGGAGAAAGCCGTCCTGACCGAGCTCGCCCGTCAGCTCGTTCGGCGCGAGGTCTACTCGCTGGGTTCGAAGAGCGTCGTCATGCCAGGTCAGAGCACTCTCCCGCAGGACATCCACGGACGGAGCGCCAAGGGCCGCGTGATCGTGGTCGGCGGGGCGGTGATGGATGCCACGTTCCGCACCAAGGTGCTGCCGGAGCGGGAGACATCCAGGGAGGCGCACGACTTCGACCTGTCGCCAGGCGGCAAGGGACTCACCCAGGCGGTCGCGGCGGTCCGGCTCGGCCTGGACGTGTCGCTGCTCGCGGCCGTGTCCGACGACCGGTTCGGGCAGGAGATCGTCGAGTACCTGCAGGCCGAGGGCGTCGACACCTCCATGCTGAAGGTGGTCGCCGACACGCGGACCCCCTTTACCGGCGTCGTCGAATTCGAGCTCGGCGACAGCATCGCGGTGAACTGGCGCAATGAGCGGGAACTGCGGCTCGACATTCGAGACGTGGAGCGCTTCGAATCGCAGCTGATCGCGAGCGACGCCGTGCTCGTCACATTCGAGCCGCCGCGAGAAAGCGTTCAGCGAACGCTGGCCCTGGCGTACGGAGCGGCCGGGCGCCGGCCACTGCTCATCGTCACGCCGGGTAATCCCTATCCCGACGGAAGCGTGTCAGGCCAGGCACTTTCCCAGATTGACTACCTGGTGGCCCACGCCTGGGAGCTCGGGCATTATGCGCCGCCAGACCGGGACACGTTTGATCTTGATGCCGTTGCCCGCCGGATACTGGCCTACGGCGTGGAGACGCTGTGCATTCCCACCGGTGGCGGATGCACGATCTACTCAGAAACGACATTGGGCACTTTTACCGTGCCCACCTTTCCTTCCGCCTATAAGGAATCCTCGGCCGCGAGGGATGCGTTCTGCGCCGCGCTCGCGGCCAAGCTCATCGAAGGTGAGCGGGAGTTCTCCGAGCATGTGGCCCTGTGGGCTACCGCCGCGATGGCGGCCGCCACCGCGGACTACCCGCTGCCCAACCCGATGCCCGACCGGCAGCGGGTCGAACAGCTGCTCAGCCGGTCACGGTTCACGGTCTCCCCGCGCGCCTTCGGCGAAACGGGGACCGGTGACGCACGGGCCAGCAATGCGGCGCTCAACGATGCGGCGGCCAGCGATACCGGGCCCAGCGATACCGGGGTCAGCGATGCAGGCGATGGGGCGGGACTGCCTCTGTCTCCCCGGTTAGACGGCAGCAGAAAATCATCGATTCCCGGAGCCGGGCCCGGCTCTGCTCGAATCGGTCATCCGGATACTTCTCCTGCAGTTCGGCGATATTAGAGGTACCGAAGGTCTGCCTCAGCTGACGCGGGGTGGCGTATCTTCGCTCGTGATACAGATACGGCCGTGGCTGAACCCTGAACCATTGCTGCCAGTTCGCGGCCCGGTAGCTCGATCCGCTAAATCCCAGATTAGGGTCCACCGCCGTGATAAGCAGGTCGATGTCCTGACCACTGCGTCGCAGTGTACTCCGGACCCTCGATAGCAGAAACGAGATCACATTAGGCGGCGCCGCATTGCGTGAATAGACCCGGGATGTATCCCAGGTTCTGCCGTGCGGGATTCCGAACCTGCTCTGGAGCTGGTTCCCGATGCGCCGCCACTCCAGCGGCGACACACTGCACAAGGTGACCGGAAGCCCGTCTGCCGGGTCGACCAGAGCGAAGTTAAGTGAGTCTGGCCGACCGCTTTTAAGGTAATGCAATGACGAGAAGATAGCCTCTGCGGCTGCCGCTTCGACGGGCCCGAATACCAGGTCCTGCAGCTCCGACTTCCCGGCCGAGATCAGGTTCCTGGCGGCATAGCTGTCCTGGCGCAGGATCCTGGCACTGTGGAAGAGCTCGCGCTCCACCTGCGTCCTCGTGACCTCGCCGCGCGCGTTTGCTACTCGCGGCAGGTGCAGCAGGGTTCGGACGCTGAGCGCGCGCGGATCTACCTTCATCTTCCCTGCCGTGTCGGCAACCAGGCCGGCAAAGACCGGCTCAGGCGCGCAGCATTCGCTCAGCAGCAGCTTGGCTGGCGGATCGGGCAGGCGGGCGGGGAGTGTCGGCACGACAGCGGCGCCATGCCGGTCAGAGACGGGCAGCACCTCATCGGCAACAAGAGTCGGCACGCCGTGATTCTAGGGCCTTGCGGTTGGTGCGCACTTGTTAACGTGCCGAAGTCGCCGGACGGCCCGGGCTCTTTCTCGCCAATCCAGGGCACCGCGCCGCGGCGGCCTCACCGTCTCGCGCAATTGCCGCCAGCTGGCACGGGGCACGCCACCTGGAGCCGTGCGATTGCCAACTGGCAGCAGCGCGCGGCTAATAGCGCACTCAATTGGCGAATCAGCCGCCAATATTGGTGATTGACAGCCTATTGGCGTCACGTTCAATGAATATAGCAGCATTGTAAATAGAGGTAATGAGCGTACCGCACCCGCTTCTGCTTACCGGCTGCCGCCCCCGCAGACGCGGGCAACAGGAGGGAGGTTACGCGATGACACAGAGCGGTTTCATGATCGCGGTGCTGCTGGTAGCCGTGCTCATGATCTTCATCTGGCGACAGGTACTCAAGCTGGTCGCCGCCGCGGCGGTTACGGTCTTCTGTCTCGGCCTTTACCACCTAGTCCAGATCATGCACTTGTAACCAGTATGGCGTCACCACGAGACGGCCGTCTCAGGTGGCAAGCCGGCGGCACCAGAGCCGCTGGTGCGCGTCGAGAACGGCGGCGCAGTCCGCGTCCTCGCGCGGCAGCAGCGCAACGATGACGTCGGCCTCCTCCGCGAGCCGGCAGACGCCCGACGAGACGAGCGGGCAGCCCCGGCCAGTCGAACCTCGCGGGCCCAGGCACACCCGGACGACATTCCCGCCTGACCGCAGTGCCGCGACCCGGTCGCCGTCGAACCAGCTGCGCTGCTCGACCAGGATCCGCTGACCGGGGGCGTCAGCTGGCCAGGCAGGCATGCCGCCCGCCGCGGAGATCTCCAGGCTCGCGACCGACAGGTCGGTAGGCGCCGCCAGTACCCAGCCGTACGGTTCGAGCAGATGCAGCATCGGGCCATTGGTGAGGTTGACGACCGCCTGCAGCCGCATGAGCCCGGACTCGCTGGCCCGCTTGACGAGCTCGCCGAGCAGCAGGTGCCCCAGGCCGGTGCCCTGGTACCTGTCGAGGACAGCGAGCGCCAGCTCGGCCACGCCCGTACCCGCAGGCGCGTACCGGGCCTCGGCGGCCAGATGTCCTGGATCGCCGGCGGCCGCCGCGACGATGCTCACCGTCCCGGGTGGCGCGATCCGGGCCAGGCGGGCCAGCAGCGCGGGCGCGCAGGCGCCGTTGAACCGGCTGCGGACGGACTCCGGCGACAACTCCGTGAACAGCGCGGCGATCGCGGGGACGTCGTCCGGCCCGGCAGTGCGCAGCACGACCGCCCGCCCGTCCTTGAGCTGGTATTCCGCTGTCCCCGGCATGAGCGCACCATACGACCGGCCGCGCCGCCGGCCTAGGGCCTAACGGCCCGACTGGCCCGGGCGGCGCTTCGCCACCCGATCCCGCATACCGGCGACGACTACAGCCGGGCAGCGGCGGCGAGGCGGCTGGAGTTCGTCAGGGACGGCGCCCGGGCGGGCCCCGAGCACCTCACCTCCTACTCCCTCGAGCCGGCCATGCTCGCTGGCAACGTCGAGAACTTCGTCAGCGGCAGGCCCTAGGACCGATCGGGATCGCCGGTCCGCTCCTGGTGAACGGGGAGTACGCCGGGGGGTTCTACGTCCCGCTGGCCACGACCGAGGGGACGCTGGTCGCCAGTTACAACCGCGGCATGAAGCTGCTGCACCGGGCAGGCGGCGTCACCACCACGGTGATGGACGACGTCATGCAGCGCGCGCCGGCCTTCGGATTCGACAGCGCCAGGCAGGCCCGCGCCTTCGGCGAGTGGGTCACGGCCAACGTCGATGCGATCGCCCGCGAGGCGGCGGCCACCACCCGGACCGGCAGGCTACGTGACATCGAGCAGTTCTCGGCCAGCAGGTTCCTGTTCCTCCGGTTCAGCTGTCCGGCGTGAACAACAACGGCAACCACTCGGCCAACGGCATCGCGGCGCTGTTCATCGCGACCGGGCAGGATGCCGGGAATGTGGCCGAGTCGTCCGCCGCCCTGGTCCACACCGAACCGACGGCCGACGGCGGCTATTACCTCTCGATCACGATTCCGGCGCTGATCGTGGCCACCTATGGCGGCGGCACGGGCCTGCCCACCCAGCGCGAGTGCCTTGAGATGCTCGGCTGCTACGGCACCGGCAAGGTGCGCAAGCTCGCCGAGATCGTCGCCGCCACCGTCCTGTGCGGCGAGGTCTCCCTGGGCTGGGCAGTCGTCGCGGATGAATGGGTCACCGCCCACGAGCGGCTGGGCCGCAACCGGCCATAGCTCGCAGCCGGGCGGTCGCCTCCAGCGGATCCACGGTATCGAGGAAAATGCCGGCCCCGAACTCGGCGCAGAGCAGGTGCCGGATGGTCCCTGGCCCGCGCAGCACGGGCGCCAGGTGCAGGTGAAGATGCGCCGCCGGCCAGTCCCCGTCGTCGCAGGCCCCTCGCGGTCAGCGGAGCCAGCGGTCCCGCTGAAGCTGCGCAAGGAGCGCGAGCGGCTGGCCGAGACCGTGCAGGATCTGCCCTCCGAGCAGGACGTGCGCGAGGTTGTCAGGGAACTCAATGACCGGATCGCGGGCTGGCGCCGGTTCCCGCACGGACCGCCCATCTTCGTGCCGCTGGTCGACGAGGAAGCAATGGTCAGCCGGTGGCAAGCAGGTCAGGCCGTCACCCTGCCGACGTCACCGGTGACCGAGAGCGCCGGCCAGTCCGCAGCTGGCGGGCTGGCGTGGTCCCGGTGGCGGCAGATCCTCAGGCGTCGCAGCCGGGACTAGCCGTCTAGCCGCGATCAGCTCGAGCGGTCAGTGCTAACTCGCGCCGGCACGCGGCGAGCAGGTCGAGCGCCTGCAGGGCGAACCACCATTCGGCCAGGTGCTGGGTCCGGGCGAAGCCGCGGCCGGTCAGCTCCTCGACCTTGCGGAGCCGGTAGCCGAGCGTCTGCTTGTGCACGTGGACCTGGGCCGAGGCATGCAGCCAGGAGCCGTCCGCGCGCACGAACGCACGGACCGTGTCGACGTAACGCGTACCGTGCGCCCGGTCGTATTCGAGCAGCTCGCCTAGGACCTGGCCGACCAGGGCCTGCGCCTCGGCCGGGGTACGCGGCATCAGCAGCCCGGCGCGGTCGCCGTACCGGATCGCCGGTGCCTGGTTAGCCTCCGCGATGCTCAGTGCCCACGCCGCCTCCTGGGCGGCATCGGGTATTCGCTCGGCCGACCCGAGCACATCGCTGATTCCGGCGGAGCAGCCAAGCTCCGCTAGCTGCGGCAGCAGGTGAGCGGTGACCGCCGCCTCCGGAACGACCGCGTAGAGCAGGTCTGCGCGCCGCAGCAGGAGGCTGGCGACGTGGGCCCGTGAGCACGCCCGGTACAGAGCATCCTCGGTCGCGGGCCGGACGGGTCTCAGCACCACCAGCACGCTCGCCGCGAGATCGAGCCCGGCGATGCCGGGCTCGCCGCTGGCCACTCGCCAGGCACGACGCGGATCGAGCAGCTGGTCAAGCAGCTCGCTGCCCTGCCGGCGCAGGCGCTGGCGCTGGGAGACGATCTGGGCGAGCTGGACCGCGCCGGCGACCGCCACATGCTGCAGGACGGTCACGCTCGGCAGCCCGCTGCCGAGCGGCTCCGCTACCAGGGCCGTCAGCGGCTCGCCGGGCACGGCGACCGCCAGCGCGCAGACCTCGCCGTCGGCGCTCCCGTCCCGGCTGAGCCGCAGCAGCCCGGGGATGGCATGGCCGTGCTCCGCCACGCTGCGCGCGAGCACCTGGCCGAGCGGGACGACGGCCTCGTCGTCGAACGCCGATGCCCCGGTCTCCGCGTCCACCAGGTACAGCCGCAGCCCTAGCCGGCGGCCGAGCGCGTCGAACGTCGCCGGCCCCAGGTTGCCGGCGGCCAGCGAGAGCCGCAGCAGGTCGTAGAACTGGGCGACGTCACCGAGTTGCTCGCGCTCGCGGCTGTCGTTGCTCTCGGCGACGATCCGCACGATGTCGCTGAACCGGATCGAGTACGGCACCGTGAGCACAGGCAGGTCGAGCTCTCCTGACCGCCGGGCCAGCTCGGAGGTGACGGGCGAGCCGCCGGTGCCCAGGCCCATCACCAGCCCGCTCGCCCCCATCCTGGCCAGCCGCTCGATGAAGTGCACCTGCGCGTCAGGCGACGACCCGATCCCGGTCCCGTTGGTGAGCAGCAGCTCGCCGGGCCCCAGGTAGTCCCACGGGGCTGGCAGATCGGACGCGTGCGCCCAGGCGATCTCGTTGTCGAGACCAGCGTCCCCGCCGACCAGGGTGAGCTCCAGTCTCGGCCGCTCCAGCAGTCCTCGGACGGTAATCGTCATGTAGGTTCCCCCACCCGGAGTTCGCCGCCGCCGACGGCCGAGCCAGGCGTGATTCCCGTCATACCACGTTATGAACCAGATGAGGAAGTCTGCACCGCAGTCGGATGGTCAACTCCGGCGGCAGGCCGGATGCTTGCCCGCATGACAGCCGATGGGACGCTCTGGTGAGCGCAGCGGACGATTCCCGCACCGGCCAGGAACTGGCGACCACCGCCGTGCCGCCCGGGCCGGTGGACTGGCCGTCCGGGTATACCGCGGCCGCCTGTCTCTCGTTCGACCTGGATGCCGAGGCCGCTGTCCTGACAGCCGACATTTCCTCCGTCTTCCGGATGAGCCCGATGAGCCACCAGGCGTACGGGCCCCTGGTCGGCATCCCGCGGATACTCGACCTGCTGGCGCGGCACGACCTGCGCGCGACGTTCTTCGTGCCCGGGTACTCAGCTCACCGCTATCCCGCCGTCGTGCGATCGATCGCCGAGGCCGGTCACGAGATCGCGCACCATTCGTACTTTCACGAGAACACCATCGGGATGGACGCCCGGACCGAGGCCGACATGATCGACCTGGCGCTCCGCGCGCTATGGGACGTGGCCGGCGTCCGGCCCGCCGGCTACCGCGCGCCGATGTGGGAGCTGACCTACAGCACCCCGCGGCTGCTGGCCGACCGCGGGTTCCTCTACGACTCCAGCCTGATGGATTCCGACTACCCCTACCGGCTCGCCGTACCGGGGCCCGGCGAGGAGTCGAGCCTCATCGAGGTTCCCGTCTGGTGGGGCCTGGACGACTGGGAGCAGTACGCCTTCCTGCCTGACCTGATCGGATCGGGCGTCATCGAAAGTCCCGCCAAGGCGCTGGAGATGTGGTCGCTCGAACTGGAAGCCATGCACCGGATCGGCGCCGCGTTCGTGCTGACGTGCCACCCGTTCCTGTCTGGCCGTCCGGCCCGGGCCTACGCGCTCGAGCAGCTGATCGAGCGCATGGCCGCTCTGCCGGGACTCTGGGTGACGACCATCGGCGACGTCGCGCGGCACGTGGCCGATCTCGATCTGACGCCGCGGACGTGCCCTCAGCCCGTCCTGCCCGACGCGGCCTACTGGGTCGCGCGGCCCAGCACCTGACAGCTTCGAGAATGGAGACCGACATGACGGAGACGGCGCCTGAGCAGACGGTCACGGCGGACCTGTCCCACACTCCGGTCCGAGACTTCACGCTCCGGTCCGCGTTCGCGCTGGCCTTCTCTGACGTGTCACCGATCGTTGGCATCTACTCGGTGTTCGGCCTCTGCCTGGCCGTAGCGGGCCCAGCCTTCTTCTGGGGCTTTCCCGTCGTCCTCATCGGCCAGCTCGCCGTCACCGGAGTCTTCGGTGACCTGGTCTCGAGGTGGCCGTTCCAGGGCAGCGTCTACGCCTGGGCGCGCGAGCTCTTCGGCGCCCGGTACGGCTGGTTCGCGAACTGGGCGTACAGCTGGGGACTGGTGATCGCCATGGGCGCGGTCGCGCTGTTCGCGGCCGAGTTTCTCGGGCCCGCGATGGGGTTCACCTCGCTCAGCGAGACGCAGACCAGCCTGCTGGCGCTCGGCGTCCTGCTCTGCGGCACGATCGCGAACATGATCGGCCGCAAGTTCCTGCGCGGCCTGCTGTACGTGTCAATGACCGCGGAGCTGATCTCCTCGCTGGGAATCGGCATCGCACTGCTGTTCTTCCACCGCACGCACTCGTTCTCGTTCTTGTTCAGCGGCGCGGGCACCGCGCACGGCGCCGGCTGGCTCTTCGGGCCCTTCCTCGCCATCGTGGCGTTCATCGGCTTCTCCTTCGTGGGCTTCGAATCCGCGGGCTCCATCGCCGAGGAGGTCCAGGGAGCCAGGCACGTGCTGCCGAAGGCGATCAGCCTGTCGCTGCTCACGGTCGGCCTGCTGGTCATGTTCGCGACGCTCGGGCTGCTGCTCGCCATCCCCGACCTCGGCGCGGTGCTGTCCGGCAAGGACACCAACCCGATCGCCACGACGCTGGAAACCAGCCTCGGCTCAGGAACGGGCCGCGCGCTGCTGGTCATGCTGACGATCGGATTCACCGCCAGCATGATCGCCGTGCAGGCCGCGGTGTCCCGCGCCATCTGGGCCAGCGCCCGCGCTCGCGAGCTTCCGCTGTCCGGGCTGCTCGGCCGGCTCAGCGGCCCGGAGCGTCTGCCCCGCCACGTCATCGGACTGACCTGCATCATCGCCGGGATCCTGGTGTTCATCCACAACGCGAACGTGTTCACGCTGCTGCTCAGCGCGGCGACCGCCGGCTTCTTCGTGTCCTACGCCCTGCCGGTCGTCGCCTCGGCCATCACGCGCCTGCGCGGCGGCTGGACTCCCGGACCCGTATCGATGGGTAAGGCCGCGGCAACGGTCACGTACGTCGCGGCCATCTGGATGATCGTCGAGATCATCAACATCGCCTGGCCGCGCAACACCTACGGCGGCGTCTGGTACCTGAACTGGGGAATCGTGCTGGTGATCGCCGTGCTCGGCGTCCTCGGCGCGCTGGTCTCGGCCTACGTCTTCCGGCGCGGCGGCGAGGCGACGACGGCCCGCTTCGCCCGGGTCGTCTCGGACCCGGAGGGCGAGTGAGCGCTCCGGACTGCTCGATGCCCCCGGTCGCCCTTGTCACCGGGGCTGCCAGCGGCATCGGCGCGGAGACGGCCGCCCTGTTCCGGCGGCGCGGCTGGCGCACGGCGGGGATTGACCTGCGACCGTCCGACACGGACCAGTCCGTCCAGTGCGACGTCACCGACGCGGCCGCGATGCGTGCCGCCATCGACGGCATTGCCGCGAAAGCCGGCCGGATCGACGCCGCGGTGTCGGCAGCGGGCTACTACGAGGAAGGCATCGACGTCTGCGACATCAGCCGGGCGCAATGGGACTCGATGCTGGCGGTCATCCTCGGCGGGACGGTTAACACATGCGCCGCCGTGCTCCCGCACCTGATGGCCCGGCAGGGCGGGACGATCATCGCCATCTCGTCGGAGCTGGCACTGGCGGGCAGCGCCACCGATCTGCACTACGTGGCGGCCAAGGGAGCCGTGCTCGGGCTGGTCAAGTCGCTGGCGGCGGAACTGGCCGCGACGCCGATCCGGGTCAACGCCGTGGCGCCAGGCCCGACGGACACGCCGCTGCTCGCCGCGGACTCGCTGTGGCGGAAGCCTGATTACCTCGCCACGCTGCCGCTCGGCCGGCTGGTCCGGCCGGACGAGGTCGCCGCGACCGTGTACTACCTGGCTACCGAGGGCGTCATGTACTGCGGCGAGGTCCTGTCGCCGAACGCCGGGGCGGTGATCTGAGGATGGTTCCCGCAGCACCCGGACAAGCCGTTGCCCTCGTGACGGGAGCCGCGCAGGGCCTGGGCCGCGCGACCGCCCTGCGCCTGGCTGCCGACGGCTTCGTCGTCGCGGTGAACGACGTCGCCGATGACGGGCGCCTCACCGACCTGGCCGGTCAGATCGGCGGCCTCGCGGTACCTGGCGACATCGCCGACCCGGATGCGGTCACGAACATGACCCGCACGGTGATCGGGCGGCTTGGCCGGGTCGACACCCTGGTGGCCAACGCGGCCGCCATGGAGATGGGCCCGTTTCTTACCCAGGACCCGCAGATCTGGTGGCGCCAGGTCGAGGTGAACCTCTCGGGCCATTTCAGAGTGATCCAATCAGTGGTGCCGCACATGCGGGGCGCGGGCGGCGGGCGCATCGTGCTCATCGCCTCGGGCTGGGGTGTGATCGGTCACCCGAATGCCACCGCCTACGCGGCGTCCAAGGCCGGCCTGATCGCGCTGGCGAAGGGCCTGGGGCGCGAGCTTGGCCCGCAGGGCATCCTGACCAACGCGATCGCCCCGGCCTACATCGATACCGAGCAGCTGCGGGTGGATGCGGCTGACCTCGGCATCACCCTGGACGAGATGCGCCAGCGCTACCGCGAGCTGGTGCCCACCGGCCAGCTGGCCACGGTCGGCGACATCGCCGGTGCCGTGGCCTTCCTGGCGGGCCCGGGCGGCAGCGCCTTCGTCGGCCAGGTGCTCCAGCCCAGCGGGGGCGTCACCCGCACCAGAGCCTGACCGAGCGTGCCGGATTAACTCACACAACCTGGAGGGAACGTTGCCCGAGGCCAGCCCAGAACCGGTGGGACCGGTCGACGGACGCCTGGTGCCGCGCTTCGCCGGAGCCGCGACCTTCGCCCGATTGCCCGAGGTCGACCGGGTCGCGGACTACGACGTAGCCGTGCTCGGCGTTCCCTTCGACAACGGGACCTCGTACCGGCCTGGCGCGCGATTCGGGCCGATGGCGGTCCGGCAGGCCTCGCGCCACCTGCGGCCCGGCTACCACGTCGAGCTGGGCCTGGCACCGTTCCAGACCGTGCAGGTGGTCGACGCCGGCGACGTCCCCGTCACGCCGTTCGATATCAGCGCCGCCATGACCCAGATCCGCGACCATGCCGCCGACCTCGTCAGGGGCGACCGCCGGATCGTGGCGATCGGCGGCGACCACACGATCGCGCTGCCCATGCTCCGGGCGGTCACGGCGCAGCACGGGCCGGTGGCGCTGGTGCACTTCGACGCGCACCTGGACACCTGGGATACCTACTTCGACGCGCCGACAACGCACGGCACGGTCTTCCGGCGAGCCTTCGAGGAGGGGCTGCTGATCGAGGATCACTCCGTGCACGTCGGGATCCGCGGCCCGCTGTACGGGGAGGCGGACCTGGCCGATGACCGCCGGTTCGGCTTCCGGACGATCAGGACCAGCGACGTCGACGACCTCGGCATCGCCGGGACGATCGACGCCGTCATCGACCGGGTCGGTGATCTCCCGGTCTACCTCTCCGTCGACATCGACGTCCTCGATCCCTCTTTCGCGCCGGGGACGGGAACCCCCGAGGCTGGCGGGCTGACCAGCCGGGAGCTGCTCCGCGTGCTCCGCGGCCTGACCGCCGTCCACCTGGTCGGCGCGGATGTCGTGGAGGTCGCTCCGGCGTACGACCACGCCGAGCTGACGACCGTCGCCGCGGCCACGGTCGCCTACGACCTGATCACGCTGATGGCGCGACGCGGTCATGACTGACAAACCCCTGCAGTACGACAGCGGGGGGACGACCCCCCGCAACCTCCCGCATCCGGCACTGCGGCGGCAGGGAACGGGCATCGCAGCCGACGGCGAGTTCTACATGCCGACCCGGGCGCTGTTCGGACGCGGGATCGCCAGTCAGGCGGCGGAGCATGCCCTAGCGCTCGGCGCCAGCTCGGTGCTCCTGGTCACCGACCCGGGCGTCCGCGCCACTGGCCTCATCGCACCGGTCGAGACGGCGCTGACCAGCCGCGGGATAGACGTCACGGTCTTCGACCGGGTGGAGCCCAACCCGAAGGACGAGGACTGCCTGGCCGGCGCCGAGCTCATCCGCTCGGGCGGCCAGCAGCTGCTCGTCGCCGTCGGCGGCGGATCGGCGATCGACACGGCCAAGTGCATCGGCCTGCTGCTGACCAACGGCGGGCACCCGCGGGACTGGGAGGATTTCGGCGCCCTGCGCCGCGATCCCCTGCCGACCATCGCCATCCCGACCACAGCCGGGACCGGCAGCGAGGTGAGCCCGTCCGCTGTCATCACCGATACGGCCCGCAAGAAGAAGATGAACCTCTTCGACACGCGGAACTGCCCGCGGGTAGCGCTGGTCGATCCCGACCTCACGCTGTCCTGTCCCGCGTGGGTCACCGCATCGTCGGGAATGGACGCGCTCTCGCACGCCGTGGACTCGCTCCAGTGCCTGCTGGCCACGCCCGCCTCGGACGCGCTGGCCCTGGAGGGGGCGCGGCTCGTCGCCCGGTACATCCGCCGGGCTGTCGGCGCGCCAGCCGACATCGAGGCGCGGTGCGGCATGGCGCAGGGCAGTCTCACCGCCGGTCTCGCGGTCGGGCTGACCGACGTCTCGGGAGCGCACGCGCTGGCCGAGGCAATGGGCGGCCTGTACGGGCACCCGCATGGCTTCTGCTGCGCGGTCAGCATGCCGGCCATCATGGAGTACAACCTGCCGATGTGCGCGGACAAGTACGCGCGCCTGGCCGTCGCGCTCGGCGCCGGCCTGCCTGGTGCCAGTGAGGTTCAGCTGGCGCAGGCAGCCATCGGCGCGATCAGGGATCTCAACCGGGATCTCGACGTCCCGGCCATGAGCACGCTCGTCCGGGCTGAGGACCTTGACCTGCTGGGCGAGAAGGCCGCTCAGAACACCAGCACCCCCTCGAACCCGCGGATCGCGGGCGCCGCCGACTACCGCGAGATGTTCGCCCGTGAGATCGAGCGGCACCGCTAGCGGCGCAGCGGGTCACGGCTTGCGGGCGACTCCGCACCAGGCGGTGACGTCGGCGTCGGTCCCGGCTATCGTGACGGGGCGCCAAATCGTCCACGCCCCGATCTTATGAGCAAAGACCGGGCCGACCGGGAGCGTCCATCCGGGGTTGTGGCATGGACGGCCGCGGCCGGCCAGACTTGGATCGCTGCCCGCGGTGGAAGGGCCGACGGGCGGTCCGTCTGCTAGGGGTCGTTGGGGTGTCCGGCTGGTTCTTCGCGCAGATCGTGCACACTGGGCGGCTGCCGCTGTTCTGCTTCTTCGTGGCGTTCATCGTCGGCTTCGCCGGCATCCGCGCGTCCGTGCGGCTCATCCGCGCCGGAGTGCGATGGTGGCCTGGCAACCTGACCGCCGGGAGCGTGCACGTGCACCACATGGTCTTCGGCGTCGTGCTGATGGCCGGCGGCGGCATCGCCGACCTGGCCGCGCCGCCGTTCTCGCTGGCCTGGCGAGCCGGAGCGGCCGGGGTATTCGGTCTGGGCACGGCGCTCGTGCTCGACGAGTTCGCGCTCATCTTGCACGTGCGCGACGTGTACTGGGCCAACGAGGGCCGGCTGTCGGTCGACGCGGTGTTCGTCGCCGCCGGAGTGACCGCGCTGCTGCTGCTCGGGGCCAGCCCGGTCGGTGTCAAGGACGTGGCCGACTACCACCGGATGCCGGGCGGCGCGGCCATGTCCGCCGCGCTCATCGCGACCGTGGCCGTGCTGTTCGTGCTGGCCGTGATCACGCTGCTGAAGGGCAAGCCCTGGGTCGCCCTGCTCGGGGTGCTCATTCCGCTGGCCCTGATCGCCGGAGCGGTGCGCGTGGCCAGGCCCGGGTCGCCATGGGCCAGGTGGCGCTACCGGGAGCGGCCGGGAAGGCTCGCCACGGCCATCCGCCGCGAGGAGCGCCTTCGGCTGCCGCTGATCCGAGCGAAGAACCGCATCCAGGACGTACTCACCGGGAGCCATGGCCAGCCGCTGACCTGGCCAGGACGGAACCCGCCCGCCGAGCCCGTGTCCGCGGGCCGGGATCAGGCCAGCCCGGGCGAGTCGGTCGACGACTAGCCGCTGACGTGCCAGTATCGTGCCGCGACTCTCGGCCAGGGACCGTTGCCGAGAACGGCTCAGAAGGGCGGTCATGCCGACACAACGCGCGGACTCCGAGAAGCCGGCCGGAGATCCTGTCAGCAGCTTCTTCGCGGGCCTCGCCGAGACTGGCCACGTCGCCACGTTCGAGGGGCAGTCGGCGACGGTGCGCCTCGACGTGGCGAGCCGGGATGAGGTGGAGCGCTGGCATCTGACCGTGTCCAGGGGCGACGTTGACGTCACGCGCGAGGACCGGCCCGCCGATGCGATCATCCGAACGGACCGGCCGCAGGCTGAGGCCATGGTGACGGGCCGGCTCAACGCCCAGGCCGCTATCCTCCGCGGTGCGCTGGCCTGCGAGGGCAAGATGGCGGCCGTGGTCATGTTCCAGCGCTGCCTGCCGGGCCCGCCGGATTCGACCGGGCATGCGACGCCAATCAGCGGCGAGACCGTCATGGCCCGGATAAAGGCGGCACAGCGGAGGCCGGCATGAGCGGCTCGACGGTTCAGATCCTGGAGGGGAACACTTTCGTGGTCAGCGACGAGCGCGGCGACATCGCAGCCTCGTCTACCGATCCGACCGGCCTGTTCTCGTTCGACACCCGCTTCCTGTCGCGGTGGGAGCTGACCGTGAACGGCGACCGGCTGACGGTGCTGTCGACCGACGATCTGCAGTACTTCCAAGCCCGGTTCTTTCTCGTGCCCGGCACGAGCACCGTCTACGTCAACTCGACGCTGACGGTGATCAGGCAGCGCGAGGTCGCCGACGGCTTCCATGAGCAGCTCACGGTCCTGAACCACGCCGGCGAGCCAGCCGATCTCCGGATCCGCCTCGATGCGAGCAGCGACTTCGCGGACCTGTTCGAGGTCAAGGACGCGCTGAAGAAGGCGGGCCAGTACGAGACCAGGGTCACCGGCGGCTGCCTGGTGCTCTCCTACCGACGCGAGACATACGTCCGCGAGACCTGGATCTCCTCCACGGTGCCAGCCGAGATCGACGACAACGGCCTCTCGTTCAGGGTCACGATCCCGCCGCACGGCGAGTGGATGACCGAGCTGGACGTGGTGGCCCGGGTCGGGGCGGCCGAGGGAACGCCAGGAAGCCAGACCGGTATTCCGGGCCAGCGCCGGGTTCGCCGGAACATGGCCAGGGGCCTGCAGAAGTGGCTCGAGCGGGCGCCCGACCTGCAGTGCGACTGGGAGCCGCTTGAGCAGATCTACCGCCGCTGCCTGACCGATCTGGCGGCCCTTCGGTTCTCCACGCTGACCATGCCCGACCGGTCGCTCCCGGCTGCCGGGCTGCCCTGGTTCATGACCATCTTCGGCCGGGACAGCATCTTCACCAGCTTGCAGGCGCTGCCGTTCACCTCCGAACTGGCCGCGAACACGCTGCGCGCGCTGGCCGAGCGGCAGGGCACCCGGATCGACGACTTCCGCGACGAGGACCCCGGACGCATCCTGCACGAGATGCGCTACGGCGAGCTGACCGCCTTCGAGGAGCGGCCGCACTCGCCGTACTACGGCTCCGCCGACGCCACTCCCCTGTTCGTGGTCCTGCTCGATGAATACGAGCGCTGGACAGGCGACACCGCGCTCGTCCGGGACCTCGAGCACGCCGCCAGGGCCGCGCTCCGCTGGATCGACCAGTACGCCGACCTCCAGGGCAACGGCTACGTCGCCTACCAGCGCCGCAATGCGGAGACCGGGCTGGAGAACCAGTGCTGGAAGGACTCCTGGGACTCGATCTCCTACCGCAGCGGCGACCTGCCCGGCTTCCCGCGGGCGACCTGTGAGCTGCAGGGGTACGCCTACGACGCCAAGGTCCGCGCGGCCCGGCTGGCGCGGCAGATCTGGCATGACGATGCGTTCGCCGACCGGCTGGAGAGCGAGGCGGCGAACCTGAAGCGGCGGTTCAACCGGGACTTCTGGGTGCAGGACGGCGGGTACTTCGCGGTCGCGCTCGATATCGACGGCCGCCAGGTGGACTCGCTGACGTCCAACAACGGGCACCTGCTGTGGAGCGGCATCGTCGACAAATCCAAGGCCAGGCAGGTCGTCAGGCACCTGCTCGGCCCGCGGCTGTTCTCCGGATGGGGCGTGCGCACGCTGGCCGAGGGCGAGGCCCGCTACAACCCGATCGGCTACCACGTGGGCGCGGTCTGGCCGTTCGACAATTCGATCATCGCCTGGGGCCTGCGCCGGTACGGGTTCAAGGAGGAAGCGGCTTGCATCGTCGCCGGAATCCTCGAGGCGGCGGAGGTCTTCGCCGGCCGCCTGCCCGAGGCGTTCGGAGGCTACCCGAGGAGCCTGACCCGGTATCCGGTCGAGTACCCGACCGCCTGCAGCCCGCAGGCCTGGTCGGCGGGCGCGCCGCTGCTGCTGCTGCGAGCAGCGCTCGGCCTGGAGCCGCAGGGAGATCACCTCATCGTGGATCCCGCCCTGCCGAAGCGGATCGGCCATCTGGAACTGCTCGACCTGCCGGGACGCTGGAAGCGAGTTGACGCCTTCGGCCGCGGCCGCATCGATACGGACCGGCGGACTTCACGCTGACGTATCCGGCCGACAGCGTTCTCGCCCGGAAGCCGTTCGGCCGCCCCGGTCACGGCAGCAATCGCGCGCGGCAGGCTAGCTGCAGAGCGAGCCGCTGGTCGGCATCGGCGAGATCGACCCCGAGCAGGCCGGTGATCCGCCGTATCCGGTAGGTGACCGCGTTCCGGTGCAGGTGCAGCCGCTGCGCCGTCCTGGCGATGGATCCCTGCTCGTCGAGGAACGCGGCCAGGGTCCGGATCGCCGTCTCGCAGCGGGCTTGCCCGAGCCGTTCGAGCGGTGCGAGCTGCACCCGCACCGACGCCCGGGCCGTATCGGACGCGTACCACTCCATCAGCATCCGCTGCACTCCCGTCGCGTCGTGGGCGGTGACCCCGGTCGGCTTCCGGCCCGCGCGCGCCGCGATGATGGCACTGCGGGCCTCGGCGGCAGCTGCCCGCAGGCCGAGCGGACCCTCGTGCGGCGTGCTCACCCCGGCTCGAAGCCGCAGCGCCGGGAACCTGGCCTCGACGGCCTGCAGTGCCCGGCCGGCCGACCGGGACGCGCGGGCCCCCGCCTGGGCGCCGGGATCCGAACTCGTCATCCAGACCAGGACGATGGCTCGCGCGATCCGGGACAGGTACCAGGTACCCCCAGTCGCCGCGGCGGCGGTGAGCGCCAGCTGTCCGGCCGATTCGAGCAGCTCGAATCGGCCGATCTCCTCTCGCGCCACGTCCACGAGATTGTCGGCCTCGATCCGGACCGCGACGTGCCAGCCCGTTATCGGAACGCCTAGCTGCCTGGCCCGGTCGAGCATGTCCTCGTTCAGCGCTGACTCGGAGATCAGCAGCTCAGCCAGCAGTTCCGAGCGCGACCGGATCGGCAGTTCCCGCGCCTTCCTCTCCTCGTCCACCAGCCGCGCCGCCGCCGCCTCCGCGGACCGGAGCACGAGCCGGGCTGCTACCGCCAGGTCGCCGTGCGCGAGCGGCGCCACTAGCCTGGGCGGCTCGCTCGCATGAAGCGCCGGCCTGCCGTCCGTCCCGGAACCAGGCGAAGGCTCGGCCAGCACGGGAGTGCCGAGTTCCTCGCCGACCATCGCGCACAGGGTCGCCACGTCAGCCCCCGCCTGCTCGGCCCTGCCCACCGCATCAAGGCCCCCGCTGGCCCTCGCCAGCGCTTGGGCAGGTCCGCCGCCGACCTCGGTCAGCACGGCCAGGAACAGCCGCGCAAGCTCAGCCGTCGAGGGAATCCAGATCAGTGCCAGCCCCGCTCGGCTCGCGATGTCCACCGCCGTGACCGGCGGTCGCCAGGTTTCGTCGGCGAACGCGGCCACCGCCGCGACGCCGCCCAGCGCCGCCCAGCGCCGCCCAGCGCAGCGCCATGTCGAAGCGGTAGTCTATCGCGGACTCCGAGGCCACCCGGCCGAGGATGACGAAGCTGCCCGCGGGCGCGCTTTCAAGATCGGAAAACCGCTCGGCCAGGCAGACTCCCGCGACCTCGCGATCGCCGCCGAGCTTCGTCACCCGCTCCAGGTCGGAGAGCGGCTTGACCGAGAGGATGGCGTCAACGCAGGTCATACCTGCTGATGTTAGGCAATCTGCACATCTGCCGGAAGATCATTATGCAAGCTGGCCATTACTGGACTGCCACGATGGCTGAGAGCATCCAGGGGTGTCCGCTCTCCCTTTTCAGCCTGGCTCGCCCGACACCGGGCGGATCAGGCTGGCCGTCGATATCGGCGGCACCTTCACCGATCTAGTGGCAGTGGATACGGTCAGCGGCGAAGTCGTGCGCGTTAAGGCGGACACCACGCCGGGCCGGCTTGATCAGGGCGTACTGACGGCAGTGGCTCAGTCCGGCGTGTCGGCTGAGGCTGTACAGACATTCATCCACGGCACCACCGTCGTCATCAACGCCATTACCGAGCGCCGCGGCACCGCGACGGCACTTGTGACCACGCGAGGTTTTCGCGACGTGCTGGAGATCGGCCGGGCCAACCGGCCCGATCTGTATAACCTCGCTTATGCCAAGCCGGCTCCGTTCGTACCCAGGCACCTGCGCTTTGAGGTTACCGAGCGGATGACCCACCTCGGCACCATCGCCGAGTCGCTCAGCGAGCGTGACATAGCGGAGGTGTCCGAGCGGATTGCCGCATCGGGCGTGGCCGCGGCGGCGGTATGCCTGCTGCACGCCTGGGCAAATCCGGAACATGAGCAGCGGCTGACGGCTGCCTTGCGCGAGCGGCTACCGAGCCTTGCGGTCGTCGCGTCGCACGAGGTCAGCGGACAATGGCGGGAGTACGAACGGACCAGCACCGCCGTGCTCTCCGCCTATGTGCAGCCGGTGGTGGCCACCTACCTGGACTCGCTGGCCGCCGCCCTGCGTCGCCAGGGGGTGGCAGCTCCGCTTCGTGCCATGCGATCCAACGGCGGCGTCAGTTCCTTCGCCCGTGCCGCGCTCGCGCCGATCGCGCTGCTCGAATCCGGCCCAGTCGCCGGGGTGATGGCCGCCGCCGAACTGGGCCGCCGGCTCGGCAACCGGAACGTCCTCACCCTGGATATCGGCGGCACGACGGCCAAGACGTCCGCGGTCCGCGGCGGCGAAGTGCGGATCGACACACTGCACCACATCGGCAAGACGCCATCGTTCGCCGGATATCCGGTGCAGGTCCCGACCGTGGAGATCGTCGAAATCGGAGCTGGCGGCGGGTCGGTCGTCTGGTCGGATCAGGCGGGCGGCCTGCATGTCGGGCCGCGCAGCGCGGGCGCCGATCCCGGTCCGGCCTGCTACGGCAGGGGCGGCATGGAGCCGACCCTGACAGACGCGAACCTGGTGGCTGGCCGACTCGACCCCGGCTACTTTCTCGGCGGCGCGATGCCGCTGGACCCCGCCGCCGCCGAGCAGGCACTCGGCGTGCTCGGCAAGCAGATCGGCACGGACGCGCAGTCCGCCGCGCGCGGAGTTCTGCGGTATGCGGTCGCGCAGATGAGTCACGCGCTGCGGCTCGTGACGCTGCGCCGCGGTCTTGATCCGCGGGACTTCGTCTTCGTGGCCTACGGCGGCGCCGGCCCGCTGCATGCGGCGCTGCTCGCCCGCGAACTCGGCATCGCCCGGACGGTCATCCCGCCGGGTCCCGGCCATTTCTCGGCATTCGGCATGCTGGCCAGCCCGCTGCGGGGCGAGGCTGTGCGTACCGTGCTTGGCTCCCTGGACCGGACCGACCTCGCCGCAGCGTTCGCCGACGTCGAGCAGGCCGCGCTCGCCGAGCTCGGCGAGGACGCCCGGAGCGGCGAGATCGCCAGGTATGCCGAGCTCCGGTACGTCGGCCAGGAGCACACGCTGGAGGTTCCCGTGCCAGACCCAGGAGCGCTCGCTGACATCAGCGCTGCGTTCGAACGACGCTGCATCGAGTCCTATTCGTTCCGCCTGGATGCCCCGCTGGAAGTCGTGTCCCTGCGGGTCAGCGCGATCGTGCCGGCCCCGGATATCAGCTGGACCGACCAGAGCGCGCCCGATTCCGGCCCCCCCGCCGGGACGCGCATGGTGGACCTCGATCCGTACGGCGGCCCGCAGCGGGTCCCTGTGCTGGTCCGCGCTGAGCTAGCAGATCAGAAGTGGGTAGCCGGGCCGTGCGTGATCGAGGAGCCAGCTGCCACCACGCTCGTGCTGCCCGGCCAGGCTGCGCGTGCCGACGAAGCCGGAAATCTCCTCCTGGTGGAGCAGCCGTGACCGGCGAGGACCGGTTCACCATGGACGTGCTGCGCGAGGGTTTCGCGGCGATCAGCGACGAGATGTTCGTCTCGCTGCAGCGGACCTCACAGAGCCCGATCATCTACGAGGTACTAGATTTCGCCGTCGGGATCACCGACGCGGCCGGCGAGCTCGTCGCCCAGGGCAACGGCATCGCCGGGTTCCTCGGCCCGCTCGGGGATGTGGTCAAGGAGATCATCGCGCGCCGGAAAGAGCTGCGGCCCGGCGACGTGATCGCCGCGAACGACCCCTACGCCGGCGGAGGAACCCACCTGTCCGACGTCGCGCTGGTCCGCCCGGTCTTCTCCGGCACCGAGCTGATCGGGTTCGCGGCGGCGAAGGGGCATTGGACCGAGGTCGGCGGCAAGGACCCGGGATCGTGGACCGCCGACTCGCAAGACGTCTACGCCGAGGGCCTCCAGCTCCCGTTCGTGCACGCCTACCGCGATGGCAAAGCGGTGCAGGACGTCCGCGCCATTCTCGCCGCCAACAGCCGGCTGCCAGACATGGTGCTCGGCGACCTGACCGCCCAGGCCGCCTGCCTGGAGGTAGCAGAACGCCGGCTGCTCGAGATGTGCGCCCGCTACGGCACGCCCGCGGTCAGGACCGCCATGCGCGCTGTGCTGGACCGCAGCGAGCGGCTCGCCAGGGACACGCTGGCCAGGATCCCGCACGGAGTGTTCACAGCCGCCGATTTCACCGATACCGACGGCCTCGGCAACGGCCCGTTCCCCGTGCAGGTGCGGGTCGAGATCAGCGAGGACGGCGTGTGCTGCGACTTCACCGGCAGCCATGGCCAGGTCCCCGGTCCCATCAACTGCACCTGGAGCGGACTCGTATCGGGAGTGCGCACCGTCTTCAAGGCGATCACTGACCCTGCGGAGCCAGCGACCGACGGCTGGTTCCGCCCCCTGGAGATCATCTGCCCGCCCGGCAGCATCTTCAACGCGCAGCGGCCCGCGCCGGTGGCCGCCTACTTCGAGGCCACCGAGATGGCCTCGGACCTGATGTGGCACGCTCTCTCGCCGGCCTTTCCCGATCGGCTGCCAGCGGGAACGTTTGTCTCGGTCTGCTCCACCTCGCTGGCGCTGACGCACCCGGACACCGGCGAGCCGGCGCTGCTCGTCGAGCCGCAGCCTGGCGGCTGGGGAGCGGGGCGCGATGCCGACGGCCAGCACGGGCTGGTCTCGGTCGGCGACGGGGAGACCTACGTGATCCCGGTCGAGGTCGCCGAGCAGCGGTATGGCGTGCGGGTGGAGCGGTTTGGCTTCGACATCGTCCCTGGCGCTGGCGCGGGCCGCCGCCGGGGCGGCCGCGGACTGGTCCGGGAGTACCGGATCCGCTGTGACGGGGCGCTGCTCACCGTCGCCTGGGGGCGCCACCTCTACCCGCCCTGGGGAGCCGCGGGCGGCCGTGACGGCTCACCTAACTACGTCGAGGTCCTGCGCGATGGCCGCCCGATCGGCCCGCCCTTCGGAAAGGTCTCCCGGCTGCCACTCCGGCGCGATGACGTGGTGCGGCTGGTGACGGGCAGCGGCGGCGGCTACGGCGACCCCCGCGAGCGTGAGGCCGACCGCGTGCTGGCTGACCTGCGGGATGAGCTCATTACGCCGGCTGAGGCAGCCGAGTGCTACGGAATCTCGATGCCGCACGAAGTTATTCATTCCGAATAGAACCGGAGCAGATTCTATGCACTATGCATATATGCACGGACAGTACGGCATGGGTAGCGTTCGATCATGAAACGGCTGCTCGATGAGCCGGCGCTGCGCTCGCTGGCCCGCGGCTGTGCCGTGCTCGGCACCGGAGGTGGCGGTGATCCTCATATCGGCCTGCTGCTGGCACTGCAGGCGCTCGA